>Ga0209008_1000263_pt1 | contig 21829 bp, 21 predicted proteins | sample JacPin_JW_Ref_O3_FD_187963 | JGI IMG/M metagenome (GOLD analysis project Ga0209008, IMG submission 187963) | Forest soil microbial communities from Algoma, Ontario, Canada - Jack Pine, Ontario site 1_JW_Ref_O3 (SPAdes) (version 2) | ecosystem: Environmental > Terrestrial > Soil > Boreal...
GCGCCGCAAATGGCGACTCTCCGGTCGCCTACGGCTCCCTGCGAGCCGCCATTTGCACCCTTACCTGATGGGGTTGTGATGTAGACTCGCTCATTCGCCGTGGTACAAAAACTCGGGCCGGTCAGTAGCCGAGCTTTCATCCATATCGAGTCAAGCGGTGTATCACAGATCGCTAATGTACGACCAATTTCTCGATCCACCAAGGTCATTTGAAACAATCTAGAAATCGAAGGCTACGTGCGGTTCAGGATCGCGGGAAGAACGCTCTAGGCTACAACATTTTCAGAAAGTATATCCCTGCTGAGATTGCCGTCTAGAGCGCCAGGGAGTCATCATCCGGACCAATCGAAAACGGTGCTGACTACCTGGCTCTGGTCGATCGCTTGGGCTTCGACGCCATCTTTTGAGCCATAAACAGGAGTAGCTCTCGATCATTTTCGTTGGCTTGAGGCAAAAGCTTGCGGAATTGATTTAGAACACGGCTGTCCTTGCCCGATTGTCCCCAAGCTGCGTCGTCTTCACTCTGGTACTTTGGGAGATCGCCTGTCTTAGGAAGATTCTCCCCATCGTAGAACAACCGGTACAGTGGAACTTCCATCGCTCGTGCCAGTTTTTCCAAAGTCGGGATTGCCGGAACGGTGTGACCGTTTTCAACACGTGAGATGTAGCAGCGGAGCAAACCGGTTCGCTTCTCGATTTCGCCTTGTGAAAGGCTCTTTGCCTCACGCAGAGCGCGTAACCGATCTCCAATAACCATACTTGGTCCTCTTTATTTCTAATCCACTGAGCAAGTGTTGATGGGACTCACGAGGATGTCAAAAGGATATTTCCTCCGTATTTGTCCCGATAGGGGCGCAAGTGGCCGTGGTATTGCCACGAAGAAAGCTGCCAAAGCGCCCAATCCGGAGTTTTCTCCGCATGGGACCGCAGTACACGGATTCGGGATGCCGAATTGCTTTGTAAGTTGCGGTGAGATCAACCGGAACGTGGGGAAGGAGCACGGTGAAAAACAGTTTACTGCTCGTCACTCGAGTCGTTAGGAGTTTCGCCAGCCGAATGCTGTGGTTGGTCAATAAACCTTTACGGCGTCATCTGGCTTTGGAGTATTTGCTGCCAGAGATATTTTGAAGTGGGCCATTGTGGTCGAGTGTGACTCACCTATGGCTTTGGGTGAAGGAACTTCTCCAAAGCGGACTCCCAGCCAAATCCAACCAAGAATGCCGTAAACCAACTTAATTGGTCCGTAGGATGTTGGTTCTTCCATAATGCGAGACTCACCAGCCCGACGACTAGGCTGAAGATAAACAGCACCAAATACCTTTTCATCCAGGGCGGAATACCGATAGCCGCGGTTGGAGGAAACTCTTTTCTAATATAGGCGGCAAGAACAGGCAGCACAACCGCTACGATCACCCCGATTACAATCCAGATATATGACATCGCATCGTTCATATTCTCGCCTCCCCGTGTTCCTTCATTGTCGAGCAGTCGTTAAATGCGCCCCTGGATCAATGCGACCTCAGATACTTTCCCTGTTCAGAAGCTTCTGGGCGAAGGGCTTTCCCCGGAAGAGTCAGCAACGCAGCCATCCGACTTCAGAACAGCCGAGCGCATGCTATTTAGAATTCGACGAACCAAAGAGCGACGAAAAATCATAGCTCACGCCAAATTGTGCACTCCAGAGTGAGTGGGTAATCAAATCGGTCCGATTCGACCAACTGATTGCAATTGGAAACTTTACGTTTTTCCCAACGCCCAACCCATATTTGAGTTGGACAAAAGTGATCGGGCCCTTTTTCGCAAAGACCGTACTCGTGGAAGGAGACAGTCCGACTATGGTTATTCCAGAGACCGGAGCTCCCGGTGTGACGTTGAGGATAGACGGACTGACTTGGTCCTGGTAGTAGTAAGTCGTGCCCAGGGTCGAATTGCCCAAGAATGAAGCTATCCAGTTCTTGGAGGTCGTGCAAAAACCAACGTCGAATTCAGTACCTGCTTGGAAGTCGCGGAACGCTCCTGCTCCCGGAACCGCGGACGGCGTCGAGTTGTAGAAATTTCCAGCTACGTTAAGTGTGGCCGTATATCGATTGATTGCAGTTTTGGCTCCAGAGTCTGCAGAACCTGAAGAATCCTGAGGAGTCTTCTTGCCGCAAATCTTAGGCCCGAATGATTCGCTACCGATGAGCTTGATAGTTGACGTTGTTGGCTGATTCAGCGGCTTGTTGAAGTCGTACTCGAAAGACAAAGCCGGCGCCGCAGCAGCCCTCAACATCTGACCAAGCTGTGCCTCGAATATCGATGCCGATGCGATGTAAGTATCTACGGCATTAATCAAGGTTTTTTGCGGCTTCTCCGCCGCGAGAGTTCCTGGGTCCGGCAAGGTAGAGATTTCAGGAGCAGAGTCCGAACAGTTTGGCGGATCGCCATTGAACAGAATTCCTACGATCTGTTTGTAGTATTTATTGAAATAGCTCTTTGCCGCCGCACTGTTGGACAAATTATCTTTCGTGAATCTACGCAGGATACAAGTTTGCCAAGAGTCAAAGTTCCTCCATACGTCTGGCTGGAGATTAGGCGGATTTGATGTTGGGTCGGCCCGATTCAGTGGGCCTCGCAGCGCTGCGTTGAGAGCTTCCTGCGCGTCATCCGTAGGTTGTCCTGGGGGACCCTTATCTGGAAGCTTATACTTACCCCTGATGAGCGCGATCTTGGCGAATGCACTGGAAAAGGAGGGGGCCGTGCTCCCGACTTTCTGCAAAGTCGCCTGTTGGGTTGTGCCCTGGGATGCTGAGGCAGTTCCGGAAACGTTCTGTGAAGCAGTAGAGGTATTCGCCGTAACCCCAAAACCGAAGCGATTTAGGATTTGGAGGTCCTTCTGCCCTAGGCAGTGAGGTATTGTTACAATCGGCGACCAACAGTAAGGCACGATTCCGTGACCCACAAGAGCAGACGGAATGCCATCGAGAGTCGTCTGCAACGTCATTGTCTGATTGCTGGTCGAGGAAGTTATACCTCCATATTCGCTAGCAAGTGATGTTAGAGGCGTGTTCGGCTGTGACACCGCGCTGGTTGTGCCATTTGAGGATGCGGGAGCGCCCGTTTGAACGGTGGCCGAGCTTTTTTGAAGCAGAGCTTGGGCCTTAAGGGCACTCTGAAGAACATCATTGTGAAATTGCGGAGCAAGCTCCCAGAAGCAGGCGACTGTCTTGGGGATGTTCGCCAAATCCGACGGCAGGAGATGGGCACTCGCAATCTGTTGGATAACCCACGCGCAGGCGGGAGGCGGCTCCTGTGCATTAGCGCGGCCTGAGAAGAGAGAAAGTAGAGCTAACAAGGTTGGTATCACTATAGACAGGTGACGCCAGATGCGAGGGTTCCTGTGCATGGTTAGGTCACCCTAAGACTAAAGTATCCTGACGGCTGTATAAGTATCGGGATCCTAGCTAGTTGATTCAGGCCCCCACAGCTTTCGTAGACGTAGGCGATCTGCGAGCCAGGTAGATGATTCAAAGTCATTACAATGTCGTATGCACCTGACGGAAGAGTTAGAGAAAAATCAGTGGCATTGACGGTAGTGGGCTGTCCGTTGACGACTTTGGGCGGGCTGGTGAGGGCATTGTAAACCCGTACCGCGTTGAAGCTCGATGTCGTCGCAGGCGCACCTAGGTTGTTCTCGCACAACTTAACTATGACAGGCATGTCAGTTGCTTTAATCTGGAACTCGAATTGCCCAGAATTATCGACACTGATCCGACAAGGAGCCGGTGCTGCTCCAGAGATTTGACCGGTTAAACCGCCCATATATGCCCCCTATCAGGGTGGAACGTCGGCTGAGCCAAGAATAAGCCGCTCGGTATGTCGCTCTTCGCGAGCGACCATTCGTTCGAAAATACCGAAGGCCCCACGGTATATCCCTAGCCTTGAGTGATGTCAAGATATATATCTACTTCTTCATGTAATAATCGATGATCTAATCAATCAGGAATTTATAGGGCGACCTGAGGATGTCCGTGGATCTCGTTCTCCGAGTTTGTTAGGGGTGGCAAGCCTGATATTTTGGCGGAACAGGCGTAACGAAGATAATCAGCTCGATCAAAAGGAAGAGTTGGGACTTATCTCGAGGGACGTGGAGACCGTCTCGCAACATCAATCTGGCGGTCTAACACAGTCCGGAAACGCTACGCGGCGGCAAAGAGGCTGCGATTTAACGAGTGTTTAGAGGCCACGTTGAGCATTCATTCCCACCTACTGAGCTGCCCACGTACCCAATCCTTCTGTGATAGAGATCATAGAAGACGTCGTTGCGGATTCAATGACGGTGTATTGCCAGGGCGCTCGACCTTCGGATTTATCTTTGCTCTGTAGGACAAAAACGAACGCTGGGCGCATCCAATATTGCCGCTCATATTTCGAGGTTTCGAAAAAACCGAATGTCACATGGACCGAGACCGTCGATGGCTGTGGGCCAATTTCGTCTTCTATCCGGTCCAGGATATCGGTTGCCTTGCGCCAGTTGGAGGGATGGCTTGCCCCTCGGGTTCGGGCGACAATGCTTACCAACGTACTTCGGTCATCGTTATAAATGGTAATCCGACCTCCTGGGCCTACAACCGATGTCGAAGAAGTAGCACCTGGATACGGCCGAATCGTAGATCGGTATTCTTGAAATGCAGTCTGTGAATCGGGCGCCTGCACACCTTCAAATTCGCGACCGGGATCTTCTTTGCGGCCGAAGGCGATTGCTTCCTTTACGAGGTTGTCGGTCGCGTTAACTGAGTAAAATTCGCTCCTTTTGCTTAGGACAAATTCCGCTATCCCCGAATCGCGCCTGCGGTTGAAGGGCGATGCGGAAAATAGACCAAGCGCCTCGTTCGTAGCTGGAGGCTCAACGAGTTCGTAAATGTGAGGACTACGATTATGCATCTGCCCGGTCAGCCAGTCCTGGAGCATTTGGCGGCTCAGGGCATTCCATGACTGCGGCTGAGACATTTTCACCTATCAATACTTCGCCTCAAAAAAGGCTTGAGATCCGGTGCGAGGTCCCGGAGGACTGTTCAGGGTTGAGGTTGTTAACACCGACTTTGCGTCGGCCTGGGTATCTCCAATTCCGATCGCTACAGCCTTGCTGAATTGCGATGAACTTGTTGATCGAACAGCGTTGATCCATGCGTCCGCGAATGTTTGACCGTTGACGAGATTGTCCGCGAAGGCTGCACCGCGCCCGGCTGATCCTCTGTCGATCGCTGCGAGCCCATCGAAACCGAGCAGCACACGTAAATTTCTACCGAGCTTTGCACTACTCCAAATAGTTTGCCAATTCTGTGTCCCGTCAATTAGCTCGCAAGTATCGAAAAGCGCGACGCTCAGTTTTGAACTCCCAATTCCGGTAACACCAGGAGACCAGTTCTGCGTGTCTAGGAAAGCTTCATAACCGGCGGGAGCAAACGATCCGTGCGTCGTAATATAAAGAATGTCCACTTCGTTTTGGAGCGTGCGGGCCGATCCATCTAGGTCGGCCAACCGTAGGTCCTCGTCGCAATAAAGAAACCTGATATCGTTGCCCGCCGCACGCATTCTCGAAAGGAATAGACTAGGGGCGCGATAGGCGAACCTCAATGGGCGTATGTTGATTTTGTTAACTAATCCAGACCGGTTGAAGTTTCCACACCACAGAATCCCAATCTCTAGAGACATACCGACCCCAACTTTCGACGAGTGTGGTAGCAAGAAAGGTTAGTATATGACTCATAAGATCAATAGCTAATGGTTTTATGTAATCGATCAATTCTGGGCGGCTCAAGCAGAGTCTCGGTTCACCCGTTCGTTTTCACCGCTAGTTGCTTGATCAAACCGGTGACTAATAATGCCGAATCGTCTCGCTCATTGTCGTCGCCGAAGAGTTCGGGCGGAGTGAATCCTGACAGCTCAACTGACGCCGGCTTGATGGTCAGTTCGAATCCACTAAGCGAAGCACGAACTTCACCGTCCTGGGCGTTTGTTATGTTCCAGCCTGCGGCCTGGAGCTTTGGGAGACAATCCTCAGGGTCTAATTCATGGGACACGGTGAATTCGATCACGTCCGGATTAGTGACACCTATCAGTTTTAGGAGGCTGAGCATCTCACTCGTGCGAGTGAGCCAGTCACTGTCGAACCGCACTGTGTGTGTATAGATACCGCGCTTCACGTCATTGGCCGAGTACGTGACCCTATAGCTCCCCCCAGGAAAGTCGACGCCATTATCCTGGAGCTGCACCTGTTTGATCCCGAAAACTCCGAACAGCTTGGCGCGAATCGCACCAAAACTATCCTTCATTGCTTCGGGAATGATATTGTTTACACGCGATTGTATGTATTCAGCGTTATGCCTGGATGTATATTTCAAGGCGGTCAGCACGTCCGTCGCTTCACCTCGACGAGAGTCGTGAAAACTCAAGTGGTCAACCGCGGGAACAAGGTCGCTAGCTGTCGCACTCAATAATGGGCGACTGAAATCACCAAGCACGATTACTCCCGTAGCGGTCGCCTTTAGAGTTGGTTGCTGAGTCTTGCCATAGCTTTTTGACGATTTTACGACGCTCGTCGAAACGAATGTGAACAGGCTGTCGAGCGTCAGCAACTTGCCGTCTAGGGCTTCAGGTTTACCCTGCAGCGCATTCACAAAAAAGTGAGTAAACAGGCTCACTTTCGGGTCAGGTGACAGTGTAGTTGAGGGCTCGTCAGCGCTTGACGAGGCCAGAATCGCCGTGCCTTTTGTTTTCTCGATGTATTCAGTCAAGAATTTGCGCGACGTCTCTGATAGTGGACTCTTGAAATTTGTGGCCGTCGGCCCTGAGAGGCAGGCATCCAAGACGACAATCTTGTGCTTGGCATCCGATCCTTCTAACAGCTCCAGAAGCTCACGAAAAGCAATCATCGTTTTCGTCACCTGGCTGTTGCCATCCTCCGGAACGAGATAAAACTCATCCTCTATTCTGACTCCGTGGCCGCTAAAGAAAAGCAAAACGCGGTTTTCTTCGGTCGCGCTCTCCGCAAGCATTTTCACTGCCGAATAGATTTGGCCACCCGTAGGCCGATCCGGTGCATTCGGGGGCGCAGCAAGCAGACGAATTTGCGACGGGTCGGCGTTCAGCTCGGGTACGTCCCGAAACGCTTGCGCAACACGGCGCGCGTCTTCTGCACAAACTCTCAATTTTGTGAATCCAGACTGTGGTCCGTACTCGCTCACCCCAATCGATAGGACATGCGCAAGGCCATGCGCAGATGTCAGTTTCTCCCTTGCTAGGTCTCCCATGATGGACCGACACCCTCCTTCTGATATCTTATGCCACCCGTGTCGAATATCATGCTCGACGTGAGCAACACGCTTGTTCTGAATCTCAACAATGAAGGTCGAGACCGGACTGTCCGTTCCTGCGCAAGCTCAACCCGCCATCTGTAGATTCACAGAACTATTGGGCGATGGAGGCGAATTATCATCCGGCGGGACCAGTCTTACGGGCTGTTGAAAATCCAATCGTGGGTGGACTATTCGAGGGGAAAGACAGCGATTCGGTCGTGCCGACGGACGGAGTTTCGATCGTCGGTTCGACCTTCAGTCTTCCGAGCGCCAACGTGAGGAAATTCCTCCCGAAAGAAGGCATCCCCACACCCGTTTTTTCACCAAGGACGACAAATGGAACCATGTCTTGGGCGACTGAACCAACGGCAACTTTGGAGTTACAAAATTCGTTGAGAGCAATCCTAATCAGAAGTTTTCCACAAACGGCTTTCTACGATGCGAAATAAACGCCTGCCGAATGGTCCACGTTGAAGGTCCGGGAGATTTAAAAACGGTGTCAAGCTGACGTTAATCCGTTTTTGTCCAGCGCCAGACGCTCCCACAATGTGAAGCGGCGAATAAACTATTCTGCACCGTGTCCCGAACCCAACTCTCAAAGCGCGGGCCTTTCTAGTCACCCGTCGCAACCACCTGTGCTGGACCTCGTTAATCAGGTCCTACCCCGTGGCCTCCAGTTCAAAAAGACCTGCGACGGATATTACGGTGAAAAGGAAAATGAGGAAACAGAGCGAATAGCAGGCGGCTGCCAGATACCAACTCGCTCCAAACAAATCCACCATCAGACTGTGCCCCGAATAATAGATTACATCGTGAAGCGAGAGCGACACGTTAAGAGACTTTTCAAGGTTTGCCTTGGCGATGGTGCCATATGGTGACAATGTCCATCCGCGCAGTTCGTTGAATCCTTCTCCGTAGTAGTCAAAATGCTCGACAATCTGGATTCGCATGGCAAGCAGGCCCGCAAGCGACAAGGTGGCCGTCAAGATGAACCATTTCTTGGCGCCGGCGGGAACCACCCGAGCGAAGACGCACAAGAACGCTACGATACAAACGAGGACGGCGGCATCTGAGAGCCAATCTAAGTTATCGGGCACTAGACTCTTCCGGAGAATTGTTTTTGAGAGCGCAAGTGCCGCCGCGCTCAAAGCAAGATTCAGTTTTGGGATACGGTCCAGAAACTCTGCAAACGTCACGTTTGGCACATCCTCCACGGCCCGGCGAGATTTTTCAACTCGGGGACCGAATACATGCAGGTCTCAGAAACGCTTCGGACGCAAAACCCTCGCCGCGCAGATTCTTCGGAGATCCTAGCATGGTTCAAGAGTTCGTCCCGCTAAGAGTTACGTAACGATACAGGAAATAAATGGCTTGCGGTGCCTCGCCCTCGTGTAATAGATTCCGATGCGATTGGAGATTCCGCAGTGAGTACAATCGTCTTTATGCTGTTGGCGTTCTTGGTTTCTTCAGCGAACGCTCCGCAATCGGACCAGCAACGAAATAGGCAGGCAACCAAGGAAACCGGCCACGATTTTGTTTTTGAGGCATCTCCCGATCAATGTGGCGACGTTACCTATACGGAGGTTGCGACCGGCATAAGCAAGGATGCAGGCGGGACAACGCCAAGGACGGTGAAGTTGTCGCCGAGGCTTTACAACTTCAGCTGCAAATGTGGGTCGAAAGAAGTCGTCGCCAGGAACACTGTCGTTGGGCAAGCCGCGAGCTACACTTTTCTTTGTGAAATCCCGGCCGCACAGGGCCCACAATCACAGGAATGCGCGATCGACACCCTTCACGCGGTTAATGATCATGAACGCATCGGCGACCAGGATGTCTTCCACATTCGCTGCCCCTCGCCCGGTCCGGTCACGTCGGCGCGTTTCACTTCCTGCAATTTTGCCGGCGGCGAACAGTGCAGCCACATAAATCCTCGCAATGAGCGCAGTGGAGCCTGCGCCGGTGAACCCAGAGTTGCATGTATCTACTACCAGACGAATGACGGAAATTTTAAGGTGGTCCACGGCGTTTTCTCATTTACGCCGAATACACAAGGCCAATAACATCGATTGAATCTGCGGCTTTTCAGAGGAGTTTTACTCATCCTGGCGACGGTGAGCCCGGGCAAAGTCACTTGCAGATTTTCCCCAGTTTTTGTGTCTGGCTGAAGCTCCCAACCTCTTCGGCTTGTTTGCGCTAATTTGGGCCTAACTGGAATATCGTGAATTCCTGGAACTGCGCTGTACTGTGTGACGTGTTGCTCGTTTTTACTCGGGCCGGTTCATTGTGCATTGAAGTACTCTGGGAGGTAATACCAGACCACTCTGAACCCTAACTAAGCGCCGGGCCACGAACGCGCGTTACACGCGTTACGACACCTGGAATTCCAGCTATTTCGAGCAGCATCCAATACGTTTCATTCTCGCAGAGTAACGGTTCGCTATCTCGTAAAAAACAGCCGTTTTGCTTTCGTGTAACGTGTGTAACGCTGAAACTCCCCTACTTCCGGTGCACTATACCGTACCGCTCGCACATGTCCTTTATCTTTTCCCCCTTGATCTTGTAGGCGCGGAATACTCTGCTTCCCAATCGGCAGGTGGCAGACCGAAACCCCAATTGCCGCAAAACCGAACTGGCCTGTCGTTTGTTGCTTACCCACTCTAAATTGTCGTGCTTCCCTAGCAGCTCGCACGCGGCCTCTGACGTTAGAAACCACCGTTCCTCGTCCCTTGGAAATCCCTGCGCGAGTGCTTCGAGAGCAGCTACTACAGTCTCGTCCTCACCTTCATCCGCAGAACGATCTCTGGAGATCTTCTTCGAAGCTTCGATCATTTGACTCGTAACACAAAGCTTCGAGTCGCACTTGTCTAGCACCCGTGCGATTGAAAATAGTGGTTCAAGTATGTCCCGTGCTCGGTCGTCAACCTCGGGAGGGATTGGAAGTTCGTTCGCATGTTTATAGTTGTGCGCGATTTCGGCGGCGAAGAGAAGGCCCCACTTGTGAAGGGCGTTTCGCTTCTTCTGCAGCCAGTGCGACAGGTCTCTTTGATTGAATCGCTCGACGCGCTCTTCTTTCCTTTTCCGCTTCAAAAACAATTTGAAGCAACGGTCGGCTAAGGTCGCAGCAAGACGGTTGATTCCGGCCAGGGCTCGTGGGCAAAAGACCTCAAGATACTCGATCGTCCCGGCTTTCATGTTGTAACGAGGAATTACTGCACCCGCCTTGAATCCGTCGTTGAGCATACTCATTAGTCCCGCGCGCTTCTCCTGGTCGGCGCCCCTTAGGGATTCGATTTCGTCTAGTACCTGTGTGCTTGCGTTCAGGGCCGTATCTCGGAACAGTGCTGCTTCCGTGGGGTCAGTCATCACCGATGAGGCGTTGTATGCCAATGCCGAAATGATCTCCAAGAGACGCGTCTTGCCTGTCCGTCTCCCCGGAGAGGTAAGCCAAAGGTAGCCATACCAGTCGAAGATCCGGTGGACATATGTACCCATTATCCAAAGAACCACGACTGTCGCTTGCCAAGGAGCGAGGAAGTAAATCCTCCGAGATATGAACTCTCTGAGATCCGAAAACAGGACGTCAGGCTTGACCGAACCGTGGCCCTGGAGAAAACGTTTTACCGAGGCAACGCTCCAATTCGACTTTGTCGGCAGGCGGTCGAGACTGAAACGCTCGTGAATTTGCTCTGGAGTGAAGCCCTTCCTGCTGCTGTTTACCCATACGTGCCGCTTGCGTCCCACGGCCAATCCGTAATAGAGCTTGCCGTCGTGGAAGGTCTGCGCAGGATGAATATATGGTTTCGCCTCGGACTGATCGAGTATCTGGTCGATATTTGAGGCTGTTCCGTTCTTTTCGTGGCGTTTTATAGGGCACCTGTCACCGCACAACGATGCGATGAAGGAGTACTCGCAACCTAAAGAGGTATATTTTCGAATGAAAACGGACTTCACAATCGCCTCAACTTCGCGTTCCTCCAATGATGGTTGGCACTGGTCATTAGCGCCACTTACAAGTGTTTCGACGCGGTCTTGACTGAGTCTCGCATTCCGCAGGTGCTTGGCTAGTGTGAAGAGAGCGACATTCCGATAGCCCTTATCCACACCATTGAGCAGGATCTTCTGTGCACAAGGAGGCAAACTAAATTCGCGTGTCTTACTAGATTTTGCCAGCCGAGGGAAGCGCCGAATCTTTGAGGGCTCGGTTCCCTCGATTGCGCGGAGGATCCTCTTCCGAGGAGTCCGCTCAACGTTGGCCAAGAGTCTCCACTGTTTTCGGACGGGCTCCAACTCGTCATCGAGGAAAACTGTCCGGCCTTTTGGGGCGTCAAGACCGAATAGCGGCAGCCAAATGCAGTTGCCGAAGCCGCCCTTGCCGACAGTGTCCTGCTTAGGGAATATTTCGATTTTGGGATTTTCCATTCCGCGGAGCACCAGCTTCGCGAACGCTCTTGCTTCTGATGCCAACAAGGGCTCGTCAAAGAAAATCCAGATATGATAACCCTTCGACTTAGATCGTTCGACGTAGGCGCTAACATTCATCTTGCGGAGCCGCCTAAGAATTCGCCGAACCAATGATCGCTCATGGACATCGACGTCGAAGACCAAGAATGGCGTCCGGCCATCAAGTTTAATTAGGTACGTGCCTACTCGATATTTGCCGGCCAAATGCGCCGACAATACTTCGTCGCTGAGCCCCTCGCGAACTGCCGAAATCTTCTCGTTTCGCCAAATAGCGTGTGCGTCTTCTCTGGCCAGAAACAGTGATCGGAAGTTTTGCAGTCGTTCCTCACTAACGTGGTCATCATGCCTGCTAGCATTTGATTTGCTCATTGGAATCCCCCGTAGTTTTTAGTTGCGGTACCCAACAACGTGGCAGAACCACGGGGTAGGTGAAACTGCCCGCGCTGCCGGGTACCGCCGATTGCTGAAGTTATTTACTAAGGTCGCTGGATTGGTAGCATCTATAGGCGCTACAATCGGGTAGATGCCGTGTGCAATTTGCGACTGGAGAGTGTTTCAAAAAAAGAGGATCATCGAATCACAGCCTCAGCAGAAAATGAGGACACGTCGGTATAGCGTTTGTATAGCGGACTTCAGCTTTTCTTGACGTTTGGGCCGATTTGGCCGAACGTAGAATGAATAACTTGCGGGGTATCAATGCATCGAAAGGGTTCAACTCCCCCCGCCTCCACCATTTTCTCGGTTTTGCTTTCAGTGAGTTCCAGGCCCTAACATTCCTGCGTTACCTGTTAGTGCGCGTCGTCCCAACCGAGCGAGAGGTTTGCCAAACCCTGTCAGCTGGGAAATAACTTCTAGTGCAACAAATAAATTACTCTGCGATACGTCCTAACCCTAAGCGACGTCGCATTTAAGTGTATATCCTGCGGTTCACAATGCGCTTGGCATGAAAAGTGCCATAACATTTCCCACCGGCCCACACTTACAGGGAGGTGTACGCCTATGGTACGGAAATTTATTGTTTGTGCTTCTCTGGCCGGGCTGATGCTGTTAAGCGGGTCAGGGCGGGCATATTCCGCTCCGAAGCAATCGCAAGACAATCAGCAGTCAGCGGATGCGCAGACGGTATCCGGAAAGGTCGCTGCGATCGGAAGCGACCACAAATCGTTTTCACTCGAAGTGAGTGGCGGCAACACGATGCAGTTCTTGCTCGACAACAATACTCAAGTGCAGGGCCGCGTTACCACGGGTACGACCGCCACCGTTCAGTACCAGAAAACTGACGACGGGAAACTCCTGGCCCTGAGCATCGCGCCGCAAGACCAGGGGCAAAGTCCCCAGTAACAATTGACTATGTTTGAGCCAGCGGGACCGGAGCGCGGGACCGAAACGCGATCGCATGCACACCGGTTCCGCATCTCCTTCGAGCGTAAATACGCTCAAGGATTGAAAGGGGAAAATGATGATAACGTGCGCCGACGTGATGACGAAAAATCCCGTTTATTGCCTGCCGACAGACACCGCATTTCAAGCGGCGCAGTTGATGCGAGACGAAAATGTTGGTCCCGTGCCGGTCGTGGAGAGCTCGGAGACCAAAACGGTCATTGGAATCATCACCGATCGGGACCTGGCGCTAAAGATCGTAGCCGAGCGTCGCCATCCGGATGCACGACTTGAAGACGTGATGACGCGCGACCCGCTGGTGTGTCGTGCCAATGATTACCTCCAATCGGCGCTCGATGCGATGGCTGACGGCAAGGTTCGGCGGATACCGGTCATCGACGACCGGGACCGGCTTGTTGGCATTATCTCCCAGGCCGATGTCGCGATTCGATTTGGCATACCGAGGACAACGGGACAAGTCGTCGAGGAAATTTCCATGCCATGCGCAACGGATTATAGCCAGGGCATTGCCACGAACAGACAGTCCTCGTGCCACAAATGGAACTTGCGGAATGGCTAAGACGGACGACGCTGCCAGCGCCTGGGACGATCGAATTTGGCCAGCTCCAGATGAGTGCCGGATAACCTTCTGCACCGACCGGGCGATCGTCACCGGCGCCGACTGTTCGCGGGTGGCCTTACCAACCGACATTCGTAATACGCGAGGCGGTCGAGGTTGTTACGACGATTCGATTGACGATTAAATTGGATGAAACTGAGACGCCGGCCGCTCCAGGATCGACGCCCGCCAATAGTCAAGCGAGCCCCAATGCGACTGAATGAGCGCTATCTGCCGCCTGAACTTCCAGACCATGCAGGAGCATCGGTCCCACGGAGTGATCTCTCCCAGATCTCTAGGCTAAGAACGAAAGCGATTCCGATACAATCCCGGGATGGACCATCATGCCGTTGCGACCGTCAGCATCGCGGGCAGCTGTCTTGACGTGGTGGGAAGCCTCTACCTTGCATACGACCTCCTGGGAGGACAACATGGCCCGTTGCGACTGCTTACGCGGATCGTCACGTACTCTATCGTCTTCGGCGTCGGTTACGGCCTTGGCCTGGGTGCTTTCTTCGGCCTAGCCTCGGGTATTGCGATCGGGGTCACGACTTCGATCGAGCTGAACCGCGTCTCTCGTGGTCTGGATAATTACTCTCTACGATGGGCAGCGTTATTCTCCGCAGTCCGCGGGGTCGGTTTTGGAATCGGACTCTACAGGATTGTCGGCATCGAATTTGCGAGCGCGTTCGCCGTTCTCATAACGGTTGGCCAAGTATTCGGCTATTCTCGAGGCATAAGACCCAGCATGGATTACGTCGCTTCCCGCCGTCCGCGCCTCACACGTCGTCAGTTTTGGGGAACAGTCGTCCGAACCTTTGGCTATTTCGCGACGGCACTCATCTGCAGTGCTATCGTCCATCACGTGAACTGGTCTTTCGCCATCCGAGTCGGACTCGTAACGGGCATTGTGACTGGCGTGGGGCAGACGATCAATCCCTACATCGAATACTACGCAGACAGCCTCCCGGAGCGTAGGCTCGGTGTCATCGGCATTGGGCTCATCCTTTTCGGGTTTGCTCTGCAATCGCTTCAGTACTGGCTTTCACTGCTTGATGTGCGCCTGACGTAATTTGCGGCACGCACGAATTCTCAGGCCTTATTCCGGACCAGGCAGGATCTGCAGTAGAATCGCTCACCTATGATCCAATTTCGAATCGGGACGTCCGCTTTCACCGCGGCGGGCTGGGAAGACGCTTTCTATCCGAGCGGAATGAAGCCGAAGGACTACCTGACCTATTACTCGACAAAATTCGACACCGTGGAGATTGACAGTACTTTCTATCGAACACCCTCGCCGAAAACCGTGACCGGATGGGCCGACAAGGTACCTCCGGGTTTCCTGATCGCCGCCAAGGTGCCTCAAGTCATTACACATGAGAAGTGTTTGCTGGATTGTCATGACGATTTTGCCGAGTTCGTAGAGAGCATGAATTTGCTCGCAGACGATAAACGCGGCCCACTGCTGTTCCAATTTCCGTACTTTAACAAGGAAAACTTCAAGACCGGAGATGAGTTCCTGTCCCGCCTCGAGCCTTTTCTGAAAGCGCTTCCGAAGGGCTTTAAGTTCGCCGTCGAGATTCGAAATAAGACTTGGCAGACTGCTCGGTTTGCCGACTTGCTGCGAGCATATGGCGTCGCGCTGGTGTTACAGGATCAATCGTGGATGCCTCTGCCTGCCGCTATGCCTTTCGACTATCTGACTGCTGATTTTACCTACATCCGGCTGCTCGGGGATCGGAAAGGGATCGAGAAGCAGACAAAGGTCTGGGACAAGGTGATCGTCAACCGCTCCAGGGAATTGCACAGCTGGGTCGATGTCTGCCGGCAAGTCATCAGAAGGGGCGCGAGCGTCTTCGTCTACGTCAACAATCACTATTCAGGTCACGCCCCCAAAACGGTTGCCGACTTTTTGGAACGCTGGAATTCGCAATAACGAGTTCCGCCTTTTGCAAAGGATCGCTCGGCACAAAGAAGTTCTTCCAAAAGGGGGACTGTTCAAATTGGCAGGATGTTCAAAATTGAACAGATTGATCGTTTCCTTCGGGCTATAAGCATCGCGTACCTCCGCGGAGCTCGAGAAGGTAGTCGACATGATCACCGAGGGAACGAAGGATTTCTCGCATGCGTATTCTGTCTGGATTGGTAAGCCCGTGGTTCTGCTCCTGGCGATCCGTCAGTGGCGCCTCCCTTTGCCATGCAGCATCGTGAGCGAATCCACTGTCGACGTACGCGTCTGCATCGAACCTGGCTGGGAGATGGATGTCCGCAAAGACTTGATCCTGGCCGTTGAAGAGTATGCCGTCTCGTCAAGCAGCCTCGTAAATTGAGACCGCTTGTCCGTATACAAGTTGGTGGCCAGTCCGGCGCGACCGCCGCCACTGCGACGACACTTCCCGTGCCCGGCTTCCCCCCGGCATACTATTTTTCGCAAGCCTACCGCGTCAAAAGGTTTGGCTGTGCGAGTGAACTTGAGCAGCCGACGGTATCCTGCTGAGTGCAACCAACGACGACGCTACGGCGTCAGAGTCTGTATGAGCGAACCAATGTTTGATATTTTCTCTGGGACTTCGGACAAGGATGCCCGCTGGCTGGAATCTATCGAGGGGCTTTCAAAGGCGCGAGATCGTATGGCGCATATTTCGGCGGTAAGGCCGGGTGAATACTTTCTGTACAGCCCTGAAAGCCATACAATCCTCGCAAAGAGCAGTAACCTCAAATTGCTGCAATTCGAAACACAAGGTAAGTAAGCCATCCCTGCATAACCCTGCTGAATCGGATTACTGAACTTTCCACGAATTGCATTCCGTGCATCGACGGCCTGCTCGGTCGAAGCTTCAGCGGTCGCCCAACCTCAGCCGAACAACCTCGGCTGTACCTGGAGCGTCGCTGGTGGATTCAGGCGAGCCAGCAAGTTCCGAGCGGTTGCGACCCTGGGCCTTCGCGCGATATAGAGCCTTGTCAGCAAGGCGCAGGAGCACCTGAGAATCGCTTATTCGGGCATCGGTACTGCTGATCGCAGCTCCGAGGCTCGCTGTGATATGTACCTCACCGGCCTGCGTCATCACCGGCGTCGATTCCAACGCAATACGGATTCTTTCGGCCAGAGCCAGCGTGCCGCTCTCATCAACCGCTGATGCAATGATCAGAAATTCCTCGCCGCCGTAACGTCCGACGGTGTCATACGGGCGCAAGCACTGCTTGAGCCGCCGGGCCACGATCTGTAGCACCTCGTCCCCATTCAGATGCCCATAGGTGTCGTTGACCTGCTTGAAATGATCTATGTCCACAAGAATAACGCCGCAGGGTCGCTGCTCCCGGACCTGTCGCGACAACTCTGTCTGCAGCGCGTCCATCACCGTGCCGCGATTGAAAATTCCCGTCAGTAGGTCATGCGTGGCACGAAAACGGAGTTCCTCGCGCGCCGCGATCAGGTCGTCCTGCAGGCTAAGAATGCGCTCGCCAACCAACAGACGGGCGCGCAGTTCCTCGCAGTCGCATGGTTTGGTTAAGTAATCGTCGGCACCGAGTTCAAGACCACGCAAAAGGTCTCGCTTCTCACTGCGCGCGGTAAGCAGAAGGACATATACGTAGGGTCGATTTCGTTGCTCTCGAACGCGCTGACAGATCTGGACTCCTTCCATGCCAGGCATCATCCAGTTGAGCACCGCCAGACGGGGCGTATCTTCGGATTCGAGAATTTTCAGAGCCGCTAACCCGTCTGTCGCCACAGCGACGTCGTAGTCCCATTTGACGAGGAAGCTCTTTAGCAGGTGACACGAGACGGGGTCATCTTCGGCGATGAGCACACGCTTTTTCGGTTTTACCTCATTATTCATGGCGGTGTTTCATTCGCAGGGGAAGCCTGCGCCAGATTTCGAGGCGATCTGAATCCAACGTCGGAACCCGTCAGTGTGTGCGACGGGATTCCAGTTCGGAAAACAGCCGTTCGATCTCATTCTCAAGAACTTTGAATTGTTCTCCAGCACTTTCGAGTTCTTCCGACCGCGCCAGCCGCTCCAACTCCAGGGCCGCTTCGGCAACCGCGACAGCGCCCAAATTGGAGGATGATCCCCTGAGAGTATGAGCGCTGCGAGCCAGCGTATTGATGTCTCGCTCGTCGATGGCGCGGCGCATTTCGGCGGCCATGCCTGGACACTCGTTCTTGAATACTCCCACCAGCTCATCATAGAGGCCGCGGTCTCCGCCGAGCCGCTCAAGCGCAGCCAGGAGATCCAGCGCCTCTGCCTCTCTGCGGATGTCCCGCTTCACAGATGCGTGATCCAACCCAACCTCCCGCGCCGCTTTGCGGGCTCCGACTTTTTCCAACACCGTCATCAATTCCTCTGTCCGAATGGGTTTGGTCAGGTAATCGTCCATACCAGCGGCAAAACACCGCTCATCGTCGCCCTTCATCGCATGGGCCGTCATTGCGATAATCGGAATGCGTTGGCCGAGTGATCTCTCTTTTTCGCGGATCGCCTGCGTTGCCTCCCAGCCGTTCATCTCGGGCATCTGGACGTCCATTAATATGGCGTCGAACGCACCTTTTTCCCAAGCCTCGACCGCCTTCTTGCCATTTGCCGCCACCGTCACCGTGTGTCCGAATCTTTCGAGCAATCGGAGGGCGACCAGCTGGTTGACGGCGTTGTCTTCGGCGAGGAGGACGCGAAGGCGGTTCTGGCTTTCGCGAAGTGAATGGCGGGTAACGAGCACAGGCTTGGCTTCGGTTTTCGCGCGGGTTCCCAGTGCCGTCAATATCGCATCCATCAGTTCTGATTGCCGGACGGGTTTCGTGAGATACGCGGCAACGCCTAGTTCGCGGCATCGCATTGCGTCTCCCCGTTGTCCCGCGGAACTCAGCATCATAATAGTTGCCGCCCGGTAACTCGGGTGGCGCTTGATGTACTCAGCTAGGGCGAATCCGTCCATTTCAGGCATTTGAGCGTCGAGCAGAATCAGTGGAAAGGTTCTTCCGATGCCTTTGGCCTCGGTCATCGTAACCATGGCCTTTGCCCCGCTGTCGGCTACGGTGGGGAGCATGTGCCAGCCTTCCAGCATCTTCACCAGAATCTGGCGGTTCGTCGCATTGTCATCCACGACCAGCACACGCATGTCACGCAATGTCGTTGGGTCGCGCGGAACCACCGTTCTCGGCGCCAACTTCTGAACCCTAAGGTTCGCCGTGAAATGAAAGCGGCTTCCCTCACCGACTTCGCTCTCAACCCAGATCCGTCCGCCCATCAGCTCCACGAGCCGGGACGAGATCGTGAGACCCAGCCCGGTGCCGCCGTACTTGCGAGTCATGGTTCCGTCGGCCTGTTTAAATGCCTCGAAGATGGCTGCCTGGTTCGCCGCGGAGATGCCAATTCCGGTGTCGGTGACCGTAAACCGCAACTGTAGCTCGTCGCCCACATGAGTCATCAACTGAACGGAAAGGACCACCTCGCCCTGCTCCGTGAACTTGATGGCGTTACCCACCAGGTTAAGAATGATCTGCCGCAGACGCCCGGGGTCTCCTATGAGCGCGTCCGGAACGTTCGGCTCGATCTCGAATGCGAGCTCCAGCCCCTTCTGGTGCGCGCGAAGGCTGAGCGTCTTCATCGTGTCGCCTAGGCAGTCGCCCAGGTTGAATTCAATCGCGTCAATCTCGAGCTTTCCGGCTTCGATCTTCGAGTAATCCAAGATGTCGTTGATCAAAGAGAGCAGCGAATCGGCGGACATCTTTGCCAGATTCAGATACTCGCGCTGTTCAGAGTCCAGTTCGGTATCGAGAACCAGTTCCGTCATCCCCATAATTCCGTTCATGGGTGTGCGAATTTCGTGGCTCATGTTCGCAAGAAACTCGCTCTTGGCTCGGTTCGCGGCCTCGGCCTCGTCCTTGGCCCGCTGCAACTCTGTTTCCACTTTCCGTCGATTCGTCACGTCAATGTTGACGCCGATGATCTTGCTAACGTTCCCCGCTTCGTCGAGAACCGAACCTTCCGCCGCTGAAAGATGACGCACGGTGCCGTCAGGACGAATGATCCGGAAATCCACCGTCGCCCGGCCCTTTTCGTCCAGCGTTTTTTTCAGAGCACCTTCGGCCAGAGGCAGGTCTTCTGGGTAAACGGCCCGGCGCCACTGCTCATAAGGCGATTCCTTGTCCAACGAGAACCCGTAAATCTTGACCATTGTGTCGTCCCAAGTCATCGCGCTGTTGGCAACATCCCACTCCCAGACACCCACCTCAGCGACGGCCGTCGCGAGCGAAAGACGTTCGGTCAATAATTGAAATTTGGACTCGGACTCCTTACGTTTGGTGATGTCGTGGCCGATGCCAATGTAACCAGTGACGTTTCCCTCCGCGTCCTGGACCGCATTGACGGAAACGCTCGCGATCAGATGTGTGCCGTCTTTTCGGACATAGGTCCACTCCTGCTCTTCGGTCTCGCCACGGCTTGCGAGTTCAGCGAACACGCCGAAGCCCTGGATCTTGCGCCCGAACTGTTCGCTCAAAATCCGGCCGCGGAGTTCAATTTCCGACGCCAAGTGGAAAATCGCCGGGCTCTGTTTGCCGACCATTTCTTCCGCCATAAAACCCAGCATCCGCTCCGCTCCGGCACTGAAAAGCGTGATCAAGCCATCCGGATCCACGGCGACGATGCAGTTCAACTTCGAGGCGTTCAGCAGCGCGGTCAGCCTAGAGTTCATTGCCCGGAGCTCCGCCAGTTCGAGGCGGTCGCGAGCATCGAACGGGCCCTCCGCAACGTGATTCGGGTCGTCAATAGGCATCCTTCGAAACTTACTACACTCGAGGCAGACCGGTGGTACCAGACGCCAGAACAGGTTGTGCAAGCAGCCAACAAGGGGGCCCACCCAAAAGGCGGCGTGCCGTGCTTTGCGTTTAGCCCCCGGTGAAATAGGATAGAGCCCGATGAATGGGGCCATATCCGTGTCGAGCCGTTCAAGAATCAACGTTGGAGACTCTCTCCAACCGATACCAACTTCAGATACATCAGCCAAGGGGGAAGGATGACAGGATCTGTGTCTAAGTGTGCCGTATGGGGTGTGTTTCTCGCCACACTGTGTCTCGTTCCGGCCGCGGCTTTGGCCGCGTCGACGCGACCAGGCGTAATTCGCGTCGAAGTTGACGAGACGCGCGCCCCACAGAGAATTCTGCATACGCACCTTACGATTCCTGTGCAGCCGGGGCCGCTTGTGCTCTATTACCCCCAGTGGATTCCCGGTGAGCACATGCCGGACGGTCCGATCAACAACATCGCCGGCCTGAAATTCGTCGCCGGTCGCAAAGCAGTTCCCTGGCGGCGCGACCTGCTGGATATGTTTGAATTTCACCTCGAGATTCCGCCCGGTGTTACGACGCTCGATGTGAGCTTTGATTTTCTGATCTCAGGGGGAGGGACCGGCTATTCCTCCGGCGCCTCCTCGACTGCCTCGATCAACAACTTGAGCTGGAATCAGGTCTTGCTCTATCCGCAGGGTTACGCTTCCAAAGATCTCACCTACCTCCCGAGCCTGACGCTGCCCGCCGGATGGAAATTCGGAACGGCGCTGCCTGGCGCCAAGCAGGATGGCGACACAATCAACTTCGCGCCAGTTTCGCTCAGTACCTTGATCGATTCACCGGTGCTGACAGGACGCTACTTCCGGGTGATCCAGCTCACACCGGGCCAGACTCCGACTCACGAAATCGATATCGCAGCCGACAGCGGGGCCGCGCTCGAGATGCCGCCGGAGACCGAAGCGCACTACCGCCAGCTGATCGCCGAAACGGGCGCGCTTTTCGGCGTGCGTCACTATCGCGACTACCATTTCCTGCTCACGCTGAGCGACTACGTGGCGCACTTCGGCCTCGAACATCATGAATCGAGCGATGATCGCATCTATGAAAAGAGCGTGACTGACCAGACCTACCGCACGGAAACCGCCGATCTGCTCCCGCACGAATTTGTCCACTCCTGGAACGGCAAGTATCGGCGTCCCGGCGATCTGGCCACCACGGATTACCACCAGCCGATGCGAGACGATC
>Ga0209008_1000265_pt1 | contig 21601 bp, 16 predicted proteins | sample JacPin_JW_Ref_O3_FD_187963 | JGI IMG/M metagenome (GOLD analysis project Ga0209008, IMG submission 187963) | Forest soil microbial communities from Algoma, Ontario, Canada - Jack Pine, Ontario site 1_JW_Ref_O3 (SPAdes) (version 2) | ecosystem: Environmental > Terrestrial > Soil > Boreal...
TGCGGTCATCACCCGGCGGCAGTCTGTAAAACAGCTCCTTTGCGAGGAGTTGGCTCACTTTTGAGAAGCCAGTCCTAAACCCACGAATGGGCGACTTCCGCGCTAGCCTTCTTCCGTAGTCAACGCCGCAATTCGGGCATATAGGCGGCAACGCCCCGAATCGCTCTTGATCGTCAGCGGACTGGGCGGCCCTTAGATGGAAGATGTATCCCGGCACCCAAGATCCTTCGGGTACCACTGGCTGTTTAGGTCCGAGAAAGATTCGCCCGCTCGTTGCATCAAGGGAGGCTTGATCCCACCACCCGTTACAAGGTGCCCCAGCAAATGGGTGTTGCGACCAGCTTTTCTTCGCATCGGGGTGCAACGAACTCTGCGACTTAGGCCAGAAGACCGCAAAATCTTTGTACGTTCTGCGATCCAAGAACCGAGCAGCTTGTCTGTCAGGAAGCCCTTCTACGTCCGGTTCAACGCTCAGAAGTTCCCATCCGACATTCCCCACAATCGTTAGGCGGCTGCCACCGACCAGCACTGCCCCGCACTGTTCGCAGTACAACAATTCCAGCACGCGATGTTTCGCCGTCGTTCCCGTGCATAAGATTCGGGTGTTACCAAATAGCTTTCCAACTGGGCGACCATCGTCTCCGGTCTCACATTGGCAGCCGGGCAACGTGCATGCCCACAACCCCTCGATATTCCTGAAGAACCAGTGCAGCCGGAACGATGGAAGTTCAGATTGCGATCCCGGATGGTCGCATAGGCTACGGGCTATGAGTAAGCCCTTGCAAGCCGAGTACAGCTCATCTACTTTCTGAACTGCTCCAAATATCTTGGTGGCGAAGGAATCCAACGAAACAGCTCGAACGACACCTCCTACAGAACATGCTTCTAGAAACCGGGACGCGACTCCACTTTCCTCCTGTTGAAGGATGCCTCGCATAATGCTGACCGGGTCCTCTGAACACCCACTGTTCCCGCCCATGGCAATGGCGATCTCACGGCATGCATCTTGAATTTCTTTTTCCCCACCGTCCCATGCGTTTGCTAGGCGTCGAAAGGGTTTCGTCGGCAGGGAGCTAAGATTGCCTGTCTTGGGAAGAGAGATTGGAGTACCCGGTATGATTTGTTCTGGCTTCCATGACGTGCCAAAGAATTCTGTCAGGAACGTCAAGCTATCTGGATCATCCGGTTCGAGCGATGCACTTGACCCGAGGATTCGAAGTTGTGGATGTCCGGGATGAAGGTCCAATCGCATCAACAATAGCTTGAGCAAATATGCGACTTCGGTTCCCGCCGTGCCCCTGTACACATGTAACTCATCGAGTATCAAATGAAACACGTTGCGGGAGTTGCTCAGCCACGCCCGAGTCCTCTCAAAGATCGCGTCATCTGCTTCCCGCATGAGCATGATGCTAAGCATGCTGTAGTTTGTAATCAGAATGTCGGGTGGCGAATCCTGCATGTCCCACCGGCAGCGCATCTCTGCGCCATCCAAACGCGGGAAGAAAAATCTGACGTCCTCGATGCCGGTCTCGCTTGCGTGCTGCTCTGCGGCTTCGGCAGCCTTGTGAGCGGATTTGAGTTCTTTTACAAGCTGGTCGATTTTCGGACGGTTCGGTTTCCCATTAGGATTAATTTCATGGCCGGGGACTGGTGTGTTCCCGTTATACCGCCCAAAGTAAATGCGGTTATCTGCTCTGTGCTTCTTGAACCACATCCGCGCAGGAAGAGAATCGAGCGCTTTTCTCAAACGTGAGAGCTGATCTTCTACCAGCGCGTTCATCGGATACAAGATTAATGCTCGGACCGCGGCGGGACGCGTCTCATGCCCTCGCTGCGATACCCGGCACGATTTTGATCCTTTGTTGCAGCTCTCGATCCATTGTTCCTTCAGCCACCAATCGTCTTGATGTGGTTGCGCTTTGTTGGGAGTCGTCCATTGCCGTGATTCCTCTGCTAGGTAAGCAAATAGCGGAAGCAAGAATGCCTCAGTTTTCCCCGATCCTGTGCCAGCTGTGACCACAGCGTTAGATCCAGAAATTACGGTTCGCAGCATCTGAAGTTGGTGGCTGTAAAGCGGGAACTGACCAACCAGGCCACAGTTCACGAGCGCGATGAAGTCTTTGAGAGAAGAGTCATCTAAGCCGGGCACATCACCCTTGTCTAGCATTGCGGCCGGCTTCACGGTTAGGAACCGTGGCAACGGTTCGATCCACGGCTCCTTGTAAAACGCGCCGGGATTCATCAATATCTGGTGCCGGTCATGCTCGATAGAGGGAAACTGCGTAGCAAACGCTGTCTTCACATACAGCAAGAAGTTGTCTCGAACTTTTTCGAATGCTCCTAGAGGGTCATTCACAAGAATTCACCATTCAATTCAACGAAAATGTTGACAGGCTCTGTCCCACTTTTCTACTGACCGTTTCGGCCACCTGAGGGGGAACCAGTTGGAAAAGATCCCATGTCTTGCGACTGCCTATGCCCTCCCGCAAGCGGTAGGTCAGGGGCATCAGGCCTGAACTAAGACCGAGCGCCCGTTGGAGTAAGCGGGGTAAGGAAGCGCTTCGAGGAACCGCAAACCGGTGCTGGCGCGGATCGTAGTAAAGGACATTGAACCCGGACTCGCGCAGAACAATATATCGGCCCCAATCAAGGTCGACCTCAGAGTAGGAGCTGTTCTTCCATAACCTGTAGCGAGGGGTATTCTTAATCGGATGAAGGTAGCGAACTAGCCTGAGTGGTAACGCCGGTTCAGCCTTTTCCCTGAACTCAACATACTCAGGATCAAAATGCCACTTCTTCCAATTCAGGTCGGGACCATCGTTCCACTGCAACGTACTCTCATACGATTCTATGTCGGCCGAAAACTGCGACAGTTTCCAACAGACCGGTTCGGACTCAAAGGGTATTTTGAGACTGCTGCTGAATCTGGCGAGTGCCTCCAAGTTCAAAGCGTCGAAAGTTATCCGAGAGGGCAAAAATGCACTTTCATCAGTTTTATCCAAGTGAATGGACACCTCTGTCTTGCCAATGGCAGCATCACTCAGATCCTTGAAAGTGGTGGGCCCACGGGCACCGACGAGCAGCGCTGAGCAACTCTGAAGAGGCAACCTGACGAGAGTTGCAGGACATACAAACACTCTCCCTGCGCCCTCCTTGAACGTCAGATCGCAAAAGCCAAAAGCGTCGAACAATCGGAGTATGCGACCGCGTAATGAGGCAACGTCCAGTCGGAAGGTCGGGCTCGTTCGAAAGATTTCGTCGATCACGGTCTTATATGCAGACCAACTAATCTCCCGCTTCGCGGTCAGCACATAGAGCAGTTGATCGGTTTCGCTACTCACCGTTTCTTCCTCGAATTGTTGCTACCAGCGCCGCTTCGATGTCCTGGTCAGAGAAAAAATAATGCTGCGATAAAGTAATCCTGATCGTAAAGGGACGTTTACCAGTTGATTCGGAAAGAACGCCCTTGCTGGATTCTTTCCGGTATTGGCTGAGAACATCCTGTATCACTTCGTTCAGCGGCTTGCCCCAGCGGGACGTCGCCCGCTGGACGAGCTCCGGATCCAGCAATACTGTGCGTCCGCGTAATTTGCTCTGCTCACATTTTCCCTTTGGGCAGCGAAACTCGACTTCTTCGTGACCCATTCGGGTGATGGCTCCCTCGGGTAGCGCACCGCACTCAGCACACGGCACCTCCCAAGCAATTTCTGCAACCTGTCGCTGTGAGAGGCACGCTCTCGCGCACGTGAGGACATCACTCACCGACGATATTCGGCTCAAGAGCTTCAGTAATGCGCTCCGACCTCGTACCTGCGCGATGAAGTCAGAGTCCTCCCTCAATTGGGGTTGGCTTCTGACGAACACGTTTGATCGAACAGTTATGTTTGGCTTCACTGGGGCGGCACGTGATACGCAAACCTTAACTTCCCGTACTCTCTCGCAACTTCGCGTACTCCCAGAACTCGACTAGACGCATCCACTTTTAGGACGAGGTCCGGGTCTATAGAGTATCGAAGGTCAATGCATTCAAGATCGAATCCAGCGGTCCCCACTCCAAATTCCACGATCGATTCCGCGCTTGTAATGTGTCTCTGGCCGTTGATGCGCTTCGCAAGGATCAGATTTGCTTGTTCTGAATCTTCCACAAGAGAAAGTGAAACGGACCGGACATCTGAGAGCACCACCTCTCCCTCACGAATGAGCTCGTAAAACGAATTATCACTCAGCAAGATACCAATACTTTCTGCAGTCTCGTGCGAGCCGGGTGCTCGCGCTATGATCGCTGCTCCGGCGGCACAATCCCATTCGGCGTCCGATGACGATTGGAACGATGCTGCAAACCGTTGGTCGTTCCTAAGCTTGTCGTGTAGGAGCCGAAGCTGACTTGAGCCTCCGATCACAAGCAATCTATTGATCGCGTCGAAGCTAACACCTGCTTTCTGGATCGCTCGCGTTAGCAGTTCAATTGCAAGATCAACGTGAGGGGAAATCAGTGACTCAAACCAATCCCTCTGAACACTGATGCTAAGGGGTGAGCCGCCGTAAGCGCTAAGGAGAATGTCCGTCACTGGGAGCTTGGAAAACTGCCACTTTGCCAGTTCGCACTTGGTGCGGAGATTATCCTGGTCGACAGAGGGCATGCTCAAGAACGGCAACTTTTCACGCCTCTCCTCCATCACTCTGGCATGAATCGCTTGCGCAAAGTCTTTGTCGATTGCATCGCCAGCAATATCCATTCCCTCTGTAGAAAGCTCAAATACACGGCCATCCCGAATCTCCAGCACACTGATGTCGAGGGTGCCGCCTCCCCAGTCAAATACGGCAACATAGCGACAGTGCTGCAGCCTCCCGAAGTGGCGAACCAGTGCAGCCGTTGATTCCGTTATGAAAGTCTTGATCTGAATCCCGGCTTTCACCGCTGCTCGCCTGAGAGCTCTCCTAGACTCGGCAGGGTAATCCACCGGAATGCTTATGACGGCCTCCTCAATACCCTCTAAACCAAGGTGTTTCGCCCGTGCAGACAGTTGCTTCAGTACGACGGCCGCAACATCTTCAGGAGTCCATACACCTACCTCCGTGGGCCAGCGCAGATCACTGCCCATATGCAACTTTATCGATTCGATCACGTAGACAGCACCGGCGGTTCGGTACTCCTCACGGTTCCGCCACACATCGCGACCGCAGCTTGCTTCACCGGTAGCACGGTCGAGAGCCACAACCGAGGGTAACGGTTGACCTGCTTCGTCTCCGTATTTATGAAACTCGCCTGCCATCAGCTTCATCGCAGTGCTGTTTGTTGTGCCGAAGTCAATTCCAAAAAAAGCCGTCATTGTCGGCCACTCCGGCCGTTAGGGAGTCTGATTCCGAGCTCCGTTAGCACATCAACTAACTGATGAAACTGTAATAGAAGAACACGCCCTAGCTCCGGCGAAACCGGTGTTTCTTTGCTTGGGAGATCAACCAAATGCCGCGCTAGAGTCAGAGCAACTTGATTCTTAAACTCCGAAACTCTCCCCTGGGCGTTGGCCGTGATCTGCTGAGTGAGCTTTTCATGCTCCACCTTCTTCTCACGTAGAGCACTCTCAAGTGCTTGTTCCAATTGTTTGACCCGCTCCGTTGCCCTAGATAGCTGATCTTCGAGAGCAGCGCGGGAAGACCCGAGCTCAGAGACTTTCTTCGCCAGCTCCGATTCTCGATCCTTCGATGCATCGATTTGCCGCTGCAGTTCCTTTTGCCTTTCAACAAGGGACATCCGAAACTGAGACAACGCTGCTATTTCTGCAGTCAAGGAGCGAGCGCGTTCGTCGAGGTATTGATCTACCCCTGATTGAGCGGTTTCATGGCCAACGTCTGCCTTAATGGCACCGGGTTGCGAGTATTCAGCTATCTCCGAAACGCGAGGAGCGGCGAGATTAGGAGTCGGAGAGAAGAATTGAGGCATCAGTTCGGGTTGCTCATTCCTTAACCAACCTTCAAATTTCTCCCGGAGTCCCTGAGGCCACCGGGCCGCCTCAGTAGCGACTTTAGAGAGCAAGTCTCCACCTTCAGAACTCCGCCCGAGCTTCTGAATTGCAACGAAATTAACTATCGCCAAAGATAAGAGGTATCGAGGCATGTGTTCAATTCCGCTAGTTGCTTCGAATGCCAGATTTGCCAATGCACCAAAAACACGCGTGGTAAGCCGCGAGCGGACAGTCGCTCTTGCCATATTGTCGAACGGCATTATTCTTCCATCGGAGAAAAGACTGCTAACTATGAGGCGTTTCAAGTCCTTGTTAGGCGGTCGATCCGGAATGAGCCCATCGAGTAGTTCGAGGGCAGTCGCGCCATCGGTCTCAGCCAGCGTCGCGGCCAGCAATGCGACTCGGCGTTGCGCTCTTTCGGTGTGAGGGGCAGGAATCCACCGCCGTACTTCTATCCGGCGCTCGGACGACATTGTGGACCACGCCATCCCGATTCCGTCGGCAACCGCTTCCGATTGGAGGTCTTCTGCAAGGGCTAGCATCTCTTTGAAGTCTTCGTCATGAGCAATCAGAATCGCCGCGATCAGCTCCGCTCCCTTCTTTCTTGCGCTTGCATCCATCCGGCCCTTCTTCTTTCGGACGCAATCCGCCAGTGTCTTGAAGTCGTTCATGTGCTCCATATCCAGAACCCCTCTTCGCTTAACGATCCACTCTAGTCCTATTGCGCCCCTGTCCTAAACGGGATTCTTGCATACATTTCGTCTCCAACGATGGGCCAGCATCAAGGATCGATCGAACCATGCCCCTCTGGATATTTCGGACACCTTCCGAGGTGCCTTTGCAGGCGTGTCCTTTTGACCGGACAACCACAGTATGAACAATTGGTCATATTGCGGGGGATGTTCCTACTTGGTCGTACACGTAATTCGAATTTCTTAGGTCCGGACGGATGCCGTACAAGTGCTCTGGGTAGCGGCCAGCCAAGAGCGCTAGTCTTCTTACGTCTGGACGAATGCGGTACCGCCGCTCTGGGATTCTTACACCCAGACTGCAAGTGTGCTGTCAAGTCTACGTAAAGTTCGAATCGCATACTGCACAATGGACACTTCGGGCGGTAATTCGCCTTGACTGGAACGGAAGTGGCCAAACCCCGCCTGGGCGGTTCGTCCGATCGGGATTCACAATTTCGCTCCCTCACGGGGTCAGGACGGCGTTTGGCTACGGATTCCTCCGGCGGCTGCAAGGGCTCCACGATCCTTGCATTTATTTCATCTTCTAGTATCCGATCGGCATCGAGGGGAGATATATCGGAAAAGCCCAACCCGTCTTTCGGCCCTAGTGAATGCTGCTCTGCACCACACATCCACGCGAGTCCATGCATTTCAGCTTCAAGCCGAGAAAATGCCGTTGGCAAAGGCGGGATGTCCACCGAGGGCACCTTGCCCAATCGTCCTGAGCGATAGTACGCAAGCTGCAGGTAAGCACGACCAACAAGAGCCACGATCGGATCAGCGGTAGTGTTCAAGAGATTTGCGAATATTCCCAACGCACGGTTGAAGCTCCGAGCGTCGCCTGCAAGGTGACCCCTCTTATAGAGCAAGGCTCCTTCTGTGAGGTCTCGACCCCCAGTCCGCGAACCAAGTTGCGACGCATAATCTGTCCGCACCTGCTCAGAAGAGATCTCGTCTCGCCACTCGCGAATGATTGCGGGTACTTCTTCGCCGACGTCGAACCCCGGCATCGAGTCACCGACAGGGGGCTGCAGATGGAGGATTTCATTTAAGTCCTCCAATTTGTCTTGAGCAGTTTCAATTAGAGGCGGCACAGCGCTAATCCAGTCATCGAAAGGCGGCTGCGAATCAAACTCTACAATCGCACCGGCTACTCGCGGGGAAGATGTCGTCTCTGTGGTTGCTCCAAAACCGTCAAACCACTGTTGAGGAGGCAAGCCCTGCCACGGGAACTTACCACTAACAAAGAGCGACTTTCTTGCAACAGTATTTTTGTTCCGCTTTGCCTCAATTTCTAGTTGTGCGCCATCCTCCACAGGGCTTGGTAACGAGAAATCTCCCCGTTCTGATTTCTGCAGTCGGTGATTGTTGCAAAACACCTCAACCGAATCACTTGATTCGACAACGATATTAGGCAATGCAAAATCGAAGAAGGTATTTCCCGAAAGTCGTATTCCGCCCTGCAAGCGAATCCGCTCGGTCGTCGGAAATGACAATACTGGATATACACTCTTGACGATGTCATCGCTCGTCGCTCTTTCCACGCTGTAAATGCGACAGCCATACGATATTCCGTCCGAGATCTCCAACTGCTTGAATCCCTGACACGAGGACTGTCCCCACTTTTCAACCAATCCCCATGCCGATTGGTCAACTGCCATAAAGAAGGAGTTGCCCGCCGGAAGCTGATGGACCTCTATATATCCCGGTAACCCTTCGATGGCACCATTGACGAAGACCCGAATGTTCGAAGCTGGGAGAGTGAATCGCCATCCATGTGTAGATTCACGCATGGCCAAGCTCGAAAAGACATTGAAATCAGCAGCGTCGACTGGATGGCCTCTGTCTGCATCTTCGAGGATTGTTGACCATCCCCCACCATATTCCTGACAGCGGTAACTCGCCGAGTGCAGCGCGATCATTAGACCGTCCTCTGGAAATTCGTGTGCGGTGCGACATCGTAGCCGGAGCGCAACCCGGCCGGCTACCTTGTCGATTTCATCCAAGCAGAGTCGAAGCGATGCATGTACTGAAACCTTCTTCGAGCCCTTTTCGGTCTCATTTGTGACGCTACCATCCCACTCACCGAGCTCGTCCAGCACCGCCTCTAGAAGTCCTTCGTGCTCCTCCTTATGGGCGACAGGATCGCGCAGGATTCGGAATGTTCTTGGACGCAACCGACCGAGTCCGAACTCTTGAAGGATGCTTGCAAGGTAGGGTTCAGCAGGGGGAGCTCCGGCATCTAGTCCAGCATCGACAAATATCAACGGTAGATCCCGCCGCTCTTGTTCAGTCAAAATGGTCTGAGAAATCGGAACTCCGACATTGACGAACCTTCCCGTAGCTGGGTACTCAAAGACACCTATTTCGCCGTGTCTGTCGCCTTGGCTCCACCTTTCTAGGTCCGACCACAGCTCTCTCATCTCTTGGAAATATGGGTAGGGTCTTGTGCTTTGCTCATCGCCGAGCAGCTTTCTCAAGCGGGGATAGTACGCTTGTATTGAGAACTCCCCTTCCTCGCCGAGGCCAGCCGCCAGGACAAAAAGACTGAGAAATCCGATGTAAGGTGGGAACAACAGTTTGGAAGAGGCCTTTCTCCTTCGCCAGCCGACGAAAGCCTCTTTGGCTCTCAAGCAGAGCGGGACACCACTACACCACGGTGGTCCTCCCTTGACGCTGCGCACGAAGTCCGGCACTGCAATCCCTTCGTCACGTCCGATTTCTGCGATCAGCTCCCTTGTTACATGAAGGTAGACACGTCGGCCGGCTGCTTCGGGATTGAAAAACTTGGACGCAATTTCGTCGTTCCAGCGCAGATAATCCATTGGGGCGGAGAAACACTTCAAATGGGGGGAAGTACAGAGCATTCTAAACGCTTCCGGGCATTAGTGAGCGAAATAAGGGGAACCAGAGACGGCGGAGATATAGTCCATAGTCACGGCGAGTGGAATGGAAACGGAAAAGCTTCTTGGAATTGCCACTCGTTGGGACATCCTCCATCCCGCATGAGCCAACTTCAGTATGCGCATCGCTCGCCTTATCTTTCAGGATCTATTTCAGCAAGCCTCGGACGATGTTGAGCCATTCCGTATCGAGTACCTCCCGGCACACGGGCTGCGGAGGCCGACGAACCTGATCTTCCGCTTATCTTTTGTCAGTATCGTCTCGCCCGTGAGTGGAATCTTCCTGAGAATCCCCGACTTGTGACGGACCAAGAACTTCCCGAAACCGTTCCATCCGTGAGTCTCAAGCGGAAAGCTACGCTGTCTTTTTTCCACTGCGTCCTCGACCGGGTGGACGCCGCTTGGCCGCGGCTCGGACGGGCGCTTCGGACTGCGCCGGTTTCGCGCCAAACTAAACCCAACCCCGTTTGGCACTCACCGCGCTTTCACTCACGCCCTGCCATCCTCCTTCGGCCTCCGTTCTGTCCCTTTCACCGTTCCGGCTTGTTTCTTCCCGCTGCCGCTCAAGTGAAGAAAGAAACAAGCCGGAAACGGCAGAAAGGGAAAAAACATGAAATTAGAAGAAGTCAACAAACGAACCAAAGAGGCCGTGGATTTCCTCGTTGCTGCATTGGAGTCCGGTAACAGTGAAGTCCTCACCGCATACCTCGGAGCAATGGCGAAGTTTCACACCTACAGCTTCGGCAACATCATGCTCATCGCACGTCAAAAGCCCGATGCTACCAACGTTGCCGGACTTCGGACATGGAACTCGCTTGGCCGCTTCGTTAAACGGGGAGAAAAAGGCATTTTCATTCTCGCCCCGATGGTCGGAAAACGAAGCACGAAGGATGTAGCGACCGACGAGCCGAGTGACGACGCAACCACCGAGGGTCAGCGGACCCTGTACGGATTCCGGGCCGTCTATGTTTTCGACAGATTATCTCGTGATTTGCGGCCGGGGCCTCTGCGTGCCCGATGGAGTCCGCCAGTAGATGTACTTCTCGATAGCGGTCACACGTTACCAGGTACCCGTTCTGCTCTACAAGCTCACGTGAATACCGGCCAACGTTTTCACGAGGCTAGGTGTTTTCATTCCCATCTCCAATTGCCTGACGACCTTTCGCCTGAATTGCTGGAAAACTCACCATCAGATTGAACAATACCAGCAACCCTGGCGCAAGATAGAGCCAGATCCACCCCGGATTGATTAACGATATTGCTTGCTCTGGGGATGTCCCAGCCCCATAGGCCCTGACGATATTGGGGGTTGCGATGAAAGTCAGAATGTAAGGCGAGCCGACCCATTTAGTCATGACGAACTGAAGCAGGAGAAATACCCAGGCCACCAGAACCAGGCCACCGGCATATCCCCATGCTCGCGACGTCCCTGGAAACACGATTCCCAGAATCTTTCCGCCGATTCCAGGAGCGTGCTGGACTGGCAGGCTAGGAAAGATGAAGAGTAGCACTGTGAGACCGAGAGTGATCTCGGAGAGTACCCAAATGACAGAACCCGCCTTTACGGCTCCGTTAGTGACTGCCATGTTGTTCATATTCCACTGCCAAGGATGGAGCGGGCCCAAGGACGCGAGGACTAGCCGCCTCGACCAAGGGCCTCCCGAAAAAGCATTCAACCACACGCGCCTGGGTGGCGGCGCAACCATGGGAGTATTCGGCATATACTGCCGATGGATCTGTGCCCAATAATTCGAAGTCGGGAGTCCCAGGTTGAAGGCTGCCTCAGCCAGGGCCGAGTTCTGCCGCAAGGCCCGCCTAAACGCTCCGACAGCATCGGCCTCTCTGCCTTGCATTCGCCAGATCGCTCCAAGATTATTCCAACTTTCCGCATACTGCGGTGCCTGTTGATAGAGTCGCGTGGCGGCAGCGTAATCTCCATCCTCTTCGAAGGACAATGCCATCAGGAAGTCGCGGTCCGACGTAGCGGACAAGCGATTCTCCAAGAACTGCCGGGCGGAAGAAGATGCAAGATTGCCGGAGACCATGCTGATTGGAGCCTCACCCATCAGCATCGAGGGTGCGAGTGATTGTCCCATCCAGCCGTAGCAAAACCACGAAATCAAGAAAATCAAAACGAAGCCTATTCGTTGCGGCATGCTCCAATACTGGAGGTTGAAGAACGCGAGCCGCTGTCGCAGGCCGGCGGGCCGAGGCACGCCACTCTTTCGGTCATATCGTCGCTGCAGTCGGTAGCGGATATACGAGACCACCACAAAGGCCCACCAAGCGAAACCACAGGCGATGTTGACGACTAACGTCGTATCGAACTGAAGAACGAGAGGCTCGAAGAGGTGGCCGCTTTTCTTGCGCGCTTCCTCGGCCCGATTCAGCCAAAGCCTACGCTGTTCGGGAGTCGCCGCGGACAGGGCGTACTCCTGCCATGCCAAATCCGCGGCCTCTCCATAAGGCATGAGCTGATAGATTCGCTCGGCGATTGCGTCCCTGCGATCGGGCGCGACTTTCTTCCAATCGACGGGATACAACCAGAGACGTGTAATGATCGAGGTCAAGAGTCGAGGATCATTTCCATTTTGGAGAAAATCCCGGTAGCCGCGCTGGAACGCCTCGTCTGCAATCCGAGGAACCCGCAGATTCTCCACGAACCCGGAGATGGGCAGGAGTTCCGTATACGAAGTCAGTGGCTGGATTGCTTCTTCGAGGGCAGCTTCTACGCCGGGCTCTCCTGCCTCAAGGAGCAGCTTCCCCAGAATTACCCGGAACCACGGTGAAAGAGGATCTCTCCGAACCGCCTCTTGCACTTCCGGCAAGAGAGCACGTGCACGATCCGCAGGCAGCACCTCGCCTCCATACAAGTTGACGGCCTCGCGCTCGGGAAGCAAATTTTCTAAGATTGATTCGTGACTGAGGACGGTTGGGACCCCAGAGTGAAGCGGATCGAAAACGAAAGCGGAAGTGGAGCTCTTTCTTCCGGGAGATGGCTCCTCCACAGTAATCTCGACCTTGCCGTCCGCGCCTTCCGGCGCGATCCGTGCGATTATTCCGGGCATAAGCCAGCGGCCAAGCACGACACCTCGGTCGGTGTCGATCTGACGCAAACATTGCCCGTGACTGAAGTATGCCCGTCCGGATCCGTCCTGTATCAGGTGAGTTTCATCGATCTTCTCAGAAGATGTAGTGCTCGCAAGTGCGTATCGCAGTTTCCACGGCGCGCGTCCACCACCGCTGACCTCAATGACCTTGCCAGCCACGCTGATATCTGTGTCAGGCGTTCCCCAGAGGACTTTGGGAGCGCAGAGAAACAATAGTATCGAGAGCGTCCCGGCCACAGATCGACTTAGCCCGCGCGGTTTGGCCACAGGGTGAGATCCCTCGCGGGACAAAAGCAAGCCAAAGCGCTGATCGGACACATTGCGATCACCGAACAGAGTGCACCATGCTTTCATCTTCCTATTTGACACCGAAAAGAGAAAGGATCGACGATTACCTTCGTACCCGTTCGTAGAACGACGCCCAGGCGCTCTGGACTTTGCCAAGGCACGTCGAGATGTACATCTCTGATGCTCACACTTCAAGACTGCCCTCGATGGCAGCGGCCACGTCATCTCTTAACTCCTCTGCTCTTTGCAAGGCTCCCTTGATCCTGACAATCTCCACCTCGCGGGCCGCGATCTGTCCGGCAGGTTCGTTGTGGCCTCGCGCAGCCAGCAGGCTGCGCTCGTGGCTGGTAAGCATTCGTCGAAAGATCGGCACAGCACTTTTCTTCGGCTGCGCATGTGCGCAGCCGAGGCAGATCAATCCCTTCGGACAGTGCTCTCCAGTGGGCAACGCGCAAAGGTGTGTGCCCATGTCACGCAGGTTGCAGCTGGCCGCAAAGGCCGCCCATTCCTCCGCAGTGGGGTTCTTCAAACCATCTTCGCCGTAGTAAGCGTTATAGAGACTGCGCACGGTCTTGCGATACTCCTCGATGAGCTGACTGGGATAGAGCTTGGCGTAGATCATCACGGTATCGGGAGAGGCGTGACCGAGCAGCGCTTGAATAATGTGCACGGGCGTGTTGTTGTTCAAATGTTCGGATGCAAAGACGCGGCGGCAATCGTGCGGCAACAGCACGAGAGGAGAGCCGTTTGAGCGGCGAGCTCCAGCGTCGATCGAGATCTCGCGGATGCGGCTGCGAATGGTTTGAATGCCAGCAGTGCTGGGATGGCGAATGCCCTGTATCAAATACGGCGCTGGAGGGCGAGGGCGCTTCTCCAGCAGGTCCCAGTGATCACAAACCGGGACCGACTCGCTATTATAGAAGCGTTTCACGTATTGGATGATCTCCGCCAGGACTCGGCCGAGCCCATCTCCGATGGGGATGACGCGAGCGCGATCAAACTTCGATGGCTTAATGTGCAGGAGGTAATAAACGCGGCAGTCGGGCATCTTTCGCTTGAGAATGTCGAACGTGGTCAGTTCGCTCGCCTCTTCGATGCGCAAACCGCTCTGCACGAGCAGTTCCAGCAGCGCCCAATCCCAGAACGTATCCACCTCGTCTGACCACGGATAACCGCGCGTCGTTGTGACCTTCGGCGCTGCTACCGCAGCTTTCCACCGCTGAAGGGCGAAGGCGCGAATCTTCGGCATCTCGCGCTCCAGATCGAGCACGGTGGCTGTGATACGGGCTCGGGTGCGTTCACGCGCTTTTTCGAAACCGTATCCGAGAAACGTGTGGCGCGTCGCTGGAATCGTGCGCGGAGTGAAACGCTTGAAGGGAGAGTCGGGTTCGGTTGCCCATGCGCAGAGGTCGGAAAAGAAAACGCGCAGGTCGATCAGCCAGCTGTGTGCGGTTGGACGCACTTCGTCGCCGGCTCCGGGCCCACGCTGAACAGCGCGAGCACGCGCGAGCACATGCGGAATGTACTCGCGGACATGGCGCGGCAGAATCTGGGAGCACCGCTTAACGTCGGGATGCTGATCCCGAATGAATCGCCAAAAATGTGCAAGGGCGATGACTTTATGTCGCAAGGTCCGATAGACATCACTGACTCGGGCCTCGTACGTTTCCAGATACAGAATCATGATCTGCCTAAAATGATCTGGTACACCAGCGTTCTCGACCAATTCCGACGCCGTCATCCGCTGTTTCCTGCCGTGGCGGGCAGAGCCCCGCTTCGGGGTTCGAGAAAACACGCCGAGTGAGCAGAGTGCAGCATCGAGCGCGTCGGTGCCCTTGGACCAGCGAACCGACAGCAACTTCAGATCGTCATCCTTTATATGGTGGAGGCTGTCGTAACCGCGTACGAGTGAAATCCGCAGTCCATTCGAAACTGCCAGCTGGCGGCTGTGAGCCGAGGTCCATGTAATCGAATCAGTCGCCTGCAAAAGCAACGTGTGCTGTTGCGCCAGCGGGTGATCTTCTGGCAAATGCGCGATCCACTGGTTAACGCGCAGGTCGGACAACATGTCCAGACTCGGAGCGATCATCCGCGCAGAGATCAGAACGCGTGCACCCCAAGTCCAATACTCCCTGCCGCGACGATCGACGCCAGCCTTCCACTTCGGCCAAAACCTCTTCTCGAAATCGTTCCAGCGTTGTTGCAAGGTTGATCCGCTACAGCGGTCAAGTGCGTCGGTTAAGTACCGACAGACTGCCCGCATCTTCGATCTCTCGAAGCTGTTCGGCATGCGGAAATGTGTTGTGACCTCGTCAACCATTGCGAGCAGCTTGTCTCGGTCGTAGCGGTGACCTGCCAGCGCCTCTGCTTTCTGAAATGCGCTCATCCTTATTAATTGCCTCCTTGTTCTCTCAGCGTTTTAAACCCCTCATTCCCTCGTTCGAAACCCATAGCAGAGACGGCCCTTTCCGCCGTCAAGGGTAAAGCTGTCGCCAGCCATAAACCGGCTGCCCTGTGACTGCTCGGGCCGCTCTGCACAACACCTCTCCACTACGAGGGAATGAAGTTTTTTAAACGCTCGTAAAGGAGAAAGACAATGCAGAGAACCGAAAAGCAGGACATCTACACCCGGATTACCAACCAGATCGTCAGCCACTTGGAAAAAGGCGTGAGGCCTTGGGTTAGGCCATGGAATGCCGAACATGCCGCAGGACGGATTACGCGTCCACTCCGCCACAACGGGAAGCCCTACAGCGGAATCAATGTTCTCTCTCTGTGGGCAAGTGCCATGGCGCAGAACTTCGCGGCTCCCATCTGGATGACCTTCAAACAGGCATCGGAACTTGACGCACACATCCGCAAGGGCGAGAAAGGCTCGCTTGTCGTCTACGCAGATAGCATCAAGCGAAAGGAAACTGACGAAAAGACGGGCGACGAAATCGACAGGGAAATCCCATTCCTTAAGGGGTACACCGTTTTCAACGTCGAGCAGATCGAAGGCTTGCCGGAAGTTTATTACGCGAAAGCCGCACCTAACCCGGACCCTGTGGCCCGCGTCGATCACGCGGAGAAGTTCTTCGCCGCCTTGGGAGCAACTATCCGACACGGCGGAAATCGTGCGTTTTACAGCATTGCTGCCGATGTGATCCAGATGCCGCCATTCGAGAGTTTCCAAGATGCGGACAGCTACTATGCAACCCTTGCTCATGAATGTACTCACTGGGCGGGCAGCAAGACCCGGCTCGACCGTGACTTCGGCGGGCATCGCTTCGGGAGCGAAGGTTACGCGGTCGAGGAACTGGTTGCCGAACTCGGGGCTGCGTTTCTGTGCGCCGACCTGGAGCTTGCCCTGGAACCGCGCGAAGATCATGCCTCCTATATCGCAACCTGGCTGAAAGTACTGGCTGCTGACAATCGAGCAGTGTTCACCGCCGCGGCCCACGCACAACGCGCCGCCGAATTTATCAACACCAGAGCAGCCGCCGCCGCGCAAGTCACTACGACTTGCGCGGCATGATGTGACTTCAGACATTGGCGCCCCCATCAAGAATCTCCTCCTGGCGGCTCGACACCGGAAGCTTGCGCAATGGCACGCTCCAGTTCAGAGATCGTTTTATCGTCATAGTCGAAGACGTACTGTGCAGCTTTAGCTGATGGCCACGAGCGGTGCTTTTTGGCTCGCCCAGTGTTGGACTTTACCCTCTCCAACACAGTGACCATCGCTTGCTGATCGACGCGCAGGTACAAATCGGCTGTCGTGCTCAGGTGCGAATGCCCGAGAATCTCCTGCGCGACTTTGATGTTGCCGGTGGTGTCGAGTACGCCTTGCGCGAGAGTGTGACGGAACAGGTGCGGATGAACCGAGATGCCTGCCTTTCGGCCGATGTACCGTAGGGCCGACTCGAAACTCGCATAGCGAAGGGGCTTGCCTTGACCTTTTCGCGAAGCGATCCAAACGGCATGAACGTCCGGCGACGCGCGGCGCTCGTTGCGCAGGTACTCTTCGTAAATCGGCCAGAAATCGTCGGTGATGGGCACGCGGTGCTGATCGCGAGCACCCTTCAGCCGCAGGGTGATGAGTCGCCGCTTGCGATCGACATCCTCCAGTTCCATACCCAGAATCCCGTGTCGGCCAGCAACCGGACTCCAATCGCCGATGCGCTGACCCGCGCGCGAGAGCAATATCAGAATCGCTTTATCGCGATAGGAGCCGGCGCTGTCGATCAGCTTCTGAATCGCTGCGGGCTCCAGGATCTTCGGGAGCGTTCTTGGAATACGGCGGCGGAAGCCGTCACGTTGCCTCTGGCGGGCAGGCAAGTCGCGCCCGATCATCCCGTGACGCAGTTCCTCGGCGAGAGGGTTCCCCGAGGCTGGGTTGATGCGACCCTTCCACGGGCCGCGCCCATCTTCGGTATCGCGGCGAATGCAGTACTCAAAATAGGACGCGAGCACGCTCAGCCGATGGTTGATCGTGCGTGGCTGGCGCGGCTTCTGCGTACCACGTGCGCCGACAGCACCTTGCTTCGCGCCTCGCGCGAACTCAGTGATGTAGCTGCCAACAATCTGACGCGTGACTTGGTCGGGGTCTCCTCCCGAGGCCCGCAGCCAACTGAAAAAGTGCGCGAGGCCCAGCGCGTAAGCGCGCTGCGTGTAGACAGAACAGTCGCGCAAACTCAGCTCCGTCAGAAACTGATCGCACGATCCAACACCGGTGTCCGTTGAGTCACAAACGCGGAATGAACCGCTGAACCGTTCGGTTTTTCTTAGGACCTTGTAAATCGACATAGCAGCCATCTTCGCTTGACCGCTATCGAGAAGTACATCTACTGGCGGACTCCATCGGGCGCGCAGAGGCTCGGCCGCAAATCACGAGATAAGACATCAGTCAGACCGAAGGCAAAGAACTCCCAACACTGACCGAAGTCAATGGCGACGTGAGCGGATACCGCGAACGTCTGTTTAAGTTCGTGGAATCGCAAAGCGTCGAGATTAGTTTCTCCGAAAGAATTGCTCCCGCAAAAGGTCTCTCGTATGGCGGCAAGATCAAGCTGCTATCCGGGATGCAGCCAGCCGAGGAGTTCTCGACGCTTGTGCATGAGATCGCTCACTTATGTGGCGCAGAGATTTATGTGGCGCTCGCCTCGGGATGCGTGTAAGAACGGGCCGTTCGGCGTAGACAAGCGCCACATAACTTTTGGTTCAGAGACTGCGAAGGAACTCCATAACGCGTGGGCTCTTGCGCCACATCTTTCTCTCGTGCCCTTTCCGGCCCGTGTCACAGGCCGCCAGCGCCTTCGCTTTCATCTCAAGATCGACTTCGGCGTAGACATTGGTGGTGTCAATGGAAACATGTCCCAGCCACGCCCGGATCGTGTTGATGTCTACGCCAGCACGTAGAAGGTGCGTCGCCGTCGTGTGACGAATCGTGTGCGGACTAATTCGCTTTTTCGCCAGAGACGGCACGCTTTTCCTGGCTTGCTTCACATGCCTTTCGACCAGCGTATGGATTCCGAAGCGAGTCACCGGAGCACCATAGCGGTTCAGGAAAACAAGGCTGTCCTGCGGTCGGCCTGCGATCAACGGAGCCAGAACGGTCATCGTTCGCGGCCACAGAGGACAGAGCCTTGTTTTTGCACCCTTCCCGCACAGCTGCACTGCACCGCCGCGTCTGTTATCCCCGTCGAGATCGGAGATCTTCACCCCTGCGGCCTCGCTCGCCCGCGCGCCAGAGTTGTATAAAAAGAGCAGGAGCGCGTGATCTTTCTGACCCTGCTGGGTATGCGGATTCGGTGACGCGAGCAGCGCATCGATCTCGGCTTTTTCCAGATAGGTAAGAGGATTCTTTCCCGTGCGTTTGAACGGGACGTTTTGGACTTGCCCGCACCACATCAAGTGTTCAGGGCTGCGTTCGCCGATAAAGTGTGCAAGGGCGTGTATGGCTGACAGCCTCTGGTTGCGAGTTGCGACGCTGCAGCCACGCTCTTCTTCGATGACCGCGAGGAAGTTCCGCACAGCGTCGGCGGATACATCCTCGACCTCCAGAACATCGACAGTTGTCCGCGACTGAATCGCGAGCCGCGGAAGAAGCAGGCACAACGTATCCCGATAGCTGCGCTGCGTATTCCGCGACAGATTTCGCTCTGCAACCAGATGTTCCAACAGGAATCGCCTGATCCAGGGGCCAAGGAGGGAGTCGTTCTTCATTGTTTGCCTCCTGGCGACGCGTAAAGTTCGAAGCGATGGCTCGCTTCGTCCAGCAGTTCCTTGGTCATGGTCAGATAGCGCGACGTTTCCCGAATGCTCACGTGGCCCAGATAGGTTGCCAGGTGCGGAAGAAGACGCTGAACATTCTTTCCTTCTCGATACCAGGTCACAAGCCTTCTGACGGCGAACGTATGCCGGAAGTCATGAAGACGTGGCTGGTAATAGAAGCCGTCCGTGCGGTTCACGCCGGCTTCATATCGGATGCGTTTGAACGCCAGCTCTGCGGTCAGATGCGTGACAGGGCGTCCATCGTACGTCGCCAGAAACGGAGTGGCGGTTGAAGAGCCGGACCCTTTCCACTTCCTCGCGAAATAGCCGCGAAGGACGCCGGTCAGATCCGCACTCACGGGTACCAGCCTTGTCTTATAGAACTTTGTTTCGCGCACCGTCAGGATTGCATCGTTCAAGTCCACATCCTGGTGCTGCAACCGAATCGCCTCACCGATGCGGAGCCCCGTCCCATATAGCAACAGGATCAACGTTCTGATGGTGTATGGCTCAAGATGCCAGTTCCCACGATGCCGATGGTCTACGACCTGGATCATCTCCTGCACTTCTTCCACGGAGTAGATGTAGGGCCGGAACTGCCGCGGACTCTTTGGCTGGGAGAGCGGAAGTGGATTTCGTATTGCGTAACCGCGTGACAGTGCGAACCGAAAGAACATTTTGAGAGCGGAGAACTTGTTGAACCATTCCGCAGTCACCGGTCGGCCAGCGTCAAGGAACCGGCGAACCGTCTCCGGACTTATACTGTCGATTTCAACGGGTCCAGCAAGGCGTGCGAAAGCATTCAGTTTGAGTGCCCGGTTCTTGTAGCTCATGCCGAGCGACTGCTTATAAAGGATGAACTCATGGATAGCATCGGTGATTTTCACGCGACACCTCCCAGTCCCAGGTTGCCCACATCCCGGAGAGCCTGGATCTCTCCCATGCGGTAGAAGGGAGTGGCGATTCTTTCACACTGCTCGATACAGGCAACCAGCAGTTTCACGTCCAGGGCAGCGACTTCGCGCAGTGCGGTCAGATCGACCTTGGCGTAGATTCGAGTAGCCGCTACCGACACGTGTCCCAGGTGATCGCCCACCTCCTTCAGTGTCAGACCCTGGGCCAGAAGGTGCGTGGCACAAGCATGACGCAGAACGTGCGAGCCGTATCGCTTCAGCTTCAGGCCCAACCTCTTCTGTAGCTTCTGAGTCATCGTGGAAAGAGCGCCGACCGAGACTGGCCGGTATGGCCGCCTGAGTGTCAGCAAGACTTCTCGTTGCGTGCACCGCGGCCTGACGTCCTTCAGATAACGCAGAAGTGCATTCCCCACTTCGGTCGTCAGGGGATAAGTTTGGACTTTCCTCTGTTTGGGACGGCGCACGAAGATTTTCTCTTCCGCCCAGTCGATGTCTTCAAGACGCATCCGACAGACTTCGCCCACCCGAAAGCCATAGACCGAGCAAAGCAGGATCGCGCAGCGACTTCTGATCTGAACTGGCGACGCGACGTTGACGCTGGCAAGAAGCTTCTTCACGTCTTCCCACGACGGGCCCTGCGGCAGATTTTCGTAAGTGTAGAGCCGAGGTGCGTCGATGGACTCGGCGATGCCCGCCACGCACCAACCTCGACTGCTGGCATAGCGAAAGAACGAGCGCAGAGACTGTACATGGAACGAGACTGTGGTCCGCTTCCACCTGCCGGCCACGGCGCCTGTGAAGTATTTGGTGATCACCACCGGCGACACACTGGACAGTGGAACGCCTTGTGCGACCAGCCAGGCCAAGAAGGGCTTCAGCGAACGTTTGCGGTTGACAATCGTGGCGTCGGCGAACCCTCTCTCTTGTTTGAGAAAGGTCAGGAACTCCTGCAGATAATGTTCGTAAGGTGACCGTTCGCCCTGTTCGGCGTGCGTTGACTTGGACACGGTGGTTCTCCTCTCGGAAGAAAATCCACCCAGTATCCGCCAACGCCTCCGCCAGGCTGCCGCACCCCTGCTTTTCCGAAGCCCGAGTAGTGCGTTTAGAACGCCTGTGAGGTCCTTATTTCAGTCGATTTAGGTAACTTTTCCCTCGCTCGTGGATACCTATTACGAGAGCAGATTACCAGAGCCAGCGTTCCGAAGAGGAATCGGCATTTGTTCCCAGTCCGGATACGTGTGGGCTGTTTGAGGAGACATTATGGCAACAACAACGATCGCCGCGACAAGAATCGAATCTCCAAGCTCACGGCTTATTGCGCCGTGGTGGCATACGGCATTGCTCGTCGCATTGTTCCTAGGGCTAGCGGTAGGCGGGGCTTTTTTTCAGCGACGCGCTCGCGCGGAGCCAGGGATGTTGCAACAGCACCCGCAGGTCGTG
>Ga0209008_1000266_pt1 | contig 21585 bp, 18 predicted proteins | sample JacPin_JW_Ref_O3_FD_187963 | JGI IMG/M metagenome (GOLD analysis project Ga0209008, IMG submission 187963) | Forest soil microbial communities from Algoma, Ontario, Canada - Jack Pine, Ontario site 1_JW_Ref_O3 (SPAdes) (version 2) | ecosystem: Environmental > Terrestrial > Soil > Boreal...
TCGACCACGCGGTCCATACAGAGCTCAAGACCAACAGCTCTCCCGGGGTGGTTGGAAGGTAAGGAAATTGTGAGAGCCATCGAAGGTCCAATCGAATTCGGAGGGCCGGACAGAAAAGGTATGGTAACCCGGCCGGGCCAATTTTTCCAGCGGCGGAAATCTAAGAAACGAACGAGCAGCCGACCCGGGTGCGGCCGCTGTCCATCCGCACGGTGTGCACCTTGCGCAGCACCACCCGCACCGGAGGCAGGATCGGCACGTGCAGCACCGCGTTGAATTGACTCGGCAGGTCTTCCGGCCTGTCGAACTGCAATGCGACTCCGCCATAGCTCAGGTCAATCACTTTGGCGGTCTTCTGGCTGCCTTCGGTAAGAATCGCGTGGGCCTTGGTTCCGGCAAGCGAGACGCGCTCCCACTTTCGATGATCGCCATGCTGAACGGGAGGCGGAACTACACTGGGACCGGGCGCAGGAGCGGGTGCGCTCCGCGGAGTCGGGGGTGGAACCGGAGCGGGCGCGGGGGCGGGTGCGGCCTCGCGCTCGCGCACCGGCTGCGGTTCAAGCGGGATCACGTGCGACGGTGTCCGGCCTAGATGCTTCAACTCATACAGTCTCTTGTCCGCAAGTCCCATCAACGTGCTCTTCTGATCGCCGTCCTGGGGATGCACGGCGACGCCGAAATCCAGCGTCACTCCGATCGCAAGCCCCAGTGGAGCGAGTTCGCTTTCATATTGCGAACGGACGCGGCGGCAAAGCGTGACAGCCTGTTCTGTATCGGTTTGCGGCAACAGCACGGCGAATTCGTCGCCGCCGATTCGAAAGGCGAAGTCTGAACTGCGCAGGGTTCGGCGCAGAGTTGCTGCGGCGATCTGCAAGACCTGATCGCCCTGCAGATGCCCGTGACGGTCGTTGACTTCCTTGAGCTTGTGAAGGTCCAGGATGACGACGGCGAGCTGCTGTCCGTAGCGCTTGGCGCGGTTCATTTCCTTTTCAAAATATTCATCGAACAGACGGCGATTATGGAGTCCGGTCAGCGCGTCGGTGGCCGCGTTGACCTGCAGTTTCTTGAGCTCGTCGTATTCGATCAGGACCGGAACGCGGAGAAAATTTGCGGCCGACAGCACGTCGACCATCGCGGTCTTAAGCGAGATCTTTCTTCCCTGACTGTCGGCAAGATCACTGCGGCGGCGCAGGATGCGCACCCAGTATTCATTTCCCTGTTCTTCGCTGACTTCGATCTGCGCGACCGTGCGGAAGAACTGGCGCAGAAACTGTCCTCGAATGGAATCTTCCAGACCTTCCAGTGTTTCCACCAGGAGGTCGAGATAGGATTCCTCGGATGCTGGTTGCGGCTGCAAAGGGTCGCCTAGTTGTGGCATTCGCGGTTCGAGACACTACCGACTTGCCCTGGAATCTCGGGCACCTGCGGGGCAACATGGTTATAGCACGGGGCAGTCCAATCAAGGAACGGATCCCAGCGAATCAGCGTCCGTAACTCGCTGTGAGAGATGGGATTAAACGGATGCGGTGGACGCGGGACAGAAGCCGACACACGAAAAAGGGAAAAGTGAAAAACGGTTCCACTTTACGTTCGGAATTCTCCAATCGCAAGGACGCCGTGGCTGTGGAAAACTTTTAGCCGATCGGCTTCAGGAATTCAACACCAATGAGGTACACATCACCCGCTTCTTGCTGGCGCCGAACCTTGGCTTGGATGGGTGCCATACCGGCTGGAACCAGACCGGAGGACGTAATGGAGGGCGCCGGAATCGTAAGCGTGATGAAACCTCCGACCGAAAGCGGCCGGGGACTCGCCAGGAAAGCTCCTAAGGCACCTATATCCAGAGTTTTAGCCAGCTCCATAAACTGATCACCCTGAGCATCCCGGCCGCGGATGAACAGAGGTATTTGGAGCTGAATGCGTTGATAGCGCCGGCGGTCTTCATCCAGCGGCGGCACTGCGACCCGTTGATGGACTACATTTTCTCTCGCGCTCATTGGTACCCCAGTATTAGTACCCAATTGAACCGCAATTTGGATGCAAGTTCGGGGCTTGAAAATGAAAAGTTTTTAAGTGGTTATTTTTCAATTACTTGATTCTATTCTCACAATGAGAACTCTTCATTAACGTCCGACAGTAGGGACTTTTTCGGCAATTGATTTCCACGTTTGTGCAAAGGTGGAACGTATTTACCATTGACACGTTTTGAGCCCCCTGCCAGCATACGACTCCGCGGCGTATTCCACCGAATTCTCTTTGAAATTGAGAGATCGGTGTCTTTTGGTGTGCGCCGAGCCCCCCGGGAGGGCAAGTTGCCGAAGTCGATGACAGCGGAGAAGCAGGCGAGCCGCCAGGCCGGTTTTCAGCTGGTCGCGAGCCTCCTTGATGCCCTTGACCGCCCGCTGGTGGTGTCAGATCGCCGGGGACAGATTCTGTTTACAAACCTCCACGCCCAGGACTCCTTGCAGGCGCAGGGACTGGACGCCAAGCCTGATCTGAATTTATTCGAGGACGTCCTCCGGACCGATCGGAAGACCGTCCTGTCTCAGCTGGAAGGGGGCGAGCAGGAAGTCCATCTCGCGCTTGAAACCATCCTGGGCAGCACGCGCGCGCGCATCCGGTGGCTGCCCGAGCCGGATTGGCTCGCTGTCTTTATCGATCCAGCTCCTGTGGAACCGACCGCCGATGAAGCGGAAATGCGTCAGAAGGTTCAGGACCTGATCCAGGAAAGAGAAATCACCTACCGGAATCTTCTGGCCGCCTATCTGCGACTGCAAGAGGCAAACCGGCAGAAGACCGTTTTTCTTGCGTCCGCGGCGCACGAATTGAAAACACCGCTGGCGGTGATGAAAGGCTACTACGAGCTGCTGCTGTCGGGTTCACTCGGTAAGGTCAGCCAAAAGCAGCGCGACATTTTGCGGGAATCAAAGGAAAGCTGCGACCGACTGGTGCGCCTGGTATCCATGTTCCTGAACTATTCGGCGCTCGAGAGCGGCAAGCTCGTTCTGCAGTTTCACGAGAACGATCTGCGGGATTGCATCAACGACCTTGCAGGACGCTGGAAGGACGCATTCCAGCGCGCCGAGGTGCACCTGGATATCGAGATTCACCAGAGTTTGCCGCTGTTCAGGTTCGACTACCAGAAAGTGCAGCAGTGTATCGTGAACCTGATCGACAACGCGCTGAAGCACACGCCCGCCGGCGGTCGCGTCAGTTTGCGCGCCGCACCGCACTTCTGGGAGCGGCGCCTGGCCGAAGCGTCTCCGCTGCAGGAGCGGCGCCAGCGCAGTGGCCAGCCCCCGAACAGCATCCTGATCACGGTTACCGACACAGGTACGGGGATCGCAGCAGAATTTCATCAGGAGATTTTCGAGGAGTTCGTTCGCGTGGATCCGTCGTCGTCCGGCATGGGTCTTGGCCTGGCGATCACCAAACGGCTGATTCAGGCGCATCGGGGAAAAGTGTGGGTGGATAGTGAAATGGGCCGCGGAAGTTCGTTTTCCTTCCTGCTGCCCATCTACGTCGAGTAGGCACGAGCGGCATATTCTCGCTCCCTAGGAAAAAACGATGGCGATGAAAGAGAAAGTCAAAGAAAAGATCATGGTGGTGGACGACGAGCCGAGCATCCGGAAGTATCTGCGGACGCTGCTCGAAGTCGACGGATTCCAGGTCGAGACTCTGCCCAGCGGCAAGGAAGCCTTGCAGCGAATCGGCGAAGGCGAGCGCCCCGACTTCATCATTCTCGACGTGCTGATGCCGGAAATGGACGGGCTTGAGACGCTGCGGCAACTGATGAAGGTGGACCGCGCGCTCAATGTCATCATGCTGTCCTGCACGAACGAAGTGACCACGGTGGTGGAAGCGATCCGCGTGGGCGCGCTCGATTACCTGACCAAACCGTTTGAGAAACCCGAACTGGATGCGGCCTTTCTGAAGTGCAAGCAGAAGCAGCAGCTTCGCTCGGAAAACCAGGCCCTGCGGGAATACTGCGAGGCTCTCACCGAGGACGTCTCGTTCCTGGCCGCGAGCCCGCAGATGATCAAGATCCGCCAGCAGATCTTGCAGATTGCGCCGGTGGACGTGCCGATCTTCATCTCCGGCGAGAGCGGAGTCGGAAAAGAGGTCGTCGCGCGGATGATTCATCTTCGCTCCAAACGCCAGCAGCAACCGTTCATCAAGGTAAACTGCGCCGCGCTTCCGGGCGAGTTGCTGGAATCAGAGCTTTTCGGCTACGAGCAGGGCGCCTTCACTGGAGCGGTGCGCGCAAAACCCGGCAAGTTCGAGCTTGCCAACAAGGGCACGATTTTCCTGGACGAAATCGCCGAGATGAGCCCTCACCTTCAGGCAAAACTCCTGCACGTACTGCAGGACGGCCAGTTCTCCCGCCTGGGCGCGCGTACGACAGTGAATGTGGATGTCCGCGTACTGGCCGCCACCAACATGGACGTCAAAGAAGGAATGCGTTCGGGCCGTTTCCGCGAGGATCTGTATTACCGCTTGAACGTTCTGTCGCTGCACATCCCGCCGCTGCGGGAGCGCACCGCGGAAATCCCGCTTTTGTTCCGCCATTTCCTGGTCAAGTACAGCGAAAAATACCAGAAGCAGGCGCCGGATCCATCCAAGAGCCTGCTCGAAGCGGCGCTGCGTTACCCGTGGCCCGGCAACTTGCGCGAGCTGGAGAATTTCGTCAAGCGCTACGTGATTCTGGAAGACGACGAGGGCAGCTTCCGCGAACTGCTGGAGATGACCGGCCAGCAGCAGCGCATGACCCCGCGCGCAGAAGCTGCGCCGCCGAAAGAACAGGGTCTCAAGGCGCTGGTGCGCGGCCTGAAGGACGAAGCCGAAATGGAAGCCATCGCCGACGCGCTTGAGAAAACGAACTGGTGCCGCAAGGACGCGGCGCGCATGCTCGGAATCAGTTACAAAGCGCTGCTCTACAAGATGCGCCAGTTCAACCTCGACTCCGGCCGTGGTTCGCGCTCGGCGGCCGCCAAAGAAGCGGCGAAGGCTGCTGCGGCCGTGAAGGAAGCCGCAGCTAGAATCGAGGAGCCGAAGGAAGCGATCGAGGAAGTGGCTCCCGCCGGTCCCGGCGTTCGCGGTTCCTAACCGAACATCGGGCGAACTTTGATCGCTCCAACCAGCTGCAAATCCGCAAAATGATCCGCGAGGACGAGCCCGAAAGGCTCGTCCTCGTCACAACACAATCAGTTCGCCCCCTAGTTTCAATTTTCATTAAAACGTGCGGTTACCGCCTGTCGCGCCTAAACTCGACCCCAAAAGTAGCGTGAGTCGTGGGCGGGTACGTAGTCCTGGGCCCCTGCAAACTGTTGCATAAGTAGGGCACACGCTTCGAAATAGCACTACCTTCAGAAGCTTGCCCTGTCCTAATATCGCGAACCGAAACAGGCCACAGGCGAGAATTTGTCGCGTGTGAATCGAGTGGCGGTCACCACTCATCTGAAAAAACAAAAATCCTTTGTTGTTTACAAAGGAGTTGTTGATCGCGCGAGCGCCAAGCATCGGCCATCTTTGCGCGAGTTCAGGTGCAACCTCAAACCGGGCCGGGATTCTGTGAGCGGCCGGGGCTTTGGAAGAGGGATTGCTGCTCCTGTTTGTCGGGGACATGTGAAACTTCAATCCAGTACTGAGGGAGTCTCGGGAATGACGGAACGTCGCTTAGCTCGCCGGTACGATCTATCTCTGCCTGTCAACATACGAATGCCCATCAACAAGGAGCCTCGTTCGCATAGTGGCCAGACTCGAGACATCTCGACGCGCGGCGTGTACTTCACGATGCGGGACGACCTGACTCCGGGCTCGGAGGTTGATTTCACGCTTACCCTGCCCGCGGAGATCACTCGCGGCTCCGAGGTCTTCGTGCGCGCTCACGGGCGAGTCATTCGCGTGGACAAGCGCTCCGACGACGACCACGAAACGATAGGCGTCGCAGCGGTCATCGAGCGCTACGACATCGTCCGCGGTGAAGGCTCGCGGATCTAGATCAACGATTCGGCGACCAGGCGCCGGACTGACCCGGTTCTGGCGCCGAGTGCTCTTTCCAGATTTCCGCTTTACCGGCGTGCCACACCCTCGGCCGGCTCTCGCCCCGAGGGGCGCCCCGCCTCCAATTCAAGTCAAGCCCTCGCGACAAACCTGGGAGCACGAGCAGTCGGGCCTCCTCGTTTGATAAATATTTCATAAATGTCTGGGACCGTTTGCATGACTCGAGCTATCCGGCTAGGAACGCCCGTTCCTTAAAGTACCAACAATTTTCTGGTCTGCGGACGAAAAACCTGAAGGACTACCCCTCGTCCTAGGCCCCGGCTCCGTTATTGCCGGTACGAAAAGCCCCACAAAATCAGAATGATAGAGGAAATCCCGGCCCGTCGGTGAAATCTGGCCGCCTCGACTGATCGCAGGGCGTTTGGCGTCCGGGGTGCAAAGTACATTGCAGGAGAATTGGGGGCTTAGCTTTTAGGCCTTTCACCTGAATGGCTTCTGCAGCCTCACTCAAACCCGAACCGCCCGTCAATCAAGCTGAACTGCCGCCTGACAACGTCTTTTTTGGACCTTCTCGGGCGATGCAGTCGGTCCGGCAAAAAGTCGAACGGGCCGCCGGGCTGAACGTCCCTATCCTGATTCTCGGCGAAAGCGGGACCGGTAAAGAGGTCCTGGCCCACTTCGTCCATAACGCTTCGCCGTGGCGCGAAGGCCCTTTTGTAAAGGTGAACTGTCCGGCGATCCCCGGCACGCTGATCGAAAGCGAGCTGTTTGGCTTCCAGAAGGGCGCGTTCACCGGCGCAAACGCCACCAAGCCCGGGCGCATGGAAATGGCCCAGGGCGGCACGCTCTTTATGGATGAGATCGCCGAGCTCGATTCGAGCCTGCAGGCGAAGCTGCTCCATGTACTTCAGGACGGTCATTTCACACGCATCGGAGATCACGAAGAAAAGCGCATGGACGCCCGCGTAATCTGCGCGACGAACCGAAACCTGGCTCGTGAAATCGAAAGCGGCGGCTTCCGATCCGATCTTTTCTACCGCATCAACGTGATCAGCATCACCCTTCCGTCGCTCCGCGAGCGCCGCGACGATATCCCCTATCTGATCGAATATCTCCGCCAGCAGTTCAACAAGCGGTTTGAGCGCGAGGCGCCTCCGCTGTCAAACGAAACTCTCCATCTGCTGAAGCAGCGCGATTGGCCGGGCAATGTGCGCGAACTTGAAAACTGTATGGCGCGCTATGTAGTCCTGGGCTCGGAGGAAACGTTCTACACCGAGCGCACGGACAGGGCGCCGTCGCACTTCACCTACGAGACCAACGAAGACGGCAACATCCCGCTGAAGCGCATCGCCCAGCAGGTAACGCGGCGGATGGAACGCGACGTCATTCTGAAGGTTCTCCAGGCCAATCACTGGAACCGGCGCAGAACTGCCGAAGTGCTGAAAATCAGCTATCGCGCCCTGCTCTACAAAGTCCGACAGGCGGGTTTGCCCGCCAAGCGCCCCCGGCGAAAGCAGGGTGATGACGCCGCTTTTGACTCTCCGTCGCCCGCAAAGGTCGATTGAACCTCCCGGATTGCCCCGGGGTGGCCTAACCGGGGATCGAACGCCCGGGTGGCCCTCGCCCGTGTCTGGTATGAAATCATCCGCTTTCTCCGTCTTGCCCCTGCCCATCAATTCGGCTAGCCTAATTTCAGGATGGCCAAAGCTCACGCCAAATCAAATCTGAAGGTCTGCCTGCTCTCGCCTCATCCGATGGTTCTGGACGAATTCCATCGCTTGCTGGAGGATTCAGGCTTCCAGATCACGTCCAAGCAGCTGGACTCGATGCTGGCGCCGGATCTTCGGAATCTGGATGTGCCGAAGGCGTCGGTTTACGTCGTGGACGCCCATGCTGCGCGCCAGGCTACCGGAGCGCTGCTTGGCAACATCCTGGACCGCTTCGCGACTGCACGGCTTCTGGTCGTTGGGGACAATATCAAAGAGACCGACAGCTTCGCCCTACTCCGACAGGGTGCCAAGGGAATTCTGACTTATGCGGAGGCTCGCGACCAGCTTCCGCGGGCTTTGACGCAAGTCGCCGCAGGTGGCATATGGGTGTCGCGGCCCGTACTTTCTCGCTTCGTCGATTCCATCCTGAGCACCACGCAGGGGCGTCGCTTGCGCGTGGACTCGCCGAACGAACTCAGCCGGCGCGAGCAAGAGGTCCTGGCTGGCCTGCTGGAAAACCTGGCCAACAAGGAAGTAGCCGACCGCCTGCACATCTCCGAGCGAACCGTGAAGTTTCACGTGTCGAACCTGCTCGCCAAATTCGGAGTCCGCCGCCGAGCCGATCTGATTCTGCTGTGCTATCAACGCCGCGGCGCAAGCGCCTAAGATCGAACCCTCTGTCTGTCACTTCTCTGTGTCCTGTGGTTCGCTGCTATAATCGCTGCGCTTGACCTTCGGAATCGCCCCAAGCCGCATGGCTACTTTTTCGATTGAGAATTTTGGCTGTCGCGCCACGGAAGCCGATGCCGCCGCGCTTCGCCGCGAACTGCTCGCAGGCGGTCTTGCGCTCGCAGGCGAGCATGCCTGCGCCGACATCGTGGTGCTGAATACCTGCACCGTCACGGCAGCGGCGGATTCGCAGGCGCGCGAAGCAGTGCGCAAGATTCATCGCTCAAACCCCCGTGCAAGAATCATTGTCACCGGTTGTTACGCACAACGCGCTCCAGAAGAGCTTGCTGCCATCCAGGGCGTGGCCTGGGTCGTGGGAAACTCCCATCAACGGGACATCCCGGAAATCGCTCAGGGGCTCAGGGCACCTGGGGTGAGTACGGATTTTGTCCCCGTAGCGGAGCTCGAGGACGATCCGATGTCGCTTGCGCGCAGTCCCGCGAAAATCCTGAGCGGCGACATCTTTGCACAGTCGACCGTGCAGATTGCGCCTGCGACGCTGATGGCGGGCGACCGCACGCGGCCCATTTTGAAAATCCAGGACGGCTGCAACAACCGCTGTTCGTATTGCGTGATCCCGTTTGTTCGCGGACGCAGCCGCAGTTTGACGCCGGACGCTGTGGTAGACGAAGTGCGCATGCTAGGCAGAGCGGGTGCGAAAGAAATCGTGCTGAGCGGCATCAACCTGGGAAGTTACGGCCGAGATCTGGTTCCACGCGCGACGCTCGCCGATGTCGTTGAGCGGATTCTCGCTGAGACCGATCTTGAACAACTGCGCTTCAGCTCGATTGAACCGCAGGACATTACCGAAGACTTCGCAGCACTGGTGGCTTGCTCGGATCGCCTGGCGCGCCATTTTCACATCCCGCTGCAATCAGGTTCCGACCGCATCCTGCGCGCCATGCATCGCTGGTATCGCACCGAACTTTACGCCGAGCGCGTCGGCTTGATCCGCCGCCTGTTGCCCGACGCGGCTATCGGCGCGGACGTGATTGTGGGGTTTCCGGGCGAAACAGACGCCGATTTCCGGTCGACCGTCGAGTTCATCGAGCGACTGCCCTTCACCTACCTGCACGTATTTTCATTTTCCGCGCGTCCAGGCACTGCCGCGGCTGCCCTGGGCGATGCGGTCCCGTTGCCCGCCATTCGCGAGCGCGCCCGCACGCTGCGAGAGCTTGCGCAGTTAAAATCCGCCGCGTTCCGCGCCTCGCAGTCCGGCCGCACCGTGCGCGCACTGACGCTTACCCGGCGCGGAGAAAGCTGGACCGATGCGCTGACCGGAAATTATCTGAGGGTGCGCATCGCCGGGCAGCATCCGGCAAACCGGTGGCTCGACGTGCGTGTGGAACCGGAGGGTGGAATCACGGAATGTCCGGCCGAGCTCGCGCAACTCAGCTTTCAAAAATGACGTGTGCGAGGGCGAGATTGCCGCTGTGCGTGATGGACAGCGATATATTTTTCACGCCCAGCCCATCGGCGATTTGGCGCGCGACGCCCGCCAGGCGTAACACGGGCTTGCCGCCGGGCTCCCGGGCCACTTCGATGTCGCGCCAGCGAACACCGCGGCTCCAGCCGGTTCCAAGTGCCTTCATCGCCGCTTCTTTCGCCGCGAAACGCGCGGCGTAGCGTTCAAAGGGGTTCTTGTGACGCTGGCAGTAGGATATTTCGGCTGGGGTAAACAGCCGCTCAAGCAATGGCGTGCCATGGCGCCCGATAGCCGCCTCGATGCGATCAATTTCGGCGATGTCCAGTCCTAGCCCGACGATCATGGCTCCTTCGCCTGGTAACATGAGTTGCGACGAGGCGCGATTATACCCAGAATGAAGACCCTTCGCAGGAGGCCCTCCACACACACCAAAAGACGGTCACCGCCGCGCACAGTCGCAAGGGAGCCGGCAGACTGGAAGCTGCAGCGATCAGGAGGGTTGCGAGTCCTGCAGGCGCCGGGATTGGCTCGACTGGACTGGCTCGTCCACGGATTCAGCACCCGCCCCGGTGGAACAAGCCGACTCCCCTCAAGCGATGGCGCGCCAACAAAAAATGACCGTGTGCTGAACCTCGGCTTTACCGACTGGGATTCCCGCGCGCACGTGCTCGAGAATCGCAAGAAATTCTTTCACGGCATCGGCGCGGACAGAATGCGCGCGGTCACGTTACGCCAGATTCACTCCGACGCCATCTACCGGGTGGACTCTGCTGACGCGGGAGCAAGTGAAGCTCCGCGGGGCGATGCGCTGTTCACGCGCGATTCCGGAATTCTGCTGGCCGTGCAGACCGCGGACTGTGTTCCCGTCCTTCTCGCCGATACGAAGCGGCGGGCCGTGGCCGCAATTCACGCCGGCTGGCGCGGCACGCTTCAGCGCATCTCGGCCAAAACTCTCGGACGGATGCAGATGGAGTTCGGCACGCAGCCCGAGGATGTGGTCGCTGCGCTTGGTCCCGGCATTGGCCGCTGCTGCTACGAAGTCGGCTCCGAGGTCGCGCGCGACTTCGACGCGCAATTCGCGAACGCCCGCGAATGGTTCGACGGTCCGTTTGATGCTCTTGCCTCGGGCGAAAACGATCCCAACTGGCTGCCCTGGCTCACCATGAAGCCGCCCGGCCACCAGCCTCCGCCACTGCGCGTTCATCTGGATCTCATCGCGGCCAATCGGGCTATCCTCGCCGGTGCCGGCATCCCGGCGCAGCAGATCTGTTCCTCGAATCTCTGCACGTTCTGCCGGAGCGACCTCTTGTTCAGCTATCGCCGCGAGCGGTCGACCGGCCGCCTGATGGCCGCAATCGGAATTCTGTAGGCAGGAATCAGAGCACCCCTGAAACCTGCGCGGGCCCGCGCAAGGCTGCCTCGGCCAGCGCCAGCTGTCCGCACGCCGCCATTACGTCCTGTCCGCGCGAATCGCGCACGAATGCTGGCACGTTCCTATCCGTGAGCACCGCCTTGAACTCCGCGACGCGCCTTTCGTCGGGTTTCTGGTAGGGAAGGTCGCCGGGATTCCAGGGAATCAGGTTCACTTTGGCGCGCAGGTTCGCGAGCAGCCTGACAACGCGTCGCGCGTCCTCTGGCGAATCGTTGAATCCGCCCAGTAGAACGTATTCGAATGTGAGGTGCTCCCACGGACGCAGTGGATATTTCCTGCAGGCCTCGAGCAGTTGTGCGAGCGGATACTTGCGGTTGATGGGCATGATTTCGTCGCGCTGCTCATCGGAGGACGCGTTGAGCGAAATCGCAAGTTTCGGCCGCAGTTTTTCACCGGCCAGCCGCTCGATGCCGGGAACAATGCCGCTGGTTGAAAGCGTCGCATGCTTGGGCGAAATGGCGATGGCGTTGGGATCGAGCAGAATTCGCAGTGCAGCCATCACCGGCTCGAAGTTCAGCAGCGGCTCGCCTTGGCCCATCAGGACAATGTTGGTTTGCGGTCTGAGGGCCGCCCGATTGTCCTCCAGCGCAACCAGTACCTGCCCGACAATTTCGCCCGCCGTGAGATTGCGCACCAAGCCGAGCGTCGCGGTCAGGCAAAAGCGACAGTCCACAGCGCAGCCCGCCTGGGTCGAAACGCAGATCGTCTGCCGACTTTCTTCCGGCATGAAGACAGTTTCAATGCTCGCGGGCTTTGCTTCGCTGATCGATAGCACGTAGCGCACCGTGCTATCGGAAGACACGTGGCGGCGCACAATCTGCGGCAAAGCGATCGTCCCTTCGTGCGAGAGGCGCTCGCGCAGCGCCGCCGGCAAATTCGTCATCGCCTGGAAATCGAATCGCCGCTCCGCGTACAGCGCATGATAGATCTGCGCTCCGCGATACGCCGGCTCGCCCAGCGTCTGCAGGAATTCGCGCAGCTCCTTCCCGGATTTGCCGAGCAGGTTTCGGGCGGCAATGGGGACTTGCGAGGACATATTGGATTCATCATATCACGCAAGGAATCGCGCAATGTTTTCGCCAGCCCCAATGACATTTCCCGCAGTGGCATGCCACAATAGAAGTGCACATGGCTGACACAACTCACGTGGTGCACAAGGAAATCCTTCCGAACGGACTTGTCGTCCTGACCGAGCCGATGGAGCACGTCCACTCCGTGTCTGTTGGGATCTGGCTGCGGTCCGGGTCCCGGCGCGAGCGGCCTGAGATTAACGGCATCTCGCATTTCATCGAGCATATGGTGTTCAAGGGCACACAGCGGCGAACCGCGGAAGATATTGCGCGTGAAATCGACCGGCTTGGCGGAATGCTTGACGCATTCACCTCCAAGGAGATGGTCTGCTTCAACACGCGTGTCCTTGACGAGCATCTTGCGAAGGCCTTCGACATCCTTGCGGGTCTGGTGCTGGAGCCGAAATTCGCACTCGACGACATCGTGCGCGAGCAGTCCGTGGTGCTCGAAGAGATCCGTATGACTCAGGATAATCCTGAGGATCTCGTCCACGAACTGTTCACGCAGAATTTCTGGCATCCGCATGCGCTGGGCAGGCCGATTCTCGGCACGCCCGAAACGGTTTCGGCGTTCACGCGCGATACACTGCAGGCCTGGTTTCGGCAATGCTACGCGCCGAATCGCCTGGTTATCACCGCTGCGGGCCACTTGACCCACGCGCAGCTTGTGGACCTGGTCTCCTCTCGTTTCTCAGCGCTCCCGCGCATCGAGGACGGCTACAGCGACCCGAAGCCCGTCCCGTCACCTCACATCACACTGCGCAGCAAGAGCGAACTCGAACAGGTGCACGTTTGTCTGGGCGTGCCCGCCCTGCCGCTCACCGACCGCCGGCGTTTCACTGTTTCGGTGATGAACAATATTCTGGGCGGCGGGATGTCGTCGCGGCTGTTTCAAAACATTCGCGAGCGGCAGGGCCTGGCCTATTCAATCTTCAGTGATCTGAACCCCTATCGCGACACAGGCGCGCTCTCGGTGTATGCGGGTACGTCGCTCGACACTGCCGGCAAGGTTGTAGAGTCCATCCTGGGAGAGTTCCGCAAGATGCGGGATGAGCCGATTGAAGCCGAAGAGCTCCGCCGTGCAAAGGACCATCTGAAGGGTGCGACGCTACTTGCGCTCGAAGGCAGCGGCGCACGCATGAGCAGCCTGGCGCGCTACCACATATATTTCGACCGTCACTTCACGCCGCAGGAACTGATCACCATGCTCGAGGCGGTCTCCGTCGAAGAAGTCCAGCAGGTAGCCGAGGAGCTCTTCCAACCCGGCCGCATCGCGGCAAGCGTGGTCGGCAACCTGAACGGATTCCAGCTCACGCGCGACCAGCTCGCGTTCTAGCGTCGCATGTCGCGAGCGCTCTCGCGTGGTGCTGCCAGCCGGCTTCTATCCGCTGGGGGCCGCAAGGGAAGGCGCCCGGGGGTGCCTTTGGCTGGGTTCGACCGCTTTCTGCCCCGCTGTTTCCTGTGCGTGTGGTTCTGTTGCCTCGTTTTTCCTTTGACGCCGCGGCGTCACTTTGCCATCATCCTTTGCGGAGACACTCCGCATCTCGTTCCGCATATCCATTCTCGCTTCCGGCAGCACGGGTAACGCGACGTTGCTCGAAACCGAGCGCACCACCCTCCTTATTGACGCTGGTTTGGGCCGCAAGGAAATTCTGCGGCGATTTGAGGCCCTGGGCCGGCCGCAGCCGGAGCGGGTGGACGCCATCCTGATCACCCACGAGCATTCCGACCACTCAACAGCAGTCGCGCAACTCGCGCGCCTGTGGAATTGCCCAGCCTACCTGACCGAGCCGACGCACCGCGAGATCGTGAAAATGTACGCGGAGGATCCCGAGAAGCCAGGAAAGAAAGCCACCATCGAACAAGTCGAGCACATTCGCCCGGGCGAGCGCTTCCAAATCGGGGACATCGAAATCAATCCGTTCGCGATCCCGCACGATGCTGCCGACCCGGTTGGCTACGCCTTCCGCATGAACGGCACGAAAGTCGCCATTGTGACGGACCTCGGCTATCTGCCGGAGCTCGTGAAGCAGCACCTTCGCGAGGCCGATTTCCTGATCCTGGAATCCAATCACGATCTGGAAATGCTCAAGGTCGGGCCATATCCGTGGCACATCAAGCAGCGCGTGATGAGCCGCACCGGACATCTTTCCAATGCAATCGTGAGCGAATTTCTGGGTGACGCGGAGGTTTTCGACGGCCGGGCGCGCCATGTTGTGCTCGCACATCTCTCCGAACAGAATAACAATCCGGAGGTCGCGCGCATCTCGGCCGAAGAGGCCCTGAACCGCCGTCCCGCCGAATTCGCCTTCCGCGGCACGCTCCACATTGCGAGCCAGCATATTCCCCTGGGCCCGTTCGAGCTGTAAGTCTCCCAACTTGACCGTCGCCGTCACTTCCGCTGACAGATGTGACGCTCCATTTTTCGGGTATTATGGAGCAGGGATGTTCCCCGCCAGCAGGTCGAAATCAGGGAGCCAAAATTGATCGCACGGTATACGCGTCCGGCGATGGGCCGCGTCTGGAGCGAAGAAAACAAATTCCAGAAGTGGCTTGACGTCGAGCTGGCCGCCACGGAAACGCTCGCCGATGCCGGAATCGTCCCGAAAGCAGCCGCGCGGAAATTGCGCGAGCGGGCGCGCATCGACGTCGCGCGCATCAACGAGGTTGAGGCCAAGGTGCGGCACGATGTGATCGCGTTCACCATCGTCGTGCAGGAATCGGTGGGCGACCCGGAGGTCGCACGGTGGCTGCATTACGGGCTCACTTCGAACGACGTGGTCGACACGGCCCAGGCCCTGCTGATACGCGAAGCTTCCCGACTGATTCAGAAGGCGATCGGACGCTTCGGGGAAATTCTGGAAAAACGCGCGTGGGAGTTCAAAGACACTCCCGAAATCGGCCGTACGCACGGAATCCACGCCGAGCCAATCACTTTCGGCCTGAAAGTCGCGAACTGGTACGCCGAAAACCGGCGCGATGCCGCGCGGTTTGAAACCGCGGCGCGCGAAATGGCCGTCGGAAAAATCTCCGGTGCCGTAGGCACCTGCACGCATCTGGGCCCCGACATCGAGCACAAGATCTGCGCGCGCCTGGGTCTGGTGACTGCGCCGATCACCTCCCAGGTAATCGAGCGCGACCGCCACGCGCAATATCTTTCCTCGCTTGCGATCCTCGCGGCATCGCTTGAGCGCGTGGCGACCGAGATTCGCCACCTGCAGCGCACCGAAGTCCGCGAACTGGAAGAACCCTTCGGGGGCGAGCAGCGCGGCAGCTCCGCCATGCCCCACAAGCGCAATCCGGTCGGAAGCGAGCAGGTCTGCGGCCTGGCGCGCGTGGTGCGGGCCAACTCGATTGCGGCGTATGAAAACATCGCGCTCTGGCACGAGCGCGACATCTCGCACAGCTCAGTGGAACGCGTGATCCTGCCCGATTCGACAATTCTTGCCGATTACATGCTGCACCGCATGAGCGAGATCGTGGCCAACATGAAGGTATTCCCGGAGCGCATGCGCCGCAATCTCGATGCGACGCACGGACTGGTTTTTTCCGGACAGGTCTTGCAGGACCTGGTCGAGCACGGTGCGCCGCGGGAAGAGGCTTACAAATGGGTGCAGGGCCACGCCATGGCCGCCTGGGAATCGGAGACGAGTTTCAAGGATCGCATCGCCGCGGACAAGAACATCAAGAAGTTCATCAGCAAGAAGGATCTCGCGCGTACATTTGACTTGCACCGCCAACTGCAGGCCGTGGACGCCATATTTCACCGCGTCTTCAGGCACAAACCGCCCACCTAGAGTGTTCCCGGCCCGGGCGAGCTATCAGTCCTGGGGGGTCGTCGAACCCAGGGCCGTACCAACGCGGAACTTCTTGTAATCGGTGTAGTGGTCGATCGCGTTCTGCTTCAGCTTCACCACGAAGATCCGCCCGGCGAAGTGCACCTCCGCGTAGGATGGCAGCCAGACTTCGTCGTTGATTTTCTGCTGCTCAAAAACAAAATTCGATCCCTTCTCAAGCGAAGCGAGCAGGCCTCCGCCGACCTTCACGCCCTCAGCAAAGCGAGCCTCGAGACGCACGATTTCGCGCGCCTGGTCGTCCACCCACATGACGCCGGAGAGCTTCTGAATAATTCCGTCGATTCTCTTTTTCGGCTTGTAGTCCGGGTTCCCATTGAAATCAAAGGCGATCACTGGCTGACCGCGAAAGTGGTCGCGGCGCGGGTTCGTGAACAGCTCGGCGCGCAGGAAATCGGAAATTTCGGCTTCGTCCTCTTCTTCCTTCTTCGCCTGTTTCTTGGGGTCGCCGGCGAATTGGGCCTGTTTCTTCTTCAAGTCGTCGAAACGCTTGTTGAAACGATCGTCCTCTTGTTTCTTTTCATCGCCGTCGAGCGGCTTGCCGTCCTTGGCCAGCAGGTGGAGGACCTGCTCATCGCCGATGTAAAACACGTCGTAGTCCTTCACCGAGCGTGATTTCACCTGGCCGCCGGAATCATTCTTGTCTTCTTCCTCCGAGAGATGGCAGGTGTAAAGCTTGCGAAGATCTTCAAGAGCCTGCTGATTCTTGACAATGTCGCGCAGAAGTGTGGGAATGTCCGGCAGCGGCCGACTGTCTTGCTGCGGACTGGCGGCGGACCCGATCCAGGGAGTCGCGGCGAAAAGCAGGGTTGCGCCAACCGCGAGACTACGGAAGGAGCGCGAACTGGGAAGGCGGACCATGCGGTTCATCAAGAGGGCCCGTCGGGCGCGTCATGATCGCTCCCGGATCGTCACTGAACTCGCTGGATGTAGCGGCCTTCGGTCGTATCCACCCGTACTTTGTCGCCGGTGCCGACGAACGGCGGTACGTTGATCACCAGGCCGGTTTCAAGTTTCGCCGGCTTCATCACGGAACTGGCTGTCGCCTTTTGGATGCTGGGCTCGGTGTCGACGACCATCAGATCGACCGTGTCGGGGATCAGCACACCGATGGGCTTCTCGTCGTAATACTCGATTTTCACCGGCATATTCGGAATCAGGTAGTCCTTGGTGTCTCCAACGATGTCGTTTTGCAGGGCGAGCTGCTCGTAACTCTGCGTATTCATGAAGTGGTGGCCTTCTCCATCGCTGTACAGGTAGTCGAACTCGACCTCGTCGACGGTAACCTTGTCGAGAAATTCCTCAGCGCGGAACCGGTGGTCGATCATTGAACCGTTGCGCAGGTTTCGCATTTTGGTGGCCATGGCGGCGCGCTTGTTGCCTGGTGTGCGATGGTCCACGCTATAGACAGAATAGAGGTCGCCGTCATGCTTGATGATCATTCCCGCGCGCAAAAGTGTGGCCTTCAGCATCGATGCTCCTGAATTTCCGTTCCGGGTTTCCCTGCAGCGTCTCTCGGGACCAACCGAAACTCCAATTATAGCGGGCCGGATTGCATGCGGTCAAACCTCGAGGCGCGGCAGCTAGAAGTCGTCGTCTTCCTGCTTTTTCAGGTGCGTGGTCTTGAGGGTGATGCGGAAATCGCGCGAACGCGCGGCAGCAAGGATCGCGCGGCGGCTCTCGGCTGGCAGCGATTCCGGCCCGATGACGCCGGCGGAATCCCGCGGGAAATATTTGACGAAAATTGCGGCAAGGTGCGCCGTGGCGTAGGAGATGGGAGTGGAAACCAAGCCCCGCTGGCGAATCTGATACAGCGTTGGAAAGCTGGTATCCCAGCGCAGCAGCAGCGGTTGGTCACCCTTCATGCCGCGTACCAGCACCGCAGCGGCAAAGCGAGCGTTTTCGAGCACGCCCAGGCGGATCAGCTTTGCGACCCTGCGCGGGGTGAGAGTTTCGGGAAACCGTTTGCGCACGATCCCTGCCGAGCGATTGAGTTTCCCTTGCCGGTACCACCGCCTGAGGCGGTCGAAATCGTTGCCGCCGATTTTGGCATCCACATCGCGGACTGAAATCACATACGGGAGCATGCAGACTTCGTCTTGCGCGGCCAAATAAACCGGCACTTCGCCGATTGGCGGCGGAAAGCGGAATTTCTCGCGCTCGTCGAACCGCTTGGCCAGTGAAAATTGTCCGCGGCGGTAAACACGCGGGAGCGAAATCGCTTCATCGTAAGCAACGTCCGCCGACCACGTGGAAACAGGATCCTTGCTCTCGGTGCTCTCAAACAGGCGTATATGCACAGTCTCGACCACATCAAGCAATTCCGAGCTGCGTTGTGCGAGCAGATTGGTGAGTCCTGGCGCGGCGCCGGCGCAAATCAGGGCCGCGCGATTCTTCGCTACGAACTGCTTGTGAAAGCGGAACTGCTCAGGCCGGAACGGATGGTGTGTCAGATGCGAGTTCAGATCAAGGTAGTGGGCGCGCAGCCGAAGCGCGGCGCGCAGGACGATCTTGTTGAAAACGGCCGGCGAGGCGTTGATCACCAGATTCGCCCCGCGGCCCGCGCGAACAATCGACCAGAGATTCCGGGCGTTGGCTTCGACAACTCTGATCTTGCAATTCTTGCCCAGGAACCGCCCTGCGCGTTCGGGGTCGCGATCGCCGCACCAGACCGCATGTCCCTGGCGCTCGAGCAATTTTGCCAGCAAGGAGCCCGTGCCACCCGCCCCCAGAACGAAGATCCGCATCGGTTCGCAACTCTACCATACCTCCCGGCTGCACACGGCGACTGGCTCTTCCCGCTGTGCTTCGCTGCCTTCTGCGATTTGTAGGTCCCGCGGTACCGCGTGTGCCCCGCCCAAGGGTAAGTTCAGTATTAGACCCTCCCAGGATTGAAACTCATCGGTATCTTCAAACCGCACCGCGGCGCGGCCCTTGGTTTGATTGACAACGCGCAAACCGGCCGGGTATCATTTCTGCGGTATCGCGTCGAGCGCGGGCGCATTATCCCCTTCTTTGCTCTAGCCCCCAGCAGGGTGGAGTAGCCAAGGCCGAGCCTTTGGCAAACAGGGTAGGAATTCGCACGGAGGCCGCTCTTCATGTCACCCGAACACGACAACAACCCACAACCGTCGGCGATCGAAACAACTCTGGCTCAGTCGGAGGCGGCGAATCTGCCTCCTGAAACCTCGGCGGCAATTTCCGCTCTGCCAAGCGCGGCCGGCGCCGCAACCGCCGTCGTCCGTGCGCACGCAGCTCCTGATACCGCCCCCACAGCACTGGAAGCAGATTCCGGTCCCGGTGAAATTGCGACGATTGTCGGCCCCGAGGAAACAACCGGTGCCGATACCGTGGCTGCGACAGCCGTAGCCCCGCTGCCATCCCCGACGGTCGACCCTCAGACGCCCGAAGAGCAAGCCGAATCCGAGTCGACCGAGACGATGGACCAGCTGCTGGACCAGTTTTCCACTCCTGCTGCGGCAAGCGAGGGTGAGATTTTCGACGGGCGGGTCCTGGCGGTCACCGATGCGGGCGTCGTCGTCGATGTGGGCGGGAAGTTCGAAGGGCTGGTCCCCGCGCAGGAATTTCTTGATTCCGGCGAACCCATCGAATTCGGCGAGGGACAGACCATTGAAGTCGAGCGGCTGCACGAGCGCAAGGACGGCTATGTCCTGCTGTCGTACGTGCGCGCGCATCGGCGCCGCGTCTGGGAGCGCATCGAGAAATCCTACCGCGAGCACACCAACATCACGGGCAAAATCAACGAGCGAATCAAAGGCGGCCTGGTCGTGAATATCGGCGTGCGCGCGTTCCTGCCGGCTTCACAGATCGAGTTGCGGCCAGTGCACGATCTGGAATCGTGGAAAGACCGCGAGATCGAAGTCCGCGTCCTGAAGCTGAACCGCAAGCGCGGCAATGTGGTGGTCAGCCGGCGCGCGATTCTGGAAGATGAACAGAAGGCCATGCGCGACGCCCTGGCGGAAACGCTTACCGAGGGCGCGGTGGTCACAGGCCGTGTAAAGAACGTGACCGACTACGGAATCTTCGTGGACCTTGGCGGTATGGACGGCCTTCTCCACGTCAGCGACCTCGCCTGGGGACGCGCGCCGCATCCTAACTCGATCGTCAAGCCCGGCGAGGAAATTCAGGTTCAGATCCTGAAGTTCGACAAGGAAAAACAGCGCATTTCACTGGGACGCAAGCAGTTGCTGCCCGATCCATGGGCCACGGTTCCGGAGCGGTTTCCCACCGGGACGCGCGTGCACGGGAAGGTCGTGGGCGTCACCGACTACGGCGTGTTTGTGCAGATCGAGCCGGGCGTGGAAGGTCTGGTGCACGTAAGCGAAATGAGCTGGTCCAAGCATGTGAAGCACCCCTCGAAGATCGTCAAGACGGATGAAGAAGTGGACGTCGTGGTGCTGGACGTAAAAACGGATCAGCGCCGGATTTCGCTGGGCATGAAGCAGTTATTGCCTGATCCCTGGGACGCGGCCGCGCAGAAATATCCTGTGGGCTCGATCGTCAACGGCCGCATCCGCAACCTGGCGGAGTTCGGCGCGTTTGTCGAGCTTGAAGAAGGCATGGAGGGGCTGATTCACATCAGTGACGTCAGCTGGACCGAGCGAATCAAGCATCCCAGCGAGAAATTCAAAAAGGGCGAAGCGGTCGAAGCGAAGGTGCTGAAAGTCGATTCACAGAACCGCCGGCTGTCGCTCGGCATCAAGCAGATGAACGACATCTGGGCGAACTGGTTCAAGGACCACAAGCTGGGCGACGTCCTCAAGGGGAAAGTCGCGCGCACCACCGATTTCGGCGCGTTCGTGGAGCTGGCTGAAGGTATCGAGGGTCTTTGCCATGTCTCGGAAATCGAGGAACGTCGGCCCAAGGGCGATCGCGAAAAGGTGAAAGCTCCGCGGGATGCGCGCGTGACCGCGGTCTTGACCGCGGGCCACGAATACGATTTCAAAATACTGCGGCTCGAGCCGGAGCAGCGCAAGATCAGTCTGAGCTTCCGCGCTGCGCAGAAGCAGGTCGAACGGGAAGAGATCAAGTCCTTCCGGTCAACCAAGTCGTCGCCGACGGCCACGATCGGCGATGCGGTCCGGGCAAAATTGCAGTCGTCCTGAAAGCGTTTACGCCTGTGAAATCAGGCGTTTACCTTGCGGTAGCATGGATGATGTGCCAAGATCGCTAGACGCTCGGCCCCGGCGCGCATTCGGCCCACGATAAAAAGCAATCGCGAGAGGAGGCTCTCATCCGATGGCAGAAGCTGCGGGAGAGCACGAAAACAAAGAACATACGATGACCAAGGCCGACCTCGTCGGAGAGGTCGAACGGGCCACCGAGCTGTCGCGGAAGGAAT
>Ga0209008_1000267_pt1 | contig 21397 bp, 27 predicted proteins | sample JacPin_JW_Ref_O3_FD_187963 | JGI IMG/M metagenome (GOLD analysis project Ga0209008, IMG submission 187963) | Forest soil microbial communities from Algoma, Ontario, Canada - Jack Pine, Ontario site 1_JW_Ref_O3 (SPAdes) (version 2) | ecosystem: Environmental > Terrestrial > Soil > Boreal...
CTGGAAATCAGCTCGCGAAGCTCTAACTTCGCGGCTTCTCTGTTTTACTACAGGATTTCCAGGGGGCCCAAACGGCTCATCCCTTCAGCCTCTCTCCATCCGTTCAAATCCTGTGCATAGGTGCGGTGTAATGAAGGTGATGCGCCCTTCATCGGGGTCTCCGCATCCACCGGGTCCACAGAAGACGATCGAATACTTTCCATCTGTCCCGTGAGGCATTATCTGAAGGCCGAAGGCTTGGTCGCAATCTTTTTTCCAGAATCCGGTGAAATTCTTCGAAGGGTCCGGTTCGCCGGGGTAATCATCTTCTGCAATCTTCTTTCGGATGTCGGCAACCGTTTTGTATGGAGCGGCAGTTGGCGCGGTACCGTAATCAATCGCTGTGCCGTTGCCCTTGGTTTGCGTCTGAACTCCGACGCCAAACAGATTCCACCCGCCAAGTGGCATCGAGTCCTCGATTTTAGCGCTTGCAATCTTCAACAAACGACCGTCGAAGTTGGCCATATATTCTCCGCCTCGACCGGCAGGATTCCCGGTACCCGCAGCCGTTAGCCTCAGCTGATACTCAACTACGTTCGCGGCAACGACGTTGACATCCCCGCTCACGCTCCACGGAGCTGAAATAAAACCCTGTGCGCTCGGTGTGGCAAACTGGATTCCCGTTTTCTCGTTTTTATAATCGATCTTGCGCGTTCCTTTGATCTCTTGAGGCCCGAAGGGTAGTGCGGCACCGAGGAGGCGAACCACGAGTTCCTGTTCAAGAATTGGCGCATCCAGTGCATCGATTTCATAGCCGGGCTCGGTTATCGGCCCTCGCGTGGCCAGGACCCGTCCACCAACCATAAAGATCTGCCCTTTCGTGATTTTCTTGCCGTCCGAGACTTCTACGTCGATTTGAATATCGAGGGACTCCTTGTCGAACGTCCCTTTCCAAAACGAATAACCAGGCTCTTTTGGCACGGTCATCTTGAGTTCGAATTTGTTGAACTCGTCCCATGCTGTTGGTTTTCCGCAAGGGTCTCCACATGCATCCTGCTGTGGCACCGCAAACAGGGCAACGGAAGTGAGCCCGATGAAAGTAATAACAATCACGAGATTAAGAAACCTGTTCATAAGTATGTCGAACTGCCGACCCGAAAACGGGTTCGGGTGGGTTCTCAGGTATAAGCTGTGCATTACTTCTGGATCATACTGCCTACTGTCGGCTCCGAGATTGCGCGGGCACAGTCGATCCTTGTGGCCACGACATGAGCTGTGTGTGGAACGAAATGCGGGGAGTCGGAGTGCGGGTGCGCCCAGCCGCGAAGAGCGCTGCCATCTTTTTCTAGCTTGAGAGTGACTCCCGTAAAACCATCGTTCCATATCAGCAAGACTTGCTTCTCAGAGTCCACCTGCCAATACGAAGGTCGCCCTCGTCCGCCTACGGGCTTGCTCGGTTCGGCAATCCCACGGAGCAAGAAGCCATCTTGCTCGAACCCCTCTGTGCCTGGTTCGGCAAGCAATTGAACTCGCTTAGGTGGAGTCACGAAAGAGCTGTCGCCCCCATATCCCCACGGCCACCAGCGTCCGAGCTTCAATTCATAGCAGCCAACGAATGGCGCTGCCTGACCCTGCTGATTGGTAGGTGACTTTTCCGTTTGCGCAACGGTCGGTGCAGCGTAAAGGGAACAGGCAAAGAGGATCAATGCAACGGAAGCAGCACCAATTGGCGAATCGACGCTCAAATGTGGTTCCTTCTTTTCAAAGCGAACAGAGAAACGGAATAGCAGAAAGCGGATAAGGTCAGTGCGTATCCGAACGCAAAAAGCAGATATTTCCACTCGCTGCTCAGCACTCGAAGGCTAGTGTGAATATTCTGGGTTTGCTTATCGAAGGGGTACACGATCGGCAGGAGAATGTACAACGAGTGGAACAGTCTCTCGACCATCCGAAGAGCGAAACTCGAATTCCCAGATCGGATGGCGGCTTTGGTCCACAGGTCAAACTGGTAGAAGAGGTCAGCGTTGAAGATGATGGCAACAATAGCTGCCACCGCCGGGTGCATAACCATTGCCAGCAGGATCAGGTAGGCTATCAACCCAAGTGAGGCAACGAACGTTTCAGCGGAAATGAAGATCAAACCCACTCGAACCGGAAGGTGCCACAATGCGGATAAAAGCACTCCAGTGCCCAAGACCACAATGTTGAGGAATAGCGACATCGCTCCCGCCGACACGAATGCGGAAAGCAGCCAAATCTCAGGACGACAGGGCTTCGTAAACACCATTTTCAAGCTGCGATTGCGCAGATGCGAGGAGATGATGAGGAGTCCCATGCCGGCAGTGAGAATCAGAATGAAGAAGTTCAGAGTAGAGACAATCTGCTGTAATGAATTGAAGTTCTGAACACCGGAGTTCATGAACAGTGGAGGCAGTGATTGCAAGGCTGTTATCAGGAGGAAAACGAGCGTGAATGCAAGCAAGAGTTTGCTGCGCCGATAGAACGTCACGTCGGCCAGAATATTTGCCTTGAATAATTCCGCCATAGAGTTGACCCTATGAAACGCCGACTCCGCTACTGATTCTGCTCCGGCCGTTCGCATTCTCTGTGGTCATTGCCTCACCCTTAATAATGTTGAAAAAGGATTCCTCCAGAGATGTCTTTTTCAGGGAGCACTCGTGCAGCAACAGCCCCGATGTTCTGACGACCTCCATGAAATCAGATAGTCTTGCCTTCGGAAGAAACGCTCGCACCAGATGGCCGGTGCGCTCAACGGCTGTCAAATATTCTGGGACTGCGCCGTTTCCATCCCCATCAAAGATGACCCTGTAGAGTTCCTGATTGAGCGTCAGCAAGTTCTGCAACTCGTCCTGAACGACAACCTTGCCGCTGTCGATAATGGCTACCCGATTCGCGAGCATCTCGATCTCTGAGAGTACGTGCGAGTTCATCACAATCGTCGCGCCACGCTGGTGAATCTCGCGCAACGTTTCACGGAACTCCCGAACAATCAGGGGGTCCAGTCCACGTGTAGGCTCATCCAAAAACAGCACCTTCGGTTCATGAATGAGGCACTGTGCGATGCCGACCTTCTGCTTCATTCCCTTGGAACATTTAGCAAGGGGAAGCGTCTTGAATTGCGCCAATCCGAGTCGTTCTAGGCTCTCATTGATGGCTTTGTCAGAGACGCGTTTGCCGGACAGAGAACTATAGTAGCGTGTTGCCTCCTCGACCGTGAGGTAAAGATGATAGTGCGGCTCTTCCGGCAGGTAGGCGATGTCTTTGTAGAGACCGCACCCAAGCTCCGGCACCTGTCCCATGATCTCAACCTTGCCCGATGTCGGTCTCAACAAACCGAGGAAGCAGTACATCGCCGTAGATTTACCCGCACCGTTTTGACCGACGAGGGCGAAGAAGTCTCCATCCCGCACTTCTAGTGTGAGCCCGTTGAGCGCCTGCACTTTGCGGCGGAGAAATCGCGTCCGAAAATGCACGTGGACATCTTCAGCGAAAATCACATTGCCCCCGAACAGAATCGCTTATTCAAAGCCTTGACAATTTGATCGTCCGACTCGCCCTTAAAATCCTCCGAGGCGAGTGCTTTTTTTATCTTTTTCGATGTGTTGCAGGAACACGTCTGAACCGTATCGTCGCAGCCGCAAGGACAAGTCATACGCGCAACGATCCTCTTACCTCGTTCGTCTAATCGGTATTCATCCTTCGGTTCGGGATTCTGCTCCGGTTGTCGCGGCGGCAAATTCGGCTGATTCTGGGCTGCCAGACGATACGCTTCAGGTGAAATGGTCTGTCCGGCCTGCAAAAGCTTCTGGTTTTGTGCCAGCAGGTTGTCAAAGGCTACGTCGGCATTTGCAAGTGCGCCCGTCTCGTAAAGTTGAACCTTGCCATCCACGCCGATTACGACCGTGGTCGGAAACGACTCCACGCCGTACTGTTTCCGAATGGGCCCTTCGTCCACGCCTGCGGGGAAATCGACTTTAAGTTCTTGGAGGAATGCATCCACGCGCTCGCCCTTTTCCTCGGCATCGATACCCAACAAGATGAATGGCTGGGACTTGTGCTCGTCAAAGTAGCGATTCAGTTCCGGCATCTCAGCACGGCAGGGCCCGCACCACGTCGCAAAGAAATTCAGGACAATGATTTTCTTGCCGACGTTTTCTGAAAGCCGGAAACGCTCGCCGCGAGTAGTTGTGATTTCGAAGTCCGGAGCAATGTGGTCACGCCAATCGACACCACCGCTCATGCCCCAGCTTTGCTCTCGGATTTCCTTCTCCGTAGGGACAGGCTTGAGTTTGTAATGAACGGCGGTCAGAAGCACGCCCGTTACAAGGATGGCGACCTTGAGAACCGAATTATTCACACTCCCTCAAAATAAAAGCTAGGGTCTCTATGCTTTCTGGAACGCAGTCTGCGGTCGCAGTTGCACAACTGAATTCTCTTCGCTGACGGCCCCTTACGCCAATTACCGAAGTGTCTTCACGGTCAGAAGGGCGAAAGTACGACTGGGTTTGGGGCGTCAGTGACAAGCGAAGGGGGCTGGGTCTACCGAAGGACGAGCAAGGGAACAAGACGGCGTATCCTAGCGTCAATTACCAACAGGGGGCGTCTTTGAGCGTGACGTTGCGGAAAATGGTCGGTTGGTGCGTCGTGCTGCTGGGGATTTTGTCGGGCATGGTCGTCATTGCCGTGCTGGGAGGAACTTTTGTTGGCGTACACGCGTGGCTCGCCATTTTCGCAGCGACCGTTATGGGCGGTGTTCCTATCGCCACTTCCCTTATCGCCATTCGTAACCCGCGAAAGGCTTCACGAATCGACTTGTGGGTAGCTCCGGTGATGCTTTTATTCGTCCCTGTGTGGTTTTCTTTTTGGGCAGTGGGCGGCTTGCTCGCGGCTGGCACACTGTTTTTCGGTGCTCTCGTGATTCCCGGCTTTTTCTGGCTCTTAACATCGCGGCACAACTGGCCTTTGCTAGTCGAGCGGCGAGCCCATCCCGGTCGATTCCCCCTTACTGTCGTTCTGGGTTCCGGGGTGTTCTGCGTGTCTGTCCTCATTGGCAGATTGTCGTCCCTATTCTTACCTTGGTGGGCTCCGGTTGGCGATTGCGGCGGAAGGCCCTTGCTCACCGAGCAAGGCGTTCCTGCAAACATAGATTTCACAGCCAAAGTCGTGTTTGTCGGCCCTCTTAGTTTCCATGGCTTCTCGCTTTGGTCCGTGGCTCGTGTTGACGAGCGTTTCGCGGGCGTGGCATCGTGGGTTCCAAATCTCATCTTTCTGCGCGGCCATTTTCGGCAGGCGGACAGATTTGAGCGTTATTTTGTTGAGGGAAGGCGCAGCGACGGTGCGATAACTCGGTTCTTGCCGATAATCGAGCCCGTTGACTGCGGACGCACGGCTCACATCGCCGATGCCGCCGTAGCAATACGGGCTCTGCATAATGGCAGCGCAGTACAGTTTCTACAAGGCACTTTTTCGCTCATCACGGATGTGGGAAGTCTCCCTGCGACCGTGCTGCGAACGTTTTCCCAAGAAGGGATTTCAGGGATCGCGAATCCGGGGAAGGCCTTCCGAGCGACAGATGTCATCTATGATTCATCGCTGCCCTCCAGACGCCTGATATTCGGCGGATGTTCAGGTGACAGGTGTTTCGTGCACTACGAACAAGGTGGAATCGGCCTTTCGGATGTTCTGGCTCTGTTCAGTCTCACGTCAGACGGCAAGGCACAAGTGATTTGGCAGGGCTACTGCCCCGGAGCTGCAAATACTACCGACGATCTCCGTGGTTGGCTCAGGAATGGCAGGTGCTCGCAGAGCATAGACGTTGCACTGGATAATCCGAAGCCTGACGGAAAGTATGACATTCAGAAGTGCACGCCCAAGGTCATGAGCCGCGCCGAGCACGGCGAGTCTCCCCAGTTCCACTTCCGCAAGGGAGAAAAGTACCTGCATTCGCCAGTCGTCGCGTGCGAGATTCTGGAATCAGGCGAAATTGCCCATGCATTCTTGAAGCGTAGTTCAGGAGTCGCTGACTTGGACAACTATGCAGTGAGATGGGTGCAGCAACTCAGGTACAACAAGCGCCCCGGATGCGGCGTTGTCGAAAGCGAAGTTGATGTCAATATCGACTTCAACTGACGGAGTTACTCACGTAATAATGCCGACCCAACCTTCCGGTGTCCAATTAAGGTATGCGCGGCTTCCTGACAGGCATATTGCTTCTAGCTGGTCTTTCGGTTGTAGCGGTTGCACAGAGCAACTCCGAGCCCGCGATTCAAGTGCAGTTGAATCCTCAGAAGCCCCTCCACTTGCGGGTGACCCTGCGGTCTGGCGCTGCGACAACGATTAGTATCAGTCGCTACGAATTGCCGTGGGGCTGGAGGTACAGCATGGTGTTCGCAGCCGTAAGGCCGAATGGAGATGCTGTCGAACTGCCGCTTCCGGTTTCGGACCCCGGACTGAGCGAAATGTCTGTGAAAGCGGGCGAAACTCTGACTGGAGACATTGATTTGCGGTATGTGATCGACCCGAATGCTCTGAAAAAGTCAGACGTGCTTTTGTTTTGGGCGTACAAAGCCCCTGCCGCGTTGCATATCCCTCGCTGGACGGGAGGCTTGGTGGTTATCCCGCAGCAAAAGTAGACGGCGCAATTCGTCAGTTGTCGAAACATCCCCATAGCGCTCAAAAACTCACTTCCGAAAAGCCCAAGAAAAGCGGAAAGTTGTGACCTGTTAGCGGCACCCAGGGGGAACGCACGTTCCGCCGTCGTCTCTCCCGGCCTCGTTTATGATCTACGTGCGATGCAATACTTCACAAAAGAGCTTTGGCAGAGCGGCCAAGAACCTGGGAAACTGAATGAATACAATTTCAACTGGCAGACCGCCTACGAAAAGTATCTACAACAACTGACGCGGCTGCGGGACCGCCTCAGCGTTGAAGCGTATATGTTTTTTGCCGAAGCCGACCTTCACGACGGGGCGTTTGTAAAATTAGAACTCGAAGGCGGAGCAGCTCAGAACTATTCCTATCCAGTGAGAGCGAAGCTGACTGCGACGGACGCGAGCCACAATTTTCTGTGGCGAATGGCTTACGGCGCTTTGCGCCGCGTGGCCATTGATTACCCATCGGGAAGCCCGCTCTTCTACAGTCCTGGCGAAGGCTTTGGTGATTGGGGGTATCACGAGCGAACGGACGCTGGGGATGGATTTCTTCGCCATGAAATCCTTTTTGCCACAGGATCGGAAATGCTGTTTGAGTTCAAAGAGTTTTCTTGTGAGAAGGAACCAGGCAAAATCTTGCGGCAGGTGCTTGAGGGCGGTCCCGACGAATATTTATTCACACGATTTCACTCACTCGACCGTGACGGGACTCTTGACAACCTCATTCTAGTTTTCGAGCCTGGAGGCCTGGCCACCTTGAAATCGTTTCCGCAGGGTACCGACTACGGCCCGATCTGCCGACGCTGAGAAAATTTCTACTGGAGAAAATCCCCACCTTATTGCTATCCAGACCGACGCAGAAATCAGTCCAATAGTGAGTGCCACATTGGGCCAAGCATTGAGCGCCCACTGTCCACTCCAGCTCCAAGTCCACCGATTGCTAAAGGGAAACAAGTACGGAATGGGCCATTGGAATCCGTCAGGTCCGCGTGATCCCAGAAGATCCTCTACGAGGTGCAGATGGAAACTGACGAAAGCAAATATCGCTGGCGTCCAACTGCGACCTGCCAGAAAAAATGCGAAGGAAGAAACCACTACAGCGAAGAGCAACGAATGGAGGTCATGATGGTATTGGGAGAACCAAAGTAGTGGGTGTTGAGAGTGCCTTGTCAAAAGTTCAGGAATAATTCCCAACCCGTCCAGGTCCGGGGCGACTGCGGCCAGGGTTACAATCGCGCGTTCGCGCTTGTTCGACCCGACGACGCTGCCGAGCACCCAGCCAGTGAAGAAATGGGTGACAGGACTCACACGGGTAGTCTAACGGCAGGACCGCTGTCCGTGGAATGTCAACTGTGAAACATCGCGGTTACGCACGTCGCGGCGACAGCTTCCGTTTCTAATAACTGATGCCTCCCGACAGCGCGATAATGACCAAAATCCAAAACAGAGCAATTGGCGCGAGGTAAAACCACCCATAGCGCCGTCGTGCAGCTTTCACTGCCGCAAAGTGAATTGCTACTAGAGTTCCCCAACAAAGAATGCCTTCTATCGTCGTTCGCGGCTCTCTTTTCAGCCAGAACAAAACCCAAGCGAACAACCCAACAGTGCTGGAGAGGCCCCACCTATTGGTGCTCCGGGCTGACCGAGCCACCGAGGTTGGCTCCTGTGTTTCCATCATTGCTGCCGTTCCGTTCTGAGATTTCAGCACAATGCCGTAGAGGTCAAATGTCCTGTTCTCAACAATTGACTCGCACAGGTTTCCGGCGGAGCACAAAACAGGTGATACCCCAACTTAGCATTCCGGTTCCAAGAACAACTGGGGCAAATGCTGCGTCGAAAGGGCCTATCCACATCCATGTTGCGACAGCACCGAGGACGAACGCGAATGTTGGCGTTCTCCACGAAGTTCGTCCGTGTATGTGCATCAGAAGCGTTAGAGCAACAATGAAGAACGGGAGAATAATGTTCGGTATGGCCGTGATAACGAGAACGCCTGCGCCGGGCCCTGATTGACCGAAGTGCTCAAGAGCTTTCGAGATCGCGAATACGCCAGCAATCGTGATAGCTACAGTGATGGCAGTAGCCCCCAGCGTGGCGAGAACGAACGCCGGCAGTGCTGGAATCCTGCGATACAGGGCGAGGATTGCGGCCATTGATCGAGAGTACTGTACCGCGTCGTTAATTAAAAGATAACGGTAGACCACCGGACCTGGTCTTTCGGTTGGCGATGAATCTCGATAACGCTCAAAATGGTAGGGACAATTGACCGGCGTCTACTGGGCCAAGGCTTCCGCGAACCAGATCAGAAGGCAAAGAAGCGAAGAAATGATTGTCGGCTTTTCAAGTTGACCTTTTCCGATCAACGCTGCCAAGACCCCGATAAGAGCGGTAAGGAACCCGATCCGAAATGCCAACATCAGGATGGGGTGATAATACGGCAACCCTCCCGTGAAAATTGCATGCGTCCCGACTGCGATAATGACGCCTAGGGAGATGCTCGCTCCTGCGAAACCAACGATGGTGACACCGCTTCTCCACCGAGGCGCTGTCAGCTTCACTCGCTACGAGACCAGCGAATCCAGTTTCGGACGACGTAGACGCAAAATGTGAGCAGAAGGCCCCAAACGATAATTCTTCCGAGGATGTCGCCAAGAATGCTACGCACGGCGTGATTTCGCCACCTGAAACCTTTCCTTACTCACACGAGACGACGCGAGTTCTGCAACGGTGAATGCCGTCCCCAGCCCTACGAGAGGAAGCAGGAGGAGCCATTTCCAGCTTCCGCAGAAAACGGCGACCTCAAGGAGAACTCTTTCGTAGACCGGTATCGGGTCGGGAAGACCCTGCTTCAAAGATGGCAGAAAAACAGCCCAAATAGCCGCTGGTACAGCAAACATTGCCCCAAGCAGCAAAAAGCACGAAACGGCAAGGGTTCTATATCGCACAACTTTCTCCAAAACAACGAGGAGTGCTTCCCTTTCATTCAAGGATATTGAACAGTGCTGGCTCTGAAGTAGCGGAAAAGTGACGATCGGCTGACGATGGTAATGGTGCTTTAATCGCTCGTGGCGATCGGGATGAACTTGTGTTTTGCTGAATTGTAGACGTAAACGGAACTGGCACTTTCGTCCTTGAAGAACTCCACGGCATCGCGCTTGGTCTTGAGCTTTTCGGGTTCATCCTTCCCGCACTCCCAGTAACCTTTTCCGCACGCGGTTTCGTACTGGCCGGGCTTGACCTTCGCAATTCCCATTACATCGAGAAAAGCGATGTCCATAACTTCGAGGCGGTGCCAATCACAGCCGTTCGCGGTCGTGAGACAAACGAAGAAACCCAGCTTCTGAGAGTGTTGGTTGACCAGGAGAAGTGCTTTGTCCTGAACTCCATCTCCGTTGAAATCTCCCGTTACGACCAAGAATTTATTCGGATCTTTCTGCCTGAACTCCTGACCTGTAAGTTTGGCGGGGGGCTTCGTCCATCCGGGGGGAATTTCCTGTGATAAGCAGACCTTCATCGACAGGGCCAGAAACACTGTAATCGTCAAAATCTTCATGTGGCAAATGTAGAACTGCGAGGCGAACTTCGTCTACGTAACCGAGGTGTACCAAGCGGTTTAGACGCATTGCCAGCGGCTAAGTACAATCTGCGGCATGCTCACTGTTGGGTCGGAAGGTCTCTACGAATGGCTCGTCTCGGATCAACAGTTTGACCTCTTGCAACTTTGCCCGGAGATCGTGCTCGGGAAATACGTCGCCGTGACCTCAATTGATAGCGGCCAGCTTGTGCCTACTGAGAAAGAGGCAGCGGCTGGTTGGCAAAATCGAGGAGGAATTGCGTACAGCCCTCAAGTTCTGAGGGTCGATGGAATACCATCCGCTGGTTGGGATGAATGGTACATCTTCGACAAGCCAGTTGACCTCGGTGCAGGTCACCTTGCCGAGAATATTTTTGAAGTGCCACAAGAGCGGGGACACGTAAGCGTTTTTGTGAACTACGGCTTTGCCTTGCACCCAGCAGAGAGGGCAAAGCTCGCCAGTCTGTTCTGGCCACAAATGGCGCGGATTCACCCAGAGTCTTACGTTGCCGATAATGACTATCTGACGTTTGTGAGCGCGAACAAGACTCTTTTCTCAAGTGTTCTCAAGGCCGTGAAAACCCTTTCCTAGAATGGCGGACCGCCCTGATTCTTGGGATGTTGGCGAAGAGTCCCGATCGCGCTCAGCATGCCCAAGTCCGGTGAACGAACCTCGTAAGCTTGCGAGAATGCTGTCGTCGTCAACTATGATGTTCCTGACGTATCCCCAAAATGAGAATCATCCTTTGTCTTACGATCGCTTGCTGCACAGTTAGCTGCCAGCGTCCCCTTTCGCATGGTCCGATAATCGACGGCTACAAAGCAGCGGCGTGCATTCCCGTCTCGGCGAATCGAAAAGTGCGAGGCCCTCATACTCGCGAGTGGGAAACGCCGGTAACGCTCAGGGACGGTTCGAAGGTGATGGTTGTCGGCTACCAGATGCCCGGTGGTCGGATCACGGCTCGCTATTTAACGACAGGTCGGGAACTGGAAGTAGCTAATGCGGGTGATTACGTTTATCCGAGCGATGTGCGTTTTGATGGGCAATCAAATCTTTTGTTTGTTAAGGCATCGGGGCTGGCGGGTGGAATCAACCACGAGACCTCGCTATTTGAATACGATCTGCTTGGCCAGCGTCTGATTGAACGCCGACGCGTTTCAGATAGGGCGCCCACAGAATGTCCCGAGTCTCCCTGAGCGCATGCCGACTATCTGAAATAACAGGAGAAGCGTGTGCCGCACGAACGTAACGTGGATTCTTCAGCCGCACGGAAATAGCATTGAACACATGGTGCGCAACATAGCCCAGTTTCTGCTCCTTCTCGCAACCTTGATCGGTTCAGTTCCTAGCATTTTCGGACAGCAGATTCTTCTAGGAGTTCTGGAGGATAACCCAGGGCACTATGCTGGAGAGGCGAACTTTCGGACTGTGCGCGTCGTATTCCAGAAGAAGGGCGATGACTGGCAACCGTTTAACAGCGACTGCCGTGACCAAGCGTGCTTGAAAGCCATAACGTCAACGTACCCCAGTGAGGTGACGTGGACGGTCACGTTCGACGGCAAGAACATGGGCCAGGTGACGAGCCGCACGCCGGCTGACTTCGCCTGGTATGGAAGCGTAGGACAACAAGAGATTACGAGCAAGGGGCCGCTGCCGACGGTCGGGGTGCGATCGTCTGAGTTCGGCGGCTTCTCGGATGCCGCGGTCTACAGGCCCTTGGTTGCAAACTCCCAGCCGTACTTCAAGGATCCGGAACGATGGAAACCAACTGTCATATCCGCGGATTTGGCTCCGGTACTGCAGAGGGGCTTCCGCAAAAGGTTTCCAAAGCTGTGTCGCCTGAGTGGCCCGGACCAGAGCAGGCTGGAGCCGTTCCGCTATCGCGATGCGGACGTGAAAGTGGCGAAAGCTTACGTATCCTCGTCGGGTTGGACGGTGGTCCGCCTGCACCTCCAAGCCGTCGATTGTGAGGACACTGAAGCGGGTTTCGAGATCGACGATCCGTGGTTCGTAGTGAATACCAAGCAATCCGCCACGTATTTGGACTCAGGAATGTGGCTCGTTGATGCTGGCGACTATGACAACGACGGTAGATCGGAACTGGTGTTTTCGATCAACCGCTACAATCGCGGTGGGTACGAAATCTACTACGACAACTTTGGAAAGCGCGCGGTTTTCGAATTCAGTTATCACTGATCTAACGATCTAACCAACAGGCTGCAATCGGTAAAATGTCTAGCGCTGCGGATAAACTGGTTCAATCTTTCGTGTCGAGGGTGAAAGCTCTTGGCGTTCCCATCCGCGAACAAGACAATAGGTTGCGACTTGAACTGTTCGAGAAGAAGCTTTCTAAACGCCTGCCACAGTCGTTCGAGACTTTCCTGTCGCGATACTCATTTCCCGGCTTCGACATACTTGGCATCTCGCTTTTCGGATGGGACAGCGAGGCGAATCCCTACACTGAGGAGGCATCAGCAGCTAAAGGCAGCCTTTCTGAACTAATGCTCCCGGCAGGGTACGTGCAAATTGGCCGGCCTGATAGCGGTAATTTTGATGCGATGTGTTTCGACCTGAACGACAAAAAGCAAAATCGGGAACATCGCATTGTCCAGATCGATCATGAGGATATTCTTTGCAATTGGAAGGTTCGGATCTCGGGCGAGCTTTGCCCGTCATTTGTCAAACTGATGGAATGCGCTCTTGCCAGCACAGACCCGCGCGTGTACTACGATGACCCAATTGTTTAATCATGCGTCTGCCGGAAGAATTCTCAAACCTATGAGGCGGTTCCTCATCGCTGTGCTCACGGTGGCTATGATGCTGTCTTCAGCGCAGGTCGGGCACGCGCAGAAGCAGGGCTGTAGCGACGCGGCATCGAGGCGCGCTCTAGATGAAGCAGTAACGCTCCGCACTTGGGACGCTCTCTACACTTCGTACAAGGCGTATCGCCAATGCGACGATGGCGCAATCGGAGAAGGGTACAGCGAGTCTGTGGCTCGGATTTTAGCTGATCGGTGGAACAGACTGCCGCGCTTCGCCGAGTTGGCTGGTAAGAACGCCGCATTCCGTGCGTTTGTCTTGAGGCATGTCGATTCAACTCTGAATACGGACGATCTTGAAAAGATCAAAGAGAATGCGTCGACGCACTGCCCAGCAGGCTTGAAAAAGACCTGCAATGACCTGGCAAGGCAGGCGGATCAGGCCCTGAAAGAGCCATAGTACTTGAGTCCTATAAAACCATGAGATGCCGGTTCGACGGTAATCTTGGACTCCTGCACTTTTCGGTCTAGGCTTGCAGTTGCATGTCATTGCTCCAAGCGCTTCGCGTAGTGCTGGTTGTGGCGTGGTTGGTTTCACCGCCATTCCTCGTCGCGCTCGCGGTCCTACGGTGGCGACGGTCGCGGACTGGTAGCGTGACGAAAAGCAGCATTCTCGTACCAGTCGCAGTCGTCGTCGTTGCGAACTGGGCTTTGTTCATCCTGCTTTTTATCAAAGCGCAGACGCCTTATGGGGTTGTTTTCCAAACTTCCGCTTTGACGCATACGTTATTGTTCCTATCGTGCGTTGGAGCAGTTGCTTCGCTCACGATAGCCACCGGTCGGTGGCTTTTGTTCTCTGCCAATATTTTCTTGATCACGGTGTGGATTGTTGTTGCCTATGCGCCGGCGCATTGGATGGGAGAGTGGGACTACGGGAAGGTAACGGTCGATGGCCGTCCCACATCCGCGTCACTTTTTATTGCCCATCCGTCGGACAGCGAAGCAGAAGCAATCGTTCTGGTGCATATACCAACTGTGTCTGATTATTTTCTGAGCTTCGGGGAGGAGAAGGTTCGTCTAGCGGGAAAACACGAATATATACGGCTTCCCGGAGGAGTGTGGTGCTTACCGTCCCTGCGTGACATGGCGTTTGTCGACCCTTTGCCGCCCCAACGACTTAATGAGTTCCGAATAGCATCCCCCCAAGGTCGTATCGTGTCAGTGCATTTCTGAACTCCGGAGGCGTCTCAGTACACTATCGGTACTCACGCTTATAAAGCCTCTCGACCCGCCCATCGAGATCGACTCGATATTTTATTTTGAAGCCAACCCGCTCTTCATCGAAATGTCCCCACAGCATCACCGACAATTCATGTGAGTTGATCCAGCGATTCGCTTCTAAGTACGAATGGCCAGCTCCTAGGTATTTCTTTGCATTTGGATCAGCTGAGGTCACCACGTCAGCCAGTGCCGTTGCCTTCAGGGTGACCGGGTCATACACGTACCCGAGGGTGTCAGTGCTACCGGAGGCATCGTTGACGAAGAAGTGTTGGCTGTCTGGCGACCAAGAGATATCGAGGCTGCGATCAAAATCGCGCACCAGTGTTCTCTCGTGAGATCCCTTGCGCTTAATCCACAGTTTCCTCGTCTCATTTTGTCCCGTGCGGCAATCGGCTGAGTGGGATTTGTCTGACGCTGGAAATTCGAACACCAGCATCCACCGTCTGTCCGGTGAAGGGATGCGAGTTACGGGCCCCTGTGGGAGCGAGACGACAATCGGTTGATGATGTGCTGGCGGCGTCTGTGCTGTCACAGTGAAAGGCGAAAGCCAAATAAGCGCCAGCAAGGGCGACAATTTGGCTGCTGTCCGATGGGCAAGCATGCGTAAATGCTAGATCACTCGGGATCAGAGGTCGATATTGCGTTCGTTAACGCTGTCGATTCTCGAATGGCAGGCTTATCCAGCCCTTAGACCGTTGGTGTCCAATGGCATACAATTTCTGCTTGACCCGATGGTGTCCAATGGAGTACAAGGGAATTGTGCAGACGGTCGTCGAGACGCCCACTTACCTCGCCATTGCCAACAAGCTCTTTAGCGAGGAGGAACGTGCAGACATCGTGGCTATCGTTGCAGCTGACCCGGAATGTGGAGACGTGATCCGCGGAACGGGCGGGTTTCGGAAGGTCCGCGTTGCACGCAAAGGAATGGGAAAGAGTGGCGGAGCGCGGGTTGTCTATATCTGGCGCAACGAGAGATTTCCGGTTTTTCTGATCACGGTTTTTCCGAAGAACGAGAAAGAAAACCTGTCGATGGCAGAGCGCAACGCGCTAAGGAAACGGGCGGATAGTATTTTCGAGACCTATGGGGGATAGCATGAAAACGCAATTCGAGCAGATGATGGATGGCCTTAACGACGTTGAGGCGTTCCTTGCTGGAGAGCAAGAAGGATTCAAGGCATATGTGCCCCAGGAAGTTGACGTGAAGGCGATCCGTAATCGACTGGGCATGACACAAGCCAAATTCTCTAACACGTTTGGCTTCAGCCTTGACGCGATCAAGCACTGGGAGGGAGGCCGCAGGACCCCAGAAGCGCCCGCTCGCACATTGCTGACTGTGATCGATAAGAATCCCGCTGCCGTGCTCACTGCACTGAATCCCGCTGTGTTCGCTGCCCCTGTCGGCTCTTCTGAACGCACCACCGTCCACGTCAGCCGTCATAGAAAGCGTCAGGCGCCTCGTGGCGTTACAGGACGAAGCGCTCATTTTGCCGGGGGAAAAAGAACCGCGAAGTGAAAAAGGCTCTGATCAGAGCGAACGCAAACGGAATTAGCAAGCGAGTGCGAGCGACGAGTTCTTCAACCCGCGATCTCAACCCACGATCACAATGTCTCTAACGACTTTTCAAGGACTTAGGCGGCCACCCAGAGTCACGTAAGTCGTTCAAACTACAACATAAACCAACACTGAAAAGGCTGGCGTCGGGGGTTCAACTCCCTCCCTGGCCACCACATTCTAAATAACTTAGCGACTTTTGACCGAAATTTCCAACCCACGATTCGGAGATTCGACCCACGATTTCTCGCTGAACCCTCTCCGTGAGCAGGTGAATCCTGTCGCCCAAGTGCTGATGAGCGGGCAGGACTACGACGCCGACCTCGCCGAGCAGCAAGGCAAGGTTGGGTCAATCGCGCTCTCCCGCTCGCTGAGCCGGACGGCTTCGTCAGCGCGCTGGCGCACCGACTCGCCGGGTTCCCTCCCGTGGGCTTCGCGTCGATAAAGGCGCGGGTCAACGATATCGCCCTCGCACCCGCCGAGTTTATGGCGGGGCTTCATTATCGAGGGTTCCTAGATGGCACGGTTTCGATCGTCGGCGGCTGTGCTTTTCGTCTCAACGAGTTTGCGACGCAATTGCGGTACGGGCTTTCTCCAACTCGAAACCAAAGCACCCGAAGGATCACGCACCACCTGCGGTCGGTTCGCGTCCATCCGTTGTAACTTTCTTGTTCTCCGCAGGCGCTCTGCCACCCAGCATTTTCGCAACCTCTACCCACAATTTGTCGACCGGCCAGAAACCGAACAAAAAACCCAGAGTAAAGAATCCAACAAAGCTGCCCTTTTCAAGTGTTACGCCTAAAACGGTCGAATCTTTGATGAGTATTGCTAAAAGAAAAGCTAAAAGCGCTTTGAACAGAACAGATAGCACTAGAAAGTAGGCGCGTCCGACAAATGCGGGAACGAACAAATCCCCAAAACGGTCCTTCGCCTTGTTCTCCGTGTCGACCGGCGCGCGTTCCGCTGCAATGATCAAGCGAACACAGCCGGCTAAAAAATATTGGGTAAATGCGCCCGCAAGCGCCATTAGCAGTGCTGGGATAGGACGGCCTCGCGGGGATGGTGACTGAAATAGGACCGATTTTTTTCGGTTTACCCGATCCTTTAATAGTTTCCTCAACATTGATGACGCATGTTGCTGTTACCCACAGGTGAGGTTGGATTCGAAAGTTAGTCGAGTCGTCCGCATCAGTTTCATATTCCGCACGGAGGTTTGGGCCGTAAGCAGTGGGCTTGTCTCCCGATGTACTCAAGAAACTCAGGCAATCGAACGATAAATCCAACGTCACTGGAAAGTAGGGATTGATTTTCTCGCTGCCTTCCCTAGATTCCAAAGAGATTTCTTTGCTTGAGTTTCTGGAATCGGTTCCTGCAAATCAGGAACGGGAGCGAAGGTGTGTTTTCGAAAACCAAAATCCACGATTTTGGCTTCGCTCTTTATCTTTTTCTCAACTTCCGCCGACTGAACCGTCAGATCGGCAGTAATCTCCATGGCGTCTGGGGGCGTCGTTAGCCGGAAGGACAACCTGGTATTCGGCGATTTCATTTTCTGGAGAATTGTTGTCCTTATGATATCTTCGCAGGCGACTGGCACAAAGGAGCGGGGTCGCAACTCACGAGTTAGTTTAGTAACACTTTTGTTTTCCAGAACCGTACGATATTTGACAAGAAAATCGAACTTTCCTCCCTCCAGCTTCGGAGGATCGTGAACGGGATGTATCTCTAAGAATTCCATCGGTTTGCTTGGAGCCGTTATCGTCTGCGAAAGAAACAACGGGGCTTCTCCATACGACCGTAGAGGACGTCCGGGCGAAATGCCTTAAGGTTGATGTAGTCGCGCGTGCTCTCAAGAAGAGCGCTACCGCCGCAAAGCCTGTGATCGAAAAGCATCCGCTGGCCGTCACCGAAGAAGACGGCTTCCGCGAGGCTCTGGACTGTGACATTCTGTTCAGCTGTGTGGATCGCCCCTGGCCGCGGTACGTACTGAACTACATCGCTTACGCTTACCTAATTCCAGTCATCGACGGTGGAATTCTAATCCGCATGCACCACGGCTATCTTCGGAACGCCAGCTGGAGGAGCCACGCCGTGTATCCCGGCAAACGCTGTTTGGCGTGCATCGGACAATACGATCCGGACTTGGTCAACGTCGAAAGGCAAGGCCAGCTTGACGACCCGACCTATATCGAGAATCTGCCAGTCGATCACATGTTGCGAAGAAATGAAAACGTCCTTCCATTCAGCACCCATCTTGCTTCCTCACTCGTTCTGCACGCTCTGCATGTAGCTCTCAATCCGGTCGGTTTCGCGGACGTCGGCGAGCAGATGTATCACTTCGTAGACGGTACGCTTGATTCCAATCGTGGAATGGCGTGCGACGAGAACTGCTTTTTCCCTCCGGTTGTCGGAAAAGGTGATTTACTGGGTCTGCCAATAACCGGGGTTGATGTCGGCGCTGCGAAGATTCGCACTTACGTCGGCAGCGCCGACTTGGGCGAACCCATTCACTACGGCTATTCGTATTCGTTGCCCCATCGCGACTTTATGACCAGCGGCGATTCACCTCTGGTGGCCGGTTTTCAAAGTTATTGGAAGAGCAATCCTTACCTAACCAGCCATTTCACGGGTGAGAGCGATGCGCTGCACCCGCAATGGGTGGTGATCGATATGGGCACCGCCCGCGCCGTCAATGCGATCCATATCCAATGGGTGAATCCGTATGCCGTCGTGTATGTTGTGCAGTATTGGGTCGGCGACAACAACGCGATGGACTGGGACATGGGTCCGAATGGTATCTGGAAGCCTTTTCAATCGGGTGCGGTGTTGAACGGCAGCGGCGGGGATGTCCATCTGAAGCTTTCAGATACGCCCGTCACGACACGCTTCGTCCGTGTTTTGATGTCGAAATCCTCCGGAACCTGCGATACTCACGGGGCGCAGGATATTCGAAACTGCGTCGGCTACGCCCTGCAGACGCTGTCCGCCGGTGCGATCGATAGCGCGGGAAACTATGCAGTTGTTTACCCGGCTGACGGCGTAGAGCCCGGACCTGGGGCGCCGCCACACCTGGAGGGCGCTGGAGATCAAGAAGTGATCGCCGGTTCGGCGGCGGACTTGGCTGGATCCTTTTTCGGTTCTTCCATCGATCCCTGGCACCAAGCTGACAACTTGATCACCGGAGGCCGCGATCTATACAACGGCATGGACAATTTCTTTGCGAGTGGATTGACCATGGGGCATCCGGCGCTGGTTGCATGTGCGGCGATTTATGACACTCCCCAAGACTGCGCCAATGAGGTTTCCTACATTCACAAGCGAGGTTATCCAGTGGTGGGAATTGAGGTCGGGGAGGAGTGCGACGGCAAGCACATGACGCCGGAAGACTATGGCGCCATCTACATTCAAGTGGCGGATGCGGTCCACAAGCTGACGCCCAGCGCCAGGTTGGGCGGCCCGATTTTCGAAGGCGTCGACAAGGACATCACCCTGTGGGCGGACGATGAGGGACGCACTTCCTGGATGGAGCGATTTGTCGATTACCTCAAGGCCCACGGACATCTTAAGGATCTCTCATTCATGTCGTTCGAACACTATCCGTTCATGATCAATGGATTCAATCCACCGAACGACTGGGCGACCCTTTACATGGAACCGGGAATTATGAAGCGCGTCCTACACATGTGGCGTGAGGACGGCGTCCCAGCGGATGTGCCGCTGATCATTTCCGAGAGTGGAATCACAGCGGGGCCAAGCGGACCCGGCTACCTGGGCGTGACCGGCGAGGCCATCTGGGAATGCGACGCGTTTGGCACATTCTTTGAGCAGGGCGGCACGGCGTTCTATCGGCCGGCCATCAATAATGGTGCCGGTGGTGACGGGAACCTCGGCCCCAGCAGTGGCCCTGATGGCGGCGGAGCGTATGGCACCCCTGCATATACTCCCTATTCTTCCGCACACCTGATCAACTTCGAATGGCTGCAGCACGGCGCGGGAGCGAACAAGATTTTCCCCGCTTCGGCTGATCTTAGGGACGCTGCCGCGCGGACCGTGGTTACCTCATACGTTGTCGAACGTCCCGACGGGAACTGGTCGTTAATGCTGATTAACCACGATTTGAACGCGACCCACCCCGTCCACATCGTCATCGACGATGCCAAGCAGGTCAGCCATTCATTCGTCGGATCTGTAGCTCTTGTGCAGTATTGCAACACTCCTGCTGAGGATAAGAACATCACGATTGCCGCTACTCCCGACGGCATGTACACACTCCCAGCGGGCTCGATCACCGTGATTCGCGGGAAGCTGCGCTAGTTCAGCCGACCAATCGTTCTCGATCGAGACTACGCCTCTTCGAACGAGTACTGCGACAGACATCTGCTTACGTATAACAGGCAATCCGCAAGTCATATCCCACCGGTGCTGTGTGCCGCTGGTGTGCCAGATTCGCTGGCCGCGACCGCCTTTTACTTAGACTGACTGTCGGTAAGTCGCCAATCCCGCTTTGCCGACCAACAGGCACTTAGATGCAAGTCCATAGATAGAAGCTGATCAGTTCTTGTCGGAAAAGGTGAGAGTCGCCTCCGGCATTTTATGCTAGCATCCGTGGCACATCTGAAAGGAAAATCCAAATGAGTGTCCCCCAAAGGTTTCTCTCAGTTGTGCTGGCATGCGCTTCGAGCGCAATTGTGGCTTGCGCCCAATCTCAGACCACGCCTAGTCCAGAGGTGAAGAAGCTGGCAGTAATGGTCGGCAAGTTTACGATCGAAGATGAATTGAAAGCAGGGTTTATGGGGCCGAACTCGCCAGCGATGAAATTCAGTGGCACCGACGATTGCAGATGGACGGCAGACGGCTTCGCCGTGATCTGCGAGACAGTACTCTATAGACCAGGGAGGAAATACTCGGACACCTCCTTCGTCTACTACGATCCGACTTCCAAGACATACCGATACCACGCAGTCGACAGTTCAGGAGCAACCGAAGACAAGACTGGTACGGTGAGCGGCGACGTATGGACTTGGCTTGGGGACAGCGTCTTTGGCGGGAAGGTGTATCACACCCGGTACACCATGAAGGTTGTTTCAGCGGATTCCTACGAATACTCCGATGAGTCGGGCGAGAGCGAGAATTCCATGAAGGTGTTCGTGAGCGGGAAGGAGACTCGCGTCGCGGCCACCAAGCCCGAGAAATCGCAACCAGTGCAGGCTGGCGCAACCCCACTGCTGCTGGAGAAAAATGAAGGAGAGACGCGTCTCTGGCGGCCCGAGCCGGGAGAGGTTGACCCCGGGGGATTCATTCTCAAGGTCACTCCCAAAGGCAATGGCTCCGAGCATCTGGTGCTTGTTGGCGGAGAAGACATGCCCCCCGGCGCAACCATACCAACCCATAAGCACCTTGAGCAGGATGAGATCGTGCTTATCGAGAAAGGCACCATCCACGCTCATGTTGGAGATCAGGAGCGCGATCTGCATGCGGGAGGAATGGTGTTCATTCCGCAGCATACGTGGGTCGGCCTGAAGAACACCGGCACCGAACCCGCCAGCATCGTCGCCATATTCTCGGCCCCCGGATTCGAGGATC
>Ga0209008_1000268_pt1 | contig 21291 bp, 15 predicted proteins | sample JacPin_JW_Ref_O3_FD_187963 | JGI IMG/M metagenome (GOLD analysis project Ga0209008, IMG submission 187963) | Forest soil microbial communities from Algoma, Ontario, Canada - Jack Pine, Ontario site 1_JW_Ref_O3 (SPAdes) (version 2) | ecosystem: Environmental > Terrestrial > Soil > Boreal...
CGGTCCAGCCACAGGCCGAATTCCTTCAGCAGATCGCCGGCAAGGTTCGGGTCGTCGGTGCGCTCAACACCCCAGAAGCGCAGACGCGCTTCATTTTTCTGCAGCAGCTGGAGTGATTCCTCGAGTTTCTTCATGGCCGCGTTGAAGGACGACGCAAGGAAATAGACCGGGAGCATCCATGCGCGATGGCTGCTCTGGCCGGACTCACCGCTCTCCAGATCGCGCCCGGCGGGTCCGAAGACCGCGAGAACGCGGACGTTGTACTTGCCGTTCTGGTTCCGCTCAATCGAACAGCGGTATTCGTTCGCGTTTGACGGGTTCTTGCCGTGCACGGTGTTCCTTGGCTTGCCATTCGCCGCAACCACCCCAAAACCGTACCGGTTGGCCGGGCCTCGGGAATTTCTGTCCCCTTGGGCAAGGATTTCGAGCCTGCTGGTCTTGGATCTCTTCGTCGGCATAAGAATGCTCCTCAGGACGGGGTTGAAGCACTTGCTGCCAAACTTCTTCAGGCCGGGGGAGGCTTGCGCCTGCAGGTCGGGCCCCGCTGGCTACGGGGCAGGCTCTACGGATGCAACTATTCTAGCCAAGTGAGAGATTCGGAGCAAGAGGGGACGCAATATTTTGTAAGAGCTTTATTTACATACACTTACAGGAAAACAGCAGGGCGGCCGATAATCAGCTCGGGTGGGTTACGCGGTTCATTGCGTCGTTGTTAATGGTGAGCTTGCCTTCCTTCTTCAGCCGGTCAATCAGCGTGGTATGGAAGGCGTCGAAGGCCGCGTTCTGTTTGGTTTGCAGCAGTTGCTGCTGGATGTCGTCCTTCTGCTTCGCGAGATCTTCCATGTTCGGAGCGTCGTGGGTCACGATGCGGAAAACCACCCAGTTGTCGCCGGTTCGAGTGGGACCACTCACCTGGCCGACCGTCATTTTGAAGGCGGCGGCAAGCTGCTTGGCCGTGCCGACGTCTGGAATGGAGCCAGCCCGCGCAAACGCGTCGGAGGTTTTCACCGCAAGGTCAAGCGACTTCGCCGCTTTGTCGAAATCCTCGCCCGCCTGCGCGCGCTTGGAGAGTTCCTGGGCTCGGGCGCTGGCGAGATCGAAGGATTTCTCACGCTGATAGTCCGCAAGCACGCGGTCATGCACCTCGGCAAGCGTGCCCTGATGGGCCTCGAGAACGTCCTTCACCGTCAGGATCACGAAACCGCTCTCGATCTGAATCGGCTGGCTCAACTCCCCGGTATGAAGCCCGAACAGCACCTGATGGAGTTCCGGCGAGTTGCCCAGCGGCAGGATCGGATCGGTCGCCGCAACCGGCGGCGTCTCACCAACGTCGAGATGAAATTTCTTGGCCAGGTCATCAAGCGATTGCCGGTCCGATTGCCGGACTGCTGCGGCCATCTGGTTTGAAATGTCGCCGGCCTCAGCGCTCACCTTCTGGTCCAGAACCGGCTGCAGAATGGAGTCGCGAACTTCCTCAAAGCTCTTGGTATGCGCCGTTTCCCGATCCAGGATCTTAATAATGTGGAATCCGTACTGGGTCTTCACCAGATCCGATATCGAGCCCTTCGGCACGCTGAAGGCGGCCTGCTGGAATTCCGGCACCGTCTGCCCGTCCACAATCCAGCCCAGGTCACCACCCTTGGGCTTCGTGCCATCGTCCTCGGAATATTTCTTGGCGAGGTCCTCGAAATTGGCGCCGTGCTTGGCCTGTTTCAGAACGTCCTCGGCCTTCTGGTGAATCTCGGCGATTTCGGCGTCGGTCTTGCCGATGGTCTTGAACAGGATGTGCTCGACGTGGGCGCGATTCTCAACTTTGTAGTCGTCGATGTGCTCGTTGTAATAGGCGCGCAGGCTGTCATCGCTGACTTGGGTCGCGGCCCGGAGCTTGGAGAGATCAAGCAGGGCATAACGCGCCGAACGGCGCTCGGGAACCTGGTAGTGCGACGAGTTTTTCGCAAACCAGGAGGCGAGATCGGCGTCGCTTGGATGGATCGAAGCGGCCAGGTCCGCGGGCTTGATCAAGGCGTAGTCAATCTTTACCTTTTCGTTTCGCCAGATGAACTCTTGCGTGATTTCCTGCGGCGTGACGGTTATTCCGTCGGTAACCATTTCGTGGAATTTTTCACTCAGCATGTCGTCGCGGAGCAGGCTTTCAAACTGCTCAACCGTCATCCCATACTTGGTCTGAACCTCATTGGGATAGCGATCCTTTAGCCAGGTGCTGCCAGACCAGGCCGTGGGCAGCAGCTCCTTGATGCGTTCGGTTTGCTCCTCCGGCGTAACCCGCATGCCCAGGCGGTCTGCTTCAAATTCAAGCGCGCGCTGGAAAATCATCTGGTCGAGAACTTGCTTTGAGTACGCTGCCCGGAGCATGGGAGGAATCGCCTGATTTCGGGTCACCTGCTGGAATTCCTGCTGGAAATCGACGATCGTGATGTTCTCTCCGCCGACCGAGGCGATCGAGTCAGGAGCGTCACTGCCCGTGGTGCCGTTCATCAAGCCCGGGATCAGTGTGATCACCATGCTGACGATGATCAGCCCAAGGATGACGCCCATGGTGATCTTGATCCACCGGTTTCGATCCAGGTCCCGCTGCTGAATGCTTCTCAACATATGTAGATGTGGCCTTTCGGATGCTCCAAACCGTCGATTATAGAGGAAGTTCGACCCGTCGCTCCATTAGATTTCTGGGAGAGCGAAAAATCGAGCTGGTCGGTCCCGCGACTGCTTCGAGCACGTCGATGCGCGTCTTGCGATTTTTTCCGGAGAGATTCCGGGCGCTGTTTGTCGATCTCCCCACGTAGGCGGTGATCAAAGCTCGATCATCCTGCGGATTGCGTCCGCCTTTTGCACGCCGGAGGAACTCGAGCTAGCTCTCGACCGCCCGGCTCAGTCGTAACGCCGGGAGTAGCGCCGTGATCCTGGCATGTGTTTTTCGAAATGGTTTTCGCGGACCAGCCAAGCTTGCGACTCCATAATCTATTCATATAAAATACCTTAGGCCAGATCAGGTACATGTTTAGGCGGGTGGGGGGTGGAGACGGGCCCGACCTTACAGAGGCGGATCCTGCTTCCGGAGTGGAAGAGGTTTTCCTTTCTTGGGCGTCGCATAACACACAATTGCTCACTTTGTGGGATTGCCGGGATCTGAAACTCAGCAATCGACCTTAGGGAGGGGCCAGGCCCCGGTTTTCGCAGAAAGCGGCCACAGAAGGGGAATTTATTGCCCTTTGGTGGAAGTTCCCCGGGACTTTTTGGAGGCCCAATTCACTGAAAACCGTGTGGCCGAGCTGCTGTAAGTTATAGCAAATAGAACCTGTAATGGCTTTCCGGGGGCATTTCAGAGGGGGTTGACCGTTGGCAACAGCCGTGCTTTTGAATCCGGTAAGGCCAGGGATCATACCCCGAATAGGTATACGAGACCGTTGTGCGGACTTACAGGACCTTATGACGATTGAGACGGCGCATAGAGAAATGGGCAAGGAAGACACCAACTGGGTTGCCGGCCTGAGTCCGGCTATCCGGGATCTGGAAAGTGTCATCGCCGAAATTGCCCCAACCAACCTGCCGGTCCTTCTTGTGGGCGAAAGCGGGACGGGCAAGGAACTGTTCGCCAATCGAGTTCATCGGCTTTCGCAACATGCCGACCGGCCCTTTGTGCGCGTCTCTTGCGCCTCGGTGAATCCCACGACTTTTTTCTCGGAGTTGAAGCTGAATCCAAACGAGCCGGGTGACGGGCCGAAGAACGGACCTGGCACCGTCTGTTTTGATGAGATCGGTGAGCTCGATGCGGCCTGCCAGCGAAATCTTCTGGGTGCGCTTCCTGACGGAGACCTGGGAGCACGGCGCGGGGAGTTGAGGGCGCGTTTGATTTCGACGACGAATCGGAATCTGGATGAAGAGATGCGCGCCGGACGTTTTCGCAGCGAGCTGTATTACCGGATTAGCGGCGTCTGCTTGCGGCTGCCTCCCTTGCGGGATCGCAAGGAGGACATTCCGCTGCTGGTTGAATTCTTCCTGAACAAGCATGCCGCACAGTTTGGCCGGTCGCGTCCGTCTTTGAGTCCGCAGACACTGCAGATTTTCCTGGACCATGCCTGGCCTGGAAACATCCGCGAACTGGAAAACGTGGTGAAGGAAATTGTAGCGCTGGGCGACGAGCGCCTGGCGGTCGCCGAGCTGGGCATCCCGATCTCGGAGAGAAAAAGAACGCCGGCAACGCCGGTACGCAGTTATTCGCTCAAGGCCGCGGCACGGGCCGCTTCGCGCGAGGCTGAACGGGAAATGATCATGCAGGCTCTCGCGCGTACCAGGTGGAACCGCAAGCGCGCCGCTCAGGAATTGCAGATCAGCTACAAATCGTTGCTTTACAAGCTGAAGCAAATCGGATTCGAAGATTCGGAAGTGAATCAGTAAGACGGGAGATATCGATGGCTGGACGATGGAAGTTCTCTGTAATGGTTCTGCTGCTCGTGGGCACCTTTGTTGCTCAAGCCCACACGACGGCTGCACAGGATCCGATCCAGGCGACCGGGACGGACCCGGCCGTGAAACCGGTGACCCCACAGGACCCGAACTACGTTATTGGGCCGCAGGACATGCTCGATATCAGCGTTTGGAAGGAAGCAGAGTTGACCCGCACCATCCCTGTGCGTCCTGACGGAAAGATCTCCATGCCGCTTCTGAACGACGTTCGGGCTGCCGGTCTGACCCCCAACCAGCTGGCTGCTCAGATCACCACGAGCCTGAAGAGATTCGTGACCGATCCGCAGGTCACCGTCATCGTCACTCAAATCAACAGCCAGCGCGTCTACATTCTTGGTGAGGTGACCCGCACAGGTGCCTATCCGCTGCTGCCTGGGATGACGCTGTTGCAGGCGCTGTCGAGTGCGGGCGGTTTTACGCAATTCGCCAACCGCAAAAAGATCTACATGTTCCGCACGGAAAACGGGAAGCAGACCAAGTATCCGTTTGATTACAAGGCGGTCGTTGATGGAAAGCGGACCGACGAGAACGTAGTGCTGAAGGCCGGCGACACGATCGTTGTGCCATAGGGGGAATGATGCGGAAGTTGTCGAACACATTTTGGGTGGCCTTGTGCGTGGTAGCGCTAGGCGTACCTGCGGCCCGGGCCCAGCAGCAACAGCAGCCGGACCAGCAACAGCAGACGCCGGATCAGCAGCAGACGCCTGGTCAGCCGCAACAACCACCGGACCAGAATGGCGGCCCGATTCCCGCCTATCGTTCGCCTCTGGCCTCAGAGGCTGGCACGGATGATACCGACACGCAGGGCGCGCCCGACACTCGTCCGCTCTCAGGGGCCCAGGATCTTTCGCCCATGCTGCTGCCGACACGCAGCTACTGGCAGCCTCAGTTCAACGTGTACGGGACCTTGGATTCAAACGCCGGCGAAGTTGGAGGAGGCAGCGCCTGGACCGGCGGGGCGGCTGTGTCAGGCCGCGTGGATATTCATCGAATCTCGGGTATCTCGGATCTGAGACTGAGCTACACCGGCGGAGGAACGTTTTCAAGCGCCTCCGACGTGGGCAATGGAATCGTGCAAACCCTGGGAATTGGCGATAAGTTCACGTTTCATCGCGCGGTGCTGTCTTTCTTGGACCAGTTCGATTATTTGCCGGGATCGTCGTTTGGCTTCGGCGGGCTCGGTGGGTTGGCTGGAACCGGCAGTACGTCAGGACTTGGATCGGAATTCGGGCAGGGGGAGACCATCCTGACTGGAACGGGCCAGACACTGGAGAACTCATTTGTCACGGAATTCGACATCCTTCTAACGTCTCGCACTTCGCTCACCCTGGTGGGCGGTTACGGTGTGCTGCATTATTTCAGCAGCGACCTGCTGAACTCGACTGATCCGCACGGCCGCATCGGCTACAACTACCTGCTGACCCGTAAGGATACGATCGCTTTACTCTATACCTACAGCGGATACAACTACAGCAACTCCGATCAATCGTTCACGACACACACGGCGGAGTTTTCCTATGGCCGGGTCATCACCGGCAAGCTCTCGTTTCAGATTGCAGCGGGGCCGCAGTACATCATCTCAACGTTTCCGATCACAGTCAGTGGCGTGGCCGGCCCGGTCACTTCCGTAACGCAACTGAACTGGTCGATGAACACGGCTCTGACCTGGACGGCCAAGCGGGACGCCTTGACCGTTGCTTACTATCGCGGTGCAAACAACGGATCTGGCGTTCTGGCGGGCTCGATTGGGGATACAGTTAATGCAACGTTCACGCGGCAGAATTCGCGGACGTTTAGCAGCGGCATTGGCGGCGGGTTTGCCCGGAACTCTGGAGTACTCGAGGGAGCGACGAGTTTTACGAGTCAAACATACGATAACTGGTATGCCACGGCGAGTCTGAGCCACCCCGTGGGGCGGACTCTGGGCCTCACCGTGTCCTATTCCATGCAGTACCAGGTTCCTCACACCGCGGTCTGTACCGTGCCGCCATGCGGCGTGAGCACCATAACGAACCTGATTGCGGTCGGAGTTGGCTGGCACGACCGGCCGCTGTTGTTCTAGCTGAGATTTTCAAGCGACGGTTGACGGGAGACGAGATAGCAATGGAAGAAAAACGACAGCGCGAACTGACTCCTGCGGATTACATGGCCATGATTCGCAGGCGGTGGGTCATGATTTTGATCTGTGCCCTGATCGGGCCGCCGCTCGCCTACGGTGTCTCCCGCTTTCTGCCGGTCCGTTATAAGTCGCAGACCTTGGTGCTCATTGAGCCGCCCAATGTCCCTGAATCTTTCGTGCCCCAGGTCGATATGACAAGTATCGGCCAGCGGCTAGGCAGCATGGAGCAGCAGATCCTGAGCCGCGCGCGCCTGGAGCCGATCGCTCACCAGTTGATAACGGATTCCGGCAATCCCAATAAAGTGTCCATGGACGACCTGATTGACAAACTGCAGAAGTCGATCGATGTAACCGCCGTGCGACCGACCATTGAAACGGGCGACAGGTTCTTGCCCGGGTTCTTTGTCGGCGTGACCTGGGCAGACCCGCATACCGCCCAGTCGGTGTGCACTGCCGTCACGAGCATGTTCATTCAGGAGAACGTCCGGCTCCAGCAGCAGCATGCACAGGAAACAACAGACTTTCTTTCGACGCAGCTGGTTCAGGCGAAGGCTGACCTGGACGCGCAGGACGCCAAACTCGCTGCATTCAAGAGCATTCACCTCGGGTCGCTTCCCGATGACGAATCGATGAACCTGAATGTCCTGACCGGTCTGACTTCGCAACTCGACGCCGCAAACCAGGCGCTGGCACGCGCACAGCAGGACAAGGCCTTCGCCCAGTCCATGTTGACGCAGCAGCTCGCGACCTGGCAAGCAACCCAGAGCGGGCGTGATCCCGATACCCTCGAGCAGCAACTTGCCGCGATGCGCGCACAGCTGGCAAGCCTCGAGTTGCGCTATACGGAAGATTATCCGGATGTGATCAAAGCCAAGAACGACGTCGCCCGGCTGGAAAAAAGAGTCGCCGAGGCCAACGACACGTCCAAACCCGTGCCGGATGTGCCCCGGAGTTCAAAGTCCGCTCCCGAGCCCGCCCAAATCACCCAGTGGCGAACCCAGATCCACGCAGCAGAGGCGGGGATCGCAGAAAAGACACGAGAACAGGAACAGATCAAGAGTCAGATTGCGATGTATCAGGGCCGCGTGCAGGGCAGTCCCGCGGTCGAGCAGCAGTACAAGGAGCTGGTCCGGGGCTATCAGACGGCACAGGATTCCTATAATGACCTGCTGAAAAAGCGTAGTGAGTCCGCCATGTCCGGCGAGCTGAGCAAGGAGAGTCAGACCGAACAGTTCACCGTGCTCGATCCTGCCAATTTGCCGGATTCGCCTTCGTTTCCCAACCGACCGCTGTTTGCACTGGGCGGCCTGGTTGGCGGCCTGGCAGTGGGCCTCGGGCTAACCTTCTTGCGCGAGATGCAGGATACGTCGCTTCGGACCGAAAGAGACGTCGAAGTCGGTCTTCGGTTGCCAGTTCTTGCGATGCTGCCGGCGATCGATCCGATTGCGAACCGCAAGCCCAACAAATCAGCGGTGAACCCACTCGCCAGTACCGGACTGGGAATCAGCACGGGAGCCTGAGACTAAAACATGTATCAGCGATTCTTCGGTTTGCGAGAGAGCCCTTTTAACGTTAATCCGGATCCGCGCTATCTGTTTATGACCGCGCAGATCCAGGAGGCGTTGGCCGGTTTGATGTACGGCATTCAGAACCGCAAGGGCTTCATTCTCCTGACGGGCGAGGTTGGCACGGGCAAGACGACCCTGCTGAACCGCCTGCTCGATTGGTTGCGCGGACAGCGAGTCGCGACCGCCTACATCTTCAACTCGCGTCTGGAAGTGAACCATCTGTTCGATTTCATGATGGCGGACTTCGACATTCCCTGCGAGTCGCGGGAAAAAAGCCATATCCTGCTGGCCCTGAACCAGTGGCTCCTTGAGCGCTATCGCGCAGGAGAAACCGCCGTACTGATTATTGACGAGGCGCAGAACCTTTCGGACGAAGTGCTGGAAGAAATCCGGCTGCTGACCAACCTTGAGACCGCGACCGAAAAATTGCTGCAGATCGTGCTGACGGGCCAACCGGAGCTGGAAGAAAAACTCAAACGGCCGCAGTTGCGCCAAGTGCGCCAGCGCATCACCATCTCCTGCCGCACCAAAGCGCTCACGATTGAAGAGACTTTCGGGTATGTTGCCGAGCGCCTGCGGATTGCCGGCGTGAACAGCGAACCGGTCTTTTCCAAGGAAGCGATCGAGACCGTGCACCTGTACTCTCGCGGAATCCCTCGTATTGTGAACCTGCTGTGCGAACATTCCATGATCAACGCGTATGTAGACAGCCTGCGCCCCATCCCAGCCCGTCTGGTTGAGGACGTCGCACGGGAGTTCAACCTTGATGAAATGGCTCCGACCGCGTCGCTTGCGCTCTCCTCCGGCGAGCGGGATGCCAATACGCAATCGGTACTGAACAACATGGACGAGTTACTCGGGCGCTTACGCCATATCAATGCCGTGCCGACCCGAGAAAGGAAATCATGAGCCGTATACACGAAGCACTCAAGAAGGCCACTCAGGAGCGGGCAGCAATGCCCCCGGCAGATAACGGTACTCTCGCGCCGGAAACGCCGCCCGCGGTCAACAGCTGGACGCCGAGCGCAGCACCGACCGTGCTCGCTGATCTGGCCGCAGGGAACGGCTCACAGGCCGCGGTATCGGCAGGCTATCTGCGGTTTGAGGATCTGAAGGCGCGATGCGCGCACCCCAGTTGGCACCTGGACCCGAACGTCAACGTGTTCTTCAATACGCAGTTGAGCCCGCACGCTGCCGAGCAGTTCCGCACGCTGCGGACCCGTCTGTATCAGCTTCGCAGCAACCAGTCGCTTCGAACCCTTCTGGTTACCAGCGCGCTTGCAGGCGAGGGGAAGACGTTTGTGACCAATAACCTGTCGCAGGCGATCGTGCATCAGCCGGACCGCCGCGCATTGATCATCGATGCGGACCTGCGCTGCGCGCGCCTGCATCTTCCGCTGGGCGCGCCCTCAGGCCCCGGCTTGTCGGACTATCTGCAGGGCAAGGCCGATGAAATGGCCATCATTCAGCATGGCCAGGAAGGCAATCTCTGTTTTATTCCCGCCGGAAGCGATGTTACCAACCCAAGCGAATTGCTTTCAAACGGCCGCCTGAAAAAGCTGCTCGATCATGTCGCCCCTGTTTTTGACTGGGTGATCATGGATTCCCCGCCTTGCGTGCCCGTGGCAGACGCAAGCATTCTGGCTACGATGTGCGATGGCATTGTGCTGGTGGTGCGGGCCGGTTCCACACCAACGCACGTCGCTCAGAGAGCTTGCCAGGAACTGCACGGACGGAATCTGGTCGGAGTAGTGCTGAACGCCATAGACGAGACCAACCTGAATAGCTCGCATTATTACCAGGCTGACGGTTACGGCTACGGTCACGCGAAAATCGCGGCCAAGGAACTGCGGCAGTAACTCTTCCGGGCGACTGATGGTACAGTTGATGTCCCGCGCGCGCCCGTTGCGACTGGGTCGATGGCGTGGCCGATGGTTTGCTGGAGGGGCACGATCTCAACCCAAGTGCACACCTTTTGAGAGCGCCTTTGCCGGGCTCCGGCGTCGTGTGAACTTGCCCCTCGATGAGCATGTCCAACATCCTACAAGGCGCTGAATCCCCCCTCACGATCGTTGATCGCCGTCTCTCGGTTCGCCATACGGTCCCTTCGCTTGCCTATGTCGACCTGGGGGAGAACAACGGCGGGATCATCCTGAATCTTGGTGAAGGCGGGCTCGCCGTAACTCTGGTGGCGCCCCTGCAAACAGATCGGCCGTCACGGATGCGATTTCAATTGCCCGGATCGGCTGATTGGCTTGAGGCCAGCGGCGAGGTCGCGCGGATCAGCGAGTCAAAGAAAGAAGCCGGGATGCGGTTTGTAAACCTCTCTGACGATGTCCGCATTCGAATTAAGAACTGGATTTCAGCAGAGTCTGCCGGGATGCCGCCAGAGGAAACTGCTTCTGCCCTGAACGAAGAAACCGTGGGCGCGTGGCCCGCTGAGCCGGAAAACAGTGGGGCCTCAGAGTTCGCTTTACCCCAGCCGGTTGCGCGCGAGCAAGCTCAGGGCCCGACGCTGGTTACCGGGACCGATCCGCGTTTGCGCCGGGCTGCAGCACTCACTGGACGCCACCTGCTTGGTGAAGAACAGTCCGCGTCTGACAACCTGGACCAGTCGGGTGACACCGCAGGAGATTTTGATCGCCGCTCAAGCGTGCGCCGTCCGGTCCCTTCGCTTGCCTATGTCGACCTGGGAGAGAACAACGGCGGGGTCATCCTGAATATCGGGGAAGGCGGAATGGCCCTGACCTCGGCCGCGCCTTTGTATCCGGGCGTCCCCGTGCAGATGCGGTTTCAATTGCCGGGATCAAATGAGTGGCTCGAAGGCATCGGTGAGATCGCGCGGATTAGCGACTCGAAGAAAGAAGCCGGCCTGCGGTTTGCGAACCTGTCTGAACAAGCCCGCAGTCAGATCAAGAACTGGATTTCATCCGACATCTCGGCTGCCGGCTCCCAGCTGGATGAAGCCGGGCCGCGCGAAAGGGCGTGGCGGCGTCTGGAGATGCCGATCATCGGCGTTCCCGGAAGCCCGTCCGGCAAGACTGCAAGTTCCCGCCGAGTCGTCCAAAAGAATGCACAACTGTTTATGTCTCAACCAAGCCCGGCGTCCACGGTTGCGAGCACCAGGAAATGGGCCGCAGCATCGGCTCCTACCGAGCTGGGCTCGACCGTCTGGGACGGAATGGGCCAGGACACCAGCGCCCCAGTGGAAGATGGCAGGAAGCGGATGCTTCTCAAGTGGGGTCCGTGGGTAGTCCTTGCAGCCGTAATGTTTCTGGGGGCGTTTTTTGCCGGCTGGTTTACCGCAGGCACGGCTTCAATCAAGAGAAGCTTCGGACCGGTTGCGAAGACCGGATCTGACACCGGTGAAACGGCTCAAGCAACCGATTCATCCCCATCCCCTGCGATATCTGGCGCTCCGGTCCCTGACCATGTGAGTTCTGCGCCCAAAGATGCGAGCAAGGGCGCAGACACTCGCGGCTCTTCGGCGCGGACTCCAAGCTCGCAAACGCATGCCGTACCGACTGGTTCTGTGAGTGCTCAAGAAGATCTTCCAAGCCACCCTTCTGAGACTGCCCCTCTGGCGCCTGCGAGCGTCGTGCCACCGGCCCAGCAGGTAAGCGGTCCAGCTGCCTCCAGCACAACTGCGATTCAGCCAGCAGGCGCACAAGTAGCAGGCACGACCGACCAGGCGAGTCCGCCCCCGGCGAAACCTGCAGAAATTCCGGCAGTCCCGAAGAGTTCGGTTTCAGTCAGTTTTGGCCCCTATCCTTCTATTCGCATACCGCCCGGGCTCAAGCCGCAGACGTCGCAAAAAAGCCTCGCCCTGCAGATCGGGCAACTGCTGTCCCGCGTTGATCCTGTTTACCCTGAAGACGCGAAGACCCAGCAGGTAGAAGGAAGCGTCAAGCTGCATGCCGTCATCGGGAGGGATGGGGCAATTGAGAGCGTCGAAACACGAAGCGGCCCGGCGTTGCTGACTCCAGCGGCTGAAGGCGCCATCCGACAGTGGCGCTTCACGCCGAGCTCAATAGGCGGTCAGGCTGTCGAAGCCGAAGAGGACATCACCGTAACCTTCAAACTGAACGGACAGTAAACCCCGCCATACCAGCTTCGGGTCTACCCGGCGAGCGATCTGCACAGACCAATCCCGTGACAGGAAGGCTCAAGTTATCTGAAGGGAACCGCGAACCCGCGCGCAATCTCTCGGAGGCGGCCCCAATCGCGACCGCCGGACTCTAAAGCGAGGATGGGCTAACAGCTGGCGAGCTCTTATGGGAAGCCAAGACGGCTCCGGCGATCCCGGCTCCGCCGGCTGCCACACCCAGAATAATCCAACCGGTGTGACTGTTGCCTGACGACTGAGCCTGCGGGACAGGAGCGTTGTCGTTGGGTTCGGTATTGATCAATCCACCGACTGTCGGGGCCGACAGTTCGCCCTGCGCGGAAATGGTCACCGACTGACCCGGCTGCAGGAAAACTCCGTTGGGGGGGCCTTCCAGCGGCACGACACCTACGCTGCCTTCTGTATCGGTCACCAGGAAGGAACCGTCGGTCGCGCTGTCAATTTTCGCCGTGGATTCCTCTCCTTGAGCCACTGCCACGACCACGAAATTTCCGGCGCGCAGGTTGATGCCGGCGGGCCCGTTTGAAGAACTCATTACCGCGGTTCCGGCTTTCAGTTCGGCCAGAAACTGCTGGCCGCCGGTGAACACAAGCTCGCTCTTGGGAGCAATCGCGTAGGAGCCCTTCCCGCTGATCGTAAACGTCGCCGTCGCCATGTCGGAGGTGCGCAGGGTGTCACCGGCGAAAATCGTTGATTCAGACGGTGCCACGGCGTTACTCACGTAAACTTGTCCGACAGTGCTCAATGAACCCAGGGGTTGCTTGTCCTGTGCTCCAGACGCCGGGCGTGCACCCGCAAGCGCCGTGAACATTACGAGCTCGAGAACAAGCACATGGATAAAACACGCGGTGAGACGCGGACCTACGGCTCGTTTCGTCTTCCTGATCAGGACCGCGGCTGAAGTCACAGGCGTCTCCTCAGAACAACGTCACAGGGCCTAGGGGGGACTTTTTACCACCTCTCCCCCGGCATTGTCCAGAACCATTTGGGATTAGGACCCGGGCCGCCCGCGTCCCGAATGCTACGGCCGAGGGCTGAGAGTGACCGTCACGGTGTTTCCCTTCGCCGTAATGCCGTAGCGCGCAGGTTCGCTTAAATCGATCACGATCCGGGAGGTTTCCGGCGTGAACTGCCCCAGCCGAATTGCGCGTACCGGTTCGAAGTCGCTCGCGATGTGGTTCTCGGTAGTCTTCAAGTGCGAGCCGGCAAAGTCCAAAACCAGGCGGTCCGGATCCTGGAGGTGAAGCGCGTGAAATGTCAGCGGCCCTGAACCCGAGATGGTGATTTCCGTTGCGCCGCCCTCATGGGCAAGTTGCACCTGTTCAATTGATCCGGCGACTGCGCCCGGGCTCCTTGCTTCAGCGGGTTTTTCGACCGCTCGAGTGGGTGCCGCAGGAGCCACGCGAGCCGGTGGAGGCGTGGACGAGACAGGTGCGCCCCCGTCGTCAGCCGGCGACACCAGCAGTGTGAGATTTTGGCTGCCCTTGCGCTCCAGGCGCGGCTCGACTCCCTGCTTCAGCTGAATCTCGACGCGGACTTCGGGCTTGTTTCCCGCGGCGAATGAAATCACTTGATAGCTTTTCACGAGTTGGGACGGGACTGCATGAACACCTGCGGCGTCGGTGGCTACAACGCCGCTCAGGTCGATCACGTAGACGGTTGCGCTGGGGCGATAGGTGGTGTACTCGAATGGCCCACTGGTTTCCAGTTCGAGCTGCACATTACCGTTCTTCACCACTGCGTTCACATGAAGTTGCGGCGCCTGGTCCGCTAGCAGCGTTTGATTCGACAAGATCAGGCTGGCCACGATCAGCGCGCCCAGCTCCCACACTCTCCACCCGGTCCTCATGATTGGTCGATTCCAGCTTCATTCATGCGCGGCAGGATAGCACGGCGAAGAGATCACCAGCCATTGCTACGGGGGTCCGCCGCGCGACACGGCCGGCGGCGGCTGCGCTTCGGTCCGGCTTATTGCGCCTGTAAATGATCGTTGTAGGAATGCCGAGCCCATCCCAGGTAATGGGGATTTGCACGGTTTGCGTCGTCAAGTTTCTTCAGCATCTGCGGGAGCAGCTCGCCGTAATCCGGCGTGCGCAGTGCGATCACCATTCTGGCGAGATTCCGGTCGCCCAGTCCGTCATAGGCCATGTCGAGGAATTTCTGGCTCGCGTTCTGCGCTTTTTCGGCCTGTTGTTCGGGGCTGTCCCCGTCTCCCGGACTGCTCAGCTCGTACATCATCAATGTCTCTCGCCCCACGGCAGACAGAAGCATCTTGCGTTGTTCCAGATCACCCTTGAGAAGTTTGTTCTGGATGTCCGCGTTCACGGTCATCCCCGCAGGTTCGGCAACCGATCGCACGGCGCGAAAGGCGTCGGCCAAGCCCGGCAAGAACCGGAGGTTCCCCGGACCTTTGTTTTCCGGCCGCTGTTGCGGCTCCACGTCCAGGTGAATACCGTCGAATCGATTTCCCGGATGTCCCTGGTTAAATTGCACGATCTCCCGAACGTGGCTCAAAAGCGTGTCCCGGTGTTTGCCGGGCTCATCTGCGTCCGTGCTCGACAGCAAAGCTTCCACGCGAATGTTCCTGCGATGGGCAAGCGATATCAGATGGCCGAGCGCCCCTTCTTCGTCCGCCTCGCTGCGCGCTGACACCGACACATAGATTTCATTGATGTCCTGGGATTTGCAGAAATCGACCAGCTCTTCGGCGCCGTGCGGCGCCCCGAGCACCGTGGGACTCTTCCAGACCCACAGGCCGTGAACTGGGGCCGAGTCTGTTTGCGCCGATGCGGCGGAAGAAAACGTGACCAGAACGATTGCGCAGACGATCCATACCGAAGCAATGCGGCGAAGCCAAGCAAGAGTGGGGTTTTCGAGGTGCATTGCCGCTAAAAGATACCGCAGGACGTCCGTATCGCAAGACCTCAAAATTACAGCGGGGCGATATTGCAGGTGCGAGGGCTAAAAGCTGAACTGGGCCTGCAATTGAATCTGCCGCACCGACGACCCATTGCCGAACGCGCCGCCTGCCAGCGCATTCGAAGTGTCGAATCTCGACGAACCCAGGTTCCCGGCTGGCGTCGCCACGTTCACGATGTTAAACAGATTCCGCGCGTTCACGCTCAAGGTGAGGTTGTAGCGCTGGTTGGTTGTCGCACCGCCGCCGAATGGGCCGCCGCCACCGCGCGGGCCGCCCCCGCCGCCTCCGCCACGGCCTCCGGGGCCGCCTGGCCCGCCGGGCCCTCCGCCAATTCCGGGGTTGAATCCTCCAGGTCCTCCACGGTTGCCGGCAGCACCGGCCTTGCGTCCGAACCCGAAAGTCTTTGAAATTCTCAGGTTGAACGTAAATTCACCCGGGCCGGTATAGTTGTTGACCGGGATGATCTGTTGTCCTGCCGTCGGCATGATGTTGAACGTCCCCAGTTGGGTGCACAGGATGTTTGTGCCGACCGCCTGTGCAGTCGAGCAGGTCATCGGAGAAACCAGCGCTGGCCGGTCGTTCAGGATGGACGTCCCGAGCAGGTCCAGGGGCACGGTTACATTGAAAGGCGACCCTGAATTAATGATCATGAACGGGTTTAACCGGAAACCCTTCGGAAGCGTTACCGTTCCGCCCACAAACGCGCGATCGCGGATATCGAACGACGCCCGCCCGTAATCTGCCCCGATATCGTAGGGATTTGAGGGGAAACTTGTGGGACCACCGGTGTCGCTGTTTGCGAAGTTCAGAGCGTAGTATCCGTTCAGCGTAAGCCGGTTCGCGGCACGGATATTGATATTCGTGATGAGCTGGTTCTGTCTGAAAACTCCCGCGGATTCGTACTCGTAGATATTCTCAAGCGTGCCGTTTGGCCGGGTCCCGCTGGTTGGCTCGCCCACCACAAACGTTCCCGGAAGCGGCGCGTTCACGTTGTTGGTGAGCAATTGGTGCACGCCCCGTGAATTTACGTAGGAGACGGTCACGTTGACCGTCTTCGCAAGCTGTCGCTCGACCGTCAGCGCTGTCTGCATCGTGTAGGGCGCGTGCAGATTCGGCTGGATGCGGTAAATCGTCGGAACGCCGGATTGCGCCGATTGCAGTTCGCTGACGGGTGGAATATTCGGATAAAAGGTCGGATCGGTAACAATGAACTCCTGCTGCGTGACGCCATTCTGGCGTTCGGCCTGCAGCACCAGGTCATTGGTGAACCGGTCGTAGAAGATTCCCCAGCCTGCGCGCAGCACCGTTTTGGGCGCAGCCGACTTTCCCTGGCCGATGCCCCAGGCAAGACCCAGGCGCGGCGCGAAGTCCTTGTGGTCGGCGATCTGGTTTTGCGACTCAAAGCGCAAGCCTCCGCTGAGGGTTACATTCGGGCGCCAGCGCCAGTCGTCCTGGACATAAAGACCGGCATCGAACAGGTTCGATGAGGCCAGCGGAGCGCCGGCCGTCAGGGCAAACTGGATCGGCTCGCTCGCCTCAAATGCCGCAAGGCTGGGAAAGGTGAAGACGCCGTTGAAATTGGAGGTGGCGGCGTTTTGTTCCTGAAGATCGCGCAAGCGAGCGCCAAATTTCAGAAGGTGTTTCCCGAAGGCGACCGAGGTGTAGTTCTGCAGTTCGTAATGATTCTGGTGATCGATGATGTTTCCGAAGTTACTGCCGCCTCCCTGGAATTCAAACGGAACGATGACCGTGGGCGCCGTGCTGTTGGGTGTCTGAAAGCTCGCATCGTGAAGGTATTGAAACCGCGTCTCGTTGACGATCTTGGAACCGAACACCTGCGTGTCGCTCACTTGCAGGGTTTGCTCGGTCGTCAGCAGCGTATAGCCCTCTGAAGTCAGCGTGTACTGGCCGACGGCGTCATTCACCTGGTTGTCCCGGTAATATTGATAGCGCACGGTCAGCGTGTTGTTCGTGCTCAGTTGATAATCCAGACGCGGCGAGAAATTGATGCGCGTGCGGGGATTTGAAACCGCTTCGGTGAACAGCGGCGCAGGCAACGGCTCTAGCTGCGCGCTCACGACCGCGACGTTGTTGATGTCCCGGTACTGTCCGTCCAGTGTGAACGACGCCTTCTTGCTCAGCGGTCCGCTCAGGTCTCCGTTAAATTGAATCGTATCGTAGCCCGGCAGTCGGGCGGTTCCCAGAAAAGGGCTGCGAGTGTTGAAAGCCGAGTCGTTCCCGATCAGCGTGAATTGACCGTGAAGCTGGTCCGTTCCGGGTTTGGTGAAGATCTCGATCCGGCCGTATCCGAGCTTGTCGTATTCCGCCGAGAAAGGATTCTGGTTGATGCGGATCTCGCGAATCGAGGATTTCGGCGGCAGCTGACCGGCGGTGAACCCGTCGATATACATCTGCCCGCCATTGGGACCGACCGACGGGCCGGCGAGTGCTGCCAGGTCCGATTGCAACTGGTCCGGATCGTCTGAGAGCTGGTCGAGGTCTTTTCCGGAAATCACAATCGCGCCAGCGTTATTTTCCGGGTTTACGCTGAGTTGCGCTCCCGGTTCCGCAGTCACCTCAACACGCTGCTGTTCTACCTCGATCGTAAGTGCAACGTCGAGCTTCGTCGCTTGCCCGGCGGCGACGTCGATTTCTGCGCTCTGGAATTCCTGAAAACCCTTGGCGTCGGCTTTTACCGTGTACTTTCCCGGTGCCAGACCCTTTACTTCATAGCTTCCGTCGCGACCGCTTTTGGTCGTCGATGGCTGGCCTGTGGGACCCGTTACCTGCACGGTGGCATCGGGCACCGATTCACCCGACGGGTCCGTCACCTGGCCGTGGACGCTGCCGGTTCCAGACTGCGCGCCCAAACCACTCACGCAAAGAAGCGTGACGATCGCAAGAACGCCTGCAGGTCGAAATGAGTGGCTCAAGCTGAGGGACTCCATGGGGCCAGAATCATTGTGCTGCATCGCCACCTGGCGCATCGAGGCTCCAGGGAGGAAGGATCATCGACTGGGTGCCATTGGGGCTCGCCTGTAGAATTGGCTCAACGCCAGCCACCAGCGTAATTGCAGTGACGCCGCCAGACTCGGTGCCTTGGGTTGAAACAATCATCACCGCATCACCCTTTTGCAGGTCGGCGAGTGATGCTGGCGGGATCCTGCTCAAGATCTGTTGCAGATCCCCTCGACCTCCCCGGTCGCCTGTACCGCCCGCTGAACCATCTGCACTCCCCGGCCCGCGGCTTGCGCCGCTCGGTTGCCCGGCAGCCGGTTGAGCTGCACCTGCGGCGCCGCTTCCGGGGGCCGGTGCTCCCCCCTTCAACCGGAAGGCCAGCAATTGCGCGATCTGTGGCGGGAGCTTGCGAACCTGTGATTCAGCAGTGATTTTCACGGTCACAGGCTTCTTCGAGATCAAATCTGTGACACTGATGGAGTTCGTTGATGCATCAACGGAAGCAACCAGGCCGGCAATGTTTCGAAATGCGCCTGAAACGATTTCGTCCGCTGCCAGCTGACTCCCGTCCGGACTTCGTGTGCCGCGGGCCCGAACCTGATCGCCCGGCTTGATTTCGCCCACAGAACTTGGCCTGGCATCATCAAATTTCACGGAGTCCGCCGCATACCGGCGCACAATCGTATCTTTCGAGACTTGAATCACCACGCTCTTTGCACCTGCGAATGCCTGCATGGAAATCGTAATCGTTTGAGCCGCAGGATCGACCGCATTCACAAGTCCCCCGACTCCGCGTTTCTGCCAATCCTGGCGGTCGCGCTCCTGCTTTGATGTCACGTCCGCTTTCTTCATGGCAACGACCGCGGTTGCGACTACGGAGTGGCCGTCGTCGGAGACCTTGCCAAGAACCAGAATCCTGTCGCCCACCTGCAGATCCTGCAGTTGCATGGGGACGGCATTTTTCAGGTCCTTTGCGCCCGGCTCAATCCTTAGGATTTTTGCGCTGTCGTCGACCGAAACGTTGAACACCGGACCGGCGTCGGAAGCAAGTGTGATCGCGTTGCCCGAAATCGTTTTGATCGTCCCGATGGGCTTCGCGGCAGCAGTCGCGCCGCCGGTCGGCGCCTGAGCGCGGGCCACGCCGGCCGAAACGATCAAAGTCAGCATCAAGCAAGCTGATAGCGCCAGCTGCCAGACAATTAACATCCTGCGGTCGCGAGCCATTCCGAGCTCCTGCTGTCGATTTCGTCGATAACTAGGTTAAACCACCGGCCACTTACTTGGAGTGTTTTCTATTGGGCCTGGTTGTCTCTCAAGGATCTTGGACGTATCGGGCGGCTTGGCGTTTCAGTGGGAACGGTCTACGCCTACAACGCTGGCCTCTCGCATCGGGCGTCGATCACCAACTCGCAAAATCCCGTAGGGACGGTTCGCAAGCCCCGCTACCGGGTTTTCGCAAGCGAAATTGTTGTGTCCCGGGCCGGAGAAGCGTACCATGCACCAACCTGAGTTGTAATTCCAGGTCATACAGGGCCAAATACATGCAATTGTGCGTGATGCGAGCGCAGGAGGTGTGGATTCGAATGACTTCCAGAGCAGTGTTGTTCGGTGCAGTGGCGATTGTGGCGATGTTCCTGGTCCATCCGTGCATGGCGCAACAGCCGGGAACTTTTCCGGGGACCAAGCAGGTTCTCGGGCTTGAGGGAGTGAAGCACAACGCCACGGGAATACTCACGGTTCAGAAGGGAACCCTCGAGTTCACCTCCGGCAAGAAAAAGACGGACGTGCCTGCGTCTTCCATCAGCGATGTTGTCACCGACAAGGACAGCCAGCGCGCGATCGGAGGAGTGGTCGGGACCATTTCGATGTTCGGGCCCTACGGCAGCGGCCGTTTCCTGAGCCTGTTTCGCACCAAGATCGACACCGTCACAATTAATTACCACGACACAACGGGCGCGCTGCACGGCGCCGTCTTCACCATGCCGACGGGCAAAGCCGAAGAGGTGAAGCAAGACCTTCTTGCCGAAGGCGCCCACACAACCATTCCGACCGCACCGGACGCGACCGCGCCTCCGGCCGCTGCGAAGTGAGGAGAAAAGGACCCATGACCAGGACCCACATGATCTGCGCGTTGACCCTCGCCGTGATGGCATCTGTCTTCACCGCCAGCACCGGCATCGCGCAAGATACGCCGCAGCCCAAGATTCATGCCTCCTCAATTCAGATCCTGATGGTTGACTCCAAGGAAGTAACTCTCCCGGCCGAATTTCAAGTCGCGCTCTATGAGAACCTCGTCGACGAGGTCCAGAAAACGGGAAAGTTTCAACATGTCTACCGCGACGGAGACCGCAGTGCCACTGACGCGACGGATCTGGTCGTGCTTCACAGCACCGTCCATGGTTTTAAGAAAGGCAGTGAGGAGAAACGGCAGGTCACAACCGTAGCCGGCGCTACCACAATCAACATTCACTGCCAGATCACGGACAAGACCGGGAAGTCCCTGCTGGAACGCGACGTCACCGGCAAGGTTCGATTCTTTGGTGGCAATCTGCGAGCGACCTACGACTTTGGAAAAAAAGTCGCAGAGATCATTCGGCAGTCCTCTTAGGGAATTCGGCACGGCCTGTTGTCCGAGGTTTACTCCCGATGCCGCCGTCTGCGAGCTCGAACCGAATTCTGGTTTGTTCAACTCGACCCACCCGTGTGTCGCGTCGTGCAAAAGGAATCCCGTAAACGGCCGCCCATAAGAAACACCCTGCCCGCGAGTCGCCGGTCATTGTCCGTTTGAAAACCGGCTAATCCCACGCGCCGTTCGCAACGCATCGGCTGAAGATCGCCTCCCCGCTTGGTTGCGCCTGGCTTTCTGATTGTTAGTCTCTAGTAACGGTCTGCGGCGAACGACAAACAATAAACGTCTAGGGAAGAGTATTTCCGCTCGGGCCATAATTGTTCCCCGAAGGGCCCAGCGAGTTCCGGTACAGACCGCACGCGGATGGCAACATGTTATTTATCAATGAGTTGCACGTCCATTGAGGACTCCAGAAGTGGTATCGCAGTTGCCATGTCCTAGGCGATGCGTCATCTCGCACGCCATTTACGGGGTGGCCTGGGGGCC
>Ga0209008_1000269_pt1 | contig 21208 bp, 22 predicted proteins | sample JacPin_JW_Ref_O3_FD_187963 | JGI IMG/M metagenome (GOLD analysis project Ga0209008, IMG submission 187963) | Forest soil microbial communities from Algoma, Ontario, Canada - Jack Pine, Ontario site 1_JW_Ref_O3 (SPAdes) (version 2) | ecosystem: Environmental > Terrestrial > Soil > Boreal...
GATGCCGGGCTCAGCATACCCCTTACCTCCATCCACAGGGTTGAAGCCGATGGCGTGCGGGTCTTTTATCGCGCGGCAGGCGAAGCAAACAAGCCCGTACTGCTGTTGCTGCACGGATTCCCTTCTTCATCCTTCATGTTTCGCGAACTCATTCCGCGTCTTGCCGGCGACTACCGGGTGATTGCGCCCGACCTTCCCGGTTTCGGATTCACCGAGGTCCCGGCAGAAAGAAATTACGTCTACTCCTTCGATCGGCTCGCGCTGACCATCGAGTCTTTCACGCGCGCGATCCATATCGATCGTTACGCAATCTACGTGTTCGACTATGGCGCGCCGACTGGTTTCCGTTTGGCCATGGCACACCCCGAACGGGTAACGGCTATCATTTCTCAAAACGGGAACGCATACGAAGAAGGCCTTGGCGATGCTTGGGCCCCGATCCGGAAGTACTGGAGTGCACCCACCGCGGAGAATCGGGACATCCTGCGCAAGACCATCATGACCGAGGGAGGAACGCGCTGGCAGTACACCGAAGGCGTTGCGAATCCGGAAAGTATTCCGCCTGAGTCGTACACGCTCGATACGGCTCTGTTTGAACGCCCCGGAAACAAAGAGATTCAGCTGGATCTGTTTCTGGACTATGCGTCGAACGTGAAGCTCTATCCGAAATTCCACGAATATTTCCGCAGCTCACAACCGCCGTTGCTTGCAGTCTGGGGAATGAAGGACCCTTTTTTTATTCCCGCAGGAGCAGAGGCTTTTCGCAAGGACCTCCCCGATGCGAAGGTTCAGTTCCTGGACACCGGACATTTTGCGATCGAAACACACGTTGTAGAAATTGCGTCGGCCATCAAGAAGTTTCTCGATACCAAGGGCATCACGCGCGGGCGCGGAACCCGCAAGAGATAACTACGATGAAGTGCGACCGCGCCATCTGAATGCGGCAAACGTGGACGCTACTGCGCGCCAGAGCGGAGAAAGTACGACTACCCGATGCAATCCTTTTCTCAGAACTCCACGGTCGTGTTGGTTCACGGAGCATGGGCCGACGGCTCGTGTTGGAGCAATGTAGTTCTCCCGTTACAGCGACGCGGGCTTAAGGTTATTTGCGCCCCGATTCCGCTCACCTCGCTTGCCGATGACGTCGGCGCTCTGGGCCGGGTACTGAAACGAACCAGTGGCCCAGTGGTCTTGGTGGGGCACGCATACGCGGGCGCTCCTATCGCCGCGGTAGTCGAGGATCGAGTCAGGGCTCTGGTCTATATTGCGGCGCTTGCCCCCGATCACGGCGAAACTGTTGCGAAGGTGTTTTACCAAGCAGAATCCAGTCCGGAAGCACCAAAGATGGTTCCCGATGCCGATGGGTTTGTCTGGATGCCGGAAGACGCGTTTCGCCGAGCGGTGGCCCACAAGGCGTCACTGGATCAAACGAACATTGCGGCTGCCGTGCAGCGACCGATCTCGGTCCGCTGCATTCAGGAGCCGGTCCCCGTGCCTGCTTGGAAAACGAAACCGTCGTGGTTTTTGATTGCAGAAGAAGACCGAATGATCAATCCAAAGACTCAGCACTTCATGGCCAATCGCATGGGCGCGCAGGCGCAATCACACCGCGTGGACCATAGCCCCATGTACACCGAACCGGATCTCGTCGCCGGAATCATTCTGGAAGCGGCGGCTCAGACTCTCTCGCAATAGGTGAATTGCCAGGTGACTTCGGGCAAGTTTTTGGACCTGCGTCATTTTCCTAAAATGCGAAAGCAGCCGATATTTCGCGGAGACTAGTTTATGAGCGCCAAATCAGTCGCCATCGTCACCGGCGCAAGCCAAGGCATAGGGCGGGCCGCAGCTCTGCGGCTCGCTCGCGATTTCCCGTCCCTAGCGCTTGTAGCGCGGGAACAGGAGAAGCTCGAGGAAACCGCGACCCAAATCAGGCGGATAGGTGCCGAAGTCGAGGTCTTCGCGCTCGACTTGCGCGAGACACAGGCAGCAAAGACGATCATCGAAGGGACAATCCAACGCTTCGGCAGAATCGATGCGCTGCTCAATATTGCGGGCGCCGTGCCGCAGATTGATTTGTTCCAACTGACGCAGGAGCAGTGGGATGACGGCATGGCGCTTAAGTTTCACGGCGCCCGTCGCCTGACCATTCAGGCCTGGGACGCTTTGAAGTCCTCGGAAGGATCTGTGGTGTTCATGTCCGGAAACGCAGCGCTCGCTCCCAAGCCCGGAAACGCGGCAGTCGCCGCGATCAACGCGGCCATCGACGCACTCGCAAAGGCATTTGCAGAACAAGGAATCAAAGACGGAGTACAGGTCAACAGCGTATCGCCTGGAGCCGTGATGACTGGACGGCGGCGAGCTTTTCTTGAGAAGTGGGCGGCTGCCCACAATTTAACGGTGGAAGAGGCGATCAAGAAATTCCCAGAGCAAGCCGGCATCACCCGCTTTGGAACGCCCGAGGAGATCGCCGACCTGATGAGCTATCTGGTGTCCCCGGCGGCGAAGTGGATGACAGGCGCTTCGGTGCGGATGGACGGTGGCGAGATCAAGGGCATCTAGCGCAGGCGAGGGCGGGCTCAAAGTTCACCCGCCTGGAGGTGCAAATGGAAGTCGCAACGTCAAACGGCCAGGAGGCGGCCTTGCTGTCTGCTGTTCCCTCGGCGAACAGTCCCTGGAGCGAGGAGGAAGCAATGGAACGTCGCAACTTTCTTGGGGCTTTCACAGCGGCATCTATCGGCGTGCTGTTCGAGAGCTCTCGGGCCCGACTTGCGCAAGCAGAAAACGGCGCACAAGCCGGCGCACCGACAACTCCTGAGGTTCCCTTCCAGACCTCTCAAGTTCAGATTTCAGGCAATACGATTTTTTTGCGCCGATACGGAACGGGGCCAGCAATTCTGATGGTGCATGGTTTTCCGCGCACCAGCCTGATGTGGCGGTTCTTGGCACCGCGGCTGGCAGAAAATCACACTGTGATTTGCGTCGATCTGCGGGCCTACGGGTAGAGCGGGATACCCGATTCGACGGGCGATCATTTCCCATATTCAAAGCGCGCCATGGCCGCGGAGCTGGTTGGCCTGATGCAGGAACTCGGTTTTCCGACGTTCACGCTGATTGGGCATGACCGAGGCGGGCGCGTCAGCTATCGCCTTGCGCTCGATCATCCGAAGACGGTCGAACGTTTGGCGGTGTTCGACGTGATTCCAATTCTGGAAGCGTGGAACCGATCGGATGCGCGGTTTGCTCGGACATATTGGCCCTGGATCTTGCTGTCGCAGCAGCCACCACTTCCAGAGAGCTATCTGCTCGGTGCTCCCGAAGCTGTGTTCCACAACCCCTTCGGGCAGGGTTCATTCGACCGAGAGGTCCTCGACGAATACGTAAAAACCTATCGCGATCCAGCCCGCGTTCACGGCATTTGCGAAGAATATCGAGCCGCGGCGACGATCGACGTCGAACACGATCGCGTCGACAAGGAAGCTGGCAAGCGAATCGAGTGCCCTATGTTGCATCTCTGGGCCCAGGGTGGTCCGCTCGATACGTTCTACGGAAAGGACGGGGGGCCGCTCGGAATTTGGCGGCAATGGGCTCCGCAGGCGCACGGACAGGCGATGAAGGGCGGCCACTTCTTCCCGGAGGAAAACCCCGACGATACTGCCCTGATCGTCAAACAGTTCCTCTCTGCGTAGGCGGCCGACTTCAGAGGGCTAATTCAGTGAAGGAAGCGGCGAACAACTCGGGGCCACCAAGCACGCCGGAGGCGGCGTCGGTAAGCGACACCCTAGGCGCCGCGGCCAGCTTGCGCCTGCACTGGCCCGAGTACCTGATGGAAGCGGGCGAAATGAGTGTGTATTTGTTTTGTACTTGCTCGTTTGCCACGCTGCTGCAGCACCCGGCTTCTCCGGTCAGGCATTTTCTCCCAACCGGTATCCTCCGCCGTGCGCTAATGGGATTGGCGATTGGTGCTACGGTTTTCGCACTTATCGTGAGTCCCTGGGGCAAACGATCCGGCGGGCATTTCAATCCTGCTATGACGTTCGCATTCTACCGGCTGGGGAAAGTCGCGCCTTGGGATGCACTGTATTACGGAGTGGCACAGTTCACCGGCGCAACCATTGGCGTCGCGCTCGCGACAGTTTTGCTGAGAGGTGCACCCGCGGATGGCGCGGTTCGTTATGCAGTGACCGCCCCGGGAGTGCATGGTGCCGCCGTCGCGTTTGCAGCCGAGCTTGCCATCTCTTTTATCCTGATGATTACGGTATTGCTTGTGACGAACCACGAAAGGCTGGCACAATACACGCCGTACTTCGTGGGTTCACTCTACGCCGTGAACATCACGTTTGAAACGCCTCTGTCCGGAATGAGCATGAACCCCGCACGCACCTTTGGCCCTGCCGCTTTCGGAGGTTACTGGCACACCCTTTGGATCTATTTCATCGCGCCGACGGCAGGCATGCTGGCCGCCGCGGGAGTTTTTCTACGTGCTCGCAACGGCGCGCTTCCCTACTGCGCCAAATTAGATCATGCCAACAATGAACGCTGCATATTCCGTCATGATCCGCCAGACCAATCCCTGGCGTGCGGCACCAGGACAAGTTCGCGGTGACGTATTTCTGGTCGCATCGACTGAAGCGGGCTCTCGACACATGAACGTGAGGAGGATACTGATATGCATTCACTCCGAGAGCTTTTGCAAAAGTCCCAAGAAGATAAGGTGGCGATCGGCCATTTCAATGTTTCAGACTTGGTTTTGTTGAAGGCGGTATTTGGAGCTGCCCGGGAGCTGAATGTGCCGGTTCTGGTCGGCGTGTCCGAGGGCGAGCGTGAGTTTATGGGGACGCGTCAGATCGCAGCGCTGGTGCGAAGCCTGCGAGAGGAATTCGGCTTCCCCGTTTTTCTAAATGCCGACCATACCCACTCACTGGCCAAGGGTATCGAGGCCGCCAAAGCAGGGTTCGACTCAATTGTCTTTGACCTGTCGGCCCTGCCTTTTGAAGAAAATGTCCGCCAAACCAAGCAGGCTGTGAAAGTTCTAAAAGGGATCAATCCCTCCATGCTCGTGGAGGGAGAAATCGGGTACATCGGTACAGGATCGGAAATCCACGAAACGGCTCCCGACCTATCCAAAGGCCTCTCAACTCCGGAACAAGCTAAGCGGTTCGTCGAGGGCACGGGCGTGGATATCCTGGCGCCTGCAGTCGGCAATATGCACGGCATGCTCAAGAGCATGGTCACTGGAGAAACGAAGAAGCATTTGGATATCGAGAGAATAGCGGCAATCAAGCAGGCGGCAGGGGTCTTCCTGACGCTGCATGGCGGCTCAGGAACCGCCGATGAGGACTTGCGCAGGGCAATCATCTCAGGAATGAATATTGTCCACATCAACACAGAACTTCGGGTTGCATGGAGACGGGGCCTAGAGAGTGGCTTAGCCGCGATGCCGGATGAGGTCGTCCCATATAAAATCCTGCCGTCCGCCGTGGATTCCGTACAGCAGGTCGTCGCTTCGCGCTTGAGGCTATTCAACGCCAGAGAAATGGCTCACAGCGCTTAGTAGCTCTGTTTGAGCGCTGCGTAGAGCTATCCGAAACCGCGCTTTAAGAGTCCGCTGTCGATTGGATTCGATTCCAGAAACGGTCCAATTCACTAAGACGTCAGAACCCGCATACTATAATTTCGTGCGGGTCGGTTCGACGGGGTGGCGGGGAGATGCGGCGAGCGGTGCTCGTGGCGGGGCTGATGGTAGCGGCAGTTGCCGTGGCGTACGGCAATCGCGCGAGTGTGCCCGCGATCAATCTAGATGATCCGACGATTCAGTACAACACGCGGATGCCGCACGATGCTGTGTCGTATCTGAACCAGCGCATCCAGCGCGGGCAGGTGCACCTGAAATACGAAAAACCGCAGGGCTATCTGCGGGGAGTGCTGGAGGCTTTGGACGTCCCGGTCGAATCGCAGCTGGTGGTTTTCTCGAAGACGAGTTTCCAGAGCGAGCGGATCAGTCCGACGAACCCGCGAAGCATTTTCTTTAACGACTCGGTGGTAGTGGGATGGGTGCACGGCGGACCGCTGCTGGAACTTGCGGCTGAAGACCCGCGGCAAGGGATGATATTTTTTTCAATGGGACAGAACCCGGCAGGCCCGCCGCACGCGAACCGCGATCCGAACTGCCTCCCCTGCCACGTGTCGGATGAAAGCATGGGAGTGCCGGGAACGCTGATGCGCAGCGTCTATACCGACGCGGACGGCAAAACGATTCCCGAGCTGGGAACGTTTCTTACCGACGACCGAAGTCCGTTTGCGCAGCGTTGGGGCGGGTGGTACGTGACGGGAGACACAGGAACGCTGCGGCATATGGGCAACGCGGTGGTCAAGGGAGGGAAAAGCCTCGAGCCGCTAGTCCCCGATGAAAGCCAGCCGCTGAACTCACTCGATGGCCGGTTTGATACGCAGGGGTATCTGAGGCCCTACAGCGACGTTGTGGCGTTGATGGTCTTCGAACACCAGATGCACATGATAAACCTGTTCACGCGGCTGGGATGGGAGGTACGTGTCGCGGAGGGGGCGGACGGCGAGCCAGGCCAGTTGAGCGCTAAGGCCGCGAAGGTGGTGCGGGAAGCGTCGCGAGAACTCGCCGACTACATGCTGTTCGCGGACGAGAAGCCGCTGCCGTCGAAGGTGGAAGGAACGTCGGGCTTTGCTGAGAAATTCTCGAGCGAGGGACCAAACGACAGCCAAGGAAGGTCGCTGCGGCAGTTCGACCTGCAACAGCGGCTGATGAGGTATCCGTGCAGCTACATGATCTATTCGAGCGCATTTGACGCGCTGCCGAAAGATTTAAAGGACGCTACATACGCGCGGATCTGGCGGATTTTGTCAGGCGAGGAGCGCGGGAAGAGGTACGCAGCGCTAACGCTCAAGGACCGCAGGGCGATCGTCGAGATTCTGCGGGAAACGAAGAGGCGGCTGCCGGACTATTTTCAGGCGGTGACGCGGTAGCAAAGGCTACTTCGGGCGCACTTCAGCATTCGACGCAAGTAGAGGTCAGCTTGCAGTAGATCAGCCCTCCTTGATTGCGTTTGGCTGAGCCACGCGGAGTTGTTGCAACTTCGGGAAGTCACGAGTTCAAATGGACGGTCATCGCTAGTTATCTCTGAGCTTTGAACAGAATCTGTGGGTGGGACAGTAAGGTTTCTCAGCGTTTTAGCCGTGAAGAGCCTTTGGGGTATCATACGCCGATGCTTCAAAGGTCACGATTCGGTGCGCCCCTGGTCCTCTTGTTGGTTCTGCTCAACGCCGCGTTTGCACAGAACATCCCGCCCCGTCCGGCCGGCGAGCCCGCCGGAAGTATCGCCGCGTCCGCGTCGCCCAGCATCCCGACGATGCCCGCAGATCCAGCCGCGATCATGGCTCTTGGTTCGAAGCTGAACGGTCTCGATGGAACCGAAATATCGCCCTGGCACATCAAAGCCACCTATCAAGAATTCGACTCAAAGGGCAAACTTTCGGGCTCTGCATCTTATGAGGAATTTCGTATCTCGGACAAAAGCTATAAAAGGACCTACACGAGTCCTACTTTCACCCAAACCGATTACGCGACGGAACGGGGACTGTATCGAAGTGGGAATCAGGATTGGCCGGGACGTGAGGAAACGCAGGTGCAGATTTATCTGACTGCGCCCATACCCCTTGAGTTGGGGGTTCCAGACACTGCGTTGAAGAAACAGGACCTCGCAGTCGGTGCGACGCATCTTCGATGCGTCATATCGAAATTACCCGGAGTATTTCCCGTCGAGTCCGCCTACTGCTTTGAGCCGGACCGCCCGATTCTGAGGTTGGCGATGTCACCTGACGGACAAAGCCAGATCCTGTTCAACAACGTGGTCCTGTTCCAGGGACGTTTCGTCGCGCAGGACGTCGAGCTGACCCGTCAGAACAGGCCCGTTCTCACGATTCACATCGATGAGCTTGGCAGCTTGCCCGGCGCGATCGAATTCAATCCACCTGCCGACGTCAGTCAGTCTATCGGAGGGAAGATTGTCCTTCCCGAAGGAACGACCAGTTCCCTCTTATTGGCACAGGTCCTTCCGGTTTATCCCACCAGCGCAAAGGAAATGCATGTTGAAGGGACAGTCATCCTGCACGTCGTAGTCGGAAAAAATGGCGCGGTAAAGAGTGCCGATGTGATCAGCGGACCCGCTGCGTTGCGGGCGAGTGCAGTCGACGCCGTTCGTCTTTGGACTTATCGGCCGTTCGTGTTATTGGGGGAAGCGACCGGGATAGAGACGGATGTCAGGGTCATCTTTAGTCTCGGAAGCGGCTAACGAGCTAACGGAATCTTATCCGCACGAACCTGAGAACGAACCGCGCAGAACTCTCGTAAGCCGGCGTATTCCTCGCCAGCCTAACCGAAGTTCTAGAATCGACCGAAGGCGTCATACAATCATTTGCGAAGAAATACACGGGGAGACAGAAGTATGCCAAGCAAAGCGAAACAAATCGCGCTGGTCACGGGAGCGAACAAAGGAATCGGCTTTGAGGTTGCGCGCCAGCTGGGCGCTTCGGGGTGCATGGTCCTGCTCGGAGCACGCAACGAATCGCTCGGCAAGGAAGCTGCCGCGAAACTTGTCGCCGAAGCTCTCGACATACGCTTCGTCCTGATCGACGTCACCGAGGTTTCTACGATTGCCGCGGCCGCCGAAAACCTCTCGCGCGAATTCGGTCGACTGGATATTCTGGTCAACAACGCTGGCATCAACGATCCGGCCGACGGCCCTGCCCTGACGGCGGATCTCGGCGCAGTCGAGCGCGTGTTGCGAGCGAACTTTCTTGGTGTTCTAGCGGTTACGCAGGCCATGCTGCCGCTGCTGCGCAAATCGGCGGCCGGCCGCATCGTCAACGTGTCGAGCGGCCTCGGATCTCTTACTCGGAGCGCGAACCCCAATGCCTCGTCCACGAACCTGATTGGTTACAGTGCGTCCAAGGCCGCGCTCAATATGCTCACCGTGCAGCTTGCCCGCCTGCTAGGCGACACCGCAATCAAGGTAAATTCAGCTGCGCCGGGTTACACGGCCACAGACCTGAACGGTTTCCGAGGGACGCAAACGATTCCAGAGGGAGCCGTCGAGGTAGTCCGTCTGGCGCTGCTCCCGAACGACGGGCCGACGGGCACCTTCTCCGAAAAGACCGGAATCGTTCCTTGGTAGTTTTGTTTTGCGGGATCGCTAGATGCTCGAGCCTGAGGTATGGCAGGGCCAATAGAGACCGAATATAGCTTCCCCACCGTCCAAGTTCCGCGAAAGAAACGGCGTAGCGCAACCGCCCTCATCGATTGCTGGAATCCAAGATTCGGACTAGTCGCCGAGATTTACACTTTCCGGAACCAGCCCGACCAAACGTCCGTGCTCGCTCGGGAACGCAACTCTGGATCAGCCAGAAACCATGTGCGGCAGCTCAACGTTTGTCAGCCAGAAATCGTTAATGCTTTGCATGAGTTTCTTAAACGCGTCCAGTTGCATGGGCTTCAGCAGATAGCAGTTGGCCTGAAGTTTGTAACTTTGCGCAATGTCCTTTGCATCTTTGGAAGTCGTCAGGACAAACGTCGGGACTGACTTCAGGTCTGCGTCAGCCTTAATCTGCGCCAGGACCTCACGGCCGTCCATTTTGGGAAGGTTCAGGTCCAGTAGTATGAAGTCCGGGCGAGGGGCACTCGAGAAGCCTCCCTGATGCCTCAAGAATGCCATTGCCTCGGTGCCGTCGTTTGCGACGTGCAGTTGAACCGACGGATTAACCTCGCGGAATGCTTCCTGGGTCAGCCGGACGTCGCCGGGGTTGTCTTCAACTAAAAGTACATTTATGGGCATGGTATCTCCTCGTGCTCACTCTCTGGGCTGGTCTGTAGTTGCCGACACCAGTTGGGCGGGACTCCAGTGTGACCCGTTCAGCGCGGGGATCAAGCACAGCGAACGAGAATCGCGCAATCTAGTTAACCGAGCCCCGACAGCCATTGGCTCTTGGCACACTTAACTGTCTGCACGTACTGCATTGATCAGCGGCTACTTTCGCTAGAACCTTTCGATGCCTGCATGGTGAATGAGAAGCACAAGAATCACCCAGACGACGGGACCCTCGCTGAACTTGCGAAGGAAACGATCAAGCCTCGCGCCGGCAATAACCGCTCGCAGGCGGATAAAAGTCCTCCGCGTATCGCAGTGATAATATGACCGCTGCATATGTACCGCATTCGCAAGTCGAAAGGACACTTCAATGCCCTGGTATGACTACGTCGCATCGTTCTTCGCCGGATTGTTTCTTGCGAATGCCGTGCCCCATTTCGTGCACGGCATTTCCGGTGACCGTTTCCCGACGCCATTCTCCCATCCCCCGGGAAGAGGACTGTCATCGCCTACCGTGAACGTCGTTTGGGCGCTGTTTAACCTGGTCGTCGGTTACGCTCTCCTGTGCGTCGGAAAGGTTCCGACTGGAGATTATTCCAGACTTATTGTTTTCTTCGCCGGCGTCGCAGTACTAAGCACGATGGCCAGTGTCAGCTTCGCCCGGAAACACCCTGGGTAGGGGCTGGAGTGAAACCAGTTCAATTCACAGGCGTTGGCTGACCGCCAAAATATTCCCCTCGGTATCTTTGAACCACGCCGTTTTCGCGCCGCCGCCGGTAGCGATGCTGTTCTTCATTTGAATGCCCGGCGTGTCGTACTCCTCGAATTTCACGCCGCGCGATTTCAGATCAGTGACCTCAGCTTCGACGTCGCTCACCTGCCAGAACGCCTGGCTTGCTCTCGAGGTGCCGGCGTTGGGTGTCGGGTACAAGAAAACCTCGCTGCCCCCGCAATCGTAAATAACACCTCCGGAGAATTCCACTTTGGGGACGAGACCCACCATGCCTTCATAGAATTTTCTTGCCCGCGCGACGTCGGACGCAGGAATGTAAGCGCGAATCGGTGCATTGCTCAGCATATAGCCTCCTATCAACGAGATTAAGCCTAGCAAAAGAAACGGCGTAGCTCCGCGCCTTCTCGCTCCGGCCCAACTGGGATATGCTCGCGCCGTGTACTACAGCCGAAACCCGTTTCGACTACTCAACGATCTACCGGATAAGCCGCGCCTGGGCGTTATCCTCATGTCCGGCGGGACCTGCGTCGGGGTAGCTCGATGGACCTGGCCCCGTGCCAGCTTTTCCTCCTTCGGGCGGACCAGTGCAGCCTTCATGCGTGTAGAACCATACCTTCCCCGCCGTCACGCGCTTACCCCTTGGCATGCGGAAATGAGCGATTTTGGCGATCTCTTGGTGATTGTCTCTTTTCTTTCGTTTCTGTGTGGCGCTTTTATATTTCTGCGCCGCGGTTTTTGGTGGTACGCAGAAAATCGCAGGGAACACGAGATTACGGAGATCAAGTTTAAGTAGCGACCTCTACCGAGGGCCGGCCCCACCGCAATCCTTTTCCATCCTCTACTTTTCGTGCTCACTCCGCGTAACTTCGGCCCGGATTCCCGCGACTTATCACATCATCCTTGCAGGCCCCCGAGGGAAGCGAGCATTCTGAGACTGAGATAAAGTTGGCTCTCTCGACAAAGACGTACTAAGGTATCTCGCAAATCTGGCGCATCTCGGCGCCTGGGTTCTTGTCGTCCACTGCACTCGGGGAGGAACTGATGGACCGAAATACATTCTCCGCCGCCGGTTCTCTAGTGTTTGCCCTGGTTTGTGCTTTTACGGCGCCACTTCAGACGTGGGCGCAGGATTCCAAGGCACCGTATCCAAGCATGGCTCCGGTTGACCAATACTTAATGGACCGCAATGCCGAGATTGCCATGGCGCGGAGTGCGGCCCCGGAGGCCATCTCGCGCGATGCCGATGTCCTCGTCCTGGGAAGGCATGGCTACGAAACCGCAGTCAAAGGCAAGAACGGTTTCGTGTGTCTCGTCGAGCGAGGGTGGATGGGCCCGTTCGATGGCGAGTACGCCGCCAATTTCTGGAACCCAAAACTTCGAGGCCCCCTCTGCTTCAATCCGCCGGCTGCCCGCTCCATTCTGCCAATGACATACAAAAGATCGGAAATGGCATTGGCCGGTCAGTCCAAAGCGCAGATCATGGAGGGCATCAAGGAATTCATAAAGCAAAAGCTGCCGCCTCTGGAGCCCGGAGGCATGTGCTACATGATGTCGAAGAAACAGTATCTAAGCGATGACGCCCCACACAACTGGATGGCTCATCTGATGATTTACACTCCGCTCATGGGCAGTGCCGCTTGGGGTGCAGATGTGCCCAACTCTCCGGTCATGCTGAATCCGCAGTTCCAGGGTGATCCCGAACCAATCGACGTATTCATGGTTCCCACAGGCGCATGGTCGGATGGAACAAAGTCGCCGATGTCGCAATGATCCACGGCGCGCAGTTAGCCCGAGACGAAAGTGTCGGTACCGAGCCAGAATTTCGCGAGGGACCTTAAATTACTCTTGTAAGTGCGTGAGACGGTGTATTCCTTGCCCCCCTTTATGCGAAGTACGTACTCTCCGGTGGGCCAGGGCTGAATTTCTTCAACGAAGGAACCGTTCACCAGTACCGAGCGGTGAATTCTTATAAATCCGTAGGCTTTTAGCTTTTCCGCCATGGTGGAAATCGATTCCCGGAGCAGGCACGAACCTGAAGGGCGTCGTAACAACACGTAATTGCCTTGAGCTTCGATAATCACCACGTCGGCCGGATCGACAAGAAGTATCCTTCTTTTCGTCTTGATGGCGATTTTCGCTGTCTTCGACAGCACTTCCTCAAGCTGAGGCAGTATTTTCACCAGTTGCGCGGCCCGCTCGCTTTCCGTTCTCCGGATCGCCGTGTCGAGCGCTTCATGAACGCGAGTGTCTGAAAAGGGCTTCAGGACATAATCAACGGCATGCTTCTCAAATGCCGCCACGGCGTATTGATGGTGCGCGGTGACAAACACAATTGAAGGGATCGGCCGCCGCCACTTGTTTATCCGGTCGGCCAGCTCGATTCCCGATAATTCCGGCATGTGAATGTCGAGTAGCAGGACATCGTAGGACCCGTTTTGTATCAATTCGAGGGCTTCGACAGCGTCGTTTGCGCAATCCAGGGCCTGAACGTCGTTTCTCGTTCTCAAGGCATTCTTGAGGGAGCTTCTGGAAAGTGGTTCGTCGTCGACAATCAAAACGCGCACAATTGTTTCCTCCACCAAGCGTGTTAATTCGAGGCCAACACTTCCTTCATTTGCTCCTTCTGTTGACCGATTGCGGGTAAGGCAAGAGTCGCAGTCGCGACGCCATCGCTACCCTGGTCAAAGCAGAGGGTCGCCTCGTCCTCGTAGAGGTGCTTCAATCGTGCTCTCACATTCTGGAGACCAAGCCCCATCCCTGCTTGCTGCTTTCCTCCAACGCTATTGCGAATGGCTATCTCCAGCACGCCTCCCGCACGCCGCGACGAAATTTCGATCCATCCTCCTCCGCGGCAGCAAGCCACGCCGTGGAAAATAGCATTTTCCACCAGAGGCTGCATGATCAGCTGTGGCACGAGCAATGGCCGCGCGGCAGGGTCAATCTGCCAGCGCACTTCAAGTCGGTCTTCCAAACGCATTTTCTCCACGCCGAGGTAATCTTCGACAAACTTCAATTCTTCATCGAGGCTAGTGACATCGGAGCTCGCGCACTGCAAAGCGGTCCGAAGCAAGTTCGAGACGCTCAGAACCATCGCTTTGGCGCGATCTTTCTCGGTGTCAATCAGAGCTGAGATGCCCTGGAGCGTATTGAACAGGAAATGCGGATGAAGCTGACTCTTCAGGGCTTGGAGCTCGCTTGTGGCAAGCGCCTGCTGTAGTTCAACTTCCTGGTCTCTGGCCCGCTTGAAGTACTCGTATGCATGCGCGGCCCCCAGAACAATGATGTAGTTCCAGAAGATCTCGGCAAAGCCGTAAAAACCCGTAACCAATCCGTGCAACGAGCGTTGGTCGAACCTCTGAGCAGGAGAATTCCAAGGCGGCAGCAGGATCCAACGGATGCTCACGCAGGCGATGGTGAAAAGGGCGCTGCCTAGAAGATAACCAGATATGCGGCCAATCCGAAACGGTTTGGCGATTGGATAGCGGTGAACGATCGCGAAAACCAGAGGCGTCACCAGCGCCGCCGACATTAGAAATCCGCCGTCGACTGCAAATGCGGTCCAGTAAGAGGTGTGGAGCCCTCTTTCCCATAAGCGGACCCTATCTTCACCCGCGGCCAGGAAGCTAAGACCGGTCCAAAACAAGAACGACCACAGGTAGGCCCATGCGATCGTCGAGAGTCTGTACCCAGCCAATTTCACACACCGGATTGTATCTGGATTTAGCATCCTTGGGTGCCTGAAGGGATGAACGTACCAAAAGGGGGTTCAGGCATACAAAGGCGGGGTGTAACTCACGCCCTTTTGATTTGGAGAGAAATTCAAATGGGGGGATGGGGAGCCGGGTGGGGCTCCCCATCGCAAACAACGTGGGTCTGACCAGCTGCCCTGCAGATGCACGCAGCATTCCACTCTGAAAATGAACTGGCGAAATTGCTTCTAAACAGGTTGCGCGCGACTGATCGCAGACGACTTATGAGTTCATGTAGGCGAGTCACTCGTGTTCGTCCCGGCGCATCTACACTTCAGGTCAAGATTCCTTCGTTCCGTCATGGATTGATGTAGATCTACAGCTGACAAGAAAAGAAAAACCAAAAACTCCTAGAATTTGTATTTCTTGACACGGGGCGATGTCGTGCGCGCACGTCGGAGGATCTCCGTAGCTTTTCGCCGAAAAAATCCAACTGTGCTTCTGCAGAGCTAATAAGCGTGGAGCCCTCTGAATTGCCGGAAGTGCCTCGGCAGATTCGTAGTATTTCTTTCCAAGTGCGGTGCGGCGCGCTCGGTGTTCTAGGTTTCGGCCGGATTTTGGCCGATCCGGACATTACCCTGTTTTTCGAGTTCCTTCGGGTCGCTTGCGCAATCGGGCGAGCTTCTGCGGTCGATACTTTCGTCCGATAGACTCGTGGTCGCGTTCCTGCGAATGTTGCTTTAAACTGTCGGTCGCTTCGACATCGAAAGGAGTACCAAATGGACCGAAAGAGAGTACGGCCGTGACCGCCCCTGCGGCGTCCAATATGCTCAATGTGAATGTTTTTACAGCACCGGGAAAGCCAATGGTAGGCGAGCGGCCGAAGCCCTTCGGTGAAGCGCTCGGTTTTGACCCGATCACGTCGACCCTGATCTTCGGCGAGCACGACGCGGTGCTGGTAGACGCCATGACGACGGTGGCGGAGGCTCTCGCGGATTGGGTTGCCCTGCACAACCGCAACTTGGAGACCATCTATATAACGCACGCCCATTTCGACCACTTTTACGGTCTGAGCGTTCTGCTTGACCGTTTCCCGGGCGCTCGGGCGATAGCCACGCCCAAGACGGTGAAGGCCATGCAGTCGTCGTTCACTCCCCCAGTCGAGCGGTTAGCCCGCCGGCTGTTTCCTGGGCAAGTGGCCACTAAGTTGGTTCCACCTGAGCCATATGACCGCGACACGTTCACCCTCGAGGGCCATGAATTGCGCATTATCGAGCAGGGCCACACCGACAGCGCTGATACAACGTCTCTCTACGTTCCATCGATCGGCCTGATCGTAGCGGGCGACGTTGTGTACAACCAATGCCGCATGTACGTCGGCGACACCACCCCCGAGAGTCGGAAGAACTGGATTGCGGCGCTGGACCGGCTAGCGGCGCTGAACCCAACGATTGTTGTCGCGGGTCACAAGAAGCCTGGCGCGCCCGACTCTCCCTCGGCGATCCAAGACACCAAGCGTTACCTGCAGGACTTCGATCGGCTACAGAAAACTGCAAAGTCCGACCAAGAGCTGTTCGATCAGATGACGGAGCTGTACCCGCATTGGGTAGCCAATCAGTCGTGGCTGATGTTCGGATTCCCGGGCGGTTGATGCGAACGCTCGCTCGCGTGTGGGGGGTTGACGTCGGTGAGTCGGTTGCTATCGCCACAGCTGTGAACCGCTTGGGGGGCCGGGCTGCGGTTGTCAGCGGCGGTGTCGGTTACTGGTGCGAAGTGCCGTGCAAAATATGCTTCTTGGCTTTGACCTGGTCAAGATATTCGCGATGCGCTTCCAGAAACCATGGCTTCTCGGCCACGGCAGATTTCATTGCATCGCAGACGGAACACAGAACGCTTTCCATGCGGACGTAGGTTAGCTTTCCGAATAGAACGTTCTTGCCGTTTTGCTTTATCAGCCGCACCCCTGCCGGCATTTTGCCTATCTCCGGCCATCCACATTGCGGACAGTGCATGAAAACCTCCCGCGACGGTTTACGGTTCTCGAAAGTAGCCTGGGCCGCTTTCTTGAGTCATTTATGCCAGCCGTCGGCGGATGGGTAAATGGAACGGTGGTTTGGGTTGCTTCCCTGTTAGTACCGGCAATTTTCTGGTCCCTTGGTTTGAGGGTGCGGTGAAACCGTAGTGACCGTCGGTCGCAAGTACGCGTCTTCAGAAAGGTCGGCTGGATTCACGGCGACGAGGACCTCGACGCCCTCGGGATACCTGAACCTCGGGACGAACATTGATTAGCGATGACGTTCAACTCCTTACATTGCCGGGCTTGATAGGGGGACGCGGCTGTGCAGACCCACAATTTGTCGGGAAACCGGCAACTATGAGTCGAAGAGTGGTTGAAAACCACCACCCCTGCGTGAAAAGCACCAGAATACTCCCGCAAATACTCGTGAGGCCTTTGCTAGCCCTGCTCTCCCCTATAGTGACTATTAGACTTAGCGTCAGATTACTGCCGCGGAGAAGTTTGGTACTGATGCTGCATTGAAACTAGCTGGCTTAATGCATCTTGTCGGCTCTGCTCGAAACGCCATCACCGGGATCAGGGGCTTTACAGTGGGCGCACCGCACAATGCGGCGGGAGTGGGGACATGTCTAATCTGCCAGAACACCTGAGCCCCCCTTGTTGTCCTTCCAGACTTTCGCCGTTCAAATCTCCCTCGCGACGACCGCTTCTCAGAGCTTGCTGGTCGCATGCCAGCAAAATCGTGTGGCGGCTAGGACTCTTCGGGGCCAATCATGAACGTGAATAGACGCGAACAAGCTAAGCCCAACGTTGCTGGACTTACTTCTCAGGTGCAGCGGGCCGAGATGAAACTGATCTTGGCCGGTAAGTGGCCACCGCTCAAGCCGTTACCGGTATTCAAGTATGGAACCGCTGACTATCGCGCCGAAATCCACTTCGACGGGACGCGGGGAGAGTGGGTCTGTCGTAAAACGTCATTGCCGTCCAACAAGGTTCAGGAACTTCATGGTGGATTGACAGAAATGACCATGGCATTACCCCGTGGTCAAGCGGAAGTGCTCATCGAAGCTGTCGCAGCAGAACAGCAAGAACAAGAATCGGAGAACGAGGCCAATCGTCGTCTCCAGGCCATTCGTGAGTGGAGACAGAGTTACGGGAACGGCGCACTCTATTCGGAACTGCAAGACTTTCTTTCCGAAAGCCAGCGGGAAGAAATCGAGGACAGCATCCGAATGTCTCTTACCGCTCGGCAGCTTCAGTTCAACCCTCCCAATGTTGCGTTCGTCTTTGAGGCACTCTGGAATGGGGGAGGCAGGCTCGCGACACTTATTGAAATCGCCGAGCGGAATAAGGCGGAGCGGGGAGCCCGTACGCAGGCGCGAGCGCAAGAAGGCGCACCCGAAGGCGAGCGCGCCGTGTCGGTTGAGAGGAATCATCCCGCGCGCGACCGCCGCCTTAAGATGCGGAGCAGACCCGCTTCCCTCGCGTACGTCATCATGGACAACACCAATGGCGGGTTTGTCCTGAATGTAAGTGAGACGGGCATGGCCGTTGTCGTAGCCGACCTCCTCGTAGTAGGTGCCTACTTCCGGGGCATTCGCATTCAATTGCCCCGCTCCACGAAAAGCATCGAAATCTCCGCCCAGATTGTGTGGCTAGCAGAATCGAAAAAATGTGCTGGCATTCGATTTGTTAATCTCACCTCCGACGCCGGCGATCAAATTTCAAACTGGATCGCGTCCGAAAAGGTAGCACCCGAATTTGACCACCTACCGAGGCTCGTTCGCCGGGACGATCAGCCTTTGCAAATCGTTCCTCGTGAGCCAAGTGGGATCTTCAACAAACCATCCGCTCGCGATGAGGAATCAGCAGCGCGTTGGGCCCAAATGTTCCCGCCCGAAAGCGCTTATGCAAAACCTGCTGTGCCTGTCGACGAAATCGAACTCCAGCAGCGTGAGCTCGCAATTCCGGCCTCCACTCTTACTGACGCCAGTGTTTCGACGTTCGGCTCCGCTGCGAAAGTCTCGACAGGCAATGTTCCACACAGCCAAGAGCCGAGCTTTCAATCGGAACCAGCGAGAGACTGCGTCCCAGAACCGATTAAGGCCATACTCCCGGAGCTAGGTGAGAGCTTAACGCCAGATCGTGTTCAGAGCCGGCCCCGCGCGACCCCCGAAAACCTCCTCATAGTGCCGATTGAAGAGGTAGCCCCGCATCGAGTCCAAATCTCTTCGCCAGTTATGGTCGCGCGCACCACACCGCAAGCATCCCAGATTGCGGCTGGCGAGATTCTGAATGCGAGCCCCCTACCTGTTGTCGCAGAACTCCAGGAAAAGGTGCACCGCCGCGCTCCGGTCACCGGTTTTGGACTGCAGGCTCGAACAGACAGAGTCGAGTTGTCACAGGGTCGTATCGAGGACTCGCGCTCACGGCGTCATGTTGTTGAAACATCCGGACTTCGAGTCGCGGCATACGTGTCTTTGCTTGCGGTGATCGGTGTCGCAGTTGGACTCACAATCGAACGCAGCCCAATGGGAAAACGCTTTCGAGATGCCCAGAAATCGACCCTGGCTGTTGATGCCCCTTCGCCAGCAGTGGCTAATCGCCCGGCCGATACGAATTCTCTAAATTCCACTCCGGCGGCCGCAAATACCGTCAACCCGTCTGCAGGAACTCCGGCGGCGCCCGGGACTGAACAATTGCGCGCGGAGGGCTCATCGGCTCAAGCCCTCAACGCGCCACCGGCAGATTCAACCTCTAGCGTGAATCCGATCGGACCGTCCACGGCAGTGACGAGCCGACCCCCCATCGATTCCGATCACTCCTCGGATGCTGAGAAACTCGATGACGGCAGGCCTTCCGAAGAAAAGTCTAACGAAAGCGCTGGAGGCTCTGAATTTCTCGCGAAAGTGCCCTCGACCGATTCAGATTCCTCGCCCACCATAGAATCCAAACCGTCTCCTAATTCCAACGGCGGACCTGTGCGCGACGGCTCAACCGGTCCAATCACCCAAAACTCGCCGCTATCCGAGCGGCCCATACCCTCACATCCACCCAACGCAGTCTGGGCGATGCGTGGCGCGCCGAGAAATCCCGGCGCACGCAGGCCGAGGCGGGTAAGGGGCGCAGCGCCGCACCCGTCCGTAATCCTTGTTAGCGTCCCAGCCCAGGGCAGCAAGTCGTTCAGGGTGACCTTCCCCCAAGAACCGATCGCCGCGACCTCTTCGTTCGCGATGGCTTCGCAACTTTCTGTTCGTGTATCTCCTGAGCCCGGACCTGCGGTGGCTCATAATCCTGCACGGTTGCAGGTTGGTGAGCTTGTCTCCTACGCTTGGCCTCGCTATCCAAGGCCTGGGGATCGATATGGTTCGGTAGAAACCGTGAAGGTCCGCGCGACCATCGGGCAGCTCGGCCAAGTGATGGGTATAAAGTTCGTGCGCGGCTCGAGTTCTCTTCTACTGGCTACGACGAGTGCCATTCGACAGTGGCATTACAAACCCACTCTCTTGAACGGACGCCCTGTAGAGGTTGAACAGGACGTCACGATTGAATTCCGACCGCCGCAGTATTCGTCCGGTTACCGATTCGCACGTCGCTGAAAGCAGATTAGATTGGCAAGGGCGCAGTTTGAGTGGCGTCGTAGCGCTCTTTGCCCGCCATGCGAAGAGCGCGCGGTCCGGCCCATCGGCGCTCGGATGATTTAGTCCTGTTTTTTCCGGCGGATTAGGCGAGGATTTTCTTGGCCTTGTATTGCTTCTTATGCGCTGGTCGAGACCGGATGGCCGACCGCACGAGAAAAGCCGATCTCGTTAGGCCAGCGGACCGCGCCAAACGATCGATCTTTTCAATCTGGCTCTCCGGAGCCGTTATGTTGATGCGGATTGTCCGTTCTGAATGGGCGGCGACAAGAAACGCCACGGCGCCCTTAAGGGCAGGATCATCTGCCACGTCATCAATGGTTGATGGATTGGGAATCTCGTCGCCATCCTCAATCATCCCAGCAATATGAAAGCTCAGGGCTTCTGCCGCTTTGCGCCGCGCTTCTTCCAAAGTTCTACCAGCGGTAATGCACCCAGGAAAATCTGGGAAGCTCACGCCAAAATCCGATTTACGATCCTTATGCAGATATGCGATGTAATCCATCAATCACCTCAACCTGATGCCTGCTTGCTTTTCGATGCTTCTCAGCGTGCCGATTGGTATATCTCGGACAGGATGCGGCACAGTGACCCGTCCCGGCTTCATCGGATGCTTGAACTGCTTGTGGCTCCCAACCTGCGCAACCTCATACCAGCCGCTCTGCTTCAAGCGCTGTATGATCTCTCGGCTGGACACCCAAAAATGATACACACTTTATACACACCCGTCAAGAAGCAGCATACAGGAGCCTGATGAAAACCTCGATTGCGGATCCCGAATAATAGTTCCCTTCTCATGAAATCCATTAGAAAGTATTTGACTGCAAGACCGTTCTCTGGCGGAAAAATTACGTCAACACCGATTGACGTGTGCTTCGCCAGTGAACGCAAAAGGTTGGATTTTTGCAAACCCTGATGGAGGGCCGCCGTACTGGCGGGACGTATTCAGGAGAACTGTCTCGTCCCAGCCACGGAAAAGGTGGGATTGGGCCGGATCGTATGGCATACGGTTCGTCACAGCCAATCTTCCCTGCTACATGCGCTAGCTTGGATCTCAAGATTCAGCAGGAAGTACAGCGACACGCAGATATTCGGACGACCATGAACATCTACACGCGTGCGGTTCCCACTGCCCTGAGAGAGGCAAACAACAAGGTGGTTCGTCTGGTTCTGTCAGCGCAGGTAGCGTGGGCTTAATGTTCCCTTGAGCTCCCTCGAAGCTCTGCAAATGATTGTTA
>Ga0209008_1000270_pt1 | contig 21193 bp, 33 predicted proteins | sample JacPin_JW_Ref_O3_FD_187963 | JGI IMG/M metagenome (GOLD analysis project Ga0209008, IMG submission 187963) | Forest soil microbial communities from Algoma, Ontario, Canada - Jack Pine, Ontario site 1_JW_Ref_O3 (SPAdes) (version 2) | ecosystem: Environmental > Terrestrial > Soil > Boreal...
CCGCCCGCCGCCACCAATCACCCGGAGACTAAACCAGTGGATGGCAGTCGGACTTGCACGTAACGGCTGTCCCGTTAGCGCTAAGCACCCAACTCGGCTAACAGGCTATCCGTGTCAACCGACGCACCCTTCGCCGCCTTCTCCGCCTCAATTCGCTCCACAATCGGCTTGATTTTGGGGCTATTGCGTAGCGCCAGCTTCTCGTTCTGAGACTTGCCCTTGAGGAAGGCCTTGACCCGCGCCACAGCCTCGGCGTCGGATTCGCTTTCCTTACGGGTGAGTTCGACCAGGGACTTGAGCAGTACCGAGGTGCCGGCAAATCCATCTCCCTCGCGACGCGCAGACCACTGACCCGCATTCAGTTGCTCAATCAGCGCATCAACCGCTGCGACCTTGTCGTCGATGTCAGTGAGCTTCGGATCTGCCAGCTCATCGCCGAGCTTCTGAATGGCTCCGTGACCGGCAAAGGTCAGGAGAAGATCCGGCCGCGGATAGAACACACGGCTAACGCCGTTACGGAAGTCGAGCGTGACCTTCACGGTCGCCGCCGACTCGTCAACTTCGTAGTTCTTGACCAGATCCCGTTTACCTGCGAAATCTACCTCGCGCCCATCGTCCATTTTGACAGTCACGACAATGGCCTTGGGCTTTGCCTTTACATTTTCCTGAACTTCATTTTCTGCTGCAGACATTTTCAATTATCCTTTTAGACTTCTGAAGAGGGACGTTTCAAGTAGGTATTCCCTCGATGACCTGTAAACCGATCATACGCCACTTGGCGGCGAATGTCAATCAAGATATTGAGGTTAACGTATATCCTTAAATGCGGGTGGATTCCAGACGAGATTATCCACCTGGTCTGAATAGGCCAACCAGTCCACACCCATCTTTATTGCAACCAGACGTTCAACAACGGAAGCAATTTGATGCTGTTCGTAGTATGGTGCTTCAGGATCGTCCCCAGGCTCCCCAGCTTGTCCGCCTCCATGCCAAACTGTGCCAACAAAAAAACCTTTTTCGTATTTCAGATCAAAGTCGTCAACTTCTTTCGCTGTAATACCCTTGGCTCTACAGAGCGTCATTTCAACTAATTCGTGGATTGCAATCAAGATTTCCTGTTTCCAATTATGAAGTGAACTTACCTTTATGTACCAGTTTCCTTCGGGGCTCACGGTCCAGTCGCCGCAGGTATCATATCGCTGCGACGCGTGCGGGATGGTTTCAATTAGGATTTTCATTTTGATTGCTTACATTTGGCATCAGATTGTGGCGAACACAGCGGACAATTGATCTTCTTGCCGTAGTGCTCGCAAACTTTGCGCTCCATCGCGGCCCAAGCTTTACCGACGATTTCAGCGATCTTAGCCTGTACCACAGGGTCTTGCAGCGCCTTCATGGCTCGCTCTCGCTCCTGGCGCTCCCTTGCTTCACGGGCACGAATCGGCGCATCCATTGGCGCGTTCATGTCGAATGGCGGAATTTCAGCCATCGACAGCGCCTCCGCTGGCAACCGGCCAGTCCCCGACCATATCGGAATCATCGAACCGTAGTCGGCGCATGCCCGTTGCACCGCATCCACGGCGACAATTGCTGCCTGAGCCTTGAATGCAAGATCGTGCTCGCTGTTGTCGTTCATGTCGTCCACGACGGCGGCAAGGTGATCGATAATCTGTTGCAGCCTCATGTGCCACCTGATCCGCTAAAATGTGGCGCGGGGTACGAGCCCTTGAATGCCGCGACATAGCCACAAGTGCAAAGGTCGGGACGCGGCCTACCCCAAGCCGGGCAGCCCCCTTTACATTGGCCGTACTCGTAAAGCGCCTTCTCCAAGTCATCGATACGCAAATCCTTCGCGCCTTCGCTGGACATGCATTCGTTGAGTTTTTCCTGCAGATCATCCGCCAAGGTGCTGTTGTCGTTCACGGCTTAACCTCCTCCATCGATAGCTGTCACTTTCCCGCCAGTGCGAGAACGCCTTCAATCTCGCGCTTTGCTGTGTTGATCGCCTGACGAATCGTGTCGGCGCTCTCAGGCCAGAAGCTGCCATTTGATGCGATGGTCAACCCCGTTCCGTCGAAAAAGACAATGGTCTTGGTGCCCGCGCTAAGATCGGCGCGACCAAGCGGCAGTGTGTCGAACAGCACTCCCTTGATGTGCTTTCCTACCAAATCGCGAAAGCAGTCCTTCGTGTTACTTGCCGCGGACAAAAACATAACCCTGGATTTCATCACGTACACCCGTAATCGCAAAAGAACACGCCAGCTATTGGGCTATCCTTGCATCGATCGCAGAGTTTCCCGCGATCAATTAGCTCGTTATACCGCGCCTCAAGCTCCCTAATCCGTATCTGCAGCCGCGCCTCCAGAGCTAGCACCTGCAGACGATCTGCCGCAGCTACCCAGCCTTCGATGCGTAGAACTTCGATTGCTTCGATGATGTCCATTTTAATCTCCTTGGTTAACCGAGGTTGCGTCGAGGTAAATTCCGTAGCCCACGAGGGCTACGAGCCCGAGACAATAAACTCCGCAAAGAATGTGAATCACTTTAGTCTCCTGAAACATTTTGGGCAGATAGCAAGATGCGAACGTGTGGGATCGCTGGTGTCAGTCCACGAGGGTTGGTTCCCGATCCACCCACAGCCCCCGGAGACCCGGCCCCTTCGGCATCGATATCGATAGGGCTGGCCCAGGAACGACAGCAGACGCTGAGGCAGATAACGAGTAGTTGCTACTATGCTCACAAGCGGGTGGATGGTCATACTTTCACCAGTTTCAAGGCCTCTCGGGCGCGGGATAATTCAGCCTGGTAAGTTGGATCAGCCTTGCGCTCAGCAAGGTCGGCCTCCCGTTCCGCCTGCCACTTTTCAATAGGACTGTAGATTGAGTTGAGCGTCTCAAAGATGGGTTTCGGGCCGTTTTCTAGAATGCCGAGAACAACTGAAGTATGTACAGGCAGTCCGTTGACTATTCCGCGATGACCCTCTTTAGGATGATTAGTCGGAACCACGAGCGCTGACGCGCCGACGATACAGAAATAGCATTCAGTATAAAAGACTGGCTGTTTCATTCCATGTCTCCTTCCCACAGCAACGCCGGGCCGACTATCATAAACCCAGGAGTTTCGTCTACCGTCTGCTGTCGTGGATCTACCGAGAGGTCAGAGTAAACAAAGTTGGTGCCTTTTTGTTGACGACAGACCGTAGCATTATAGTAAATCCGCGTCGCTCGGTCGTTTCTCTTCAGCCCGTGCATAAGACCTTCTTCATCAACAAACATATGGCAGTAACGATCTTGCCACAGCACCGAAACGTGCTCAAGGTTTTCGTGAGCCCTCAGCCCCAATCGATCTTTTATCCAGTCCCACGGCGGACAGGCATAGACCAAGGGTCCTTGGTAGTCCTCAGTCTCGACGGTCCCATCAACTTTCAATAGATGAAGCATATTCATTTTAGTCTCCTTTTCATGACCAACAGAGTCCAGAGTGTAGCCTCAATAAGAGCCGTGGCAATAAGTATTGACTCGCTCATGGCAGTCGAATCCGCATCGAGAGCACCTGGGCCCGCTTTTTACAGGCTCGATTGAGTCGGCGATCGAGCAACTCTCTGCGCCGCATCGGCGTAGCCATTGGTCGCCAGCCGACGAAAAGCCTTTTGAGCCACTTCACAAAAAGTCACTCACGTAGAGACGCTCGGCTTCAGCCAGAGGCAATTGACGCAGCATTTGCCCCGCGCGTGTCGCTTCGCGCAGGCTTTGCTCAATTAGGCTTAGCCGGATAAGCTTAGCTAGCTTGCAGTTGGTTGGCACACTATCGTGTACGTTAATTGGACGTTTGTGATTCACGTGTAAGTCTCCTAAATTCATCTGCATCTGCTGCAGTTTTAAGTGAAAGCGTCTCGATCATTGAGCGGACGCAGCTTTGCCAAACGCCCCAATCGAGTTGCTCGAAGAGCGTTCCACGCTCTGGCCGCATGCGGGCGAGGGAGCGAGCGGTTTGTTCCTGCAGCTTAGACAGCACCTGCGCCACCTTCCGCTACTCGGGCCGTTTCGGCCGCAGCTGCATCAGCCTGCGCTTTCATTTCCTCACGCAACCGAGTCTCTTCAGCCACTCGATCAGCTTCAGCCTTCACGGCCTGCTTCCAGGCCTGTTCACGATCCTTGCGCACCGAGCCTGGAGCGTTGGACAGAACCTCGCCGTAGGCTGGCACAATGACCTTTCGGACGTGCGCCTTCGCCTGATTAATCGAGGGAAATTCCTTGACGCTGCCGTCAAGGCTGTAAATCAATCTTCCGTGCCGGTAGTACTTAAGCATATGAATTAGCTCCTTGGGTTAATCAACTTTGAACTTGAATCAAAACAACCTTCATCCCGAGTTTCAGCATAATCGGCCGAATTCTCGGAGGAATCAGCTTGAGCACCATCTCTGCCGAAGCAATCGGAGAGCCAAAGGCTCGACCCTCACGCGTGATTATCTGATACATTGAAGTCTCCTGTTCAATCATAAGGCGTTCGCTTGCGAATCACACCTGAATGCTCGTCCCAGATTTCATCCGGCAACAGCTCGCGCGTTGGCTTAGGCTCCTCAAGCTCCTTCATCAAAGCCGTCACATCCACTTCAGGCGGCGATTTGCTTTGATCAACAAGCTGTTGAAACCCGGCCAGTCGTGCTGCACTTGCAGCTATATCACTCTCGTCAGCCAGCCGTGGATCTGTCCCAATTATAGCAATATCGTTGTAGGTAAGTCCGTTAAGCAGCTGATAAATCGCATTGAGCGAGCGCTTAAACTTACGCGACAGTCTCGGCTGACTCCAGCCTTCAGCCCGGAGCTTTCGACACTCTGCTACTTCCTCTGGTGTCAGCCGTTTTCCCGGCTGGTTCGTCGAAGTAAATTTACCTTTGCTGCTCACAGTACCCCATCTAACTCAAGTGCTGAAATTAATAAATCTACATCGCCGTAAAACCTTACAGGAATTAACACTTCGATGTTCTTGTCTACAATAGACTCGACTGTTACTCCCTTACAATACTCTACAAAGAGAATCGCAGGCTTTATCTTAAGCCGTCTGGCTATCGTAAAGACCAATCCAGTCCAGATAATCTCCCATTCGCAGGGATCGCCTTCTACATCTGGCTCTGGCGCACGCCAGTCTTTCAGCAGCTCAGCCACCTGTCTCTGATAGTCCGTAAGCCACAATGTTCCGTCCATGTCGTGCATGGTATCATAGCTCGGCCGCCCATGTCAACGTAGTATTGCATCCGGGCGTCATCGCTTCGATAGCGAGGGTTATCGCCTCTCCATCATCATAATCATACGACGACCGGACCCCCTTACCCACCCGTTCAGTTCACGTGCGTTCAGTCTCCTGTTCTTCTAAAAAAAAAAAAAAAAAAAAAAAAAAAAAAAATAAGAACTTAGAACTTTAGAAGTCTCTAGTCAGTTACTTTCTGTACACGTCAATTGGTCCGAGCCACCCCGATCGTCGTATGATGATTATGAGTATGATTTGATTTACCTACCCCGAAAAGAGAGGGTTTGCAGTCCCCTCTCGTTTAAGGCTAGGCCATCAATTCGTCGAGGAGGCTTTCGCTGTCGATGTCCGAGGCCAATGCCGCTCTCAATCGGTCGATTATCGGCTTGACCTTGGCGTTCAACATCAGCGCGCTCCGCGCGGCCGGCTCCTTGGACTTAACCCAGGCAGTTAATTCGTCCTTAGTCTTGCCCGGTTGCAACTCCATGAGGGCTGTGACCAACAAGCCGATGTCCGCACCGCTGACGCGAGTTGACGCGCTTCGGGCGGGCGACCAATCAACTGTGCCGCTTTCGAGATGCTCGATCATTTGACGCATCGCGGCGAGTTTGTCGGCGTTCGAGGCTGGAAGCCCTGTTGCTGGATCGCGCGACATCGCGGCTTCGTTCGAGATCTTTCTCGACCAACCGAAGAGGGCTGCCTGCCGCTCCGTGCCCGCGGCACGCTCGCCGTGGAATGTGAGAGTCTCACCGCCGAGAGTGAACGTGATTTGACTCACGCTGTTGTTGATTTCAATGCCAATGCGCTTGGAGGCATCAGCGGTTTTTGAGTCTGACATAATCTAGTCTCCTGTCGGTCGGAATTGACCGCATGAGGAGTCTCACATGAAACCCCTCAAGCTGTCAAGCACGATTATAACAATTCGATCCGTGCAGGCTGGAAGCCACACTGACCGCTGCAGGGCATGAGCCGCTGCGCCGCAACAAGAGTCTTGAAGCGCTTTGCTTTGGCGCGATCCTCTGACCAGCACGTGGGGTCATCACCCAGGGCGAGCCAGGCCTTGTCGTAGCATACCAGGTACGCGCCGTCGGTTGCGTGTCGAATCACATACATCGTTAGTCTCCTGTTACCGTGATGCCATCATACCACGCACCCATCCGATGTCAAGCTATTTATTGTGACGTGCGCCGCGCCTCATCTGCCATCCTAGACCCCCTAGGGGAAAGTTTATTAGACTGGCGGACCCCACCCTATCCACCTTCCTAAGTTTTTTCTCCTGTAACTCATTCACGTGAACGGGTTGACACCAACTTGCGTGAACCGAACGAGCTGAAGACAATGGCCAAACGGACGTTTGACTGTGAAATAAAGCTTGACAATACTCCATTTAGAGTCTAAATTGGTGGGCAGTATAGGAAGACCCCGGCCCGCGAGGTTCACGTGAATGCAGTAACACTGGAAGAGCTAGAGAGTGAAGCTCAAATAGCTCCGAGATTATGGCCCTCAGAAGAGCTAGCATACCTAGCTGGATTCTTAGACGGCGAAGGTACATTTACTGTGTATAGCGGAGAAACACAAGGTGCTATAGTATATAGTGCTTTAATGTCAGCGGGTAATAACGATAAGGCGGTGCTAGCCTGGATACAACAAGCATTCGGGGGTAAGGTCTGGTGCGTAGGTGGAAAGGCTCATTGTGAAACGACCTATCAATGGATGATCCAGGAGAAGTCAGAACTGATAGCATTAATACCTCAGTTATTGCCGTATCTTAAAACGAAAAATCTTCAGGCTAGACTTGTACTTAAATATTGCATAGAGTTTCAGCACGCGCGCCGCGGCGTAGTCGTAACCAAGGAAGATCATGAACTGCGCAATGCCTATTGCGTAATGTTTAAAGAATTAAATGCGCGTGGCAAGGGTAGTACAGAAACTAAAACTAACGCTATTAGACTCATAGTTAATAGTGGAATACTAGACCTATGAGCGCCGAACTTCAAGATCTTCTAGACGAAAGTCTATCAGGTACTACGCAGCCTGCTGTAGTTAAACAGCCAATAAAGAAGGTTAACTATTCTCATGCCGCGATGGCAGATTTGATCATTGCCGATCCTGGCATCTCCCAAAATCGCCTCGCCGCTCACTTTGGTTACAGTGCCTCCTGGGTCTCAACCGTGATGTCGAGTGATGCCTTTCAGGCCTATCTGGCTACGCGGTCCGAGGAACTCGTCGACCCGACGGTTAGGGCCTCAGTTCAAGAACGCTTCGAAGGCATGGTTCACCGGTCGCTTGAAATCCTCAACGAGAAGCTCTCGAAGCCCACTTCACTGATCAGTGATAACTTCGCTCTGAAGAGTTTTGAGTTGGCATCCCGAGCTGCTGGCTATGGCGCCCGTACCAATCACGCGCCGCAGGTTACTCCCGGCGACGTACACATTCATCTCGAGTCCCTCGGCGACCGCATGGTCAGCCTCCTTCAACGCAAGCGAGTCGAGGCATTAGTTCTCGACCAGGAGATCTTCGATGCTTCGAAATAAAGATGATAGGCTTTGTATGCCTGCGGCGGCGATGTCTCTGGGCGGGACGCGAGCACCATATCTGACGGACCCGGCGCCTCCTGCAGGCCAAGACGAGCCTACGCCGAAGAAGCCGATCAGCGCGCATAAGACAATGTGCGGGGCTGAAATGCCGCCGCGGCTACCGAGCTTCAAATGAGAATTACAAAGCTGTCGATTGGGGTAGCAGGCTCGGGCGCGCGCTTCGTAGCTCCTGGGTTCACGCCTTGGGTGCCGTTGGATCACCTCCAGCGATTCTTCAACGTCATGCTTGGGGTGATTCCATCAAGTGACTCGGCAACCCTGGCGATGGCCGGGCAGTTCACTATTGACCCGCAGGATCAGGACACGGGTGACTTGACCAAGGACATGAATGCCCACCGAGTAACAATTGCTCGAGTAGCTGCGTTAGCTACCGTGACTGATCTCTATGGCCACGGGTTGTCAACTAACGACGGAGTGACTATCTACGGTGCAGGTGCTCCATTTGACGGTGAGCAACCGGTGGTTACGGTCCTGACGCCGACGACTTATACCTACCCGGTAGCAAACAGTGGGGCGCTCGTGGCTGGTGATGCCAAGGCTATTCCCGCGCGAGTCTTTCCGATCACAGCAATCACAGGCACGGCGCGTCTTGCAATCCCGCTCAACGAGGGAGCCGGTACTCCGAACAACGGTATTGTCACAGCAGTGAGGCTAAACGTCACAACGTTAACTGCAGGGTTTGTTGACTTCATAGTTATTCAAGGATTGGGTATCTAAACCCGCTTCATAGCATCAGGCAGCTGATCAACTTTTTACTTTAACTCTAGGAGATTCTCAAATGTCAACTCAAACAATTTCTGTAGTTTATGCGCCGGTAGCAGGCTTTCCCGCTGGAAGCGTCGTAGCCAATATCCTCGCCGTGATCACCGGAGCTAACCCGGCGAACTCGATGTCGCAGTCGGTTGCCCCCGGCACGGCGTCGGTTGTATTCACGAACGTCAACGCCGATAGCTACAGCTTCTCGATCTCGGCCGTTGATGCTAACGGTAATGTCTTTGGCACGCCCGTAACCGGCACGTTTACTGCCACCGGTGCAACGACTGTTACTCTAAGCATCCCCGCTTCGGCGACTGTCGCACAGTCATGAAGCGCTGGTGGCATTGGCTGATCCGTAGGCACAAAACGGTAACGCTCATGCTGCCGTTTGCGGCTCACGTTAATAAGATAAACTAGATGGCCAACCGAGTTCAGATTCCGCCGAAGCGCTTGGGAGAAACCGTTATTCTTGGGGCTAACGGTAACAGCCCCTTTAACTTTATCTCTTCGCTTGCGCCGACGGAATCGATCTCGACAGCAGTAGTAACGTGTTCAGTCTACAGTGGTCTCGACCCCAGTCCCTCTTCGGTGATTTCAACTGCAGCCACAATCGTTGGCCAGCAGGTTCAACAGAAAATCACTGGCGGGGTTCTGGGAGTCATTTACGAGCTTCAATGCTCGATTCTGACCTCTCTGGCCCAGACACTCGAGCTCTGTGGTTATCTAGCGATTATCCCAGATTTACCTTAGGAGTTTGAAATGACAGCAATTAATCCAATTGGAGTGGGGGCAAAGCCCTCCGGGCCACCAGCGGCCGGGAAGACCGAAGGCGGACGGATCATTCCGTTGTCAGAGCAAGCGGCGTCTTCGCCGCCCGCGGGCACGTCCGTGGCGGCAATCACCAGTGACCAGGCACTTGCATCGTTAATCCATGCAACGCTCGAGGGCGGTGGTGACCAGGGCAAGGTTGCAGTGAATTGGCTGAAGCAATTCCTTGCAGCGAATCCGGCGACGGCGAAGTCGATTCAACCAGTTAAGTAACCTCAATGCCCCGACTCTCGGCTGAAATGATCGAAGCGTTTGCAGGAATGTACCTCTCGCCGAGGTATGATTCGCCGCAACCGACTCCTGACTTTCACCGAGAGTGCTGGGCTAGGTACTGCGGCGACTCGCCCGCTTGCGGCACGGCGGCGCCTCGGAACCACGCGAAGTCTACGGGATTGACTCATGACTACGGCCTCGCCACTGCATGCTTTCGAGCCGAAAACTACATCATCCTCGTCGGCGCAAGCGAAGAAATGGCGATCGAGCATCTCGGAGACATTGCAAATGAGCTCCGGGAGAATGAAGATCTCATTCGAGATTTCAAGATCAAAGGGTTTTCTAGCGATCAAAAGACTGACATCATCGTGGAGTGTCTTGATGGCTATTCCTTCCGAATCATTGCTAGAGGCGCAGAACAAAAAATACGTGGACGCAAGTGGCATGGTAAGCGTCCTGGTCTCATCATTGGAGACGACCTTGAAGATGATGAACAGGTTGAAAACATTGATCGACGAAGGAAGTTCCGCAAGTGGTTCTTTAGAGCTTGTAAACAATCTCTACGCGATGGAGGAAAGATTCGCGTTCATGGAACAATTCTGCACGAAGATTCGTTGCTTAGTCGCTTGATGAGGAACAAGAGCTGGAACTCTCGATGCTACAAGGCTCACAAGAGTTACTCAGATTTCAGCCAGATTCTCTGGCCCGAGAAGTTTCCTGAGGAACGGCTGCGGGCGATTCGCCAGGAGTTTATCAACGAAGGAGACTCCGCCGGTTACAGCCAAGAATACCTCAACGATCCTATGGACAATGGAGATGTCTATCTCAATCGAGACAAGTTCAATGAAATGAAGGACGAACACTTCGATTCATTCAAGTTGTTTTCAGTCGGCTGGGACTTTGCCATCTCGAAGAAAGATCGGGCCAATCGAACGGCTGCGATTGTTGGCGGAATGGACCTGGGTAATATACTCAACATTCAAGACGTGCGAGTTGGCCGTTGGGATGCCCTTGAAATCATCAACGAAATGTTCAGCGTTGAGAGCCGCTGGAAGCCTGATATGCACTATGTAGAGAACGGCCACATCTGGCAGACGATCGAATCAATGCTGAATGCAGAGATGCGCCGCCGCGGCATTTACTTCAACATCACAGTCTTGACTCCTGTCAAAGACAAAAAGACTCGTGGTCGGCCGTTTCAGAAGCGTCACAACTCTGGCGGTATGCGGTATGACGTTAAAGCTGATTGGTATGAAGAGTACCGGGAAGAGAACTGTAAGTTCACTGGGGATAGTGAGGCTACGGCTGACGATCAGTTCGACGGCACAGCGACGCTCTGCCTCGGCCTCGAAAAGGCTCCCGAGCCAGATGAAGAGGACGAGTGGACTGAAGAGGAACTTGACGAAGTGATTCAATCAAATATGCTGAGGTCTCAGGGTAGCGGAAACCGTAACAGGGTAACGGGATACTGAAGATGCTGAACCTCGAACAGCATCTGAAAATCGACGAAGAGACTTGCAAGTCCCCCAACCTCGTTGATCGGCTGACCGAAGCTGATGCTCAAAAAATTGGCTCGCTGGTCTGGGACGGATACTCCCATGACAAGCAATCCAGGATGACCTGGGAACTCCGCATGACCGCGGCGATGGATCTGGCGATGCAGGTGGCTGAAGCCAAGACCTTCCCCTGGCCCGGTTGCGCGAATGTTATTTTTCCGCTCGTGACGATAGCGGCGTTGCAGTTCTCAGCCCGTGCCTACCCCGCGCTGATTCAGGGAACCGACGTAGTGCGATACAGGGTGATCACTCCTGACCCCCAGGGTTCGATCGGTCAGCGAGCTACTCGTATCGGCCGCCACATGAGCTGGCAAGTCTTGGAAGAGGACGAGGCCTGGGAGGAGCAGCACGACAGACTCTTCATAAATCTCGCCATTGTGGGCAGTGCTTTTATCAAGTCCTATTACAAGGCTGAAAAGCACTGCAATGTTAGTGAATTGGTTATGTCAAGGGATCTGGTAATTGACTACTACGCCAAGTCTGTCGACTCGGCGATGCGGTTAAGTCACTTGATTCCCATGTACCGGAACGAAGTTTACACTCGCTCCGCGATGGGCACTTTTGTAGACGTAACTAACGAGCCTTGGTTCTCAGTCAACCCCCCACCCTATTACTTTCGTTCCAAAAGCGAGATCGACCGGGACCTTCGCGCCGGCCAAAACCCTCCGCCGGCCGACATGGACGGGGCCTTTATGACAATCGAGCAACACAATTGGCTTGACCTTGACGGAGATGGCTATGCCGAACCTTACATTGCTACAATTGAGGAGTCGAGTCGTAAGTTGCTGCGTCTGGTTGCGCGGTGGGAGAAACCCACGGATGTTCTCCGAACCGCCACAGGCAAAATCATTTCAATCAAGCCCACGAACTACTTCACGAAGTTCAGCTTTATACCGTCACCTGATGGAGGGATCTACGATCTCGGCTTCGGAACTTTCCTCGGTCCCATTAACGAGGCTGTTTCTACTGGTGTTAACCAGCTTCTTGACATGGGCACGATGCAGAATTCGATCGGTGGGTTCCTAGGTCGAGGGGCCAAGATCCGTGGCGGCATCTACACAATGGCGCCATGGGAATGGAAGAGAGTCGATTCGACGGGTGACGATTTACAGAAGAGTCTCGTTCCCTATCCCACGCGCCAACCGCTGGATGTAACGCTGAAGTTGATTGTTTTGCTGATTGAATATGCTAATCGAATTGCCGGAACGGTGGAGACTCAGGTCGGCGAGAACCCTGGCCAGAACACGCCCGCCGAAACGGCGCGGACTACCAATGAAAACGGCATGCAGATGTTCAACATGATCTTCAAGCGAGTGTGGCGCAGTCTGAAAGAAGAGTTCAAGAAGCTTTATGGTCTCAACGCTATGTATCTCCGGACACATCAAACCTTCGGCCCGAACAGCGAAATGGTTATGCGCGAGGATTATATTGGCGATCCAGATCAAATCGCTCCAGTTGCGAATCCTGCCATTACTTCGTCGACGATGAAGTTGAACCAAGCAATCACTCTCAAGCAAGCTGCCGCCACGAGTCCCGGTTACAACCGCGACGAAGTCGAGAAGACCTTTCTCAAGGCCCTTCAAATAGAGAACGTCGAGAAGGTTTATCCAGGTGTCGAGGCCACTGGTCCGTTGCCCAATCCCAAGCTTCAAATCGAGCAGATCAAACAAGACATTGCGCTCAAGAAAATCGATGCGGAGAAGCAAAAATGGGCCAACGCATTGCTGGCTGACCGCCCACACCTCATGGCGCAGATCGACTTACTCAAAGCTCAGGCCGCAAAGCTCATTGCCGAGATTGGCCACGAAAGGGCGGCGTTACAAATTCAGGCTTTCGAAATCGCTATCAACGCCCTGCAAAACAATGTCAAGATGAATGACGAACGAATGGCTTCACTAAAGGAAAACGACGATGGAAAGACTTCCGACGGAGGAGGAGTACCTCGATTGGCTCAGCCATCCGGTAACCAAGGCGTTCCGACGCCTTCTGGAGGAGGGGGCCAAGGGGCTAATGGAGCAATGGGCGGAGGGCAGCCTGCAGTCTAGTGATCCTCACGAGACGCAAGCAGCTAGCCTTCAGGCACTCGGTCAGTTAAAGATTTACAGACAACTAAAGGAACTTGATTATGAACAGTTTATCGCAACATTCGACCGAGGAGATATCCCCGCGTCTAAACCGGTCAGGACTTCACCCCTTGGGGCGAGCCGTGTTGATTAAGCCTCTTGAACCCGAAATCACTGAAGGGAAGATCATCATCCCTGATCATGTGAAGGAAGGCCACCAGATGCGAGAGGTCCGGGGCCAAGTGATGGCTGTGGGGCCAGAGGCCTGGCGAGACGAGCAATCGCCGAGGGCGATACCAGGTGACTTTGTTCTGGTAAGCCAGTGGGCCGGTGTAGTCCTCCGCTCTAACCTCGATGGCGAATGGTACAGAATGGTTAATGCAGAGGATGTTTACTGCGGAACTGACGCGCCGCTGGGCAAGCAAGCTCCTGCACCGCACTCAGAGAGCCGCTTGAGGGCAGCAGCCAAGCTTCAAGAGGGCCGTGTGTCATGAGCGCAACTGAGGTTGAAACCCAAGCCCTCGCGATGGGCTGGATCCCTGAGGAGAAATTCCGTGGCGACAAGGCGAAGTGGGTCGATGCTGAAACTTATGTCGAGCGGGGGCAAACATTCCTCCCCTTTATCAAAGCCGAAAATCGGAAGCTTCAAGAGAAGCTCGAGCAAGCAACCGGCACGATTACGCAGCTCACTCAGTCCGCTCAAGCGTTGACTGAATCGGTTGAGTCGTTGAAGAAATACAACAGCGAAATGAATCAGCAAAAGGTTCAAGAGCTACGAAAGCAGATCATGGCTGAACTGGTTGAGGCCAAGAAGTCTGGCGATGTTGAGCGAGAGGTTGAGCTGACTGACCAGCTCAACGATGCGAAGGCGGCGTTGAAGACTGCACAGACCACCGAAACGGTGCCTGACAAGAAGCCCAACGGGCAGGACACAAGTCAAATCGATCCTGAGGTCAAACGCTCCTGGGACCAGTGGGTCGCTGCCAACACCTGGTGGAACGACAACGATGATATGAGAGCAATTGCGGTTGACGTGGCTTCGAAGATGAATCGCTCGGGTGAATTGAAGCCCTCGATGTCTCCGATGGAGCGATATGAGGCTGTGGGCAGGCGGACGATCGAGCGATACGAAAAGCTCACTGGTCAACAGCAACAGACCTCGAAGGTCGAAGGCGGTGGGGGCGGCGACCGAGGGGCCGGGAGCAACGGCGCTGGCAAGTCCTTCGCCAACCTCCCCGCAGATGCTAAGGCTGCTTGTGCTTCCTTCGCCAAGGACCTCGTTGGCCCCGGCAAGACTTACAAAGATCTTAAATCCTGGCAGGCCAAGTACGCCGCCGATTATTTTGGTTAAAGGTAAACTCAAATGACTAGAGAAAACACAATGACTGGCGGTAAAGAACAGATGGAACTTAACCCGATTCTCAAGGCTCGGGTGAAAGCGTCTGAACAACCGGTGGCAGATGCTGCGGTGGCTAACGAAGCTGGGGCAGATGCTCCCGCGGCCGTCGCTCGCCGCCGACGCATCCCGATGTCAGTCGCCCGCCGCAAGATGGAAGTCGAGGCGCTGCCGGGATTTCACCTCCATTGGTTTAGTGAAGCCAACGTGGCTCCGGCTCTTGACGCTGGTTACGAGTTTGTCTCCAGAGACGAGATCTCGCTCAACCAACTTGGCGTCGGCGCGAACCACAACATGTCTGGCAACACCGACATGGGATCGCGATTGAGTATCATTGGCTCACTCACCGGCCCCTCAGGCGGCCCCGAGCGAGCCTATTTGATGAAGCTTAGAGAGGAATATCGAAAGGAAGATGTGGTCGAGATGGCTCGAATTGCAGCGGTGCCTCTGGAGGCTATTTTCCAGGGCGAGATGATCGCTGGTCCGGAAGGCAAAGTAAACGAGCGCGGAGAGTTAGTGTATGTCAAAACAGCTCTGCTCAATCGCCCGACTCGCAAGGCAAAGGTTACAAGATGAATTCACTTAACGTAGGAGAACCTCAATGGCTATAGTTAATCCAAATAAGCCAGCGGGTCTTGCAGCTGTTAAGCACCAGATCGGTCATGCGATGACTGGGCAGATCAACATGTATACTGTGTTGGCCGCCGATACGAATCCCTATTTTCCGGGGGATCTGGTTGCTCTAACCGGCTCAGGCGATACTCGCGGCATTCCAGGCATCACGTTGGCGACAGCAGGTAACACTGCGGTTGGCGTCGTAGCGTCGATCGGCATCAACCCTGACGGTGGACCGTACATCAATCCCAACAACTTGGCGTTGACCAGTCGTCCCACCGGCGCGCAGCCGATCAACTACTACCTCGGCATCCTCGACGATCCTTACCTGATCTTTGAGATCCAAGAGGGCGGCGCAGGCACGAACCTCACGCAGGCAAACATTGGCCAAAACGCCAATATCCTGTATGCGGCTCCGGCTGCTGGAGTGGCGGTCAGCGGTACGACACTGAACAACGTCGGCACGGCCAACACTGCAACCCTCAATCTCAAGATCCTCGGCCTCGTTCGACGAGCGGATAACGCCTTTACCACAAGCCCAGCAACGGGTGGCGGCGCTCAAAAGTGGTGGGTTACGATCAACAACCACAGCTACAAGGCCGGCGTTGCCGGAATCTAAGGAGTAACCAATATGGCTATCGCCGGCGTTATAACTACAGGCTCCCACCCCAAAGCACTGTGGCCAGGAATCAATGCGTTCTGGGGTCAGATGTATGATGAGCACCCACGTGAGTATCCTGAGCTCTTCGACGAGAAGGATTCGGGAATGGCTTACGAACAGCAAGTGCAAGTGACAGGTTTTGGCCTGGCTCCTGTAAAGGCTGAAGGTGCTCCCGGAACTTACGACTCTGAGATCCAGGGTCCAGTTTCAACCTACACGCACATTGCGTATATGCTGGGCTACATCGTGACGTTCGAGGAGCTTCGAGACAACCTTTACGAAAAGGTCTCGAGAGAGCGTGCCGAGGCAAATGCCTTCAGCATCACTCAGACGGTTGAGATTGTGACTGCAGGCATCTACAACGATGCGTTTTTGGGACAGGTTTATCTGAACGCCAACGGGCAGCCGTTGATTTCAGCGACCAACCCCAACACCACCGGAGGTACTTTCAGCAACGCACTCACGCCATCGGCCGATCTGATGGAAGCGTCGCTCGAAGACATTTGCATCCAGGCAATGGGATTGCAGACCGACCGAAACCTCTTTGTGGCGATCCTGCCGCAGTCGCTTCATGTGCCTCGCCAGGAATGGTTTAATGCCAATCGCATTCTGAAGTCAGTGTTGCAGCCCGGTACCAGCAATAACGACATCAACGTGCTGAAGGCAACGAACGCGTTCCCCAAAGGCATCAAGATGAACCATTACTTTACGTCCCCTCATGCCTGGTTCGTCCGAACCAACTGTCGGCAGGGTATGCAAATGTTCTGGCGTGATCGTCCGTTCTTTGATCAGGACAATGACTTCGATACAAAAAATGCCAAGGCCTCCACGTACATGAGGTTCTCGGCAGGAAACAGCGATCCGCGTTGTATCCTTGGATCTAACGGGCCGTAATCAGGGCTAGTGTATGCACGTGAATTGGACATCAACGGTTCACGTGCAATCACCTAACAGGAGCAGTTAAATGGCACAATCACCTAGCCCACCGCCAACTAGAAACCCGTCGGGAACCACTTCGGATCCTCCCTACGGGCCTTTGGCTGATAGCGGCGCGGGCAATCCAGTTTTCTATCACGACTTTTCCGATGACTTCGATAACAGTCTAAGCATCACAGGAGCTTATACTCTAACGGGTGGCGGTACGGCAGTCCATACTCCCGGCGACGGCGGTTTGGTTTTGCTGAGTTCAACCGCTGCGGCATCGACATTTGCAACGCTGCAAGTGCCGGTGGCCGATTTCACCTTGCCACCTACTGGTATCAATCCGCCACTCACCGCCACGACAGTCAAGAAGCTTTTCTTCTTGGTTCGACTAGAATTGAGCGATGTGGTACTGTCGAGTTTCGTGGCAGGATTAGCGGCGACTTCAGCTACTACCTTCACTGCAGGCGTTCAGACCATTCTTGACGGAATCTTTTTCTACAAGGCTCCGTCGAGTGGTCAGATCCAGTTGATCATGAATGCCTCAGCGGGAAATAGCCCGTCGGCAGCTGCAGTAAGTTACACGCTGAACATTCCACTGACAGCTTACACCTTGGTCAACGCAACGTTTATTGACTTGGCTTTCTACATTGATCGTCAGGGCAACATCAACGTGTTTGTAGGCAATCCGAGTCTTGTTGGCTATGCTCCGCAATCAGGCAGTGGTCCGGTCAATGCAGCAACGGGCGTGACCCTCAGTCCTCCAGCTGGCAAGGCCGCTGGGTTCAACCAAACTTTCTTCAATCAAGTGTTCACTACCAGTCCGCCGCCATATCTGTCGACGTTGGCTGTCCTGGCACCTACAGTTGGAGTGAGCAATGGCGTGACTGCGGTAGCCAAAACGGCTACCGTTGATTTCATGGTCGCGCAAAAGGAAAGATAGATGACTCTAAAGGCAAAATGGCCGCAGGCGTCAGGCCGCAACCTAACGCTTCAGGTCACAGGCATACTGGCTCCGGGTGACGACCTCAAGGGCCAATTATTTTCAATCTCTGATTTGGCACGGCCAGAGATGAAGGGATTGAAAGTAGAATCAGTCTTGTTTGCACTGCAGGAAAAGATGGGACTACTCTTGTGGTGGGATGAAGGGACTTCAGACCTCATCCTGCCACTTGAGAGCAGAGGATTTTTCAGCTTCGTCTATCCGATTCACTGTCCAAAGGACTGGAACGGGACGGTTTGGTGGACAGCATTTAAAGTAGATGAGCCTAAGCACTTTTACTTTACCATGGAGTGTGAACCTCTGTGAGCGCCACGAACCCCTTTACGAATAACTGCTACCGTTGCATCACCAAGGCTATGCGAGATGCCGGGTATCTTGGTCTCGGACGCGAGCCCGATAGCGAAGAACTCGCCGAGCACATGGGGACGTTGAATGATATAGCCAACTACGAACAGACGCAAGGAATCAAGCTTTGGCTACAGGAAGACTTTAGCCTACAGGCTCCGCAGCTGCAAGTAGGAGTAGGGCTTTATACCCTGGGGCCTCTGGGCACAGTCCCGATGGTGAAGCCCACTCGCTGCATCGAAAGTTACTTCGTTGAACAGAATTCCCAGAACCGCCGACCCGTAGGCATTATCAGCCGCAATGAATGGGATACGCTTTCGACGATCAGCCAGGCCGGCACCGTCACCTCAATCTGGCCGGATAAGCAAGACCTTACCCTTAACATCAACGTATGGCAAACACCCTCGGCCGTAGAGGTCTTGGGTCAACTTCATCTGATTCTCCAGACGCAGATCAACCAGGTTACTGGTCTGACCGACATCATGTCGTTTCCCATCGAGTGGTTTCTTTTTCTCGAGTGGAGTTTGGCTGACGAAATGGCCACCGGTCAGCCCTCGGCCGTCCAGGCCAAGTGCAAAGCCAATCGAGAAAAATATACCTTTGCGCTCGAAGCGTGGGACGTGGAAGACGCATCGACTCGGTTCACTCCCGACACGGTTCAGATGTCGTCGGCCTCGCGCCAGCGGTTTACGAAATGATGGGCTCGGGGCAGGCGCCCCAGGCCGATTCAGTCGCCCGGCCAAAGAAGTGGCCGATGGTTTCGAGATTGCAGACTCGGGCGCCAATTGCTGTGCCGCTTCCTGGTGGTACGGCAAATCCAATTACCAAAGATGCGCATCTCATCAACGGCTTTGCCGAGTTTGATCCTGAGGATCAAGAGTACTGGATTTACAAGCGATTGAGTCTTGGAGCGCTTCAGTGGAGTCTTGGGGCAGGAACGCCGGGGAGCCTTTATACTGACAGTATTGGGTTTATCGATGCGGTTCAGGCCAATAATCTCTGGCGAATGAACACAACAAGCGGAGCAACTAACGTAGGTCACGTAGCGGGTGGAGCGCCATTTTACTTCACCGAGGCGAATGCAGGGCCTGGTGGAGCACGATACTTGGTTCTCACCCAGGCCGGTAGTGGGCAGCAAGTTCCGATTCTATACGAGATATCTCCGACGCCTGGGTTTGTAGCCCTGACAGGAGCGCCGCCACCCGTTGGCCCTGGGTCCGTTGAACTTGACGGCACAGTCTACGTTATGGATATCAACGGAAGTATCTGGGGTTCAGACCTTAACAACCCAGTCAATTGGACAGCCACAAACGTCATTCAGGCCGATTCTGAATCTGACCAAGGAGTGTTTCTGGCTAAACAGCTTTCCTATGTCGTGGCTTACAAACGTTGGTCAACTCAGATATTCCAAGACGTAGGCAACCCTACAGGCTCGCCGCTCGCGCCTGTTCCTGAGAGTCAAATTCCCCTGGGTATGCTCGACGCTTCGACCTTCCAGAATATCGACGAGACGCATTTTTGGATGACCTCAAACCACGACATCGCACCACAGATCGCACGTCTCGATAACCTTACGCCTAAAATCGTTTCAACTCCAGCCGTTGAAAAGATCCTGGCCAATTATTACTACTCCTTTGTTATTGGAGGCTCACCTCCAATTCCTTCAGCCATTCCTCTTATCTCGTGGAAGTTCAAGTGGGGTGGACACAGATTTTATGGACTGACGATTCAACAGCTGAACGTTACACTGGTTTACGATATTGATCAAGACCTTTGGTACTACTGGACAGATCCGAATGGAAACTTCTGGCCAGTTTATTCAATTGCCTACCAGGGTACGGCGACAATCGCCGGGACAGCGCAGATTACGTTTCCAGGATTTAGGGTTGCTCAGCATAATACTAACGGGAATATTTATTCTTTAGACGCCTCGAGCATGACGCCGACAGATCTAGGAGTGCTTTACCCCGTTGATATTTATACGCCTAACTTGTATCTAGGTAGCCGTCGTGGCCAGCTCAACGCGATTTACTTTACAGCCGATCAAACGCCGGGGAGTTTCTTGCAGGCCAGGTATAGCAACAACGACTTTCAATCCTGGTCGAACTTCCGCTCTGTGAGTCTCAATCAACAGAAGCCGGCTCTCTATCGCGAAGGCACCATTCGCAGTCGTCGAGCCTACCACTTCCGCCACATGTGCAATACGGACTTTAGAATCAAGTCCTCGGGGCTCCAGATGGATGTGGGAGTATTGTAAGTGGCAATCAATCCACTCACCCCGCCGCCGCCAAGAGCTAATGAAATAGCTCAAGGTGATGGGACCCCTGCTAATATTCAGTACTACGGCTGGTTTATTCGGCTGCAGAAGGTAATCAATGCGCTGATTGCGGCGGGTAGTGGCGGTGGCGGAACGGTTAGTGATATTACTTCAACAGGCGGTACAATAACAGTAACTAATCCTACAGGCCCTACAGTCAACGTTGAAGTTACTCATCCTGGGGGTACAGGCACGATCTCGGATATCACGAGCACGGGCGGCACGATCACGGTCACGAACCCAGCGGGGCCGACGACTGATATAGAAGTAGCGTCTGTGCCGGTAGGGGCCGCATCCAGTATTACTACCTTAACGCAAGCTGGCGGAGCCTCTCAGACTTACAACGTACCAGCAGGCGCAAAGGCCATTGAGGTCATCCTCATCGGCGGAGGGGGCGGCGGCGGTGGTGGAGGGGGCCACACTGTAGGATTCACTGTCGGCGGCGGAGGGGGCGGCGGCGGTGGAGGGGGAATTTCCTGGGCCACTTTCAGGGCGGCTGATCTTGGCGCTTCGGTAACCGTCACATTCTCCAATACTGCTGGCGGTACTCCAGGCGCTGGCGGCACGAGCGGTGCCGGCGGAAACGGCACCGCCGGATCGAATGTCAATTTTGGCGGGCACCTGATCGCATATGGTGGTGCCAATGGAACCGGCGGCACCAATGGAGCGGGCGCT
>Ga0209008_1000272_pt1 | contig 21177 bp, 17 predicted proteins | sample JacPin_JW_Ref_O3_FD_187963 | JGI IMG/M metagenome (GOLD analysis project Ga0209008, IMG submission 187963) | Forest soil microbial communities from Algoma, Ontario, Canada - Jack Pine, Ontario site 1_JW_Ref_O3 (SPAdes) (version 2) | ecosystem: Environmental > Terrestrial > Soil > Boreal...
GCCCTCGAGCCACTTGCTCAACCACTTCAGAGCCAACAGTCCCGCCGCGAATGCACAGAATGCCCCGAAAATTCCGGGGATCATCGCCGAGGTCAGCGCCGCGCTTCCGTTCACGTGTTCGGCCTTGACCAATCGCAGCAACTCTCGAGCAACCACCACCGGCGTCAAAACGACTGCCAGCGCGAAGCTAAATTCCTCGGCGCGCGCTTTGGCGACACCCGCAAGCATCCCCGTTGATATGGTCGCACCGGAACGCGAAAACCCGCGAAACGGAAGGCATAACCCCTGCACGAAACCTATCAGGCCCGCTTGCTTTGCGTTCAGGCCTACGCCTGGAGCTGCGCTTGCGAGCCCCGCGCGCTTCTCGAACGCTCCTGCAATCAGGATGAGAATGCCTCCAGCGAACAACGCGGGAGCGATCAGTTCCAGATGGCTGAACAGCTCTTCGACTTCCGCATTCGGTGCGCTGTGAAACCAGAACTTCTCGATGAGCTTGTTCAGTATCTCTCCCACAACACCGGTGAAGGCGGTTGCGAGAATCAAAAGCAGCGCAAAGCTCTTAAAGGCCGCCGCGGATTCAAAGAATGCCTTTTTCCACTGCTTCCAGAAATACAGAATGACCGCGAACATTGTTCCGGTGTGAAGCATAACCAGCAGCAGGGTCATCTCTGGCGAAGACGGATCCAGCCCCATGAGTTTTTCCACCACTACCACGTGTGCGGAGCTTGACACCGGTAGCAACTCTGTTAGACCTTGAACGAAAGCGAGAATCAGAACGCGCCAAATGGACATGCGTGCATCTTAAACACTCCGAGTACGTGCGGCAATCAGTTCGTGTCTGCGAAATCCACGCGTGTGGACAAACAGCAACCAACGGCGGGTTGCGGTTTGCGGTCGCAAGCGGTTTGATCGGGTCGCTCCGCGCCGGGTGTTTGCCGCGACAGACTCCCAAGCGAGCAAGCGACTCGATGATCACGGGTAAGGCTGGGCCGTCGTTGCTCCGTCCGCGCTCGCAAGCTCGAATCGCGCCGAAGGCCCGGCAGGGGCGCGTTAATCTGGAGGGTTCGGCGCTGCTTCACAGGTTGGCTGCTGGAACACGCGACCTCCGATATCATTACTCACTCCCGAATCCCGTTTGCTATAGTCACCTGCGTACTCGCGTTCCTCCGAATGGGTCTCGCGCGACAGCGCCCGCGCGACCCAGCCTTGAGGCGTCGCGGTTGCTGCGGTGTACTTTGCGCCGCCGGCCTGCGACGCCGCTTGTGACGCGGCCTTCCCCCCATCGCCCGAGGAGAGTTTTGTGCGCGTTCTAACACCAACGGAAAACAAGCGCTTCAATGAAATGATCGGCTTCGTAGGCTTGAGTCTCGCAGTCTTGCTGGCTCTGAGCCTGCTGTCGTATTCACCTCTGGACGCATCGTTCAACGTCTCGGCCGCGCCTCCGGGCTCGGGCCCGGCACGGAACTGGATTGGTCCTGTAGGCGCGCATACCGCCGATCTATTTTTCCAACTCGCTGGCTATGGCGCGTTCTTGTTTCCGATCGGAATGTTTCTGGTGGCCATGCGTTGGTTCCGCAGCCAACTGATGGTGGCTCCCACCGCGAAACTTATCGGCTGGGGCTTGCTACTGCTGTCGCTCTCTGCAGAAATGACTCTAGTTCACATGCCGGAGGTTCGCGGCGCGCTGCCCGCCGGCGGTCTTCTCGGCAAACTGTTCGCCCAGGGGCTGCGTGCAGCCCTGAATCCAGTCGGCGCAAACCTTGTCTCGATTGCCCTCCTGCTGACTGCTCTGTTCCTGACGACCAGTTTTTCATTCAGCGCGGCCGCCACATGGCTGAAGAAACCGATGGCCAGCGAGGGCATGATCGGACAGTGGATCGCTCGCGTGAAAGCCTGGCGCGAAGAGCGCGAGTCGGTCCAGCTTCGCAAACAGGTAGAGGACATCAAGATTGCAGGCCGCCGCCCCGTCGCGCAACAGCGTGTCTCAGTGAAGGAAGTTGAGGAAGAAGAAGCGGACCCGGTTGACCGCACCCCTGCGCAAGGTGAACGCGGACCGCACGTAATCCAGTTCCACGATCCGGCACCACCGCCGCCTCCCAGAAAAGCTGCTCCTGAACCCAAGATCTCCCAGGGCAAAACCAATTTCAGGCTGCCGTCGCCCAGCTTGCTGCGTGCAGCTGAGCACGGCGAAAAAATGGACGAAGCCGAGCTCAAGGAGTGTGCGCGGGCGATTGAGCAGAAATGCTCGGAATTTGAAGTCGGCGGCCACATTACCCAGATCAACCCCGGGCCGGTGGTTACCACATTCGAGTTCAAGCCCGAGGCAGGGATCAAGTACAGCCGGATCACCAGCCTGGGCGAAGACCTGTGCCTTGCGCTCCGCGCCGAGTCGCTGTTGATCGAGCGTATACCCGGAAAATCAACGGTCGGAATCGAAGTGCCCAACGCACGGCGCGAGACGATCGCGCTGCGCGACGTGATCGAGTCGCCGGAGTTTTCACATTCTTCCTCGAAGCTCACCATGCCACTGGGGAAAGACCTGATCGGCCGCATCCGGGCCGCTGACCTGACACAAATGCCTCACTTGCTGATCGCTGGCTCGACCGGCACCGGCAAAAGCGTCTTCATTAATTCCCTTCTCATGGGCATGCTGTACAAATCCACGCCCGACGAACTGAAGCTCGTGCTCGTGGATCCGAAGCGCCTTGAGCTGGGACTCTATGCGGACATCCCGCATCTGTACACGCCTGTCGTGACGGACGCGAAAGTTGCGGCCAACGTCCTGCGAAACGCGACGCGAGAAATGGAACGTCGGCTGAAGCTCCTTGCGCAGCGCAGCGTGCGAAATATCGAGCAGTACAACCGCACATTCGAGAAGGGTCAATCGCTTTCACTCTTTGAAAATGCGGATGACCAGGAGCACCGCCCGCTACCGTACCTAGTGATCGTAATTGACGAACTGGCTGACCTGATGATGGTGGATACAAACGGCGTCGAGGAATCCATCACCCGACTGGCGCAGATGGCCCGCGCGGTAGGAATCCACCTGATTCTCGCAACGCAGCGGCCATCGGTTGACGTCATCACCGGGTTGATCAAGGCCAACTTTCCGGCGCGCATCTCGTTCCGCGTGGCGAGCAAAGTTGACTCCCGAACGATTCTGGATACTAACGGCTCGGAATCGCTGCTGGGCAAAGGCGACATGCTCTATTTGCCCGCGGGATCATCCCGCCTGCACCGCATCCATGGCCCGTATGTCCACGAGAACGAAGTCGCGGCGGTCTGCGAATTCTGGCGCGAGCAGGCCAAGGCGATTTACAACACGGAGCTTCTGAAACCGCCGAAGGACGACAACGACATGGCTAGCTCGGCCGACGGAGGCGAAGGCGGCGAAGAAGTTGACGACGACCTCTATCAGGACGCCGTGCGCGTGTGCCTGGAAATGGGCCGGGCGTCCACATCAACGCTTCAGCGGCGCTTGCGGGTCGGCTATGGCCGGGCCGCGCGATTGATTGATCTCATGGAGAAGGATGGGATCGTCGGTCCCGCCGACGGCTCCAAACCCCGGGAAGTCCTCAAATCAAAAGACTGGATGAAGGAATTCGACGACTCGATGAAGTGACGATCAGATCAGGAAGGTCTTGCTTCCCGAGGCGAAGCGGTGCCGACCGGGAATCTCACTTGAACAGATATCCGGCTCGTCCGAGCTGGTGAGATGATGCTCGGTATCCCTCTGCCAGTTTCTTTTCGTCTTTGTTTTTATACCAGATCGCTTAAGGCGCTTTTCCCTTCCCAGTGCGCCGCCTTTTCCGTAGAATCTTTTGTTGTGCCGGTGCCGAGGTAGCTCACCGGTAGAGCGCGGCCCTGAAAAGGCCGGCGTAGGCAGTTCAACTCTGCCCCTCGGCACATTCCCTATCGCCCAGCAACTTCCGTTTGCCCTTGTCGCGGATCGTATCGCCCCCGGGGCGGCAGCGAGATTGATTCAATATGCTGATGAAGTTCCTGCTTCACCAGCGCGACGTTCGCGTGCTTGCCAGACAGAGCCCGTCTTGTGGCCCAGCACTTTCGTAGTGAGCGCGGATATCTCAGCCTCGCGCTCTGTGATCCCAGTCCGGATTGCTGGCGTGTCGAGTCCAGTCGCCGCCATGCGGGTCAAGTTCTTTAGCTCGGCTTCGATCAGGGCCATCGCCAGGGCCCTGAAAGAAGACGCATTCACCGATGAAGTGAACCACGCAGGCTTTCACCAGCCCGAACGTCCTGTGGTGGCTATGCAGAAAACCTATACGGATAAAGAGGGCCGGTACCTGGCCTTCATCCATTACGACAGCGAAATCCACAGATGTTCACCCTCAGAGGGCGAGATGCGGCTGTACCTTCGGATCTCTCCGCAACAGTAGACCAGATGTCTTGACCCTCGAAGTACGCGGACTCATCGCGCGACCGCCCGGACAGGCCCGATCAATCCACCTGCTGATCTCACGAGATGAGTTACCCCACTTGGTCTAGCCGGATTTCGGTCAACCAGATCGTCAAGACGGCCTGTGATTTACACCTGCGGTCAAGAGGCTGTTGACCGAATGTCAATTGTAAGTCGTTTATCGGCATGGTACTTAGGCGCCCAGATGGGCGGTGTATTCATTTCAATTGAACCGGTCGATGCGCCGCGCAGCGACGACCATCAAGGTGTCTGTGGGAAGTACAGCCGGTTGAGACTAAGAATTAGTCGCAGCGAGATGTCGACAGATTTCCCGGATACATGAGCGTTGACCCGATGCGGGACCGACGGATCGGCAACGAGCGGGACGGTCTTAGGAGATGATATGCGCAACAAAATAATGCTAAGGGCAGTTGCTTTGGTAGTCTTTGGCTCGCTAGCTACGTCGCCGATCCAGACTCAGTCACAGAACTCAGTACCCCCGCCTCCACCGAACGTGATCAAGTACACGCACGATCTCGATTCGAGTTTCATTCGCATGCCGCTGCCTCCGGGTCAGGAAGTCTATGGCCGCTTGCAGGGCGATCACATGAAGGATTACGTCAACCAGATCGTCGCTTTCTCGCTCAAAGATCGCGACGAAGGCAACCTGCTATGGGGCCGAACCGCAGGCACCAAGAACGATGTCCTGGTGGAGGACTGGGTAGCGGCCAAGTTCAAGGAGTTCGGCCTGCAAGATGTGCACAAACAGAGCTTTGACCTTCCACCGCAGTGGTTTCCCACATCCTGGGGTTTGACTGCAACCGGCAGTGGGCGAACACTGACCTTCAAGACGCTGCGGGCGAGCGGTAAGGCACTTCCGGCGGGCGGCTTGGATCTCGAACCCGTCTGGGTCGGGTTGGGAACAGAAGCGGACTTCGCTAATTGCAAGGACGTAAATGGCAAGCTGGTGGTCATCTGGAGCGAGCCAACGCCGGGCGTCATTAGTAACTCGGCTCAGTGGATGGGGTCCGTCAAGCGCGCGGCAGACAAAGGCGCTGCGGCCGTGCTGATTAACGTGGCTATCCCAGGCAACTATCAGATCCAAGTGGCTCCAAGTCCTAACAGTGCTCAGGGATTGCCAACATTCACGATGGGCACAGAAGACACCAACGCGCTCCGGACGCTGATGGAAAAGGGGCCGGTAAAGGTGCACGCGGAATACACGATGGAGATGCGTTCCGGGCTTACCGATTCCAGCGTGTGGGGGATACTGCCGGGCATGACCGATGAGGATGTCATCATAACAGCGCATCACGACGCGGTATTCACGGGGGCGCTCGACAATGCCTCAGGGATGGCGGTGATGGTTGGGCTGGCCGAGTACTTCTCGAAAATCCCTAAGGCGCAGAGGAGGCGGACAATCAAGTTTGTCACCACGGCGGGGCACCACAACGGATCTTTTGGCACGCTTTGGATGCACAACAATCGCAGCACGTTTCTAGCGAAGACGGCGCTCATCATCAACGTTGAGCATGTCTCGGTGGTCCAGACCAACATCCGCGCCGGATATGAAGATCCGTCCCCGGTCGTACGATACTCGGACAACATCGATTCGCGACGCTGGTGGATTTACGGCAGCAGCAAGCTGGCTTCCATTGTCATGGGCGACTGGAAGATGTTCGGGGTGACCATCTGGGACACGATGGAGCCGGAATGTGCGGGGGACATACAACATGTGCAGACCGATGCGCCGACCGTACAAGTCCTTGAGTCGCCGATCTTCTACCACACCGACATGCCCGAAATCGTACCCGCGCCAGGATTAGAAGCGGTGGCGCGTGCGTATGCCAAGATCATTGACGACATCAATAAAGTGGACCGCAAAGACCTGCTGGAGGTAGCTCCTGGATCCAGAGACCAAGGCAGCCAATAAGACATATATGCGATGCGCCGCGACCCGACCAAAAGCATCCTCGTAACGACCTGAAAACGGAGTTGCGAAATCGGAGGGGAGCCGGAAAACTCAGCAGGCCCATCTCGATAATGGCGCGGCGATCGCACAGGAAATCATCCGCGTCACAGGGAGATCTACGATCAGAAATGGACCACATCCAACAGGGTCCGGATCGCGCAACAGCTCCCATTCGCCCTTCTAGCGCGTCGCATGGCCTTTAGGCCGAAGCGTGGTTGACTCGATGTGCTGACGAAGTTCTCGCTTCACTATCGCATTATTCGCGTGCTTGCCAGGGATCAGCCCCCGAATGTCACGTAGTCCTTCTCGTACGAACCTCCGTAGCTCTGCGATCCGCTCAGGCACAGAGAACGTCCTGCGCCCCGGCGCTATCGTGGTGAGTGTCGATGTCTCCGCCTTACGCTCGGCAATCCCGGCACGGATTGCTGGTCTATCGAGTCCCGTAGGCCCTGGCGCGAAACGGTTTACGCAGCGAGACGTTTTAGGCTAAATTGTCGGCCACAACGCCAACAGGGATTACGCACACTCACCGGGCCAAGCGCGAGAAGAGGCCTACATGAGTCAAACTGGACGCGAGGCTTGGCGGCGAGCTCGCGCGGCAAGCCGATCACGAGGGTCACGGCGCTCAGTGGCTTGAGGCGCTGCTGCAGGATGTTCGCTTCGGCTTGCGCATGTTGCGCAAGTCCCCAGGATTCACGCTGGTTGCCGTGCTGACACTCGCGCTGGGAATTGGCGCCACGACGGCAATCTTCACGGTCGTCGACCGCGTGCTTCTCCAGCCGCTCGACTACCCCGATCCGGACCGCGCCATCTTCATGATGCAGACGTTTCCGCAAGGAAGCAGCCCGATCATTTCGATCCCGAAGTACGTTCTGTTTAAGGAACAGACGCAGATTCTCGAGGAATTCTGCCTTCACGACATCGGCAACCTGCGCGTCAGCCTGACCGGAGGCGATGTTCCTGAACAGTTGCGCGGAATGCACGTATCGGCGGATTTCTTTAGGTTGATCGGGATCCAACTGGAGGCCGGACGGACGTTTACGGCGGAAGAAGATGTGCCGAACGGGCCGCGTCTGGTGGTAATCGGTAACGGGCTCTGGCGGAGTCGGTTCGGTGCCGACCCCAATATGGTCGGCAAGACAATCGACCTAGACAACGAGCCGTACACCGTGATCGGTGTGATGGCTCCCACTCCTTCGCCCGATTTTTCCGACGTGGACCTGTATCTGCCGATACAGGCGGATCCGAACACCGCGAACCAAGGCAACTACTTATTCGCGGGCGCTCGGCTCAAGTCCGGCATTACGGTTCCCATGGCGAATGCGGCCATGAAGGTTGCCGCCGAAGAATACCGGAGGAAGTTTCCCAACATGATGGCACCGCAGCAGAGTTTCGCGGTTGAGACGGTGCGGAACGTGATGGTTTCTGGAGTGCGCAAGTCTCTGCTCATTCTCTTTGGAGCGGTGGCGTTTGTGCTCCTGATCGCGTGCGCGAATGTGGCAAACCTGCTGCTGGCCAGGGCCAGCCTGAGAAAGCGCGAAATTTCGATCCGCGTGGCGGTGGGCGCCGGGCGGGGGCGAATCGTTCGGCAAGTGCTGACGGAAAGCATGCTGCTGTCGGTGGCGGGAGGGGCGCTGGGGCTATACCTCGGTTATTTCGGAGTGCGCACGCTGCTGGCGCTGAACTCGGGCGACATGGCCAGGCCAGGGAACATCCCGCGAATCGGCGAGCATGGAACGGGTATTGCGCTCGATTGGCGGGTGCTGCTGTTTACGCTCGGGATCTCGGTGCTTACCGGAGTGCTTTCCGGAGTAATTCCTGCGCTGAAAGCGTCTCACACCGATCTCGCATCCACGCTCAACGAAAGCGGCTCGCGATCGGGAACAGGGCTTCGGCAGAACAAGACCCGGTCCTTGTTGGTCGCAATCGAAATGGCGCTGGCGATGATCTTGCTGGTTGGCGCGGCTTTGCTGATCCGCACGTTCCTGGATCTGCGCACGGTGAATCCTGGATTTGAGACTCACAACATTCTGACGATGGACATGTCGCTCGGCGGCGCGCGTTTCGAGAAGACAGCGGCGGTGGCGCAGCTGATGCGGGACGGACAGCAGCGACTGGAAAGCTTGCCGGGAGTGGAAGCGGCAGCGGGAAGCTGCTGCCTTCCGCTGGAGGGCGGATATGGGCTTCCATTCAATATCGAAGGGCGTCCGCTGACCGATGGCCCCTATACGGGGGGAGGCGGGTGGCGCAGCGTGGCTCCGGGCTATTTCGAGGTGTACCGGATTGCGGTGCTGGCCGGGCGGGCATTCACGGAGCGCGACTCCGCAGCGGCCGAGCCCGTGGTGGTGATCAACGAAAGCATGGCCAAACAGTTTTGGCCGAAAGGCGGCGCGCTGGGGTCGCGCATCACGATCGGAAAAGGCATGGGGCCTCAGTTTGCGGAGCCGCCGCGCGAAGTGATCGGCATCGTCGTCGATGTACGGGATGGAGGACTGAATAACACGCCTTTCCCCGAGATGTATGTGCCGACGGCGCAGGTGCCCGACGCCGTTACTGCTCTCGACAACGGGATTGAGCCGCTGGTTTGGCTGGTTCGCACGCGCGTCGAACCCCATTCAGTGATCACCGAAATTCAGAGGGAGTTGCGCGACACCAGCGGAGGATTGGCTGTCGGAAATATCCGGACGATGGATCAGGTGGTCGAAGAATCGACGGCGCGCGAGGACTTCAATATGAAGCTGCTGACGGTTTTCGCGGCGATTGCGCTGCTGCTTGCTGGGGTGGGCATTTACGGGATCATGGCGTACTCGGTAGAGCAGCGAACGCAGGAGATCGGCATCCGCATGGCGTTGGGGGCGGAGCCAGGGAATGTACAGAAAATGATTGTCGTACAGGGAATGCTGCTGGCGTTGATTGGCGTCGTTATCGGAGTGGCGGGCAGCCTGGCGCTTACACGATTGATGAGTAGCCTGCTATTCGGAGTAAAGCCGTGGGATCCAATCACGTTCGCGGTGACGGCCGCTCTGCTGACCGTCGTCGCGCTGTTTGCGTGCTATGTTCCCGCACGGCGGGCTTCGCGAGTCGACCCGATGGTGGCGCTGAGATATGAGTGAGGCAAATTTCAAGTGGACATCGCACGCCCAGTAGACTACCCGAACTTTTCAGCGAATCGCGTTGCCTTCAGGCAGCAGCGTTATCAAGTCAATTTGATGCGCGAGTTCGTAAAGTACGCGAGACGTATTTGCGCGTTTCCCGCTAAGCAGCACTCGGATGTCCCGCAGGCCTCCCACACGACTTTCCGTCCATAGTCGCAACGAAGAAGACGTACCCTAGATGTTAATCCCCCCGCCCGGCATACGGCCCTCGAGCGAACCCGATCGAACCAAAATCGAATCAAATCAGTTTGACATATCTGAATAAACCACGTAGATTCGCAAACTGTCGCCGGCTTTCGAACAGACGGCCCGATCTATCCCCATGGAAATATCAGGAGAATACCCGTGACGTCTCGCTCCGTTATCTTCCCATCCGTGATTATTTTTTTCTGCATGAATGGTGCTGCACGCGCGCAGTCCACGGCTGAAGTAGCGTCTTCGACTTCCGGCCTTTCCGGTGTGGTGACGGACCAAGCCGGTGCGCCCCTCCCCGATGTCTCGGTGACCATCAAGAACGCCGGCGCACGTGTAACACTCACGGTGACAACCGACGGCGGAGGCCACTTCCAAGCGTCCGGCCTGCCTCCGGGGCGCCTCGAAGTTCGAGCGGCAAAACAAGGGTTTGCCGACGAAACGCGCACGGGAATCAGCGCGACGGTTGGCCAGAGCGCCACAGTCGACATTACCATGCAGCGGAAAGCTTCCGACCCCTGCACGAGCGGACACGAGTTCGCCACCAGCGATTGCGCGCTGACCTGGCACGGCGTCACGCTGTTCGGTGCGTATGACGTCGGCATCGGCTGGGTCAGCCACGGATTACCGGTGAACGGCTATAACTATGAAGGCGAATCTCTGGTGAACCGAAACGGCAATCACTCTCGATTCCTCGTCGCACCGAACAACCTGCAGCAGACGGGTCTGGGCGTCAGAGGCAAGGAAGAGTTTGCACCCGGCTGGTCGGTGGTGTTCAACGCTTCCACCGGCATCAATCCGAATTCCGGCCTGCTCGCCAACGCATCACTTACCGATATAAACAACAACGGCCTTCCGCGGGCCAGCTATTCAGAGGCCATCGACGGGGCGCGCGCGGGCCAGCCCTTCAACGACGAATTCTATGCCGGCATATCATCGACGCAATTCGGCACGCTGACCTTCGGTCGTCAACGCTCTCTGGGTACCGATGCGATGCTCCAATACGATCCGGCCGGCGGCAGCTATGCGTTTTCCTATATTGGGTATAACGGCACGATGGCCGGCGGCGGTGACACCGAGGACAGCCGTTGGGACGACGCCCTGAAATATCGCATAACCTATGGCCCGATCCATTTCGGCGCGATGTACAAATTCGCAGATGGTAATGGCGGGTGCTACTCGGCCGTCGCAGGCTGGACTGCCGCCGGCTGCACGCCGGAAGAGCCGCATAACAATGCCTGGGGGTTCGACCTCGGCGGAGGACTCGGCAAGTTCTCAGCCGACGCCGTCTACCAGCATTACAACCAGGCGATCAGCGTATTAAACCCCTTGCTAGGGCCTCAAAGTCAAAGTGCGTCGCAGGCGTTTCAGTCGACTGTGGACAGCGTTAATATGGTCCAAATCACGGGTCCCAATCTGATCGACACGTACAACACGGTATATGGCATCGTGACCGACAACAACGCAATTATGGTCACTGCCAAGTATGCGTGGGATCCGTTCAAGTTTTATGCTGGCTACGAATACATCTGGCAGAATAACCCGTCGCACCCGTTGGGTGTAGGCGCCTCGGACCAGGGCGGCTACTTTATGAGCGGGGTCGAAGACAACAACCTCGATGCTCAAAAGCTGCTGAATATCTGGTGGTCGGGCGTGAAATACGCTTTAGACGACAAGACTGACATCACCTTGTCCTGGTATCAACAGCGGCAGAACGACTTCCGCCGTGATCCCGAGACTTGCGTACCCGTCACCAGCTTCCGCAGTTCCTGCGCGGGCACCCTCAACGAGGTGTCGCTCTATCTAGACCATCACTTCACCAAGCGTTTCGACGGTTTCGCCGGAATTGCCTACTCCTGGGTGAGCGGCGGCCTGGACATCGCTATTCCGCATGGCCCTGGGGTCCCGTACAACTTCCCCGACAACGTTGCTCCCACGATCGGTGCTCGTTTCGCGTTCTGATCGCTTCCGCGACGGCTACATTAAGAGCCGACCTAGGCGCCGGAAGCGCGATCGGCGGCGCGCTTCTCCTCGCAGCGGCGCAAACATCGAGATCACGGTGCCGCACGCACCTAGGATGGGGGCGTTGCGCCGATTGCCGCCTAGGCCCAATCTTTCCTCGCGCTGGTTTATCGTCTACCTACAGCAGTCCCGGTATGGACTTAGGCTTCCTATTAGTTGAACATGCGTTCGATTCGTCGAGCAAGGAGGCTCCTCATGTTCAAACTGGTCCGGTTCCTCTGTGTCCTTGGATTTGTGGCTCTTGCCATTCCCGCCATTGGAGCGCAACAACATCCGGCATATCTGCACGCACTTTCTGACCTGCGAGATGCGCGGGCACATTTGCAGCGTCCGAATCACGGCGCATTGCAACAACAGGAACAGGACGCGATCTCGGAAATCGATAAGGCGATACACGAGATAAAAGCCGCATCAATCGACGACGGCAAGAATATCGACGATCATGTCGCAGTGGATGACCATCTGGAATGGGGTGGGCGCTTGCGGAGAGCAAACGAGCTGCTGGGCAAGGCGTTCAGCGATATCGACAAGGAAGAAGATAACCCCGAAACCCATGGGCTGAAGCGAAGAGCGCTTGAACATATCAACGCAGCTCGAGGCCATGTTCGTGAGGCCATGGATCTGGTCCACTAGAGCGAACGAAAACTAGTTCGATTTCGCAGCAACGTTCGCCTCGATGTTCGTTTCGGCGGATTGTGCGTTTCCCGAAAATCTTTGGTCGTTCGCGAAGCGAGGTTTGCGACCTGGGGGCATGCTCCTGTCGGCCGGAGCTGTTTCTCCCGCCAGGGCTGCCTCCGCACCTATTCTCGGCGCGCATTGCACCTTCGCGCCCGGTAGTCCGCTAAGCGCAGCCTCCCCCATCCGCGAGCCGCGCACGGGCCAGTGCTAGGACAACTCGATCAAGTGCGCCCCCATCGCCCAAGCTCAGTAACAAACGAATTGATTAAAATCAGCTCTACAGGAGCCCAAGCGTGGACAATCGGCCTCCCTCCCGAACCGGAAAGAATCCGACGGGGCGCAACATCGATGCGATCGCGAAACTCGAGCACGACGCGCTCGGTCGCCGCACTTTCACGGAGCGGACCAGCGATGCAATTACAGGGCTCGTCGGCAACGTAGGATTTCTAGCTGGAAACCTGCTTCTAATCATTGGATGGGGGCTGCTGAACCTCGGAATCATTCCGGGCGTCAAACCATTCGATCCGTTTCCCTTTGGCGTGCTGGCGCTCGTTGTCTCGTCTGAAAGCGTATTCTTAACGATCTTCGTGCTCATCAGTCAGGGGCGGATGTCGCGCCAGTCCGAGCAGAGGTCTCATCTGGACCTTCAAGTAGGCATGCTTTCCGAGCAGGAGTTGACGACGATCCTTCAGATGTTGCAGAAACTCTGCGAGCACGTGGGCGTGAACGTGGAGGCGTCCAAACAAGAAATTCAGTCCTTCAGCACCTCAACGGATGTTCATAAGCTGGCGAGCGAGCTTGCGGACAAACTTCCCGAGAAATAAGTTCGTCCGCGCAAGGAGGTTCTCGATTCAGTCGGATGAAGCTGGGGCGGAACGGGGGGCGCTTAGGCCCCCAGACCTCGCTATCGTTTCTTGGGAGTTTGGGGACAGCCCACACTGGCGGGACTGTAGTCTTCCGAAGCTGCTTTAACCTGCCAGCAAGCTGCGTTCAAGCTGAATCTCGATAGAGCAGGTCGGCCGACTTTTGGTACACTTCTGCTCCTCGGCAGCATTTTTAGCCGTTTCGGTCGCTCGGAACAACGTCCTACTGTGAAACCTCCATGGACCCACCCACGCCGCAGCCGCTTACGGCGTCGCGGGTTCTGGTGGTGGCTGACTTCTCTCTGTTTGCTCGCCGTTCCATCCGGGGCCCGCGCACAAGGCGGGCCGCCGCTGCTGACCAACGACCCGGGTACGCCAGGCAACGGCGATTGGGAAATCAATCTCGGTGTGATGCAGGTCTTGCGCCAGCATCAAGACGTGCTTCAAATCCCGCAAATTGACTTGAACTTCGGACTGGGCGATCGCATCCAGCTTACCTATGAGGTTCCTTACGTTCTTCAGAGGGAGCCCGGTCAGCCGGTTCAAACAGGTTGGGGGAACGCCTTCCCCGGCGTGAAATGGCGATTCCTGGACAATAAGGGCGGTTGGAACGCATCAATCTTTCCGCAGGTCGAGCCACCCGGCTTGGGTGCTGCAATCAAGCCCGGAATCGCCACCAGTGGAACAAGGTTCCTGCTGCCAGTCGAGATCACCAAGACGGTCGGACCGGTAAATCTGGATTTCGAAGTCGGGTACTATTTTCCGTGGCATTCAAGGCAGGAGCGGATTATCGGTTTCGCCGCCGGACACCAGGTGACGCCGAAACTGGAAATCGTGGGAGAAATCTACAACGATTACGCGATGGGGGCACTGCCGCACGACACCACCTTCGATGCCGGAGGACGGTACAAATTCCACAAAGGGCTGCTGTTGCTGTTCATGGCCGGTAGAAGTTTCAGCGGCAATTCAAGCGGCCAGCCGGAATTCATGGGGTACGTCGGCGTGCAGTTCCTGCTCGAGAAATATGGCAAAGAACTGCAAGCGGATCCGTGACGCGTCGAAGCGACAAGTTGTTACTTCACAGGCAGCGGCTGGGCCACACCAAGCTGGGTCAGGAATCCGAGTGCGTCGGTCGATTGCCAGGTTTCCACGCACCTGCCGCCACGGAAGTGATGAATCACCATTCCGGCCGATATGATCAGCTTGGACGTCGGTGCGATTCCCATGTAGTCGCCCTTGTGAGTCCCGTAGAACGTATAACGATTGGCGACTTTCTCACCCTCGGCGATCACATCCTCGCTTGCGAGCCGCATATCCGGAAACGCCAGCCGGAGCGCCGCGTAGTATTCGCGTAGCCCGCCCACGCCGGGTTTCAGTCGTCGCGACAGGCCGTGAAATACAACGGCCTTATCGAACATTTCCAGGTAGCCTTCAAGATCTTTGGCATTGAAGCGTGCGATTGCGCGATGCACGAATTCTATATTTTCTCTTACAGGCATGGGTCACCGTTGGATGAGATATTGGAGTACCGAATTCCACCTCGCCGCGATAACAGGCTCACTGGTGAGGCTTTGAATCGCTCTCTGTGAGTTCCCGCCAGAGAAGATAGCTCGGAACCCCGACCGCTGCGATCGCGATAATGTCAAATCCGATTGGCTTGCGAATGGTGGGGTGCTGTGATTGCTGTTCGTCAGCTCCCGCGTCATGGCAACCCTGTTCCAGGGTGTCCTCGAAAGTGACGTCCGCCGACTTTCCTTCCGGAATGGTGCGAAGTTCGCCGCCATTGTCCAGAGTGAGGCTTCCGCGCATGGCCGAAATCACAATTTCCTTTGCTCCCTTGAATGTCACTTCCCCCGCCGAGATCGAACCGCCGCCCGGGCGGACCAGGCCCGCGGGGGTGCGAATCGAGACGTTGCCGGCTGCAGGTTCCGAGAAGCCCACCGTTCCAGCGTTAATCAATACCTGGATTTCGTTCCCATCGTCCTCCAGTTGGGCGGCACTGCCGGTTGAAAGGTAGACCTGGCTTGGACCGATTTGCACGCGCATCGCGCCCCCGACCTCGGTGTCCAGGTTGTCGCAGGAATAGACGTCTGCGCCCATGACGGCGTTTTGACTGTCGAGGTGACCTCGATCGGTCTGGCCCACAACGCCAAGAACGCGGCGATGTGCGGCAGAGGTCGGCAAGCTAAAAAGGGCGGCAAAACACAACAAAACCACGCCGAGGCGTGCAACATCGCGCATTAGATTCCTCCGAGAGGTACGTTCACAATGTGGTCTCGAAGGGCGAAACCGTCAATTGTAAGGAATGCCGGAGTTGCCACAATTGCAACAGAAGAAAGGGGTTGCACAAAGCGCCGGGGCGCTGAAGCGAACTATGGGCGAAGCCAGAGGGGACCGCTAACGAAGGGATTTCCACGCTCGTAGAAGCGGAGCCGGCGATCGGCTGCTCGCGTAATCCCGATGCGCGTGCTGATGCCGATTGCTCCCACCGGTCGCGCGGCGGTACCAAGCCAGAGCCGGCTTCGCCTCGAACACAGATCGATCCCGTCGAAGCGTTTATCGATTCTCAACGCCGAGGCGAGGCGCCCCGGGCCGCGAGTCAGGTCGAGCAGCCTTGAAACCCGTCGGTTCTGCTCCATCCATCGAATTCCATCCAGGGGCTCGAGCGCGCGGATCAGAGCGCCGGCGCCCACACCGGGCATTTCGCTTGCTACATTAAAGAGCCAGCATGACCCGTAGGTGAAACGAACGTACGCCGTGCCATGAGCTAGAAACAGGGAGGCATTCGCCAGCGAGTGACCCGTGAAAGCGTGGCCCGCGGGGTCGCCCACAGGATAGGCCTCGGTTTCAACAATCCGTCCGCTCACCCGGCCCTGCGGCAGGTCGTGGACCAGCGTCTTGCCAATCAGGAAGCGCGCGAGCTTGACCGTGTCGACGGGCAGGTCGGCCCGGCGAATTCGCCGGATGCGGGAACTCCGAATTGGAGGCACGTGCGTATCCATGTGATCGATTGGCTGACGGTCGAGCCGCTTTGCAAGACGAGCAGGCCCGGACACCACGGATGAAAGCAAATCCGGCACCGGCACGCTCGGGAAGACTCGTCTCCGCCCAAATCGTATCAAGAAAAAGGACAGCAATTGTGACCGACAGACCGAACTGAACGATCTAGCGGCGAAGCAGCAATGCGTTCCAGTTGTTCGCGTTCGGCGGCGACCGTGGTGTCTCAAGCCTGACCGCTGCGAGAGGACTCAATCGTGTGCTATCAGCGGCGCATTTGATTTACCATAGGCGACTGCAAGTGTTTTCAGATCACAGTTACAAGGAGCGTCTGCCATGGCCCCTGCCTGCCCGCATGTGAAAGAAATTCGAAAGGTCAAGCCCAGCTCCAAAGGGTGCGAAGAGTGTTTGAAGATGGGCGATACCTGGGTCCATTTGCGGATGTGCCTCATCTGCGGCAAAGTGGGCTGCTGCGACAGCTCGAAGAACAAACACGCGACGAAACACTTCCACGCCGTGAATCACCCGATTATGCAATCGATCGAACCGGGCGAGGACTGGCGATGGTGCTATGTGGACGAGATCGAAGTGTGAGCGCGACCGGAGGCGAGATGGCGGGCCAAGCAATCATCCCGGGACTGCCGAGGGCAGAAGTTTGGCCGGCGCTGCCGCTGCCGGAATGGAGCACGACGCGCGACACGCTGCACCTGTGGCTGCAGATGGTCGGCAAACTGCGGTTGGCGCTTAGCCCGCGGCTGAATCACTGGTGGGAGGTGCCCCTGTACCTCAGCGCGCGGGGACTGGCGACTTCAGCGGTTCCCTATCAGCTGGGGATCTTCGAGGCAGAGTTCGATTTCATCGACCACGTCCTTCGGTTCACCACCAGCCGCGCCGAAACAAGGACGATTGCCTTGGCACCCCGCAGCGTGGCCGACTTTTACCGCGAGTTCAAGTCAACGCTTGCGGCGCTGCGCATCGAGGCCAAAATCTGGCCGATGCCTGTCGAGATCCCGAATCCGATCCGCTTCGATCAGGATATGATCCACGCGTCCTACGACCCCGTGTTCGCGAATCGATTCTGGCGAGCACTCGCGACCGTGGACTCAATCAGCAAGGAATTCCGGGCTCGTTTTATTGGCAAAGCAAGCCCAGTGCATTTTTTCTGGGGCAGCTTCGATCTGGCGGCCTCTCGTTTTTCCGGGCGCCGCGCTCCGGCGCGCCCGACGGCGGACGTCATCACTCGAGAGGCATACTCGCACGAGGTAAGCAGCGTGGGATGGTGGCCGGGCAATGGCGGGTTCGACGCGCCCATGTTCTATGCGTACGCCGCGCCGGAACCGCCCGGCTTTCGGGACAGCAAGGTCCGACCAGTCCAGGCATTCTACGAGGAAAAGATCGGCGAGTTCCTGCTTCCCTACGATGCCGTGCGGAATTCCGCAGATCCTGCTGCCGCGGTGCTGGAGTTCTTTCAGAGTACCTACGAGGCCAGCGCCAATCTCGGGGGCTGGGATCGCGCAGCTCTCGAGAGGCAGCAGTGAGTTTCCGTCAAGGCCGAACAATCCGTGCAGGTTTGCGCGGCGCTCCAGAATCAGACCTCGCGTCGTCAGCGAGTCGAGGCGGACGGTAGCAAGGGGGTCGAAGACAACGCGCGTGTTTGCGGGCGAGCCGCTTGGGCGAGTACGGAGAGATGACGGGCCAGGAAATGCCTTTGGGCGCGGCGGCCCCAGCCCCGGACAAAGTAGTAATTCAGCGCGCCCGCGGCCCCCGCACTTAGCACGGGGATTATTCTTCCCGCCCACTTTTCGGCGACTTCGGCGCCCACCTTCACCGCCATCCGGTCGATGATGCGCGGCACGAGCCGTTCGACCGCTTGTTTTTCCAGGAAATCGCGCCCCAGATCCAACCCTGCCGCGCTCGCCGCCGCAATCCAAAGACTGACGGTCTCTTCTTCGGTCGTATATTCGAAACCGTAGAGCAGGCTCAGCTTCTGAAGCATTCGCAGGGTGATCGCCGAAAGAATACCCATGTCCGGTACGACGGTAAGGAAGCCGCCGAGTCCCAGCCCAGCGCCTTCAAGCGCTGCCATCCTTGATGCCGATCGGATTGTGCTTGCGGCGATCGGGTCAATCACCTGCGGACCCAGCAGAAACATGTCGTGCCAGGTCTCAACCGGGAGTCGGTGGGCACGCTGGATGTGCCGGAAGTATTTCCGCTCGTCAACCTGAACCTGTTGGTAGGCGCGCCGGAATCCGGCGTTTGCCGCGGAGCTGAAGATGCTTGCGAGCGACGAGGTGTCCCGCTGCTTGGCCATGGAACCATTCTAGCGCGGATCCTTGTGCGGTGACGAGGGCCCGACGCGAGAAGTCGAGTTGTCGGGTGCGTGGGGCCACACGCCGAACCGCCCGGGGAGCCGTCGCAAGGCGCAGCACGCCGCCCTGCTTTCTACGACTTAAGGCGTTTGCGACGATCGGAATCGATTTGCAAATGACTGCGGGATGCCGCATCATGTTTTGCTTCGGTCCATCCGGCGCATCGCTCAAGGTTTAGCGGGCGCGTACGAGAGCCGTCGAAAAATCCTTCGGCCTCGCTCAAGAAAAACCGACGACAAGATCTGACGACGATCAGGGAGAAACGGAATGCGCAGGCCTGCGAGTATTGCTCCGCCAAAGGGAAAACTGGGAGTGCTGATGCCCGGAATGGGAGCGGTCAGCACCACGTTCATGGCCGGCGTCGAACTCGTGCGACGAGGCGAATCTGTCCCGGTCGGATCGCTGACGCAACTGGGCACGATTCGGCTCGGCAAGCGGACCGAAGGGCGCGTCCCCAAAATCAAGGATCTGGTGCCTCTTGCAAAACTCGACGATCTGGTTTTCGGGGGCTGGGACGTATTTCCCGATGACGCCTATCAGGCGGCCGCGAAGGCCGGCGTGCTTGACGCGAAGGACCTCACAAAAGTTCAAAAATTCCTGAAGACGATCAAGCCGATGAAAGCCGCGTTCGACCAGAATTTCGTCAAAAACCTGCAGGGCACGAACGTCAAGAAGGGCAAGACGAAATTCGACCTCGCCGAGCAGATTCGAGAAGACATCCGCAACTTCAAGAAAAAGAACAAATGCGACCGGCTGGTGATGGTTTGGTGCGCCTCGACGGAAGTGTTCCTCAAGGCAGAGGATGTGCACAAGGATTTGCAATCATTCGAAAAGGGCATGAAGACCAACCATCCGGCCATCGCGCCTTCGATGCTTTATGCCTGGGCGGCAATCAGCGAGGGCGTGCCGTTCGCCAATGGCGCGCCGAATCTGACGGTGGACATACCCGCACTGGAGGAATATGCCAAAACCAAGGTAGTGCCGATCGGCGGAAAAGACTTCAAGACCGGTCAAACGCTGCTAAAGACGGTGCTGGCGCCGGCCTTCAAGGCGCGCATGCTGGGCCTGAACGGCTGGTTTTCGACGAATATTCTTGGCAATCGGGACGGTGAAGTGCTGGATGATCCCGGCTCGTTCAAGACCAAGGAAGAATCAAAGCTTGGCGCTCTTGAATATATTCTGCAGCCGGGCATTTATCCGGAACTCTACGGCAAAATCCACCATAAGGTCCGGATTAACTACTATCCGCCCCGCGGAGACAACAAGGAAGGCTGGGACAACATCGACATCTTCGGCTGGCTCGGCTATCCGATGCAGATCAAAGTGGATTTCCTGTGCCGAGACTCGATTCTCGCGGCGCCGATTGTCCTGGACCTCGCGCTGTTTTTTGATCTGGCGAAACGCGCCGGGATGCGCGGCATCCAGGAGTGGCTGAGCTTCTATTTCAAGTCGCCCATGTGCGCCCGTGAGCTCTACCCCGAGCACGATCTGTTCATCCAGTCGATGAAACTGAAGAACACCCTGCGATGGATGATGGGCGAGGAACTCATCACCCATCTCGGTGCCGAATATTACGATTAGCTCGGGGAGTGTCTCGCACTCGAGCAGCAAAACCTCACCCCAGAACCATTCACAAGTCTCGACTCGGCTCAGTGACCGCGACTCGAGCCGAGGGGGCTCCAGAAACGCGCTAGACGAAGTCCGTCCACCCCGATCCCCTTTCTGCGGCACATTCGTTTTGTGGAAGCACGGCCGGGGCTTTATCGCTCGGCGGTTAATTTGAGGAAATGCTCATGGACGGTTGTGTCATCGGTCAGTTCGGGGTGAAATGTAGCGGCCATGACACGCCCTTGGCGTACCAGCACCGGATGGCCGGCGTCTTCGGCGAGCACTTCAATTCCCTGCCCCACGGATTCGATAATCGGCGCGCGAATGAATACCATCTCGAGCGGTTCCTTGCTCAGTTTCGTTTTGCCCATGTGAACGTCGCTTGCGAGCTGGCGGCCGTAGCCGTTTCGCAGAATGGTTACGTCGAGAAGGCCGAGCGACGCCTGCGCCGGGCCGTGCACCTCGCGCGCGAGCAGGATGGCGCCGGCACACGTGCCGAAAAACGCACCGCCGTTTGAGGCAAATCGCTTCAGCGCGTCAAACAGGCCCTCCTCGGTCATCACCTTGAGATGAGTGCTGCTCTCTCCGCCCGGCAGAATGATGCCGTCAACATCGGCAAGGTCCTCGGGCCGGCGCACGAAGCTGTGCGAGGCGCCAAGGCGGTTGAGCGCCTTGGCGTGTGCATCGAAGTCGCCTTGAATTGCGAGAATACCGATCTGCATTTTGGCGGTTACCAATCGCTGTGTTGCGAGCCGCGTGCCCAAGAATTCCCGGTCACACCGTAAAGGGAACGATGCTCCCGGTCAAATCCTCACCATCCCCGGGTTTGCAGTAGGTCCTTTTCCTCGATTTGACGGACGTCGAGCCCCTTCATTGCCTCACCCAACTCCTCGGAGGCTTCCAG
>Ga0209008_1000273_pt1 | contig 21113 bp, 19 predicted proteins | sample JacPin_JW_Ref_O3_FD_187963 | JGI IMG/M metagenome (GOLD analysis project Ga0209008, IMG submission 187963) | Forest soil microbial communities from Algoma, Ontario, Canada - Jack Pine, Ontario site 1_JW_Ref_O3 (SPAdes) (version 2) | ecosystem: Environmental > Terrestrial > Soil > Boreal...
TTGTAGCGCAACCTTACGAGCTATACCGCCAGGACCGGCCACAGCAGCTCCACCCGGACCCTCTGGCCCATCGAACTATGCGCCCTTCGCTCCTGGCCCGGCTCCGATGCAGTCGAATTTCGCCGGGGGCCGCGGGGACAATTCGCGCCGGTCAGCGAACCCCTGGGACGATTTCCATCACCGCATGGATGAGTTCGGTGAGCGTGTACACGATTCCTTTCACAGTGCCGGTAACTGGTCCGACTCGTCGGCGCCACTATTGAACGAGGTGAATATCTTTTGGGGCAGGCGCCGCCGCATCATCAGCAAGAATTTTGTCGGCGGAGAAATCGTCAACATTTTCGGTGGCTTCGACGTTGACCTTCGAGAATCCGATATCCAGGGCAGCGAAGTCGAAATTGAAGTTGTGACCATCTTCGGCGGCGGAGAAATTCGCGTTCCTGGGCATTGGGAGGTGATCATGGAAACGGTGGGGATCTTTGGAGGTTGCAACGATCATACCGCCCACCCTGACCGGACCGGCCCCGGTGCGACTGCTCCGAATGGCTCGCCCCTGCCGCAACCGAAAAGACTCGTCATCAAGGGCGTGGCGATTTTCGGGGGCCTGGCCATCAAGAACTGACTCCTACCCATGCATCCGATTCTTGCCCAACTCCGCCGCCTCCTGCTCTACCTGCTTGGCTGGATTCCCCTTGCGGGAATGCTGACTTATTTGCTGGCCCTCCCAGGCGGATTGGGCTGGCTTGAGGCGACAACCGTCGCGATTGTCTTGTGTCTGTTGTACGCCTTCGTTTGCCTGGCGGCGTGGTATCCGTGCATGGCCACCCCGCTTGAGCGATCTGGATTGTCGCGGTTCCTGTTCACCCACGTGGCGGGAGCCGTGGTGGCGAGCGCAGTATGGCTCGTCGCAGCCAGGATTCTGGGCCGAATGCTCGCGGGCCTGGAGGATTTTCGCGGAATCGACGCGCGGTTGTCGCGGGACTACCCTCTGCTGTTTGCCACCGGCGTACTGCTGTACCTGCTGGCGGTCGGATTTCACTACGTGCTGCTGGCTGTAGAAGCCTCGCGGGAGGCCGAGGCACGCGTGATGCAGGCGAGTGTCCTTGCACGGGAGGCGGAACTGCGCGCGCTCAAAGCTCAGGTCAATCCGCACTTCCTTTTCAACAGCTTGAATTCCATCAGCGCGCTCACGGCCTCCGACGCCCCCAAGGCCCGCGAGATGTGTATCCTGCTGGGCGACTTTCTGAGGCGGACGCTGGGCCTTGGCGAAAAAGCTGCGATTCCGCTCTCGGAAGAAATCTCGCTGATTCACGCCTTCCTTGCGGTCGAAAAGATCCGCTACGGCGCGCGCCTGCAGATGGAAGAACAAATTGAGGCCGAAACTCTCGACGCGCAAGTGCCGCCGTTGCTGCTTCAGCCGCTGATTGAAAACGCCGTCGGCCACGGGATCGCGAATCTGATCGAAGGCGGTTGGATCAAACTCTCGGCAGAGCGCCGCGACGGCGAGCTCTCGATCGTAGTTGAAAACCTGTTCGATCCCGAGGCTCCGCCGCGGCGCAAAAGCGGCGTGGGGCTGGCAAATGTGCGGCAACGGCTGGAAGCGCGGTACGGAAACCGCGCCAGGTTCGCCACCAGCGTTGACGGATCCTGTTTCCGCGTCGCGATCAGTTTGCCGGTTGAAATAAAGGAGCGCGTATCGTGACCCCGGAATCGAACAAGAGAATCCGTACGCTGATCGTGGACGACGAAGATCTGGCCCGACAAATGCTGCGGGAATTTCTGTCCGCGCATCCGGAAATCGAAGTGGTCGCCGAATGCGCCAATGGATTCGAGGCCGTAAAATGCGCAAGCGAACTCGAACCGGATCTTCTGTTTCTCGACATTCAGATGCCCAAACTTGACGGCTTCGAGGTACTGGAATTGATCGGCGCGAATCGAGCCGTCGTCTTTGTGACCGCCTACGATACGTTTGCCATCCGCGCCTTTGAAGTTCACGCCGTGGACTACCTACTGAAGCCGATCAGCGCCGAGCGATTCGACGCGGCGCTGGCGCGGGCCAAGGAACGGCTTTCCGGCAAGCTGACGTCGGTGCCGCTTCCGGCGATGGAGCTCGCGGCGAGTGCGCGGCCGCCGGCACACTATCTGGACCGCATTCCTGTGCGCGACGGCACAAGCGTGTTCATCATTCCGGTCGCGAAACTGGATTATGCCGAAGCTCAGGACGATTATGTCGCCCTGGTATCCAGCGGCAAGAAACACCTGAAGCAGCAAACGATCTCGAGCCTGGAGGCCGCACTCGATCCGTCGCGGTTTCTCCGGATTCACCGTTCCTACATTGTCAACCTCGAGCGTGTGGTCAAAATCGAGCCATTTGGTAAAGATACACACGTCGCGGTGCTCTCAGGCGGCGTGCAGCTACCCGTCAGCCGCGCGGGGCATGCGCGACTTCGTGCATTTCTTGATCGCTAAGGCACCCTCTGCCGGATTCTGCTCAGTTACATCTCGCTGTCAGGTGGCAAGAATAGTCCTTGCAGCAACCTATCCACCGGATGATGCTGTTTACTGGCCCCCGCTGCGCGCGGTCTCGTCCCCAGCGCCGGACCAAAACCACTATGCATATCCTCGTAGCCGATGACGACGCGGGAAATCGCGAGCTTCTGACCGAGCTCCTGCGTCACGGGGGACACTCGGTGACAGCCGTGCCTGGCGGGCGCGAGTCGCTTGCTGCGATTGCCAAAGACACCTTCGAGATTGTGCTGATGGATGAAGAGATGCCCGGAATGAGCGGCCTCGAGGCCACACGGGCAATTCTCCAGACAATCGCTCCCGGACAGAAGCGCCCCATCATCGTGGGAATTTCTGGGAATTCGACCGACGAAGATGAACAGCGCTGCCTGGCCGCCGGGATGGACGCGTTCCTGGCAAAGCCCGTTCGCGCGGCGGAGCTCTTCAGCCTTCTTGCGGCACTCGCACGCCGGCAGGCTGCCCCCTCATCCGAGCAAGTCAATTCCGCAGCTCCCGATCTGCCTCCCGATAATTTGGCGGAGACGCTTCGCCGAGCGACAGGCGGGAACGAAACGATTGCAAGGTTGGTCGTGAAGACATTCCTGTCCGACACACCCAAAAAACTTGCCTCGCTCCGCCGGGCCGCTTCAACCAAAGACGCGGAGACTCTCGCTACAGTTGCCCACTCGCTCAAGGGTTCTCTTGCACTGATCGGCGCGCAGAAAGCGGCTGGCACTGCCCGCAATCTGCAGGCCATGGGACGCCTGGGCAACCTCAGCGGCGCCGCAGCGGAATTTCGCGTGTTGGAAGGCGAGTTTGAGGAGTTACGACTCAAGCTCCTTGCGCTCCACGCGAAAACAGACCCGGCATCGACACCTGCATCTGGTCGGACCTCGGTTCGGACATCTCCAATCAAGCCGAAAACTCGCCGCACGCGTTCCCACCCTCGCCGGAAACGTTGATGCTGACTAACCCGGCAACGGCGCAGCGGACGGGCTTGCCCGCCCGATAACACAAAGCCATACTGGAGCACATGAAGCGGGAAATTTCAGCTCTGGGGAGCGCTCGGCTCCTTTTGCCGGTGTGCGCAATAACCTCCGCCTTGCTACTTGCGCCCCGGTCGCTGCGCGCCGATGATCTGAAACTCAAAGACGGATCCACCATTTCCGGAACGATCGTCGGTTACGAAGCAAATTCGTTCAAAGTGAAGACGAGCTACGGCTACGCAGTCGTGCAGAAGGATCAGGTCGTCTCGATCGGAATTTCCGCACCGGCTACGGCGTCTGCGGACAAGAAGCCCGAACCGGCTGCCGACAAAACGCCGCCCGCTGTAGAAGTGAAACCAGAGTCCGTCTCAGCCGCGCCGCCCCCCCCGGCTGCTGTGCCAGTTGCTAAGGCCGCGCCGCCGGCAATGCCGGCTGTCAGAACGGCGCCTCCTGCCCCGGCGGTCGCGAAGTCTGCTCCGCCAGCTGCCGCACAAGTCCCGGCCATGCCCGTTTCTGCGGCACGTACTTTGCCGCCCAGCCCTCCGGTACCGGCTCCGATTCGCGAAGCCGTGAACGGAAACACTTACACGAACGAAACGTATCGCTTCCACATGTATAAGCCCCCGGACTGGGACGTTATTGCGACCGCGCCGGCTGTGATGCCAGGCGCGATCGCCGCCATGGGCACCGGTGACGACACAACCTATTTGCTGATCGGCCAGGAACCGGCCGGGAAATCGCTTGCGACGGACATGGACACGACTGAGCGCCGTCTACGCGACGTTATGGAAAATTTTCGCGCACTCGATGAAAAACAGATCATGGTGTCCGGTGCCGCAGCTACGGAACATACGTTTCGCGGGAGTGTGGACCAGCACGATTGGTCCGGAGTAGTCGTACTCGTGCAGCGCGGCGCAAAACTCTACACCATCTTTGGCATGACGCGGGCCGACAACGATCTGGTGCAGATACAGGAAAATGTCATCGCCCGCGCGATTTCAAGCCTTCAGTTCACAGATTAATGGAGCCTCCGGCTGCCGAAACCGGTGCATAGGCCTGTCCGTGGCCTCACTCAGAAAGACGCCCGACTGCGGGTTTCAGAGCGGACCTAGAATTTCGTCACTTCGCTGAAGTGGAAATCGCGAACCTTCATCGGCGGCACGACCATCTCGAAGGATTCCTCGCCGGCCGCGCGCACCGCCGGGCCCAGCATGTCGACATTTGATAGCATCTCGATCACGCTCTGGTTGAAGCGGAAATTCCGCACGCCCCCGGTGACCCGGCCGTTTTCGATCAGAAACGTTCCGTCGCGCGTCATTCCCGTCAGGATTTTCTCGTAGGGATCCACCTCGCGGATGTACCACAGGCGCGTAACCAGAATGCCGCGCTCGGTCGTGCGGATCATTTCATCCGTCGACTTGTCACCGCCTGAAAAAACAAGGTTCATCGGCGCTTCGCCGTATTCATTCGGCAGCAAAAAACCATGCCCGGTGGGCTTCGCTTTCATTTTTTTGGCGGTAGCCCGCGAGTAGACCAGGTTTTTGGGAACCCCGCGTTCGACCAGCAGGACTTTCTGCCGTGGCACTCCTTCCCCATCGTACGGCGCGCCGCTCTGCAGCGGATGATATGCGTCGTCCCAGATTGTAATGTTGTCGCCGAACAATTTCTTCCCCAACCGGCCCGTCAAGCAGGAGCGTTTGTCGTGGACCGCTGTGCCCGCAAAATCGTAGAACAGGAAACCAACCAGATCGAGCACAGCCGAAGGACTCAGGATCGTGGTGTATCGACCCGCCGGAATTTCGCGCGGCGCACGGGACCCGGCTGCCGCGGCGGCAGCGCGCTCGGCGAGCTCCTCGGTGTCGAGCTTGCGGATATCGGGCGAATTGGACTTGGCCCAGCCCGAAGAATTTTCCTCCAGGATCGTGACCGAGAATTCCGAGTGAGTATTCTCGTAGCGCGCGCGAAGGCCCTTGGAATTCGCCATTACGGAGCTGGCCGAGCCGCTCGCAAAAATGCCGGCGGCCGTCTGCTTGTGCTTGTCTGCCAGCTTGCACACGCGGGTCACAGCCTTGGCGCGGTCCTGGGGCGACGTTTCAGCCGTGGCTGAGAAAAATCGCGAGACCTTCTGATATTTCTGCTTGCCCAGCAGCGGCAAGAGGTCCGGATTTTCAGGCTGGTTCCGGGCGAGGGTTACGGCCGACGCGACGACACGGCGAAGCGATTCCTCGTCCGTCTTGTTTGTGGAAGCGCGCGCGGTGCGGCCGTTCACAACCGCTCGGACGGAAATGCCTAGTGAGTGCTCGGCGACGTTTTGATGAATCGTGTTATTGGCGAAACGCGTCAACGCATCGGTTGAGGCGCTGACGTCAACTTCCGTTTCTTCGGCTGCGCTCAGCTTGAGGATCTTCTCAGCGATGCGTTCAAGCTCGGCGAACGACAAGTGTGCGTTCTGGTTGGCCATGGTTCTCCGATTATTTCGCGAAGGCGACGCCAACCTTGATATTGCGGAAGCGTGCCGGGGACGCGCCATGTCCGGTGCCCATCACCTGCTGGGGCTGGCCCTTGCCACAGTTGGGAGTGCCCCACAGCGTCCAATAGTTCCGCGAACAAATGGCGTCGCAACTGTTCCAGAATTCCGTGGTGATCCCGCTGTAGCTGGGATTCTTGATCATGCGACCTCGCTTACCCCCCTTGATCTCCCAGCCGATTTCCGTAGAAAACTGGAAATGATATCGCTTGTCGTCAATGGACCAGGAGCGGTTCGTCTCCATCAGGATCGCGTCGTCGGTATCGGCGATCAGGTCTTCATACTTCCAGGTGCCGGGATTGATGCTGATGTTGGTCATGCGAATCATGGGCAGGCGGTTCCAGCTTTCGCAGCGCATTGTGCCTCCGGAGCGCTTCTCACCGATGGACGAGGCAGTTTCGCGGCTACTGAGGTACCCGGTGAACAGGCCGTTGGTGATGATCGGCGTGCACTGCGCCGGAACACCCTCGTCGTCGTAGGCAAACGTGCCCAGACCCGGCCCGTGCTCCAGGCGCGCGTCGGCGACTACGTTGACGATGTCGGAGCCGTACTTCAATTTGCGCAGTTTCTCTGTGGTCAAGAAGCTCATGCCCGCGAAATTCGCTTCCATCCCGAGGACACGGTCAAGTTCGATCGGGTGGCCGACGGATTCGTGAATCTGCAGGCCCAGTTGTGAGCTGTCAAGGATGATCGACTGCTGGCCTTCCGGGCACTGCGCGGCGGAATGCAGCGCGACGCACTGTTCGGCGATGCGCCCGGCATTTCCAACCAGGTCCATTTCCTCGATGAGCTCGTAGCCGCGCAACATGTGCTGGCCGCCGAAGCTGTTGGGATAGGAGCGTTTCTGGATTTCCGTGCCCTCGAAACTCGTGGCGACGATTCCCGCGCCGGATTGCATTTTGATTTGATGGATTGAAGAGCCCGCACTCGACGCAAACAACTGCTCGATTCGACGGAATGACATGGAGCCTTCGGCGACGGTGACGCCTTTCACGCGGCGCATTTCTTTGTCCGCGGCGAGCAAGAGATCGATCTGTTGCTCGACAGGAATCCGAAAAGGGTCCTTCAGAAACGGGTTCTGCCATGTGTCCACGTGGGTTGGTTCGGGCGCGAGGGACACGTTTTCGCGTTTCGCAAGCGCGGACGCCTTGGCAATGGCCACGGCCTCCGCCGCGCAGGCCTGGACCCCTTCGCTCGTGAGGCGGTCGGTCGACGAGAATCCCCACGCGCCCCCGGCGATCACGCGAATACCGATTCCGAGCGACTCCGCCTCGGCGAGCGTGCCGACCTGTCCGTTCTTGGTTGAAATATCACGGTGGCGAACGTCCATCACGCGAACGTCGGCGTAGGAAGCGCCGCGACGCTTCGCCGTTTCGATCGCCGCATTGGCCAGATCTTGCATCATTGCCGACCCTTCGCCCCTTGAATTCGGTGTTGAATAAAATTATTCCCGCACGCTCGTCAGACTCGGCAGAAAATCACAGGACCATCTTAGTGGAAAACAGTCACAGCGCAAGGGTGAGGTTGTGTAAATATTTCGAGGCGATGCACACTCGAGGGTGAGTCAGACGTCCAACTCGGAGATCCACTCAGAAGGAGGTTCTATGAGGAGATTTCTTTTACTCGGAACCCTTTTTATGGGGATTATCATTCTGACCGGAGCGATCCCAGCTCCGGGTGCGCGACCGGAAAAGAACGCGACCGTGGCTCCTGGTCCGGTGCCCTCGGAAATCATGACCGCCAAGACCGCGTTCATCTCCAACGCCGGAGCGGAATGCAACCCCGCGGGCGCTGTTGGTTTCAGTGGGGACGCCGACCGGGCCTACAACGAGTTCTACGCGGCAATGAAGGCCTGGGGACGGTACGGCGTGACCGCTGCACCTGCCGACTCCGATCTGGCACTCGAGATCAGCTTTGCGTGTCCTCCTGCGGGATCCCATTCCGTCAGGGAGGTCAACGGCAATGCAGACTCGGACCCGCGCTTTCGGTTGGCAATCGTGGACATCAAGACGCATGAGCTACTGCGGGTCTTGATTGAGCACGTGAGACCCGCACTCTTGCAAGGCAACCGGGACAAGAACTTCGACGACGCAATGGCCAAGCTCGTCGACGATGCGAAGGGTCTGGCCGCAAGTTCGGCGTCTTCGGCCGCCGGCGGCCACTTCTAGATTCAGCAGTGCCTCAGGGGCGCGGGCGGCCGAAGATCAGGCTCGAGCCCGCGCCGGTGGGAATGGTTCGTTCAAGATCGAAGCCGGCAGTGGCGTAGAGGTCCTTGTATTCGGCGGCGGTGCGTTCGCGCCCTCCCGCGACCGCAAGCATGTGAAGGTCAAGCCACTTCGCCCAGGAAGCCTCGGAGCTCTCCGGAACGATTTCTTCGATGAGCACAAGGCGGGAGTCCGGTTTCATTGCCCTGCGAACAGTGCCCAGAATCGCGGCCGCTTCCTCGTCGGGCCAGTCATGGATGATCCAGCGCATCGTGTAGGCGTCTGCGTTTGCGGGAACGGTCTTGAAGAAATCGCCGGCCACGCACTCCATCCTGTCGTGCGGTATCGCACCTGCGACGACGCTCGGCTGATCGAAGAGCATTCCCCGGCAGGAAGCGTTGTCGTCCAGAATCGCGACCAATTGCGAACCGATTCCTCCGCCAATATCGGCGATGAGCGGAAATCTACTCCAGTCGTAGGCGGCAGCAACGGCCGGCGAAATCGCGGCGCTCGCCGAACGCATGGATTCGTTGAAGACCGCCCATGCTTCCGGCCGGCCCTGAAAAAAATCCCAAGTGCTGTCACCGCCGTATATTTTCTGTAATCCGGTCTTGCCGGTCTGAACGCAGTACTTCATCTCTGACCATGATTCGTACTGGCCGAATCCCGGGGAAAGAACCGCGCGCACAAATGCCCACTGCGATCCCGGTACATTTCGGCGCAGCACGGCGCTTGACGGCGTATTGGCAAACACGCGCGGCGAAACCTGTGTGAAAACGCCGATGCTCTCAAGAGCCCTCAGCAGACGGAACAAGCTGGGGGAATGCGTTTTTGTGCGTTCGGCCAGCGTATCCACTGCCAGCGGCCCGCCGGAAAGCTGATCGGCAACCTCGAGCTCCGCGGCGATTGCCAGCGCGCGACTTTCCCAAAAACCGCGGATGATGCCGGAAATGTTCTCAAAAGCCGAAGGCGCGGCGACCGCCTGAGTTCGACCACTGTCGGTCACGAAGAAATTCCTTTGTCGGGGATTGCGAACCAAGCGTTTTGATGCGGCGAGTATACACCAGAGAACCTAACGTCGAGCGGGAGTCGGTTTCGGGCCAAGTACCTGCTGCAGGGTGAGACCGGAAGAGAAATTCAATATGACTTCGAATTTAACCCAGGAAATCGAGTCCGGAGACCCGTCCTTGCCCTGCGTAAGCCGCGAGCGCAGGATGCGAAGCTGCCCCGTCCCGAGCTTTAGGGCGGCCGCCTCGGCAGCGATACGGCTCTTGTCGGCCTCGGGAACTGTGCTCGGGTACAGCGCGGCATTTACAACTTCGTCCGCCAGATGCTCGTCGGTAACGGATTGTACGAAGTTGAATCTGCGCGTCGTTGCCTGGACGGCCTCCTTCGCCGAGTATCCAAACGCCGCCGCGAGGTAGCGATCGTTGTATGCGTGATAGGGAGGCGTGGCGATGGCAGCAAATTCAATCGGATCATCGGAGGGCTCGACCGGAGGAAGCATTTCGATGACCCAACCCCCGCCCTCGTCGGACGTCGCAGGAGTCAGCCGGAACGTAAGGTTGTGGCCAACGTCTCGGGTAAACGCTTGGTCCCGGACGACTTCGCCCGTAAAGCGAAGCTCCTGCGAATCGGCGAGCGATGAGGTCGGGGACTCGGGCGCGCTCGCTGCGGGCGGCGTGTGCTGTGACGCGACAGCCCTTGATGCACGCGGGCCGTTTCCCACCAGGAGCATGCAAACCAACGCTAGGCCGCTCAAGCGACGATCCATGATCGCGTGGATTCTACCAGCACGTGCCTCAGGTCTGAAGTCCTGAGCGGTATGAACGCTCAAATGATCCGCGATGTCGGTCCCAGCCGAGTTTGTTCCCGGCACGGTCGCAGCAGAAGCCTCCGGTTGTCCTCCGATCACCAGACCGCAGACTTCTGGCAAAACTCTTCAATTGCCGCAGCGATCGCGGCGTTGCGGCTTTCCTCGTCGGTCTTCCCCGACAGATCGACCGTACTGCATCGCCGCAACCTGGCGGCGTATAGGTCGGAGATTTCAGGGGCGTGCATAGGATCGTTTCCCCGCACGAGCAGTGCGGGGACGGCAATCGATTCCAGGTCCCGAACCGAGTCAAACGGTTGAGCGCCAGACGCCATGAACTGATTCGTCGCTATAAAGCTTCCGAGGTCGAGCGAACCGATCATGCCGTCGAAGTACGCCTCCATCGCGGGCGACGTTTGGTAAAGCGGACGGAACGCCTCAATGCCCTGCTTGGGCGCGCTCGCAAGGGCGGGACCGAGCGACGCGAATGTTGCCGCTTGATATTCCGTGAGTCCCAGCTCTCGGCCACGATAGACGGGTGCGAGTAGGACCAGGCCCGCCGTCCGCTCGGCAAACCGGCGCGCGAACCGCAATGCCACTCCAGTACCCATAGACATTCCGCCGACCACCGCGCGGCCTGCGCCAATATGGTCTATCAAGGCACGGACGTCCTCGGCCAGCCGATCCCAGGTCAGCCGATCGCCACACCACGATCTTCCGCTGCTGCGTAGATCCGGCGCAATCACACGGTAGCCCGCGCGGAATGGAGCGACAACGGCCAGACACGCACGATGATCAGCGCCTCCCCCGTGGAGCATTATGATTGCACGGCCACTGCCGCGTTGCATGGCGTAGAGCCGAACGCCGCCAGCGTCGTACCAGAATTCTTGCATCATGGCCTCCTTGCACACGCGTGCGCGGTCAAAGTCTGCCGGAAAAGAAAAAACCCCGCGGCAGAAGACGCGGGGCTTTCCTGGTTTCGAAGTTTCTGTCTTGGAAATTACGAGTCTACGTGCCTTCGTCCCAGGACGCGAGGTAGTGTTCCTGCTCTGGGGTGAGTTTGTCGATCAGCACGTTCATCGAATCAAGCTTGAGTTTGGCGATGTGCTTGTCCAGGTGATCGGGGACGGAATAAACCTGCGCCTTGAGATCCTTGGCGTTCTTGACCATATATTCGGCGGAGAGCGCCTGGTTCGCAAAGCTCATGTCCATCACGGAAGCTGGATGCCCCTCGGCCGCCGCGAGATTAATCAGCCGGCCTTCGCCAAGCAGATAGATCCTCCGGCCGTCCTTCATCAAAAACTCCTCGACGAAAGGCCGAGCCTCTTTCCTGCTGCTGGAAAGTTTTTCCAGGGCAGGGATGTCGATTTCCACATTGAAATGGCCGGAGTTGCTGATCACCGCGCCGTCCTTCATTCTTTCAAAATGTTCGTGGGCCAGGACGGCCTTGTTGCCGGTGACGGTGACGAAGATGTCGCCAATCTTGGACGCCTCGTTCATGGGCATCACGCGGAATCCGTCCATCACCGCTTCGATGGCCTTGGTCGGATCAATTTCAGTGACGATGACATCGGCTCCCATACCTTTGGCGCGCATGGCGACGCCGCGTCCGCACCAACCGTACCCTGCGACCACCAGTTTCAGGCCGGCGAGCAGCAGGTTCGTGGCACGAATGATGCCATCAAGCGTCGACTGACCCGTGCCGTAGCGATTGTCAAAGAAGTGCTTGGTGAGCGCGTCGTTGACCGCAATGACCGGAAACTTGAGCGTGCCGTCTTTGGACATGGCGCGGAGACGAATAACGCCGGTAGTGGTTTCCTCCGTGCCGCCGATCACATCCGGGATCTGATTGGTCCGCTTGGTGAGCAGCTGAGTGACGAGGTCCGCCCCGTCGTCCATGGTGATTTGGGGTCTGTGGTCAAGGGCTGCGCTTATATGGGCGTAATAGGTAGCGTTGTCTTCGCCCTTGATTGCGTAGGTCGGAATTCCATAGTCCTTGATCAGAGACGCTGCCGTGTCGTCCTGCGTGGAAAGAGGATTCGAGCCGCAGACAACCAGATCGGCCCCGCCGTCGCGCAGCGTGATGGCAAGGTTAGCCGTCTCAGTCGTGACGTGGAGACAGGCCGCCATGCGAATGCCCTTGAGCGGTTGTTCCTTGATGAAACGCTTGCGGATCAACTGCAACACTGGCATGTGCTGATTGGCCCATTCGATCTTGCGCTTGCCCTGTTCGGCAAGGGCCATGTCCTTCACGTCACCTTTTACCTTGACGGCTGTATCCACTAGAGACTCCCTTTGAATTTTGATTGGGGACGAAAACTAAGCGCGAGACCCCACGACGGAGCCGCGCGACGCCGCTTCCTTGCGGATGGCGTCGGCCTTGTCTGTGCGTTCCCAGGTGAACCCCGGACCGGTCCGGCCGAAGTGGCCGTACGCAGCCGTCGGACGGTAAATCGGGCGCCGCAGATCCAGTGTCTCGATGATGGCTTTCGGCGTCAGCTTGAAAATTGCGCGAATCAGTTCGGTGATCTGATGGTCGGGGATCGTACCCGTCCCAAATGTGTCCGCCATGACCGAAACCGGCTCGGCCACGCCGATGGCATAGGCGAGTTGAACTTCGACCTTGCGGGCAAGGCCCGCGGCGACGATATTCTTGGCCACGTAGCGCGCCATATAGCACGCGGAACGGTCGACCTTTGAGGGGTCTTTGCCGGAGAACGCGCCTCCGCCATGACGCCCGTAGCCGCCGTAGGTGTCCACGATAATTTTGCGCCCGGTCAGACCGGCGTCGCCCATGGGCCCGCCGGTGACAAAGCGGCCGGTTGGGTTGACATGAATCTTGGTGGTCTTGTCGAACATTTTCGCGGGCAGGACGGGCTTGATGACTTTCTCGATGACCGCTTCGCGCAAGTCGCTCTGGGAAACCTTGTCGCTGTGTTGGGTCGAGATGACGACTGTGTCGACGCGCAGCGGACGTCCGCCGACGTATTCAATCGAGACTTGGGACTTTGCGTCGGGCCGGAAGAAATCAACTTCGCCGTTCTTGCGGACTAGGGCGTGCTTTTGCATCAGCTGATGTGCCAGCTGGATCGGCATGGGCATCAGTTCGGGAGTTTCGTCACAGGCGTAGCCGAACATCATGCCCTGGTCGCCTGCGCCACCGGTGTCGACGCCCATCGCGATGTCCGGCGACTGGCCTTTCACCGCCGACATCACGGCGCACGTTTCGGAGTCAAAGCCGTACTTGCCGCGGTTGTAGCCAATATCGTTGATCACGCCGCGGGCGATTGTGTCGTAGTCAAGAACGCCACGGTGTTCCTTCTTGATCGTGATCTCACCGGCGATAACCACAAGGCCCGTGGTCAAAAGCGTTTCGCAGCCGACGCGGCCCATGGGGTCAACCTTCAACACCGTGTCCAATACGGCGTCAGAAATCTGGTCGGCGATTTTGTCTGGATGGCCCTCGGAAACGGACTCCGAAGTAAATAGGAACTTCTCGTCGGAATGTGCCAAAACAGTGCCCTCCGGAGGTGTTAAGACGCAGGTCGGCTGCCTAAATTACGCCCTGAATCCTGTCTGAGATACCGACGCTAGCATGTGGTGTGGGAGTTGTCAATCGCATGCATGGAAAGGCCTTAAATCGAGGCTGAATGGGGCAATAGCGGCCTGAAAGTCAGTGCCTAACCCGCTTTAGACCAAATTCAGATGTGTTCCTTTTTATACAGAAACGCCCTTTGGCGCCATCCTATCATACCGTCTCGGATCGCCCGTTTGTGATCCGCTACCAGGAGAAACGAAATGACGAGTGAGCCAGCCAAAAAGTGTGCGCATCCGGTCTGTTCGTGTGTGCCGGCTTCGGGCAAGTACTGCAGTGCGCAGTGCGAGGCAATGGAAAAGACCCCGGACATTGACTGTGCGTGCGGCCACCCGGGTTGCAAGGGCAAGACCAGCTGACCTTAACAAGAAAATCTTCAAGCATTTGATAGCTGAACCGTCGGCAACCCTGCAGCAACCGGAACACGCCGTAATCCCGTGTCGGAAAGCTTCAAGAGCTCTCTAGGGTGCCAGAGATAGACAAATCGGGAGTTGCATTCTCCGCCCTCGCCGGCAGGAACGCCTCGTCTGAAACCGGCCAGAGCAGCCGGGTGCTGCACGTCAGGACGGCAAGAGTCCTTGCGCTCACGATCGCGGGGGCTCTTCTACCCGCTCTCGCTTTCGCGTTGCCCCAAGCGAAACCCGCCAGCACCGACAAATCCCCGCCCGCCGCACAGGCCCCGCCCGCCTCACCGAAACCTGAGACTGTTCCGACCGGATATCTAGGAGCGGAGGTTTGCAAGACCTGCCACGAAGACCTTTACAACGGTTGGGAGAAGAGTCCGCACTGGAAGCAGACATACCAGCAGGGCGGTATCGCAAAACACGGCTGCGAGGATTGCCATGGCCCGGGGGACGCACACGTCGCCGGTGGCGGCGATGTCACCAAGATTTTCAGGTTCGAGACTGCCTCAACCAAAGACATCAATCAGCGCTGCCTGGTCTGCCATGCAGGCGGCACCCAGCATATGAATGCGATCAATTCAGAACATTCAAAAAATGACGTCAGTTGCGTCTCCTGCCACTCGCCGCACCACGCCAAAGAGTCGGAGTTCCTGCTCATAAAGGCCCAGCCTGAGCTTTGCTACACCTGCCACCTTCAACAAAAAGCACAGTTCGACATGCCTTTCCACCATCGCGTGAACGAAGGGCTGATCCAGTGCAGCGACTGCCATAATCCCCACGGAACCGTGGGCCCGAAACAGGTCCGGACGTCATCGACGCAGGACGCGGTCTGCTTTAAATGTCACATCGACAAGCAGGGTCCGTTTGTCTTCGAGCATGCGCCCATCAAGGTGGATGGATGCCAATCGTGCCACTTGACCCACGGCGGACCGAATCCCCACATGCTGAAGCTCAGCAACGTCAACCTGCTTTGCCTGCAGTGCCACACGACATCGACCTTCAGCTCCGCGCCGGGAGCCCCGTCGTTCCACAATCAGGCAAGCCTGTTTCAGTCCTGCCTGTTGTGTCACTCGCAGATTCACGGCTCGAATTTCGACGCGACGTTCTTCAAATAGGGCGCGCGATGAACTTTTTTCAATCTGAGGATATGGAAGGCGACCAGACGGTGACCGGGGCATGAGATCTTCAAAGCGCGGACGGCACACAAGTAGCGTGCGGGCTCGCGCGGCCTATTTTGCGATCGCTGGAATGCTGCTCGTCGCTTCGCCAGCGGCTCGCGCCCAGGACGACCTTACGGAATCCAAGGGAATCGATTCGGGGAACTACAACGTTCACCAATCCGTCGAATTCGGATATCGCGCAAGTGAAATCAACGGCAACAAGGACACCTACGATACGTTTGAGAACCTGGGGTCGGGCGTTCGTTTGTTTGACTACACGCTCGAGATGCATTCACTGGACCATAAGGGACTGCTGTTTGATGACTTGAGCTTCAGCAACTTCGGCTACGGCGGAGATCCGAACGACGTAACCCGCCTGCGCATCGGGAAAAACAAGCTGTATGACTTTCGTGTGCTGTTCCGGCGTGACAAGAATTTCTGGGACTATAACCTGCTGGCGAATCCGCTCAATCCGGCTGCGCTAAACCCGCCGGGCTCTCTGACGACAGGCTGCTATGTGGGTCCGCCGACGGCGGCATTCCCTCAAGGCGCGCCTGCCTACTGCTCGTCGCCGGCCGTCGCGATCAACAATTCACCCCATGCGCAGGACCTTGTTCGCCGCATGCAGGATTACGACCTTACCCTGCTTCCGAATTCGGCAGTGCAAGTTCGATTAGGGTATTCCCGTAACCGCGACGAGGGCCCCGGATTCTTCACCACGGATGGGGGAACGATATCGGACTTTAATGAAAATTACAGTTACACAACCAATGCCTATCGCGTGGGAGTCGACTTCAAGATCCTTCCTCGGACGACCATCTCCTACGACCAGTTCCTCAGTTATTTCAGGCAGGATAATGCGGTAAGCGATAATCCGATAGCGAACCCTCAGAATTTCGGATTCGTCCTGGCAAATCCCTCGGGCGTAGGGACGCCAAACGGTACGCCGGTTGACCTGGGAAATATATGGAGCACGCAGACGCCTTCGGAAGTTCTTCCCTGCGCGGCTCCGATCGTGACGGGCACGCCAAACACGGCCAATCCCACCTGCAACGGGTTTCTGTCCTACAGCCAGGTGGGGAGCCCGCGAAACTTTATGCCGACCGAGCGATTCCGTTTCCAATCGAATTACTTCAAGAATTTCGAGATGTCAGGTTCGGCAGGCTACAGCAGCAGCAACAACCAGATCCCGAATTTTCTCGAGACCGTGGACGGATGGACGGCGCGAACCGCCGAGCGCGGCAGCACGACCGGTGGGCCGGCGGACGCAAAGCGCGTCTCGGTGAATGCGAATTGGTCAGGCGTGTACGCCCTAACCGACAAGCTACGAATCTTGGATTCGTTCCGCTACGACAACTGGCGCATTCCGGGGATGTGGGAGCTCGACGAAACGAATATTTTCGGCACCGGCTTTCCGGGACTCGCCGGCCTGCAACAGAGCGAAGCAATCTTCAACCCAGTCAATTGTCCTCTGGCTTCCAATGCGGTGACATGTCCGCAGCACTTGACAACCTCTGCCGCCGACGTAATCACCGGGCTTGCGTCGTCATTTCTGGGCCAGAACCTGAAATCGAACACCCTGGAGGTCGAATACGACCTGAACAGGCGCGTGATGGCCCACATCGGCTATCTCTACACGAACCGAACGATCGCCCAGTTCAGCGACACCAACGACTCTGGCTTGATCTATTTTCCGGGCGGTGCAACCGGCACGGCGACTGCGGCCAATGATTTCCTCGCTGCGCGCGGCAGCTGCACCGAAGTCACCGGCGCGTTGCCCGCCGGTTGCACGCTGAACCCGGACGGCTCGGTGACTTTTGTCGCCCCTGCGGCGCCGAGCCCGACTCGGAGCATCACCACGATCAACGAAAGTGCCCTGCTCCTGGGGGTCGTCGTGCGTCCGGTCGATGCCCTGCGGATCACGAGCGATTTCGAGTTCGGTTATAACGACAACTCCTACACGCGCATCGATCCCCGGCAAGTACAGTCCTACAAGATCCAGGCGAACTACAAGCCGCGGCCGTGGGCGGTCGTCGACGGCGCAGTTGAAATTCATGAGAACCGCGACAACGTCTTTACGGTGAACAACCTCGAGCACGACCGTTCGTTCAGCTTCGCGACCATACTGACCGCGAATCCGCGCCTCTCAATCGATTTCGGGTACAACTACTGGAACGTCTACACCCAATCGCTGGTCTGCTTTCCTTACTCCACAACTTCTGCGAACCCCACGCCTCCACCGGCTGCTCTTCCTTTGTCGGCGTTCCCTCCAGGTGTCCCGATGCTCCCGACGGGGGCGGCGTGCCCGATTGCCGGTGCGTCGTCCCCCCTTGGAGCGCTATCGATCTACGGCAGCACGGACCATTTCGCTCACTCGACGGTGATCTGGAAACCCGTCAAGCGAGTGACGGCGACGGTGGGCTATGGCGGCAGCTTCGTCCGCGGCAACACAACTTTCCTGAATCCTCTGACGCCATCTGGAACTCTGGATTTCGATTACCAAAGGCCGTACGGATCAATCGCAATCGATGTGTACAAGGGTTTCACCTACAAGATGTCCTGGAATTATTACGGGTTCAACGAAACCGGGGCGACCAATCCGTTCGGACTTGCGGCGATTCGTCTCGAGGACTTTAACGGAAGCAACGCGACGTTCTCGGTCCGATATGCTTTCTAAGGCACAGAGAGCTTAGAAACAGGAGGGATGAGATGAAGGATCGCATGCTCGGAAGATGGTCCGCTGTGCCACTGCTGGCCGCTCTGATGCTGGCTGTCCCCACACCGTCGCAAGCGCCGGATGCGGGCGCTCTGTTCAAGTCGAAATGCGCCGTATGCCACTCGCCGGACGGCAGCGGCAGTAGTGCCACCGGAAAGCAACTGGGGGTGACGGACCTGCGGGCCGATGAGGTCCAGAAACAAACCGACGCCCAGTTGAACGACAGCATCACGGGCGGCAAAGGAACGAAGATGCCGGCTTACAAAGGCAAGATCACCGACGACCAGATCAAAGGGCTCGTCGGCTACATACGAAGCCTAGCAAAGAAGGGCTGAGGCTCCTTTAAGAGATCGGCCGCGAGGGTAGGGCAAGCTTCCGTCGTTGACGGACGCAGGGCAAAGCCGACGGGATTCCGCTAGGCGGCGTCTCGACGGTAGAGCAGGTAGGCGCGGATGAACGGGTCAAGATCTCCATCGAGGACTTTTTGGATGTCGCCGCGCTCGATCTTCGTGCGATGGTCCTTGATCATCTGATAGGGCTGCATCACGTAGGAGCGGATCTGGCTTCCAAAGCTAATATCCGACTTCGTGGCGTCGAGCTTGCGCTGGTCCCCGCGCCGCTTTTCAAGCTCCATCTCATAGAGCCGCGACCGAAGGACTCTCATCGCGATTTCGCGGTTCTTGTGCTGGCTGCGCTCGTTCTGGCACTGCACGACAATGCCTGTCGGTAGGTGCGTAAACCGCACGGCGGATTCAACCTTGTTGACGTTCTGGCCACCGTGGCCGCCGGCGCGGAACGTGTCGATGCGAAGGTCCTCTGGTTTCACGACAATATCGATGCGGTCGTCGATTTCCGGGATCACGAAGACCGAAGCGAACGACGTGTGGCGGCGGGCCTGCTGGTCAAACGGTGAAATACGGACCAGCCGATGCACGCCACTTTCCCCGGCAAGCATTCCGAATGCGTTCTCGCCTTCAACCTGCACGGTTGCGGACTTGATGCCGGCCTCTTCGCCAGGAGTCGAATCAAGGATGGTGGCCTTCATCCCCTTCTGTTCCGCCCAGCGGAGATACATGCGCAGGAGCATTTCGGCCCAGTCTTGGGATTCTGTCCCGCCTGCGCCCGGTTTTATGGTCACGATTGCATTCATGGCGTCGCTTTCGCCAGCCATCAATGTCTTCGTCTCAAGCCCGGCGAGATAGTATCGAACGCCGGCGAGTTCTTTCGCTAGATCTTCCAGGATCGAATCGCGCTGCTCGCTATTGGATTCTTCGCGTGCCAGATGGAAGTAGGTTTCCAGATCGCTGGCTTTGCCGGTGAGGGCGGCATCGGCGTTCGCGCGCTCTTCAAGGAGCTTGCGCTGCTGCAACAGCGACTGGGCCTTTTCCTGGTCCTGCCAGAATTCCGGAGCGTTGATTTTCAGTTCGAGTTCGGCGATCTGGTTGCGGGCAGACTCGGAGTCAAAGATAACTCCGCACGAGTCCCATGCGTTTCTGAAGCTCGTCGTAGCGTTTCTGCAGGTCCTCGATGTGTTCAGCCATTCCTAAATCCTACACAGGAAACGTGAAAATAGAAAATCGAAACTTGACCCAAAGCCACTTGCCCTCAGATGCGCGCCGGTAGCGATTTTGATTTATCCTACGGGGCGGCGGAAAGTGGCGCCGGAGTTGCCGGCGTCCGCAAACGAGGATTCTACGATGACCGTATCTGTGTTTATCGGCACCAGCGTCGACGGGTTCATTGCCAGACCGAACGGCGATCTCGACTTCCTGCCCGAAAGCGGCGGCGAACCCCACGGCTATGACGAGTTCATCTCAAGTATTGATGCGCTGGTAATCGGCCGCAAGACCTTCGAGACGGTTCTGGCCTTTGACACGTGGCCCTACGGCGACAAACGCGTGGTCGTGTTGAGCAGCCGGCCCGTTGACTTGTCGGGAGTGCGCGGAGGGTTTGTCGAACAGATGTCCGGGCCTCCCGCTGAGATCGTGCAGAAACTGGCTGCGAGCGGAGCCGACCACCTCTATGTCGATGGAGGCATCACGATTCAACGGTTCCTGCGCGCGGGCCTGATTCAGCGCCTGATTATCACCCGAGTTCCCGTGCTCATCGGCGAAGGAGTCCCCCTGTTCGGCGCGCTTCCATGTGACCTGCGGCTGATTCACGTCGCAACCCAGCACTATCCGAGCGGCCTGGTTAAGAGCGAGTACCGCGTGGCAGCTTAGCAATCCGAACCACCCGCTACGCCAGGGCTTGAGGCGACGGCGTCCCGCAGATTCCTTTGCCAACCCGGCTTCGCCACGGTCGTTCCGATCAGAAAGATGGATACAACGACGCACAGCCACGGGAACCAGTCGCCCAGGCGCACATAGAGAGTCTGGTCGCTGCGAAAATCATAGGGGGCGTCGAGTTCGCCTCGAATGTCGGTTGAAAGCTGCGCGACGACTCGGCCGTAGGGATCGACGGAAACGGTGTACCCGTTATTGGTGTCCCGCAGAAGCCATCGACGGTTTTCAACCGCCCGCACCCGCGCCATCATTAAATGTTGCGCCGGAGCCGCGGAGCGCCCGAACCAACCATCATTTGAAATATTGATCAGCAGCTCGGCGCCGCCTGCGGTAAACCGCCGCACCGCGTCGGGAAAAACCGCCTCGTAGCAGATGAACGAACCGAAACGTCCTTCGGGCAGCCTGCCCACGCCATAGACCGAACCCGGCGTAAAATCACCGAGATCTGCCGTGAGCTTGCCGGTGAAACCAAGCCACCTCCGGAGCGGGACATATTCGCCGAACGGTACGAGATGAATTTTGTCATAGGTGAAAACGCGTTCACCTGACGGGTTCAAAAGGATGGCGCTGTTGGTGGCAACCGGCTTCCCTGCCAGGTCCCGTTTCCAGTCCTCCGCGCCGACCAGAAAATCCGAGCCCGATAGCTGGGCAATCTGGCGCGCCCGCCTGGCGAACACGGCGTCCTGCAAGCTGAACGGCGCCGGCGACTCGGGCCACACGATCAGACCGGGAATTCTGCGCGCGGCATCCACGCTGATTTGCGCGAGCTCATCGAGATCACCCGCATGCACCTCGATCCAGTCGGCCGGGTACTCGTAGGCTTGCGCGAAGTTTGTCTGGACGAGGTGCGCCGTGAATCGCGGCGTGTCGGCGGGCACCAGGTAACGGCCTCCGACGGCGATAAAGATCAAAACGGCG
>Ga0209008_1000275_pt1 | contig 20783 bp, 18 predicted proteins | sample JacPin_JW_Ref_O3_FD_187963 | JGI IMG/M metagenome (GOLD analysis project Ga0209008, IMG submission 187963) | Forest soil microbial communities from Algoma, Ontario, Canada - Jack Pine, Ontario site 1_JW_Ref_O3 (SPAdes) (version 2) | ecosystem: Environmental > Terrestrial > Soil > Boreal...
GGTCTGTCGCTCCGGCATTAGTCGTGAATGTGGGCAAGCCCGTCACGGCGTTTACGCCGTTTGCCGGTTGAATAAACGGGAGAAGGTTCGTTGAGATGGGACTAAAGGCGCTTTTTGGCAACATACCGTTCGCAAATACGCAACCTCCTACCGGATTAGTGGAATTGCATCCAGGGAAGAAGTAGGGTTCTCCAGCCACAACAGTTTGCCCGGTGCTGCTGGCGAACTGTTGAGTCAATTGACTGGCGAAAGCTCCGTTGACCGTGGTTGGGATGGGAGGACCGGTGGGGTCGGCGGGGTTAGGCTTGACGAGAAGGCTCTCTACGCTGGCCAGGTTTCCTGACTCGAGATCAGCGGTTGGAGCTCCCGAAATGCGCTGAGTTACCCCCTGGATCAGCCGGTTCCCTTGATAATCGCCAAAGAAAAAGATCTTGTCCTTTACGATCGGACCGCCAAAGGTGCCACCAAATTGGTTCTGGTGATAGGCGCCCCGTTGTCCCTGGTCGAAGAAATTCGCGGCGTCAAAATCCGTATTACGCACGAATTCAAAGACATTGCCATGGTAGCCATTGGTGCCGGACTTGCTGACGACGTTAATAAGGCCGCCGCTGTAATTACCGTACTCGGCGTCGAAATTGTTGGTAAGGATGCGAAACTCAGAGAGCGAATCGAGATTGGGAATTGCTCCAGCACCGGAAAATCCCAATTCTTGCACCAGTACTCCGTTCAAGATAAAACCGTTTTCAGACTCCCGCATCCCGTTGACCGAGTACGCGCCGGAATTCAAGCTGCCCGACACTAATGGCGCGGCGAAGCCCGCAGAAATGAATGGACCGGCGAAAGCGCCCGTCATCTGAGATGCCGACGGCGCGACGCCGGGCTGCAGCGTCAGCAAATCGGTATAGCTTCGAGAAACCAGCGGCACATCGGTCATCTCTTTTCCGGTAATTACTTCTCCCATCTGGGTGCTTTCGGTGTCCACGTGTAGAGCGGAGCTTAAGACTTCAACTTTTTCCGTGGCTTGGCCGACCTGCAACGCTACGTCGATCACCAGGGCGTCGTTCACATTCAGCACAATTCCGGTCTGAACATACGATTTGAATCCTGTTTGCGTTGCGGTAATCGAATACTTTCCGAGGGGAAGTTCTTGGAACGAGTAAAAACCTTGGGCGTTGGTGGTCACCGTGGTGGTCACCGCCGTATCCAGGTTGGTGGCCACCACCGTGGCGCCGGCGATCACTGCGCCGCTGGGATCAGTGACAGTCCCGGATATTTTGGCCGTGACTCCGGCGATGAGCCTGCCGGCGGGGAACAGCGCGAGCGCAAACGCAAGAATGCCCAAACACTTGGCCAGCCGCGAAATTCTCATCACACCCCCCGATTTACGACGGTAGATTTTTTCACCCCGGTACGGATCGCCGCTTTTCCAACGAAGCCTTTTACCGTTCCAGTAGAATGCATTCTCAGCGAGAAAATAGCTTTTCTTCTAACCGCTTATTTATAGTGTTGGAAAGGCTTATAATGTAGGGATAATCCTTTGTCAAGAGATTTCGAGATTGTGGAAACCCCCGGGAAATCGACCAAAAGTCAGTAGATGCATAGTGATCTATTTATTCGAATCATCTCAGATTGCAATACTTTGCCTTGGCCCTAGTTATCTCAGATTCAATTTAATTGCGCTTTATTTGAGATTACGGTATTCCGCAACTACTAGTCTTGAACGATTGCTATTTTCGCGGAAGGTTGTACGCCTGCGTGATGAAAAATAAGTAGGGTTCGAACCTGGTTGCCTTGATAACCGATTAGACGAACTGCAGGAATTACTTTCTCGGCGGACTGGAGATGACGGCGATGAAGAGTATAACATCGCCATCCGCTCAGAACAGTGGGCTCAATACGCTCAAGACGGGCCAAAAGGAAATTTGCACAGAAATTGTACGGAATCAGACAATTCGGTACAATTTCAACCGATTGCAGCGGGAGCTAATCTTCGTAAATTCAATGTATTCGCCGATACTTTGAGTTCGATTCCCAGGGGCGCCTCCAGCGTTTTCTTACGCCTTCTTTTGTTTCTGGGCATTTTCTCCATCCCGGTCTTCGCCCAAGGCGGGCCACCTTATTACACGAACGATCCCGGCACACCTGGCAATCTGCAGTGGGAAATAAATTTGGGATACATGCCTTTTCTCTATTCCGGATCGTCGATTACGCACACGCCTGACGTCGATATCAACTTTGGCTTAGGTGATCGCATTCAGCTGACTTACGAAGACGCATGGCTGCGTGTGGACAATCCCTCGCCCGTGAAATACGGACTAGGCCAAGACCAATTGGGAGTGAAGTGGCGATTTTATGACAATAAGGATTCGGGATTCGCCATGTCGATTTTTCCGCAACTATCCATCAACAATCCGAATCACTCGGTGGAGCGAGGGATTACTCCGAGGGGTGCAAGCCTGATCTTGCCGGTCGAATTCTCCAAAAAACTGGGTCCCATCGACATAAATTGGGAAGGAGGCTACAACTTCGTTCACAAGGGTCCGGATGGATGGCTCGCCGGACTCGTTGTCGGCCATGAATTTACCGACAAGCTGGAACTTGACGCCGAGTTTTATTCCACCGGAACATTCCATCCCACCCAGTATCAGGAAACATTGGAAGGAGGTCTTCGTTACAAAATACATCCACCGTTCATTTTATTAATAATGGCCGGACGAAGTTTGCAACCCACGGGCCCCACTCAGCCATACTTCGTCGGTTATTTTGGGATGCAGTTTTTGCTGCCGCCACATCCTTTCGGGAAAGACTGACGCCTGACGACACATTGGTGCGCGCTGCTATATAATCGGCACCAATCCTTCGGCACGATGTGGACAGCACTGTAGCCGCACGATCGCGAAGGATACCAGGAGGAGATACCATGTCCTGCCGATTTGCCGTAAGGCTTCTAGCCACCTTGACCATCCTGCTATGCGCCGCAGGTGCCAGAGCGCAACAGATGCCGAATCCTTACGGCGCGCCGATATCCCTGGAGAACGCGAAAAAAGTTGCGACGGCCGCGATTGCGGAAGCGCGAAAGAATAATTGGACGATGGCGCTCGCGGTGGTTGATCCCAGCGGCACGCTCGTTTACTACGAGAAGCTCGACAACACCCAGATCGGGAGCGCCCAGGTTGCGATTAACAAGGCTCGCTCCGCAGCGCTCTTCAAGCGGCCAACGAAATCGTTTGAGGATCAGCTGGCCAAAGGTGGCGATGGACTGAGAACGTTGGGGCTTGAAGGCGCGGTTCCCGTCGAGGGAGGTGTCCCGATCGTGATTGAAGGGAAGATTGTCGGCGCGATTGGAATGTCGGGCGGGACGAGCGCGCAAGACGCCCAGTGCGCGCAAGTGGGCGCTGATGCGCTGAAATAGAGCCGAGAAGGTTCAGGATGGAAGAACTGTTGACAGTTCGGCGCGATTGCTAGAGGATTCCCAACCAGCGATTCATCTGGACCGGTTCGCCCTCTCGAACAGGGTCTCCGCGAAATCTCTTGGAGGCGAAAATTCATGTTCAACTCTTGCGTTCATCGTCTACTGCAACGGTCTAGGGCTCTCCTGCATGTTCTAGCAATCGCAGTCATCGTGCTGGTTCTAGTTTCACCGGCATGGGGACAGGACGAGATCAAAATTGGCGTGATCATGCCGATCACCGGCCGCGAGGCCAAGCCCGGGCAGTATCAGCGCGAGGGGATTGAACTTGCCATCAAGCAAATTAATGATGGAGGCGGCATCTTAATCAAGTCGCGCGGAAAGAAGCTGCCCATCAAGGAAGTCTTCTACGACGACGGCTCGGACCAATCCCGCTCCGCGGGCATGGCCGAACGCGCGATGAGCTCCGACGGCGTGGTGGCCGTGATCGGCGGGTATTCGACGGCACTGGGCGAAGCGGAATCCGTGATGCCCGACCGCTATCAAACGCCCTGGATCACGCCAGGCGCCGGCGCTACCTCCACTTTCAGCCGCGGCTACGAATATGTCTTCGGAACCCTCAGCCCGATCGATCTGCTTGGTTACACCACCGCTCAGTATCTTGGAAATCTCGTGGACAAAGGAAAACTCAGCAAGGGTCTGAAGATTGCTCTGGCACTCGAGAACACGGATCACGGCGTGGAGTACGGCCACGGCATCGATAATTGGAACAAAGAGCACCCGGGATATTTCAACGTTGTTTTCAGCGAGAAATTTGAGCTAGGCGCGACCGACTTCTCGGGCCTTCTCCAAAAAGTGAAGAACTCCCATGCCGATATTTTTCTCGCGGATGCGCACCTGCAGGATTACATCACCATGCACCGGCAATACATCCAGAGCGGCATGTATCACCAGATGGTCAGCTACGGCGCGCGCGGGCCGGAAGCGGACGCACGCAAGGCGCTGGGAGCGGCGACGGACTACATTTTTGCCGGAATCTGGTGGTCCTCAAAGCTGGCCTACCCGCAAGTGAAGAAATTCAACGACGACTATCAAGCCTTCACCGGCCATCCGCCTGATTCGTGGTATCCGGCGACGGCGTATGACGCCATGCGCGTGCTGGCAGTAGCCATCGAGCACGCCGGCAGCCTGGACAAAACGGCCATTCGCGACCAACTGCGCAAGACGGAACTAAAGAACTCAATTCTGCCCGGACAAGTGCTGCGCTTCGGAAAGAACGGCCAGATCCAAGGAAGCTTCGTGATCGTTCAGAATAAGCCTGACGACAAAGTGGACATCGTCTTCCCGCTCGATGCCGCTACGGGGGAGTCGGTTGCGCCCAAACCCAAAGCTCATTAAGCGCAGTCCAGAATGAGCGCCGCTGACTTCCTGAATCTGTTCATCGCGGCGGTGCTGCTGGCCGGGGTGTACGCGGCCATGTCCGTAGGCATGACCATCATTTACGGCGTGATGAAGATTGTGAATCTGGCGCACGCTGGATTTCTGATGCTGGGAGCCTATTTCGTATTCGAGGCTTACGACCGCTTCAAGATCGATCCGCTGCTCGGGGTGCTCCTTGCATTTCCAGTGTTTTTCTTTATTGGGATGGGCGTGCACTGGCTCCTGGTCCGGCGAATCGCCACTTCTGATCAGCCCACGCTGACCTCGTTGCTTCTCCTCTTTGGAGTTTGGCTGGTGCTGCAAAATCTCGGTTACCTAATATGGGGAAACTCCGATCGCGCAATCCTCACACCCCGGACGCTTTCCTCCATCGAGATTGGACCGATCAGCTTTCCCACCATTCGGCTGGCGGTTTTTGTTGTAGCCGTTGCATCGCTTGTGGGGCTGGAGTTCGTGTTGCACAAGACCTGGTTCGGGCGCTCCGTTCGCGCCTTAATGCAAAACAAAGAAGCGGGACAAATTGTGGGAGTGAATGTAAATAGGACCGCTCAGATTGCATTCGGCGTCGGAATTGCCTTTGCCGGAGCAGCGGGAGGACTGCTGGCGATGCTGTACTCCTTCAACCCGGATTTTGGCGCGACGTTTCAACTGCGCGCATTCGTAATCATCGTGCTGGGCGGTCTCGAATCGTTCGGGGGAGTGGCGGTCGGTTCGTTGATTCTGGCGCTGGCGGAGACCTTCGTCATTCTGATACTGCCGGCAAGTTATCAGCCGGCCATCGCGTTTTCGCTTCTGGTCGTCGCTTTAATCGTGCTTCCGGAGGGAATCGCCGGATTGTGGGCCAAGAGGCGCCGGTGGGCGTGAAAGAAGGCGGAAACGTCGGCGGCTCTTCCGTGTCTCGATTTGTTTCCGTGGTAGTGCCGCTGCTATTGCTGGCGGGCCTTGCTGCTGTTCCTTTCGTGGGCACGGGCCCGAACGTCATCCGCCTGCTATTCATGACTCTCACGCTGGTGACGGCGAGTGTGGGATGGAACCTGATCGGCGGATTCGCAGGCCAGATTTCATTCGGCTTCGCCGTATTTTACGGATTGGGCGCTTACACTACGGCGCTCTCAATCAACGGTGGCATCCCTCCTTTCTCCGCCTTCCTGCTGGGCGCGATTGTGGCAGCAGTAGCGTCGCTCCTGATCGGCCTTCCGACGTTTCGCTTGAAAGGCCCTTATTTCGCGATCGCAACGATCGGAGTGAGCGAGGCCGTTCGCGTTGTGATGATGAATGTCCCATTTACCGGAGGAGCGAGCGGCTACCGCATCATCGACAAAGCCCGCTTCGTTCAATCGCACCACTATTACACCGCACTGGTCCTCGCGGTTCTGGCTGTGGTTATTTCAATTCTGGTGAGGCGATCGAAGCTGGGACTGGCGCTAATCGCGATTCGAGAGGATCAAGATGCCGCTTCAGACCTGGGTGTGAACCCATTTGTCGCAAAGCTGATCGTCCATGCGCTTGCCGCAGCGCTTGCGGCGGCGGCAGGAGGCGTCTACGCGCGATACTCCTTGTTCATCGATCCTGACGGCGTATTCGCATTTCGCAACGGCATCGCGATACTGTTGATGCCGATCATAGGCGGCATTGGCACTATCTGGGGACCCGTGATCGGCGCGTTTGTGTACGGCATTATTCACGAAGAAGTAGTGGCCAACTTTCCGCAGGCTCACCTGCTCATCTTCGGGTCGCTGTTAATCCTGATTATCCTGTTCGAGCCGGGAGGCGTGGTGGGCCTGTTTCAAAAATTTATGCGCACGGTTCGCGCAAGGAGTTCCGTTGGCTCCCATTCTTAAACTAAAGAACCTGACACGATATTTTGCCGGACTCGCGGCGGTCAAAGACGTGAGTTTCGAAATCGAGCCGGGCGGGCTGGTCGGACTGATTGGCCCGAACGGCGCAGGCAAGACCACGCTTTTGAGCCTTATAGCGGGCTCGCTTAAGCCTACTTCCGGAAAAATTGAGTTCGAGGGGGTAAATCTCGCGGGTGCGAAATCGTTCCGAGCCGTCCGCGCGGGCATCGCTCGAACGCACCAGATTCCCAAACCGTTCCGGACTATGACCGTTCACGAGAATGTGGAGGTGGGTCTGCGATTCGGGAGGCACGAGAAAGCAGCCGGCACGACGAAAAAAGCAGAGGAATTTCTGGAGATGGTCGGCATCGCGAAGCTTGCCCGACGCCCTGCATTTTTGCTGTCAGTCGGCGATTTGAAGCGGCTGGAATTAGCGCGCGCGCTTGCAGCTCGCCCGACCCTTTTGCTTTGCGACGAAATTTGCAGCGGGCTTACGGAGACCGAATCCGGACTAATCCTCCGCCTGCTTTGCGATATCCGCCGGGCGGGAACTACCATCCTTTACGTGGAGCACAATCTTCGCGCGATCATGTCTGTATGCGATCCCGTGATCGTGATGAATTACGGAGAAAAATTAGCCGAAGGGCCGCCAACAGCCGTGCAGAATGATCCGTCGGTGATCGAGGCTTATATCGGGAAGAAGGCGACAATCTAGATGGCGACTGCTCGAAACGCGGATCGTTTGCTCGAAGTGGAAAATCTGGACGTGTCTTACGGTCCTATACAGGTGGTGTGGGACATCACGCTGAGCGTTCGCCGCGGCGAAGTGGTGAGCCTGATCGGACCGAACGGGGCGGGCAAGACCACAACGCTAAGGGCGCTGGCGGGCATTCTCCCGACCCGTAAGGGCAAAATCAGCTTCGATGCTCACGACATCACTCCTGATCCCCCTCATCGGCGGGTGGGGCACCACCTCAACCTGGTCCCGGAGGGGCGCCAGCTATGGCCGCGTATGACGGTGGAAGAAAATCTTCTGATGGGCGCGTTTTCCAGTAACTTGCGGCCCAAGTCTCATCAGAATCTCGAACGAATTTACGGCTTATTTCCGCGGCTAAAGGAACGGCACAAACAACTGTGCGGGACTTTGTCTGGCGGCGAGCAGCAGATGTGCGCCATCGGCCGCGGTCTGATGGCGGAGCCAATACTTTTGATGCTGGACGAACCCACCCAGGGGCTCGCGCCGATCATGGTGGACCAAGTCTTCGAGCTGATATGCAGAATCGCCAAGGATGGCGTCACGATTCTGCTTGCGGCGCAAAATGCCAATTATGCGCTGCAGATTTCCAATCACACGTATGTGATGGAATGGGGGAAGGTGCTGCTCGAGGGACCCAGCGAAACTTTGCGCGAGAGCGACCACGTTCGCCGCGCGTATCTGGGAGAAACTGATTGATCGTGATTTCCGCGCGCAACCTGCGCTCATAACATTTCTCTCGGGCCGGGAATTTCTTCTGAGCTAGTGCGTGTTGTCACCGTGAGGTGACATGGGCTTATGTCTGCACCATTGCACAAACAAGCTGCGCAGGTGCCAAATTGTCAGCGACACAACGAACCAAGCCAGCGTGGCGCTCAACAAGATCAGGGAAGACGAACGCCCAGGCAAGAGCTGCCATACCATCGTCGCAAAAACGATCATGCCGAGGCTGCCCATTGCGGCGCCCACGGCATCGACACCAGCCACTTTTCTTCCGCGAATCATGCCGTGCAATCCGGCGCGCTGTTTCTTTCCTTCCTGTTCGTTCTCCAGCAACGTGGCGCTTGCCGGGAAAATAGCGGGGAAGGCGAGAAAAAGTCCGCCGATTCCCGGGCCATATTTTTCCGCGATCACGCCGGCGAGAACACAAATCGCCCCGCCAAAGCAAAAGCGGAGGGCGAATTGATACCACTTCGCTTCGCGCAGAGCCAAAAAATTGACGCTAATATTCACTAGCATTCACCTCAGCAGCATGAACCAAAGCCCAAAGGAAACCGCCAGCCACAGCGGCATCAGAGTTATCGTCGCGAACAAGGCCGACAGATTGCGCTTCATCAACAGCCAACTCGCGCAGGAGGCATAAATAAAGAACGCCACAGCGCCTGCAATCATCGAACGCGTTTCGGTGGCAGCGTAAATTTTTCCTTGGGAAGAAATCGTCAGATACAGAGTGGCGAGTGCGACGGAAGGAGCAGCTCCAAAAAGGCCTGCGAAGCTCTTAGGTTTTAAAACGTCGCCAATGGCGGCGAAAGCGCAAACCACGATACCGCCAATGAAAAACCGGAAAAGGAGTTGAAGTAGCAATGAGCTTTTGAATTTACGGCATCACAGCTTCACGCCCGGATTATCTACGGCAAGCGCTGCCCGTTAAGCTTTCCCGCATTTGTCGTGATCTTTGTGCAATCGGCGTGAACAGCTGTGGTTGTCGGCGAGCTGCAAGTTTGGGTTTTGGTGACCACACGGGCGACTACTACTGCCACGGTGGCTGCCACTGCTGCGCCAACTCCGACGGCGACTCCACCGGCAACGCCAATCCCGCCGGCGCCCGCTCCGGCTCCGGATGTGGCAGTGGTGGTCGTGGCTTCAGACATGTTCATCGGCGTAGCTGGGGACGGTGAAGATGGCTGTTCATTACTGCGGACGCTGGACTGCTCTCCGCCCTTCATTAGAATGCAGTGTCCTGCCAGATCGCAAACCTTGCAAGCGCCCTCGATACAGATGACCTGCATCTTCCCGTTGACGTCAAATATTACGACCATGTCGGTGCCGACGACGCCGGCAACTCCGACAGAAGTGCGGATTTGGAAGTGGGAATCCGGCTTCACGAGTTTGGCGGCCTTGGCGCGCACGCGGCCGTAATTCAAATCCAGGTCGGTCTGTTGCTGCGTGGCGTCATGTTTCGCGATTGCCAGATTGGAATCCGAGCCGACGCTAAGGATCGAGCCGTCATTCAAGGCAATGCGCGCGCGCGCCAGATGGCCAGTATTAATCACATCGCCCCAAAAAACCTGTTGCGATGATGAGGCAGCCACTTGCTGCGGCCCTCGAACCACGTTGACGACAGGCACCACGGCAGTGATCTTGCCCGCGCTTTCTGCGGCCTGCGCGGCAACGTCCGGCGGGCAGACCAGCGCGAAGCAGATTGCGCATACGAGAACCAGAACTGTTGAATAACGAAAATTCATTAAGATATTCCTCACCGGAGGCCCTGGCCGAGGGTTGCAAACTAAGGCCAATGTTCCCGGACTTCGCCATGATCTGGAAGAAATCCGGTCGCAGGGTCTGCGAAAAGTTATCACAATTTCGCCGGGAAACCCTAGCGAAATTGCCATATCTTGAGCGTTAACGGCAGCCCGACAGTGAACAAAATCTGCGAACTTATTGCATCAGAGCTTGCTACTTCTTGCCGGTGGCCGCGGCCTTTTCCATTTGCGCGAACATGTCACGAATGGCCTGGGTGGTTCCGGGTGCGCGTTTTTCCCGCCAAGCCTCGAGTCGTTTGCAATGTTGTTCGAGGTTTGAAAGCATGTGCGGGTTCTTGAAGAGTTCGCGCCATGGGCCAATCACGGGTTTCAGGCGCTCCCAAACGATCCACTGCTCGCCGGAATTCTCGAAGAACATTTCTTCGTCGATTAATCCGCGATTGACGATTCCCGCGACCATTTCCCAGTAGCTCATGACCATCCGGAAATAAGCGTTTTCCTGGCTTGCGGGAGGATACTGCCTCATCACATCTTCCGGCGAGGCCGGGCGAAAATTATTCATAAACCACTCGCGCGCCTCGCGCAAACGAGGTTCCCGGCGTATGTCGTAAAGCCGCAACATCAGATTTACCTGCTCGTGCGAAACGTCTCCCATGGTCTTCCTCCTGTACTGAAATAATAATCACGTATTCTGCGCGGCGACTTCGCGCACCGAAACGTTGTGAACGTGGCTAAGCGGAATGTGCGATTGCTCGAAGCCGAGCTTGATTCGCCGCCGGAGTTCGCGTGCTACATCGTCTTTGCGGTTCAACGCGGTACGTACCTGCAGACGAATGGTAGTGCCATCCAACGCAAGCGATTCAACTCCCAGTACGCGAGGCCCATCCACCAAGGCCGGCGACCAGTCGGCATCGCTGCGAAAATCGCCGGCAATTTTTTCAAGCGTGGTCAGCGCACGGCCAACCATTTCGTCGGAAGATACGATCACGTCGATGAAAGCCTGCGACCAATCGCGGCTCAGATTAGCGACTTGAGCGACTTGGCCGTTGGGAATGGTCACTATTGCGCCGGAAATGTTGCGAATCACGGTTCGACGCAGCGTGAGGTGTTCCACACGCCCGATTTCGCCGCTGGTTTGAATCAAGTCGCCTATGACGAACTGATCTTCGAACACGATGAAGAATCCGTTGATAAGGTCCTTTACGAGATTCTGCGCGCCGAATCCCAAAGCAAGGCTGGCTACTGCGGCCGCTGCTTCCACCGGGCTCACGTTGAATCCGAATTCGGGCAGCGCCGTGAGAATGGCGATTGCAACGATGAGTCCCACGCCGACGCTATAGAGCAAGGCCGCCATGGTGCGCGTCTGTTGTTCGCGCATTTGGGCCACGCGCGTGGGGGATTTTGCGGACTGAACGAGACGGGTGGTAAATGACTTGAGTAAACGCGCAATCAGGAAAGCGAGCGCTACGATTATCAGGACACGCAGGGCGCGTATCCCCGCAATTTCCATCCACGTTCTGAGCGATTCAGTCATAAAATAAGCGGAGCGGAATTATACCACCCGACCGGTACGCTGCAGCGAGGCTTCCATCCCGCGGATGGCCGGCGCAGGAGGTAGGCATGGCAGAGTATTTTGCCGGCAGGAGCAGAGAGAACATGGACAAGAACAAACGCAACTTCTTGACTGCGATGATTCCCGTAGCGCTGGGTATGCCATTTGCGCTGTTTTCCGAAGGTCGCTTACTGAACGCGGAGGTGCAGCGGCCAACCCCACCGCAGGGTTCAGGAGGTCCGCCCATACGCGACCCGATGTCTAACGACACGCCCGCTCCCAAACCCAAAGATCTTCTGAAGCAGAATCAGCAGCAAATCCGCGACGACGTAGAAAAGCTCTACAAGCTGGCCACGGAATTGAAGGACGAAGTTGAGAAAACAGACGCCGCGAATACCCTGTCGCTTCCGATGATCCAAAAGGCGGAGCAAATCGAAAAACTCGCGAAGCAGGTGAAGAACCTCACGCGTGGCGGCTGACAGGATAAACCGCAGATCAAAACATGGCTTGTATCAGAGCGTCGCCAAGCTACGTAGTCAGCCGGAACAAAACGTAATACAATGGCTCAATTGCAGTCGATTCGGAATGCGCCCGTAGCTCAGATGGATAGAGCGTGTGCCTCCGGAGCACAAGGTCGGGGGTTCGAACCCCTCCGGGCGCGCCACATATCACAGTTCAAGTAAGGAACTCCTGCATCGTGGAGTGCCAGATAATCGAATTTGGATTTCGCAATCAGCCTCTACTGCTGGAATTTCTCCGCGTGAAGTGCTAGCTTGATTTGTAGTTTCAGCCCACGCCGAGCCACGCGAAGTTCGTGGTCCAAAAATAATCCATCACGTTTTGCATCCAGCGCAAACGAAAGAAGAGGACATGAAGCCGTTCAAAAACAGGCGAGTTTCAGCGCCACCTTACTCTCGACACTGCTTGTTTATTTGCGTGGCGGCGTTTTTTGCTTTTGGTTCCTTTCTTCTCGCGCAAGAGACGCAGCAACTCGACCGCAACGCTGTGTTAGGGCATTTGAACGCGGCGATCAACTGGTATCGAAACGCATCGGGCAAGGTACAAACGGTGGGCGTGCCGAGCGATATGCTTTATCAGGACAATGCGCAAGACCTCGCGGCCCAGGCTGTACGGCTGGCTTTTGAGTCCGCCAAGGCGGAAGCGCAACTGATTGCTGCCGCCAATCCCACCGCCGGTGGCGACACCGACCAGACCCCGGAAACCACTGAAACCCCGACGCGAGAAGAAAAGCTGGCTCAATTCGCAGCCCAAGTGAAAACAAGAATCGATCAGGATGGGGTGCAGATCGCCGCATTGAACAAACAGATCGATGCCGCCTCGGGCAAAAAGAAAGAAGCTTTAACGGACCAACTCGAAAAGGTGCAGGGCGACTTGGAACTGAATAAAGCCATGCAAGATGCGGTCCAGCGCATGACCACCTTCATGGTGAATACCAACGAAAGCTCGACCAAGGGCTTGCAGGGAAGTATTAACGATCTTGCTCGTTCTGTTCCCGAAGTGCTGGGCACCGCGTCGGCGCAGACCCCTTCTGCCAAGACTGCGGCTAGCTCCCAAACACTGAGCCCGAATTCGGGAGGATTGGGAAGCGACGCCCGGGCCGTGTTCGACGAGATGCGTAGCATTCATCAAATCGATCAATTAGTTAAAGAAACGGCGAGTTTGCGGGATATTGCGACCGAAGTACAGAAACCGCTACGCGCGGAATTGTCCGCAACGGTGCAGAAGGGGCGCCAAATGTCGAACCTCTCCCCGACGCCCGGCACGCCACCACTGGAAACGGAGCCTCAGGACTTTCACAAGCTCACCAACCAGTTCAAACATTTGACCAGTGCTTTGCTACCGCTCAGCCAAGAAATCGTTTTGTTAGATGAAAGCCGCGCAAATTTCCTGGAGTGGCGCAGAGCGCTTGTGCGCGAGTCTGGATTTACCGTGCGCTCGCTGCTGATGCGGGTTCTCGCGCTAGCTTTGGCGCTTGCTCTGGTCTTCACGCTTTCCGAGCTTTGGCGCAGATTAACTTTCCGCTACATACACGATATGCGCAGGCGGCGCCAGTTCCTGATCCTCAGGCGTTTCGTCGTCGGGTTTCTCACTTGCATCGTCCTCCTGTTGGGATTCATCAGCGAGTTCAGCTCGCTGGCGACGTTTGCGGGTTTTGTGACTGCCGGAATTGCGGTCGGTTTGCAAGCTGTCCTGCTATCCGTGGCCGCTTACTTTTTCGTGGTAGGACGCTACGGCATCAGCGTGGGTGATCGCGTCAGCATCGCTGGAGTAACAGGAGACGTAATCGATATTGGGCTGGTCCGCATGTACCTGGTGGAGCTCGCTGGAACCGGGATCGAACTTTATCCCACCGGACGGATCGTAGTTTTCGCGAATTCGGTGCTGTTCCAGGCAGGCACGCCGCTGTTCAAGCAAATTCCCGGCACATCGTACGCGTGGCACGAAGTGGCAGTCTCGCTTGCGCCGGGCGCCAACTTCAAGCTGGTGCAGGACAAACTCACGGAGGTCGTCAACTCCGTGTATGCGCAATACCGCGCAGGAATTGAAAAACAGTATGGCGACATCGAGCGACGCGTGGAAATCGAGTTGCGCGCGCCGGCCACCGAAGCGAAATTGCAGTTCATTGATACCGGACTAGAACTCATGGTTCGGTATCCGGTGGAAATTCGCAAGGCGCCCGAAGTGGACGACAACATTACGCGAAAGCTTCTCGAAACCATTGATAGCGATGCCGAATTGAAGGCTGGAGTTTTGGGTTCTCCGAAAATCCGGGCCGCCGTGAGGGGCTGAGGCTCGTCTGGTAGAACTGCGAAGTATGTAGTATTGAACCTGGTTCACGGGAGCTTCTACTACGTACGGTTATTATCGGAGATCTTCAGGGCTCACGTAAGGTTGGCTGAGAGAAGAGGAACATGCGGGCCCAGCCCTTATTTTATTAAGGATTCCCTTTGTTCCTCTTCCCTCTGCCACAGATATTCGCGCAGCGCCAAAAATTCATCAATCGGGGAAATCCTGTATGCCGTGGGGGGTGCAACCGTAGGTTGCGAAGCAGCCGCGCTATTGCTTCGCCGCTCTGAGCTTCCGGAGCTTATCGGTCAGTTCCGCAGGCAATTGATGCAGCAATTCAAGAAAAACGCCGTTCGTCCAACCGAAGCCAATCACGTTTTCTTTGTATCCCACGCGAATACGCGTCTTTGACGCCCGGGAGACCACATCGTATTTCTCAAACATGGTCTTGGTGCGCTCGAAATCCTCCAGCACCATGTGCAGAAAATTGAACGAGATGCGATCAGCCTCCGCGTTGTGGCCGTAACGTTTCAAGCCTTCGATCGCGATCAAATGGATCGGCGCCCATCCGTACGGAAAATCCCATTGCGCGCCGGTCTCGTGCAGGCTCATGGCCAAGCCGCCCGGGTGCTCGAATAATTTGAGATTTCTGGTAACTGCCTCCGCTTGCGTTCTACTCGCGGCGCCCACCCACAACGGATAAAACGTAGTCGCATATTCATAAGTGGAGTGCTTGTTGGTAGCTACGTCATAGTCAAAATAAAGGCCGCGGGTTTCGTCCCACAAATATTTATCCATACGTTCGCGACGCTCGTTTGCGTGGCGCTTCCATTTTTCGGCGTCGTCGTGATGGCCAAGAATCGTGGCTATCTCCTGCAGATCTATTTCCTCTTTATAGAGAAGGCTGTTGAGGCACACGGGGGCGTAATGGTGCGTGTCTGCGCTGAAAGGCCCAAAGCGAAATGAGACATCAAAACCTGATTCGCGCATGGTGCGATCGCCTTCGTAATAATTCGCGGTGAGCGCAACGCGATCCGTGGCGCAATCCGTGCCAGCAGTTTGATCTGTTTTGGGATCGCACGGAAGCTCGAACACAGGCCCGGCGTGGGGTGCGTTCGGATTCTTGCCCAAATGCACCACGTAAGAAGCTTCGTCGCCCTCATGGTGCGTCAGCATGTATCGCGCGACGCCGCCGTAGTAGTCCTTCGGATTGCCCAGAATTTCAGGCACAGGACCTTCTCCGTGGTCGAAGTAACGAGACAGTCCAGTGTCGCCGGCGAGATGCGGAGCGCGTATCCATTCTTCGTAGTCGGTGACGGCAAATTTGTAGGCGCGCTCAAGCCAGGACAAGTCCGTGTGTCCTGAAGTCCTTTCCGCGTTGTAAATGGCAAGGATCATGGAGGTCAAGAAGGGAGGTTGAGAGCGCGTGAGATAGTACGTTCGATTCGCATTTAAAATCGCGCCGTAGTGCTCGATCTCGAAAAAGAAGTTTTCGACCATGCCCTTGGCGAGCGCTTCGCGATTGTCGCGTAGCAGGCCGAGAATTATGAAATAGCTGTCCCAGCCGTACATTTCGTTGAACTGTCCGCCGGGAACCACGTAGGGATGCGGGAGAAAGAGAACGCCTTCGTTGGGAATTTCGCTGAGATCGATATCACCGGCGCTCGAGATTTTCTTCGGCAAGCGCGCTACGCGGATTGGGCAATATTTCTGAAGCGCGACGATGTCCGCGGGCTCCGGGAATCCCAGTGGAAGATAGAGGTACGGCTCGCCTTCGGTTTTGATGTCCTCAAAGGTTTTGCAAATGGCCAGGGAGCGGGTCAAGTATTCCCAACTAGAGGAAATATATTTCTTTATTTGTTCCAGCGGATGCGCGGTCTCGGTCATAGTCTGAAGTTGAGATGATGTATGGCTATAAGCCGTGTCGCCCGGTGGAAGCGTTAGAACAAGAATCGTTGCCGCCAAGCAAACGCATAACACTCCCGTGTATGAATTGGGCCCACGCATCATCGCCCGCGCCAGAATCCATTGTCGCAACACAAGCGCTTTGCTTCAACCGAAACGAAGCATGAGGGGTCCGCGATGAGACGACGTGACGACCTCACAATTGAGCGATCATGCGTTTTTGGGACTCGATCAATGGTTCTTGGGTTGTTATCAATATGAAGCGAGGATAGAATCTCGCGCGGCAGGAAATCTTCCGAGGTGCGACTATTCATGCGGTTGGGATGGAAAAAGTGCGCACTAATTTTCGGAATGTTGCCTCTCTGCTGTCTGGCCCGCCTGCAACGCGTGAAAGGCTCTTTTGACATTTACACGCAGCGGGTTGATAACCAGCGTTCTGGAGTGAATCTAGTCGAGACGGAGCTTAACCAATCGAATGTCAAAACCCGCTTCGGAAAATTGTGGACGCTATATTCCGATGCCAAAATAATCGCGCAGCCGCTTTACGTATCCCATCTCACAAGTACGAAATGCCCACAAGGTTGCAACACGGTGATCTTTGCTTCGATGAATAACACCGTTTACGCATACGTGGCTGACCAGAAGCCTAGAAGCTCAAACGACACTCTCGTCTGGTCAAGAAATCTCGGTCCTGCTCGTGCGGGAGCGCGCGACATTGACGAGTGGGCGGTGGACGACCCGTCGTGGGGAATTCTGGGAACACCGGCGATCGACGTCGACAACAACCTCCTGTACGTTGTCGCGTGGAACGACGACCAGATGTATCGGCTTTATGCGCTGAATCTCCGTAGCGGCGGGATAGTGAACGGGCCGGTAGTTATTGAAGGATCGGTTGAAGGAGAGTCGTTTACCGAACATAAGGCTAAGTGGCATCAAACTCGAAAGCAACGCGCCGGCCTATTGTTGGACCACGGTGAGCTCTATGTCGCGTTCGGATTCGATAATCCCAAGGGAATCGCTGGATGGTTATTCGTCTACGACGCCGCAAACCTGCAACTTCGAACGGTGTGGAGTCCGGAGCCAAAGGGAAGGGGAGGCGGTATTTGGATGTCCGGAACCGGCCCGGTGGCAGATGGCGCGGGCAACATTTATCTCGAAACAGCGAACGGTGATTTCGATGCCTCGCGCAATCAATATGGAAACAGCATGCTCAGGCTTCGTCTTAAAGGGGACAAGCTCGATGTCGTAGATTACTTCACACCATGCAATCAGTCATATCTGAGTCGTAAGGATCTGGACATGGGTTCAATCGCTCCTTTGTTGTTGCCCGGCAATACGATTCTGGGTGGAGGGAAATTCGGAACGCTTTACTTGATGAGCCGTGATCGTTTCGGGGGCTATGAAGCGGGAGGTTCGCCCCCAGGACCCGAATGTCGGGATTCGGACCAGATTTTGCAGAAAGTTGATGTGAGCCGTGGGCATATTCACGGCATGCCGATTTATTGGAAAGGCCCCAACGGCACGCAATGGATATACGTGATGCCAGAAACGCAAAGTTTGGCGGCCTATCCGTTCGTGGATGGGCGATTCAAGACCGCTAGCGCAGATATCAAGAGTGGCGGCTGGAAGCCTCCGGGTCCGGCGCCGGCATCTTGCCACAGGCCACCTCATGACTGGATGCCGGGGGGCATTCTCGCAGTTTCCAGCGATGCAGATCGCCAGGGCACAGGTATCGTGTGGGCGCTGGTGCCTGCGGACGGTGATTCAAACAGCTATCGCGGCGTGAAGGGCATGCTTTTGGCGCTGAATGCTGAAGACGTCTCGCAGGAATTATGGCGCAGTCAAGGACGCGATGCCGAGATCGATACGCCTGACGGCCTGGGCCTACTCGCACGTTTCGTGCCGCCCACGGTGGCGAACGGAAAGGTTTTCGTAGCAAACGCCGGCGATCGCGAAGACCTCAAGCGGTATTGTGGAACTCGACCAACCCAATTCCCGAATAATTACGCCGTCGTGGTATATGGCTTGAAGAACTAGAATGTCTCGCCAAAATACAGTGCTTCCCGACGATCGCGCATGGACCGTAGATACCGGCGATTGGCTGGTTCTCGGACTCATCTTCCTTTTTGCTCTGATCACGGCAATCTGCCCCATCGTCCGTGCTTTTTACCATTTCGAACTGGACTATAAAGAGGGATGGATGGTGTACAACGCGGTGGCCGTTTCTCACCACCTTCCGCTGTACGGTACAAAATACGGTTGGACGATAGTGGATTATCCGGCTTTATCGTTTTACATCATGGCTTACCTGTCTCGCTTCTTTCACGATTACCTTTTGACCGGAAGACTCGTTTCGCTAGGGTCCTTTGGCGCGTGTTGCGTGTTGGTCGGTCTCATCGTTCGGAAATTGACGGGACGGTTCGCGCCGGCGTTCTTTGCCGCAACTTTTTGCGCCGCTCTTTTTTTTGCCGCAGCGACGCACTACATGGGCTTGGACGATCCTCAAATGCTGGCGGAAGTATTTTTTCTCAGCGGCTTGCTGCTCTATATTTCGCGGGCGCCTACCCTAGTACGCATCGCGTTGATTGTGTTTTTATTCGTCCTCGGCGGGAATATCAAACACAATCTTCTTGATTTGCCTCTCGCCGTGTTCATAGACCTATGGCTGACTTCCCGGCGAAAGGCGCTTCAGTTTTTACTTTTCTCCGCTGTGTTTGTTGCTTGCTCGATTGCGGGCAGCATCAAAGCGGCTGGTCCGTTTTTCATTCAAAACATGCTGAGTGTCCGTCCTTATTCTTTGCTCGGCGCATTGAGCGACTTTGTTTACTACTACTATGCGATTCTCATACCCTTCGTTGCTGCGCTAATCTGGGCCATCAAGGAGCGGAGAAATTTATCGAACCGCGTAATTGCAATCTTATTCTTCACTTCGTTATTCACTGGAATATTTTTCTCGGGTGGCTCGGGAATAGCCATGAACGTTTACTTCGGTAACTTCTTTGCGATCGCAATCGTCATGGGAATGTTGCTCTATGCTGCTTGGCGCAGTCCTTCCCCTTTTTTGAGATATAAGTTTTTGGGACGGCGCAGCATCCCACTTATTTTGTGCGCCTCCTTGCTCCTTGCCTTTCTCCTGTCAGGCTATGCAAACGTTTGGGGGCGCGTCGCGAGGATGCCGGAGGAGCAGAGACGATTTGACGCAGACGTGGCCTTCTTGAAGGCTCAGCCAGGGCCCGCGATTTGCGAGAGCCTTCTACGGTGCTACTACGCAGAAAAACCTTATATATATGATCCTTACAGCGCCACAAGGCTGGTGAACCTAAAAAAACTCGATAGCGGAGAGTTGGTGGCAGAAATCGAAAAATTCCACTTCGGGGCCATTCAGCTTCATGGTCCCTTGCAATCTCTGGAGCGGCCAAACGAGCGTTTCCCGAACGACGTCCTTGATGCCATAGGAAATTATTACAATCTTGCGGCTCAGGATCAGGACTGTGCCATTTACGTCCCCAAGTTAAGCAGCAAGGGGGTAGCGGAAGTGCGCCCCACTCTGGCTCGAAGTGATAGCGGGACGCGGCAGCGCTAACGAGGTCGGCCGCGGCGCCACGTCATGACCGTGTTTACACCATAATTCCACACGGACCCCGCAGCCATTCCTAGAATTCCGGCCAGATACCATGCGACGTGAGAATCCAGAAGAAACTTGGCAAGACTGACGCTAATCAAGGCTCCCACGGAACAAGCCAAATAGAAAACCAATAGGCCCGTAACGATTCGCCACCCTCGAAGCCGACGATCACGGAAGGTTACGACGTTATTCAACAGAAAATTAAACGTCATCGCCGTGAAAGTGGCCGCGACCTGCGAAATTGTGAAATCCGCGTGACCTCGGTAATAGAGCGATGCCAACACGCCAAGGTGAACCAGCAGGCCGAGAGTTCCCACCAATACATACATCACGAATCTAGTAGGAACCCACTTACCAATGACCTTGTCGACCAGCAAGTAGAGATATTCCAATTCCACGCTGATGTCGAGTTTGCTCTCACCCCGCTGGCGATCACGAAAATGGTAGGGAACTTCGCCGACCCGAGGCCGCGATGGGCTCGAAGAGAGCAAGTCCACCAGGATTTTGAAACCGGTGCCGGTTAGTAAGGGAACAACGTTCTGGAAATATGCCCGATCGACCAAAAAAAATCCGCTCATGGCATCCGAGACATCACATCGGCATACCACCTTACTAATGCGGCTCCCGAGGTCACTGAGCCAGACGCGCTCGCGAGCGAATTGGCCCATACTGCCGCCCGCAATCTTGCGGCTACCGATCACCACATCCAAGCGCTCGGATTTCATGCGTTCCAGCATCTTCAGTAAGATGCTCTCGTCGTGCTGCATATCCGCGTCCATCACGGCGATATAGGGCGCCGCAGTGGCCAGAATTCCCTCGATGCAAGCCGAGGACAGACCTTTTCGTCCGATTCGTTCCAGCACGCGGACGCGTCGGTTTGTCAAAGCCAGCGTTCGGATCAAATCTGCGGTCTTGTCCGGAGAATTGTCATCCACAAATACGATTTCCCACTCAATTCCGCGAAGAGCC
>Ga0209008_1000277_pt1 | contig 20615 bp, 12 predicted proteins | sample JacPin_JW_Ref_O3_FD_187963 | JGI IMG/M metagenome (GOLD analysis project Ga0209008, IMG submission 187963) | Forest soil microbial communities from Algoma, Ontario, Canada - Jack Pine, Ontario site 1_JW_Ref_O3 (SPAdes) (version 2) | ecosystem: Environmental > Terrestrial > Soil > Boreal...
ATCGCACACGGGGGCCCTCACGGGAAGCGACGAAGTTCTAGATGCGGCATTTCGACGCTGCGGCGTGCTGCGAGTGTACAACATTGCAGACCTCTTCTATATGGCGGAAACGCTTAGCAAGCAGCCTCTACCCAGAGGACCGCGGCTCACGATCGTAACCAATGCCGGCGGACCCGCCGTTCTCGCGACTGACGCACTTGTTGCCAATGGCGGTCAGCTGGCTACGCTCTCCGAAGAGAGCTTGCAGAGTTTGGATCAATTTCTGCCACGGCATTGGAGCCACAACAATCCAATTGATATTCTGGGCGACGCCGATTCCGATCGTTATGCCAAAGCACTAGAAATCGCATCGCAAGATCCCAACAGCGACGGTCTGCTCGTGATCCTTGCGCCGCAGGGAATGACGAACCCCTTCGAAGTCGCTGAGCGTCTGCAACCCTATGCCCTAGCCTCTGGAAAGCCTTTAGTCGCAAGTTGGATGGGTGGGATGAGCGTTGCCGCAGGAGAGAAAGTTCTCAATACCGCGAGCATTCCGACCTTTTCCTTCCCCGACACTGCCGCCCGCGCCTTCACGTACATGTGGCGCTACAGCTATAACCTGCGCGGTCTCTATGAAACTCCGACGCTAGTGGAATCTTTGGCGCCCGAGGGCGCCTCTCGGAGCCGTGCGGCAGAGGTCATCGATAAGGCCCGGAGCCGAGGACGCGTGCTCCTCACAGAACTCGAATCGAAACAAATCCTGTCGTATTACGAAATTCCTACGGTCGAAACCCGAGCCGCCGAGAACGAAGACGAGGCTGTGAAACACGCGTCAGAGATTGGCTATCCGGTCGTGCTGAAGGTTCTCTCCGAGACCATCACTCACAAGACCGATGTCGGCGGCGTCAAATTGAATTTGCCAGATGAGCAGTCGGTACGATCCGCTTTTCGCGGGATAAAGTCCTCCGTCACAGAAAAAGCCGGTCCTGACCAGTTCTTGGGGGTCAGCGTCCAACCCATGGTGCGGATCGAAGGCTACGAATTGATTCTCGGGAGCAGCATGGATCCGCAGTTTGGACCGGTTATCCTGTTTGGTTCCGGAGGCCAATTGGTCGAGGTCTATCGAGACCACGCGGTAGCCCTTCCGCCGCTGAACAGTACACTGGCCCTGAGATTGATGGAACAAACTCACGTTTTCAGGGCGCTGAAAGGGGTTCGCGGTCGTCCGCCGGTTGACTTGGTTGCTCTCGAAAATCTCCTGGTCCGTTTCAGCCAGTTGGTGGTGGAGCAGCCTGGGATCGCAGAAATTGACCTGAATCCTCTGCTGGTCTCCTCGGAAGGTTTGCTGGCTCTGGATGCGCGGGTGCTTCTACACGACCCGAGTTTGCGTCCAGATCAACTGCCAAAGCCGGCCATCCGTCCCTATCCGTCGCAGTACATTTCACAATTCACCAGGAAGGACGGCGCGGAGGTCACGCTCCGGCCGATCCGTCCCGAAGACGAACCTCTGATGAGCAAGTTTCATGAGACGATTTCTGACGGTACTGTCTATATGCGATACTTTTCCTCCCTGAGTCTGAACTCACGTGTGGCGCACGAGCGTCTCGTTCGCATTTGTTTCGTGGACTATGATCGCGTGATGGCTCTGGTGGTGGACCACAAAGACGAGGTCACAGGCCAGCATCGGATCCTGGGGGTCGGTAGGCTGATCAAGTTGCACCCGAAGAATGAGGCCGAAATTGCCATCCTGGTGTCAGATCAGTTCCAGAAGCAAGGCCTGGGAATCGAATTGCTGCGCCGCACTGTCCAGATCGCGCGCGACGAGAAGCTAAGTAACATCTCCGCGGAAATGTTGCGAGACAATCTTGCTGCCCAAAGGGTTTTCAGGAAAGTTGGGTTTCGTCTGCGACTGGTGGCCGACTCCTCTTCCATATCAGCCATGCTTGAGCTCTGAATTCTGTACGCTAGCCACAATCCGCTGTCACTACGACCCATACCTGCGCCCTGCCTCGCGAAATTAACTGGACCATGCGACGGATTGGCTACCAGTCGCCCATTTCGGCGTTCAAAATAATTCCCCGGAGCCGGCGCCTTTACCCCCATAGATACCCTATGAGGGAGGCCTTGCATTTTGAGAAGAAGTATCGCTACTTCTTCTGCCCAAACTGGTTTCCTCCGGATGTTTGCTCCGTGGCTTCAGGGCGCATGGTTTTGGCCCGGTCGAGGGCTTCCGCCAGGCCTAGCACAGATTGCTGCTCGCACGTCGCCTCGAAGAGACCAAAAAGTTCCAGGTCAGTGTCGTGTTTTGCCTGCCATTTGCGATTTTATGATTAGAGGCCTCAGGATGGCCGCGAAAAAACAGGAGGATAATATGCAACTTACATCGCTATTGCGCTCAGCGGCCACAATGGCCGTGCTCTCAGTCCTGTCGCTGCTTTTGTTCCAGACGGCGCAAGCGCAGACGGAGACTGACCTTTATAACTTTTGTTCAGTGGGCGGAGTAAATCTTTGCTATGACGGTGAATACCCCATCGGCCCTCTCGCGGCGGATGGTTACGGGAATTTCTATGGCACTAGCAGGTTTGGCGGGACCAATTGCGCCTACGGCTCATGCTTCGGAACAGTCTTCGGACTCTTCCCTGAGCCCGCAGGCGGGTGCGAAAGCGGAACCAATCCGGGCAACGGCTGGTGCGAATTCGTCCTCTACAACTTTTGCTCAGTCGGGGATTGCAGCGACGGAAGCCAGCCTGAGGGCAGCGTGTCTTACCTCAACGCGCACTTCCGCACACCGGGAAACTTTTACGGCACAACCACGTACGGCGGGAGCCACGGTGCGGGAATCGTCTTCGAAATCAGTTCCAAACCGATTCAGTCCGGTTGCCCAACGGGCAGCAACCCGAGCGGCGGCTGGTGCGAGACGGTGCTCTATAACTTTTGCTCCTATACGCTTGGAGACATCTGCCTGGATGGTAATAATCCGTTCGGGAATCTCGTCGAGGACTCGGCTGGTAATCTCTATGGCACGGTTGCGAACGGCGTGTTCCAGCTGTCTCCCAACCAACAGGGCGGATGGGATAGCGAGTTGATTTACGCGGATAATTTCGTTCAGAGCGGATTGGCCATCGATGGCGCAGACAACCTTTACGGAGTGGATGAGGATTTCGGCATTGGCGTGGGAAACGTTTTCAAGATCTCGCTTTCACAGTCCACCTACCCTCAGGTAAACATCCACACCTTCAAACTCTCGCCGAATGGTTTCCCAACTGGCCCGCCTGCGGTCGATAGCGATGGCAACGTTTATGGAACGACGTTCACCGGCGGCACCAAGGATTTCGGAACAGTCTGGAAACTGATCCCGGTCACCACTGGGAAAAAAGCCGGAACGTACCAGGAGAAAATCCTTCATACCTTTAGCGCGGAGAAAACCGGCGAAAACCCCGGAGGTGGAGTTGTGCTCGACGCTTCCGGGAACATCTACGGCACAACAACTGACGGCGGTGGCTCGGAATGTGCGGAAAGCGGTTGTGGAACGGTCTTCGAGCTGGTTGCGAGCGGCGACACTTATAAATACAAGCTTCTGTGGAGCTTCAATGGGACGGATGGCACAGCGCCCTCCGGGTATCCAATTCTGAATAGCGCGGGCGACCTCTACGGAATAACTTCCATTGGAGGAGCCAATAACCTGGGCACGATGTACGAAGTGACACCATGAGGTCGGGGACCGATCACGATTGAGCCGTTCATGATTGAGCGGATCGTAGATTTACAGCAACATTCGTGAGGGGCGCGGACGAGGCGCTGGAATGGAGAGCTCACACCACTGCCTTTTTGCTTTCCTGAAACGTGAGATGGGCTGTCAGCTTGAGAGCGTGGTCGCCAATAAGTCATGAGGATCAGCCCCGCAGCAATGCGCGGCATCTTCTTGGTGCCTCACGTGGGCTGACTGATGGGGGGCGTCCGACCATAAGCGCTTAAGGTGCTCAGGTAAAGTGGACGCCCATCACTTCCGTTTGTCCGACCACTCCTCCAGAATGCGTTCTCGGCATTTCGCAAACCCTTCTCGAGCTCCCATTATTGCCAATCACAATCTCGCCTTCCTACAATGAGACATTCTCATGCAAGGAGTATCAGTGATGACGGAAGCAACGAGAGTGCGCTTTCCTCGTCCTCGCAGAAGACGGAACCGCTGGCCACTGGAGGTCGGTTCAATCCTGCATGACGGGCAAACTCGGAAGCAGAATTCCTCGCGCTTTGCTCGTCACTCGGGGTCATCAAAGGTAACCATCAGTGGATCAATGGGCAAGCCGCCAGCGTAAGTGCGGCGGAGCCGATGAATTGGCTGAGAGGGGGCTTGCTCGTTTCATCTCCAAACCAGACCGCCTTCATAGTGAGCGGTTCGCTCAAAAGCTGCCGGTAGAGAGGTAGAGAAACCATAACTCGTTCTCGCGTCCAGTTCTACAAAATGAACGACTACCCTCTCCTTATGTTCCGTTCCTACTTAAGGTGCCAGGAGCTCTACCTCGATTACTAAGGTAAGAGCATTGCATTGATTTGACTCACACTCTGGCAGGAGAACCGACGACAATGGGACCTGTCGGAGAGCGTTTCGCCAGAACGCCACGCCAGTTCGATACAGTTAAGACATCCGTCCCAAACCGACCTCGTTGCGTTGATCTGAAAGGAAGCTCCCCACGCGCTATAGTCCAACCGCAATCATACTGTTACTCGTCTCGAGTGTAAGCTATGCGCAAAACGTCCCGTCCGAGCGTGAGGAGATTCAACAACTCGTTCTGCAGGTAAATGCACTTCAGGAGCGAGTTAGGGTGCTCGAGTCCCAACAAGGAGCCAATTCCACACCTGGTACCGAGCCCCCTGTTCAAGCTGTGAGCCCCCCCATGGTTCAGGCTGCGCAGAACGATGCGTCCCCTGCCTCTGTCCCAGAAGTCCTTCATGAACTCCACGGCATTCAATGGCGAGGATTCGGAGAAGTCAACTACAAGGTCCTCAACCAGAGAACGCCTGAATTGGGAACTTACGGTTTTGTCCCGGGCTCAAGTGGGAACTTCTATACAGGCGACTTCGATCTATTGCTCACTGCTCGGCTCAGCGACAAGGCCAGTGTCTTGTCAGAAATCGCCTTCGGAGAGGGGGATGCCCAAAAGTTTGATGTCGATCTGGAACGCGTTCTATTTAAGTACGATCACAACGATCACCTAAGAATGTCTTTCGGTCGGTATCAAACGGGGATCGGATATTACAACACTGCCTTCCATCACGGTAGCTGGCTTCAAACCACCGCCGATCGACCTCTGATCATGGAGTTTGCCGACGATGGAGGGTTGCTGCCGACACAGGCGGTTGGATTCTCCCTCACGGGCACCATTCCATCCGGCGGATTGGGTCTTAACTACATTGCGGAATACGGGTCCAGCGATACGGTTCGTCCCGAGCTCAACGGCAACGTAGTAGAAGATGAGAACAATGGTAATTTCGTAAATGTCGGCCTGTTCGCGCGGCCCAACTCCATACCGGGCTTGCAGATCGGCGGGTCAGTCTATCATGATCAGATTAGCGACTTCGCGCGAGGACCCAGTGTCAGGCTCGGCCAGACGATCGTCAACGGACATATTGTGTATGTCCGACACGGAATCGAGTTCCTGAATGAAGGCTTCCTCATCCGGCATGTATACGAGCAGGGTTCGACAGTGTTTAATATGCCCGCCTTCTATTCGCAGATATCAAAGCAGTTTGGCCGTGTTCGGCCGTTTTTCCGATACCAGTACATAAATGCAAATCCGGGCAGCCTGTTCGGGGATATTGATCTTCGTTATGGGCCTTCATTTGGCGCGCGATACGATTTCAGTGACTTCATCGCTTTCAAGGCTCAATTGGACCAGACCATGAGAAAGGGCCAGGCGGACCTTGATGGGCTCCACTTCCAGTTGGCGTTTACGTTTTGAAGCGATCTATGCAAACTAAACTTATCGTTGGATGGGTTGCTCTCTCTCTCGCGGGTCTAGCAGGCGTCTCCTCCGCCGCCGCGCAGACGGGAAGGGTGGCGGTCGTGGTTAACGAGAAGAACCCAGTGAATAATTTAAGTGCTCCCGAGCTCCGCAAGCTCTTTGCCGGAGAGAAGCATGCCTGGGCTGGCGGCTTGCCGGTCAAGATATTCGTGCGCGCGCCTGGTGCAAACGAGCGAGTCGTGATGTTGAAATTGTTGGGCATGTCAGAGAGTGAATACAAGCGCTATTGGGCGGGTCAAGTATATCGGGGAGAGGCGCAGGCGGAGCCAGTTGGTCTGTTTTCGAATGGCATGCAAAGGGAAGCCGTGCTGCTTTATCCGGGCGCTGTGGCTCTAGTGGACGTCCAGGACGTCAAGCTCGGCATGAAGGTGGTCAAGGTGGACGGTCATATGCCCGCCGATGCGGGATACCCATTCTGAGAATTCTGGTCCGTCCGGGCGAGACGCGCCGTCTTTGGATTGCAAGCCGCAAGAGAAATGTCAAGTTTTGCTCAGTCGCTCACAAGTAGTAACGAGCAGCAGACCCGTGCAACCGTAAACTGCAGGACAATTCTGAAGTCGGCGATTAACGTCACAAAAGGAGTCCGGAGACCGGCCAACGTCGTCGCACGGACTTGTGCTGACTCTGTCGTATCTCGCAATTGCGCTATTCATAGAGTTGATGCCGGGGTTCTGCTCCAGTGCAGACGCCGGGTTTGTCGCTGCCGGGACGACCGCGGTCCTGCTCCGGCGCCTTCTTGCGAGTTGCTCCGTCCGGTTGCTGGATGGCGGGCATTATACAAGGGCGAGGCAATGTCGAATTTCCCGGAGCCGTTGCGGTCAACATCGCCCCCCCGTCCTGTTGAAGTTCCTCGAATGTTTTTATGTCAGTGAAGTCGAACTCGTTCCGCCCGATAACTAAACAATGCTAGCAAACGTGATCTCTTCTCAAACAGCGTAGACTAGGGAGTTTTGACTTGACTATCGGTCAGAAGTGCGAGAGCCTGTGCGCCGTGTTCAGGATGCCATGGATACGGTTGACCCTAGCATTTCTACGCTTATTGAGTGGGCAGAACAGGGTGATGAAGTTTCCGCAGAGAAGCTTTTTACTCTACTCTACGGTGAACTCCGTCGCCTTGCGAAGCACCAACTCGCGCGCCAGGGTGAGATAAGCATCAGTGCCACTACGCTGATTCACGAGACTTACCTTGATATGGTTGCGCGAGAGGGTCAATCTTTCCCCGACAGGGGCCGCTTCATGGCCTACGCCGCACGGGTCATGCGAGGACTCATCATCGATCATGTACGAAATCGACTCGCCATCAAGCGGGGCGGAGCGTTCGAGCTTACTTCTTTGACCACTGACGTTGGAGATGTAATCAGCGACGATCAGGAACTCGCGCGGATGAGCCAAGCTCTTGACGAGTTGGCGCGTGTGGATAGCTCGTTATCGCAGATTGTCGACCTGAAGTTTTTCTGTGGGTTTTCCTTCGGCGAAATCGCCAATATGAAAGGCATGTCCGAACGTACGGTCCAGCGAAAGTGGGAAAAGGCACGTATTTACCTGCATCGCAGCCTGCGTTCGGATGTGCCGCTGTGAGAAATCGATGTCGACCCTCACTCCCGACCAATGGCAAGAAGTAAGCCCTTATCTCGACGAAGTTCTCGAGATAGTCCCTGAGCAACGTGCCCCATGGCTGTTTTCGCTCGGCCAAAAGAATGCAAGACTAGCTTCCATGGTTCGGGCACTATTGGACGAGCAGCAGCAACTAAAACAAGAAGGTTTTCTTGAGAGATCGCCGCTTCCCGCCGCCGGCGCGCGCCTTGGCGGCCAGAAGGTCGGCGCCTACACGCTGGTCTCGCAAATAGGTCAAGGCGGAATGGGCAGCGTGTGGCTGGCGCAGCGCAGTGATGGCAGATTCGAGCGGCAAGCCGCAGTCAAGTTCGTCAACATCGCGCTCACCAGTCGTTCGACAGAAGAGCGCTTCAAACTTGAAGGCAGCATTCTCGGCCGACTTACTCATCCTCACATCGCCGAACTGCTCGATGCCGGCATCTCTGCCGATGGCAGCCCTTATCTCATCCTCGAATACGTTGAGGGTGGGGCCATCGATCAGTACTGCGACAAGCACAAGCTTGATGTGGACGCACGTATCAAACTTTTTCTCGATGTGTTAAGCGCCGTGGCTGAGGCGCACGCCAATCTCATCGTTCATCGCGACATGAAGCCCTCCAATGTTCTGGTGCGCAACGATGGCCAGGTGAAATTGGTGGATTTTGGCATTGCCAAGCTGCTTGCCCAGGAAGGAGACGCGAGTGCCGCGCCGACCGTGCTCACCCTGGAAGCGGGCGGGGCGCTGACTCCGCGATTCGCGGCACCCGAGCAACTGACGGGCGAAATCGTGACGACCGCTGCCGACGTGTATGCGCTCGGTGTGCTGCTCTTCTTTTTATTAACGGGCCAGCACCCTGCGGGTGAAAATGAGCACTCTCCGGCGGGCCTGGTCAAAGCTATCGTCGAGGTAGAAGCGCCGCGAGCATCCGGAATTGTATCGCCTGCAAGCGACCCAGCGGAGAGGCGCGGAACCACTCCTGAAAAACTTCGGCGCCAGCTGCAGGGAGATCTAGACACGATTCTTGGCAAAGCTCTGAAGAAGAGCCCCCAGGAGCGCTACGCCTCGGTAACTGCATTTGCGGATGATCTTCGACGCTACCGCAAGCATGAAGCAATCAGCGTGAGGCCGGATACATTCATGTACCGTACGGCTAAGTTTATGCGGCGCAATCGTGCGGTGGTGACATTCACCACCATCGCCCTCGCACTCGTGATTGGAAGCCTCTTAACAGGATTGCTGATTGCGAACCGCGAGCGAAAGATTGCGGAACGGCGATTTGCCCAGGTACGCCAACTGGCCAACAAATTTATCGCACTGGACAATGATATCCGCGGCTTGCCCGGTTCGACGAAAGTCAGAATGCAGATGGTCTCCGATTCGCAGCAATATCTGACATCACTGGGTAGCGACGCTCACGGCGACAAGGATCTCGCGCTCGAGGTCGCTTATGCCTACGTGCGTGTTGCGCATGCTCAAGGCGATCCCACATCGCCCAACCTCGGCCAGTTCGCCGAAGCAGAGGCCAGCCTTGGCAAAGCGGAGAATTTTGTCGATTCCGTATTGACGGTCGATCCCAACAACAGGCGAGGACTATTTATCGCAGCGACCATTGCCCATGATCGCATGGAGCTGGCCGACGAGCAGAATCGCAGGGAGGACGTGTTGTCTTGGGCCAAGAGGGCCTCGGAACGAGTCGAGCGCTTCATGAATCTCGGCAATATCGATCCGAAAGATGTCTACAGCATGGGATATTTTGAGACGAACGTTGCCAACGCTTACGACAACTCCAGACACTTTGAGGAGTCTCGACGCGCCAGTCAGCGCGCCCTCGATATCGTTCAACCGGTGGCGTACGCCCATCAACTTAACGGCCCCATCCTTGGCACATTAAGCATTGCGCGCTGGCAGACAGGAGATCTGGACGGCGCCTTGCAGACTTCGCGACAGGCGGTTTCACTCGACGAGACGCAAGCTACCAGCGGGCACGCATCCATGCGGGTCAATCTGGCAGACGCGTTGTACCTCGAGGGCAGGATTTTGGGGAGGCAGGATGCCGAACCAAGTCTCGGCCGAAGTTCAGATGCGCTCACAACTTTCCATAGGGGTCTGGATATCGGTGAAGAGCTGGCGAAGATCGACTCGACTGATTATCTCAGTCGCCGTACGGTGGCCATGATCGGCTTGGAAATCGGCAATATTCTTCGCCACAGCCACCCACAGAAAGCTTTAGCAGTCTATGATCACGCTCTAGCGCGCATACGAGAGGCGAAGACTAATACCGGCACTCAACTCTACGCCGCCGATTTGCTGGCTGGTTCTTCTTACCCCGCTCGCTGGGTCGGTCGGGACAAAGAAGCCAGACAGCGTGTCGACGAAGCGTTCCAGTTCCTGCGGGACGCTCACGAATACCCCTCCGACAAGGTCGAACCAATGGGTGGAGCCTATGATGTTCTGAGAGCCGCGGCTGACGATTATGCCGAAACCGGCCAAACTGATACGGCCATCCTTGCCTACCAGGCACTGCTCGACAAACTGATGGCCTGGAAACCCAACCTGCAAAATGATCTGCGGGATGCAACCTGCATTTCACGTACCTGGACCGCCCTGGCCGATCTCCTCCGACAAAGTGGCCATACCGAGGAAGCCGCGCGCCTTGAAGCCCAGCGAACAGAACTCTGGAATCATTGGAATGACAAGCTTCCGAATGCTCAATCTCTCCTTCGCCAATCGTTAAGCCAGATCGCCCCCCACACCGCCGTCAGGAATCAACCTCAACGCTAGGATAATACTTCTGACATTGCCGACAGCCCATGTCTGTGCAAATTAGCGACCGCTAAAACTATTCGTTGCGCCCTGTCCTCTTGTCGTCTTTCGTGCCCGATTTCCGATCTATTGATTAGGACCTGAGGTGGCCATTCCCGGCCACGGACAACTTTTCTTCGCAAAGCAGAGGTCACGCCTTGATACGCTGAACGACTTATCTCGCTATTTCGGCGTGACGAATGTTGCTACCGAATTTGCCTTCCTGGCTATGAGATCGAAGCCCCTGGCATGCGCGACTCTTTCAGTATTGGCAAGCCGTTTGCGGCCAGAGTCGGGATTTTTGCGTTGCATTTGAATTTCGCCGAGAGCGAGAGCGGCCTCTAACTCGATTCGAATTAAGCCTAACTTGGTACTCTCGACCATCGCGTTTTGAGCGAGCCGCTCGGCGGTGGGTATGTTTCTTGTGGCAGCTTTCGTATAAGCATTTTGGATCGCCAGCGGTAGGCGGACAGTCACATCGCTGCTCTTCTCCGCCAGGGTGAGCGATCTCGCCATCGCTTGCTTAGCATCGTCAAGTTTTCCTTGTTGCAGAAGCGATCGTGAGAGTAAGGCTTCAGACTGGATTTCATTGTCGGATTCGTGCTCTACATGAAATTCCTCAATGGCGGAGCGCGCCAGAGTCTCTGCTTCGGAGGCTTGGCGCGAATCGCAATCCAGTTCTGCCAGAACCATCTGTGTTTCTGCTACCGTGCCTTTTTCTCCCAATTGGCGCCGCAAGGTCAGCGCCTCTTCATAAAACCTCCTCGCCCCGTCACCGTCTCCTTTATAGCGGCGCAGTTTCCCAATCGAAACCAGGGTGGACGCGTAGTAACTTTTGTCATCAATTTCGCGTTGGATCACGGCGGCTTGCTGATACAAGGCCATGGCGCCTTGCAGGTCGCCCTGCTCGATGAGGACATCGCCCATATTCTTGATATCAATTGCTTCCGAACTTTTGTGACCGACCTCGCGCGCCAAGACGAGAGCGTCTTTATATTCCGCCAGCGCGGCTCCAAGTTTTCCCTCCGTGTAAAAGATGTCGCCGGTGTTGGCAGTGATTACTTGCATACCGTGTTTGTCGCCGATCTCACGATAAGCGTCGAGGGATTCAGCGTACATCTGCTTGCCGGTCGTGTGGTCGCCTTGTTGGACATAGATCAAACCGATGTTGCCGAGTTCGCGGGCTGTGGCTCTCCGGTCGCCCGTTTGTCGGGCGAAGGCAAGAGCTTGTTCATATATTCTTCTTGCCTTTTCCAGGTCGCCCTGGTTGATGGGGACTTCGGCCATTTCGTGCAGCGCTGTCGACTCGCCAGCGAGGTCGCCTGCCTGGTGAAACATCCGGCGCCCCTCTTCGCAGGCAGCGGTTGCGTCTTGGGGTTTCCCGAGAGCGGCGAGAGCGCGGCATTGAAAAACTCTCGCCCGCGCGATCAGCAACTTCGCTCCCAGCGGAGTTGCTTTCTTGATTGCCAAATCACCGGCCGCTACCACGCCTTTGTTGTCCGACAGAGAATAGTCAGCCCAGGCTTGAGCCATGTCGATACGGGGATCGTCCTTCGCTTCGGGTGAGAGTGCGCGCAACATCGCGATCGTGTTCAGCGCGTCGCGACCGCGATTTCCCGCGATCTGGGCACTGGCGAGAGCAAGGCCGCATTCGATGTTATCGGGAGACGATTTGGCGAGCATTTGATAAGCGTCAATCGCCTTGTCCCAATCTTTATTCACTTCGTAGTAACCCGCCTCGACTAACGAGTGATCTTGACGGGAAAGTTTGCTGGAGAGCTCCAGCGCCTTGTTCGCCTCGTCGCGCGCCTTTGCGTTGTAACCGAGAGCCATCCAGGCTTTTGCCAGTTCCGCGTGCGCCAGAGGATAGGTTGGATCGGACTTCACGGCTCGCGTGAGCAGATCGCGAGCGCCCTGCGCATCGAAGGTGCGCAGCCTAGCCAAGCCTTCAGAGTAGAGACGCATGGCATCCTGGTTGGATGGGATCGAGGCGCGTACGCCCACGGCATCAACCTGCGAAACATCGGCGACTCCTAAATCGTCGCGCAACTTTCTTCCGACACGATTGACCAGATCGAGCAGCTGGGCCTCGCTGCTGGTCTCGGAAACAGTAGCAAGCGTCTCCCCTTTCGCCGTGTCTTGAAGCCGAAGATCGAGCCTGATTTGGCCTCCGGAATCTTTGCCCAAGTCGAAATAGGAACCGATCACGACGTACTCGCTGCCCAGATTTTTGCGAATCGGATGAAGCGCTTCAGGAGCGAGGTGTTCGGTATCTTGAAGGCCAAGATCGATCTTCATACGCGCCACAGTTTCTCCCGGAACGGTGCGCAACTTTTCACCCGCCGCAAGCTCCGCCGACAACATTTCGGACAACGCGGTTGAGACCCACGCTGTGTCCGGGCGATCAGAGAGATTCTTGAATCCGAGGACGGCCACGGAGCGCCGCGCTTGCACCTGAGCATTTCCAGCGGGTGCGAGGGCCGCAGTCTGACGCGAGACGCGACGCACCTGCCACATTGCTACGGCCGCGACCAGAGCCAGCATCACCAAAGCCGCAGCCAACGACTCTTTGTGCCTCTGCAGAAATCTTCCGCCGCGGTAAGCAATGGTGGATTTGCGCGCCTTGACCGGCATGCCGGTGAGATAGCGCCCGATGTCCTCTGAGAACTCCGCGACCGATGCGTAGCGGCGTTCGGGCTCCTTGCGCAGCGCCTTCATAGCGATGGTGTCGAGATCGCCGCGCAGGCGGCGCTCTAGTTCGGCCGGCTGAAGTCCACGCTGCTGGCTCACCGACTCGGGAGTAATTGCGGTCGGTGGTCCCCCCTCATGAGATGTTTTTTGTCCGGTGCGACGAATGACGACGCTAGGTTTTTCTGGATCGGTTTCACAAACGATGCGCTCCATCTCCAAAAGCGACTGGCCCACGGAATGAAAGGGCCGATGGCCGGAAAGCAATTCGAACAACAATACGCCGAGCGAATAAACATCGGTCGCGGTTGAGACTGCCTGGCCGCGAATCTGCTCCGGACTGGCATACTCGGGCGTCATCGGCCGCCAGTCCGTGCGCGTGACCAGCGGAGTCTGGAAGCAATCTGGATTTAACAATTTGGCGATGCCAAAATCCAGGAGCCGCGGTACGCCTCCGCTGGCGATCAGGATATTCGACGGCTTGAGATCGCGATGGATCACCAGCTTTTCGTGAGCATACTGCACGGCGGAGCAGACCTCGCAAAAAAGCCGCAGACGTCCGTCGATGGAGAGTTTATTTTCGTCGCAATAGTGGTCAATGGGTGGGCCTTCGACATATTCCATCACCAGATACGGAGAGCCGTCCTCGCTGCTTCCGCCATCGAGCAGCTTCACGATGTTCGAATGGTCGAGGGTCGCGAGGGTCTGGCGCTCATTGCGAAATCGATGGAGAATTTGCTCGGTATCGATTCCGGGCTTAACCATTTTGATCGCGACTTGCTTGCGATAATTCTGGTCGTCGCGTTCTCCGAGATATACGACCGCCATCCCGCCCTGGCCAATTTCGCGGAGAATGCGATAGGCGCCAATTCTTTTTCCCGCCATTTTTTCCGTCAGCAACTGCGCCTGCGCGGAGAGCAGATCTGCGGCGGGACATTCCTCGAGAAAATTGGAGGCGCTATCGAAGCTGGAGAGCAACGATTCTACTTCCACGCGCAGCGCGTCATCGCCGGCGCAGGCCTGGCGCAGAAAACCGCTGCGGTCCTCGGGCTGCCGCTCCAAGGCTTGGCTGAAAATCTCTTTTACCTGATCCCATTTTTCAAGCATCTCGCCAATCGCCTTTGCGCAACTCACGCGCCAGCCAAGCCTTCGCGAGGTTCCAATTGCGCTTCACCGTGGTGGGAGAAACCTGGAGAACTCCGGCAGCTTCTTCGACGCTCAGGCCCCCGAAAAAGCGCAGCTCGACGAGGCGGGCTTGCTGCGGATCGAATTCAGCGAGGCGGGTGAGAGCCTCATCCAATTGAACGACATCGGCAGTTTTCCCCTTGGAGACGATCTCGGCTTCTTCGAGAAAAACCTTCTCAAAACCTTTGCCGCGTTTTTGCGCGTCATGGCCGCGGCTGTAGTCAACCAGGATGCGTCGCATTAATCGCGCGGCAACACCCATGAACTGTTCGCGGTTTTTCCAGCGAACTTCTTTCTGGTCGGCTAATCGGAGGTAGGCCTCGTGCACGAGAGCGGTGGTTTGCAAGGTGTGGTCACTGCGCTCGCGGCGGAGATAAGAAGATGCCAGCCGCCGCAGCTCCGAATATAGAGACACAACCAACTCGGTCACTGCCTTGTCGTTGCCGACATCGAGTTCACCCAGCAGGGTGGCTACATCGGGTGGCGCATCCACGAAAACCTCGAAGACGATGAGCGGAATCACCGGGCCGTCAACTGGCGCCGCGGTCGCAAACTTTCCAGCTAAAAAATATAGAAAAGATGAGTGAGGGGAGGATCCAACACGAGATCGCGACCATTTGCCCTGCACCGGCGATCGCGACCTCTACGGCGCAGAAAGTATATACCCGGCGCGAAAGCCAAACCAATGGCGTTTTTCGCCTTTGTTTTAGCGCACTTGACGGTTCCGGGGTTGGGTACGAGCCCCGCTTCGGAAGCCTACCGAAAAAAAATGGTCCTTTTTTTGAGGGTTCTCCGCGTTACCAGATAGAGGCCGAGTTTGGAACGTGGGGGCCGGAAGACGACAAGTGGAAATCAAGGTTCGAGGTGGTCCTGTAACCCGCGTCCAAAAGCGCTCAAACTTCAACTACGACAAAGGAGAACCTATATGAACAAGCTCTCGAAAGTAACCATGCTGCTGGCTCTGGCGGTTGGATCGTTCAGCCTTTATTCCGGCGCGCAGGACTTGCAAGAGACGCTCGCCACCAAGCACGTCCTCCAAGGGACGTATATCAATAATGGTAATTACAATGCGAACGTTCCCGCCGCCACCTTTACGCCGATTGACACTATGCTTACCGTGGCCTGTCCGGGCACGTCCGGAAAATGCACGATCGAGGCAGACATGTGGGTTGACAACTACAATTCCAGCGGACCGTCCCTTAATTCCACTACCATCTGCCTTTACGTGGACGGCGTTCAAACGAGTGGTTGTGCATACGAAACGGCAGAGACGCCCCTGGACGGTTCACATGTGCACAGTTCAACCTCTCAGCCTCTCTCGGGACTGGCTCCGGGCAACCATACGGTGCAAACGTACTTCCGTTCGAACGATGGAGCGTTCGTGGAATACTACACGATAAACTACCGAGTCTATAAGCCGTAGGCTCGCCGGTTTCATGAAAGGGGTCGCGAAGGCGACCCTTTTTCTCGTCACTTCAATCCTTTCTGCTCGATGACCCCAGTCTTTGAGTTGCGATCTGGGCGACCGAACAAACTCCACCAAAGAAAAGTGGACCTTTTTCTGCGCCGTCCTCGCGTTACTTGACCGATTCTGGCGCCTTCCTCTTCAACTTCCAGGGCACGCGCACGTTCCACAGGCCGCGCGCGAGCCCGTACGCCTCGCACTCCTTGACGCGAGCGGTCCGACGGGCACGTTCTCGAACGAGGACGGCCCGCTCCCCTGGTAATGTAGTCGAACTTCGGACTTCGGAAAGTGTTCTGCGATTGCTCCCGAATAACGGACTACTCTTACCTAATCCGGTAAAAAAGGTTTGCCGACAATCCGCTGGCAATCCTGCAAGAACAATGGACTACTTGTTGGGGCTAACTGCCAAACTGTCGCGGGAGATTGGCCTTCCATGAACCCAAACTGTGACGATGCGATCATAGGCATCCACGCTTTTCAACGGCGACGTTTTTAGCAGAACGAGGTTGGCGATCTTGCCTCGCTCAATGCTTCCCACCTGTGAGTCGAGCTTGAACTCGCGGGCATTGTTGATGGTTGCGGCTTTGAAGATCTGCTCGAGCGACAACCCGGCTTCATGCAGTTGCTGCATCTCCAGATAGCCGTTCAGGCCCGGCAGATTCCCGTAGGTAGGAGCAGAGGGCGTGTCGGTGCCAAAGAGGAAGTTGGCGTTTCTGGTTGCGAGATAGCCGACCACCTGGCGCACACGGCGGATCGGACCGCGATCGAATCCCTCGCTCACCTCAGCGTCGGGCGTGTTGTCCTCGTCAATTTCTTTTCTGAACCACTTGTCTTCAGGCGAGTTGAACCAGGCGAGCATTGGCGCAGGAATGATCTGGGGAATCTCCGGCATCTTCAGATATTCGGGATCGAAGTAAGCGCGCAGTCCTCGCATCACTTGAATCGTCGCCTGATATCCCGTTCTCTTTTGCACCATGCGGTCGAGCAGGGCTTTGATCTCCGGCGGAAGTTCGGGCTGCTTATCCAGCGTTCCCCAATTCCACATGCCGTGCGCGATGACGTCGACGTCCGCGTTGACGGCGAACTGCTGGGCTTCGAAAGAATTGGCGTGCATCATCATCACCAGGCCGTACGCGGTGGCGGCGTTGCGCACTTCTGAAGCCATGGCAGGCGTGATAACCGGCAGATTCCTGTCCTTGCCGAAGCCGTGCTCGAAGTAGGTCTTGACGCAAATGGCGCCGACTCGCTTGTCGGCGGCGACGGCTGCCGCCGGAGTGTGATCCTGCGTCTTGTACTCGGCGGGAATATTGGCGGACTGCGCCGGGTCGTAAAGGAAATTCGGAAAGAGTTGGAATCGCAGCGCCGGTGGCGCAAAGGACATGGGATAGCCGTTCGCTAGCGGCAGGGATGGGCCGCAGTCATGGAGGTCGGGATGAAGCGGTGCGCGGCGGAAGTCGTCCAGAACCTCGCGTTTGACGACGGCGAGGTCAATGAGCGTGGTGTAGCCGAAGTACAGATAGGAACGGGGCAGTTGCTTGTAGTAGTCCGCTAGCATCATTGCGTGGGCCGCGTCAGGATTCAACGTAAGATCGAGAGTAACTCCAGGAATTGACGCGAGATGAACGTGCGAATCAATCAGGCCGGGGATCAGAAAGCCTCCTTCGCCCGACGCAACGGTAGCGCCGGCGGGCGGCTTGGCGCTCGCATTCCTTTCAACGCGCGCTATGCGGTCGTTCTCAATCAGCACGCTGCCCCTGGCGAGATCCGCGAGATTTTCCGGTGAGACGATGGTCACGTCAGTGATCCAGATTCGGCTCGGCTCCGGCTCGTTTGCAGCGGGACGAGCAAAGGCCGCCACGGAGAGAAGCACCGCAAGCACCGGTCGCAAAACCTTCATATCAACTCCTCGTCAGAATTGTTCCGACGCAGAAATCCTTCTGCTGACTTTTATGGGCAGACACTTCAGTCCCTCGAACTCGTCGCTGACACAAGCCATCGTAACCGAACGCCATTTGCAAGAAATACGAGTTGGAGTAGAAGAAGTTCCAAGAAGCGCACGTTAGTCGAGTGACGGGCAACTCTTCCCAAATCTCGTAAGAGAAGGCTTGCCGACTATCCACCCAGAATCGTCGGATCCCTTTGTAGCGTACCGATCGGACTATAATGGCAGCCGATCCATGGCTCTGACCTCTGGCACCAGACTTGGCCCCTACGAAATTCAATCGCCGCTCGGCGCAGGTGGCATGGGCGAGGTGTACCGTGCCCGCGACACGCGCCTTGACCGAACCGTCGCCATCAAAATCCTGCCCGCCCATCTTGCCGGCCACCCCGACGCGTGCAGCCGCTTCGAGCGCGAGGCTCGCACGATTTCTTCCTTGAACCACCCCAACATCTGCACACTGCACGACATCGGCAGCCAGGATGGCACGACCTACCTCGTCATGGAATACGTGGATGGCGAGACGTTAGAGGCGCGCCTGCAGAAAGGACCGCTTTCGCTCAAGCAGGCGCTCGAATGCGGCATGGAGATTTGCGACGCGCTCGAAAAAGCGCATCGCGCTGGGATTGTGCACCGCGATCTGAAGCCGGGGAATGTGATGCTGACCGCGTCCGGGGCCAAGCTGCTGGATTTCGGACTCGCCAAGCCAGTTGTGCTGGGCGTACTGGCCGCCAGCGGCAAAGGCAGCCTGACTCCCTCCACGCCTACGATGAATCTTTCCATGCTGACGGCAACGCCGGCGGCGCTGACGCAGCAGGGAACGATCGTGGGAACGTTTCAATACATGGCGCCGGAAGTTCTGCAGGGGCAGGAGGCTAACCCGCGCAGCGACATTTTCAGCTTCGGCTGCGTGCTCTATGAAATGGTGACCGGCCGCCGCGCCTTCGACGGCAAGACGCAGCTCAGCGTGATGACTGCGATCCTCGAAAAAGAACCCGAGCCGCTGGCGAACGTGCAGCCCACCTCGCCCGCGACACTCGACTACACGGTGCGAACCTGCCTCGAAAAAAATCCCGACGATCGCCTCCAGAGCGCGCACGATGTGAAACTGCAGCTGGCGTGGATTGCGAACCCGGGTTCGCAGACAAGTGCGCCGGCCCTGCCTTCTTCGAAACCGCGCCCCAAGTTGTGGCTGGCTGCAATCGCCGTCCTTGGGCTAGCCGTGATTGCGTTGACGCTGGCGTTGGTTTCGTCTGCGCCGCCGAGGCGTGTGTTGCGCATGAATCTTCTTCCGCCCGAAGGAACCCGGTTCGAGACGCTCTACCGCAACGGAGCCCCGGCGCTCTCTCCGGACGGCGCGCATATCGCGTTCATCGCGCAGAAAGACGGCAAGAACTCGCTGTGGCTGCGCTCGCTCGACCGGCTCGATGCCACTCCTGTGCGCGGCACCGACGACGCCTTCTTCCCCTTCTGGTCACCCGACAGCACTGCGCTAGCGTTTTTCATGCAGGGCAAACTGTGGCGAACAGATCTGAACGGGGATTCGCCCACTGCCATCTGCGACGCGACTGAAGCCCGCGGCGGCTCGTGGGGAAGCGGTAACGTGATCGTGTTCGCGCCCTCGTTCGGAGGGCCGCTCGTCCAGGTTTCCGCGGCCGGCGGAAAGCCCAAGGCGGTCACGGGCGTTTCGGTGGTGTCCAGCACTATCTCGGACCGCTGGCCTTCCTTCCTGCCGGACGGAAAGCATTTCCTGTTTCTGCATAGCCCTTACGGTAACGCGGCTGATCAGAATGAGGTTCACCTGGGTTCACTCGACGGCGGCGACCAGTTGGTGTTACGGGGGAAATTCTACGGCGCGCAGTATGCTGCCGGACGGTTATTGGCGGTGCGCGACGGCTCGCTGCTAGCCTGGAAGTTTGACGCTTCCAGCGGAAAGGTTTCCGGCGATCCCGTACCTGTCGTGGATAAGGTTGCGTCCGACGAGATCACCGCGCTGTCTGTTGTTTCTGTTTCGGCACAGGGCATGCTGCTCTACCAGTCGGGTGCGGGCTCGAACGGCGATCGTCACGTTTAGATGGATGCCACCGGCAAGGAACTTTCCCAGCTCTCCGAACCGACGATGCCGGCGGAAAACCCGGATTTGACATGGCGACATCGCCAGTCCAGGCAAACATGTAGTGGCCCGGAGCCTTCGTCTGTCCCTGGGATTGCGCAGGTAGAACGAAGGCGCAAAAGACCAGGGAAAGTGCGAGCAGGACACGCCCCATCGAAACCTCCGCAAGTTAAATGCCATTGCTAATCCGGAAGCATATCAGATCGATGATGTTCGACGTTCACGCACTTCGTATTCGGGATTCTCCCAAAAGCCGCTGACGGAAAATGACGGCGCCGATCCCGAAAATCTGCTGCTCTGGGTGAATCGCCGCCTAACCGGAAATTGCTACTTGATTAACAGCCCAGAATTGCTTGAGCGCGTCGAAGAAAATCAGAAAATCGGTACCGACACGGGCAAAGAGGAAGTTAAGTGACGTAATCAGATTACACTCAGAACGTCAGAACCGGTCAGCGAGTGGCATGACCAGTAGAGTGCCGAGGAAATTCGGTGGCAAATGTCGCATGTCTGCCTTATTTGCCCTCACTCCATCGGCCGCCTGAATTGCCCTGTCGTTATTGTCGAAGAACCATACCCCATGTCTCGCCCGGACGCCCGGACGCTCGTCATCTGGTGAGACCAGTTCCGAAATGACTCCAGTAATTAGCGGTTCGGGGGGCGCCTTGGTAAAGTTCACAAATGCATAAAAGCATGAAACGGGCCTGATTCTACTTCTGGCGATATCGACCTTGGCTGCGGCGCGGGATAAGAAACCAAAGGCTCGCCCGGGGCCGTATGTATTCACCAGCAAAGCGTCTGCTCAAACACTCAAGGTGCTAATCGTCCAA
>Ga0209008_1000279_pt1 | contig 20526 bp, 22 predicted proteins | sample JacPin_JW_Ref_O3_FD_187963 | JGI IMG/M metagenome (GOLD analysis project Ga0209008, IMG submission 187963) | Forest soil microbial communities from Algoma, Ontario, Canada - Jack Pine, Ontario site 1_JW_Ref_O3 (SPAdes) (version 2) | ecosystem: Environmental > Terrestrial > Soil > Boreal...
GCTGAACGATCCGGCGCTGACCCTGGCAACTCCCGACTGGCTTTGGGTGGCGACAGGTATGCGCGCGCTGGATCACGCAATCGAGACGATCTACGCGATCCGCCATCACCCGCTGAGTGACACGCTTGCCGCCAAGGCGATTTCCATGCTGGTGGAGCATCTTGAAGCTTCGATCGAATCCGGCGGGGACGAGCAGCTCGCGCATCGCGGCTTTTGCCAGATGGCGGCCTGGTTTTCGATCTACGGCTCGATGAACACGCGGTTTGGCCTCTCGCATCTGCTGGGACATCAGATAGGTCCGCGGTGGAATGTGCCGCACGGTGTCACGTCGTGCGTCACGCTACCGCACGCCATGCGTTTTATGGCTGAAATCGCGCCGGACCGCTTTGCGCCAATCGCCGAGGGATTCCGTTTACCCTTCGATCCGCGAAATCCCAAAGCGGGCGCGCTCGACTGCGCCGATCGTACGGCCCGCTTCATCGCCGGATTCGACGTGCCGCACAGATTGAGGGATGCGGGCGTGCCCCGAGCCGAGATTGGCGAGATTGTGGATCCGGTGATGCACGAACTGGAGAGATCTAAAGTGGTCGACCGGCCGCTAACCCGTGCGGAGGTTATCGGACTTCTGGAAGCCTCGCACTAACGACTCAGGATAGCCTGGGCCACCCTCGTCGGGCGAATCAGGGAAGATACGCCTGCCGCGACAGAGCCGAAAAAAAACATACTTACCAGACTGCTCCAGACCAGCACGCCCCGCGGCCCCGGGTACTGCTGCGGAGATGGGTGAGCCGCGGGGCGAAATCGAAGCCCTAATTCTTTTTCGGTTTGTCGCCGCCGATAAACACGGCGCTCGTCCGCCTGGAAGCGCCGCTCGCCGGCTGTTCGGCGGCAGAGGGCGCAGCAGGAGCCGGGAGCGGAGCTTTCTTCGCGCCCTTGGGCAGATTTCCTTCCGGAACCGTAATGGGCTCAAGCATCGCCTCGATCTCGGGGCGCCGGACTTCAAACCACGGAGGCAACAGCAGGCTTGTGCCAAGTTGATCGGCCGGTTCGTCGACGGCGAACCCGTTGGGAACAGTAGCCGCGCATTCAACCAGGATCCCGCCCGGACAGCGGCAGTACACCGAATGGAAGTACATCCTGTCCTTGATTTCCGAACAATCGGTATAGCCAAGCTCGTCGTAGATTCCCTTCTGCTCGGCCAGCTTTTCGTCGTTTTCGACTTCAAGCGCCATGTGGTGAGCCGTGCCGGCGCCAAAAGTCCAGCTTCCGGCCGGACGATCCGGTTCGTGGACCAGGGTCACTGTGCGTGCGGCGCCGCCGCCGCCTACCTCGAACCGGTGATAATTGCCTTCGGTGCCGGTCTTGCGGAAACCGAGGGCGTCAATGAAGAAGCGTTCGGTCTCGGCGACCTCTCGGACCGACAACACGGGACCGTGAAATCCATGGGTGGTAACGTCGGCGCTGACCTCTTTGGTGGTCCATCCTGTGCGCTTGTCCGCATTGTCCTCGATTACTTCGAGCTGAATCCCGGAAGGATGGTTGAAGCGAATGAACTTTTGCCCGAAACGCTCCTGAATCCCGGTATGTTTGACTTTGTGGCGATCAAACTGTTCGACCCAGAATTTCATCGAGCCTTTCGGCACGCTATAGGCGGTGGACTGAACTTGGCCGGAACCGGGACGGCCCTTTACGCGTCCATAGGGAAAGGTGGTGTACACCGAGCCGGGCTCCGCGTTCGCATTCGCATAGTACAAATGATAGTGGGCGTAGCGGCCATCAAACAGGACGGTTTGCTTGATCATGCGCTGGCCGAAAACCTGCGTCTGGAAGTGGATGTCTTCCTGCGCTCCAGCGACACATACGGTCATGTGATGGATACCCTTTACCAGAGACATGGTCCTTTACCTCCGCCGGGAGTTTAGCACAGATGGAATTGCACTAAGTTGCAGCAGGGACGTCGCGGGTCCGTGGGCGCCGGGGCGTGCCACTTAGGTGCTGCAAGGCCCGGATTCTATCCAATGAGGCCGAGTCTTCGCAAGATATGATGATTCACCGCCGTCTTTTGTGATAAAAGTTGAGTTCACTCAGGAGATTGCCACGCCGAGCCACGTTTTTGAGGGGAGTGCCATGGGTAGGTTCAATCGAATCAAGCTGGCGGGGGGTATCATTGCGCTGCTGTTGCTGTCAGCACTGGTCGGCCGGCCAGCAAGGGCGCAGCAGGATCCATCGGGATCCTGGTCGCCGCGATTTGACGAGGATTGGGAAGAGCGCATACCAGGGCCTGAAATCGGCGATTATCTGGGGATACCGATCAACGAGGCCGCAAGAATGCGTGGCGACAGCTGGGACGCGACTCTTGTCGAGCTGCCAGAGAATCAATGCCGGGCACACGGGTCTGATTACGGCTGGCGCGGCCCCTCGAACCTGAGTATCTGGAAGGAAGTAGATAAGGCCTCCCAAAAGGTCATCGCCTATCACACGCATCTGTCAGCCTACGGCGCGGAGCAGACCATCTGGATGGACGGGCGCCCGCATCCTCCCGATTATGCCCCGCACACCTGGGCGGGCTTCTCTACCGGCAAGTGGGACGGCGATATTCTGGTGGTTACAACCACGCACCTGAAGGAGAACTGGCTGCGGCGAAACGGATTGCCCCGCAGCGATCAGGCGACGGCTTCGGCGCATATCATGAGGCACGGAAACTACCTGACGGTGGCCGCAATCACTTACGACCCGGTGTACCTCACCGAGCCGTTCATCCGCACCAGCGACTTCGTGTACAACCCGCAGCAGCAAATGGCCCCGTGGCCCTGCGAGTCGGTGGATGAAGTGGACCGCCCGGCCGGCGTCGTCCCGGCCCACTTGCCGGGACAGAATACGTTTCTGAATGAATTCCCCGCCAACTACGGGATACCACCGGAAGCGACTCGAGGCGGCGCGGAAACGATGTACCCGGAGTACAAGATTAAAATGAAGACTATGAAGACGCTGCCGCGTCCGGTGAAGAAGGTCACAAACCGATGAGGACCTTCGCAAAACAAGTGTTCGAGTCATCCAGGAATGCGGGGCTCACCATCCTGCTTGCGACAGCGGTTCTTGCTGGACTTGCAGGCTCGGCCAGTAGCGCAGCAGCCCAAGCCAATGCGGGCGGCGCGCGTCCGAACCCGGCCGATGTAGAGATCCATGTGCTGCCCGTTCAGGGCAACGTGTATATGCTGGTCGGGGCCGGCGGCAACATTACCGTGCAGGCTGGTGATGACGGCGTGTTGCTGGTGGACGCCGGACTTGCCGGTACCAGCGACAAGGTTTACGCGGCGATTCAGTCCATCTCCACCAAGCCGATCCGCTACATCATCGATACTCACGTCCATCCGGACCATGTGGGCGGCAACGAGGCGCTCGCGAAACTCGGCAACACGATCGCGGGTGGAAATGTGGTGGGCGACATCGGCGCAAGCGCAGGTAATCAGGCGACGGTAATTGCGGCACAAGAAGTCCTTGACCGCATGAGCATGGCCGACGGCAAACAGCCGGCGATGCCCCAAGCCGCTTGGCCGACGGAAACCTATACGACGCCAGAAAGAAAGCTCTACTTCAACAACGAGGGCGTCTTGATGATTCACGTGCCGGCTGCGCACACCGACGGCGACACCATGGTGTTCTTTCGCCGGTCCGATGTAATCAGCACCGGCGACATTTTCGTGACCACCAGCTATCCAATCGTGGATCTGGCGCGTGGCGGCAACATCCAGGGTGTCATTGACGGACTGAACCGCATCATCGAGCTAGCCATTCCCGCCGACGAGCAGGAAGGCGGCACTCTGATCATCCCCGGACACGGACGGCTGTGCGATGTCGCCGACGTGGTCTTCTACCAGGAAATGGTTACGATCATCAGAGACCGAATCCAGGACATGGTGAACAAGGGAATGACGCTCGAACAGGTGAAGGCGGCCAAGCCGACGCTTGATTACGATCCGCGGTATGGCAGGAGCACGGGTTTCTGGACGACCGACATGTTTGTCGAGGCGGTGTTCAAGAGCCTGAGCCCGAAGAAATAAGTCGCGAGAAGCGGCCGAGACAGAAACGTTGCCGGTTCCAGGAGGAGGCCCCATGAAGCGCACACTTTTGGTTTTGTTCATCGTGATTGCGGCGTCGACGGTTGGCTCCAGGGCGTACGCGCACCACTCGTTCGCGGCCACGTATTTCGTGGACCAGGAAATCACGGTGGAAGGCACACTGACCCAGTTCATGTACCGCAATCCGCACTCATTCGTGAAGGTGGATGTCCCGGACCCCAAGGGAGGGCCTGCTCAGACCTGGTCGGTTGAGTGGGGTGGCGGCGCGCAGCTGACTCAGGAGCACGTGACGCGTGACACTCTGAAGCCGGGCGATCACGTCGTGGTCACCGGAAATCCCGGTCGCGATCCTTCCGAGCATCGAATTCGCCTCCACAAGATCGTGCGACCGTCAGATGGTTGGAAGTGGGAAGGCGTGATTATGTAGGGGGCCTGTGCTTCGCTGGGTTCACCTGGCGAGCGATGGGTCGCAGACCGCAGGGCCAGTCGGGGGGACGAGAATGATTTCCGGAATTCTTCGAAAGATAATTGCGCCGCTCGGAATGCTGGCGCTTGCGTCGCTGGTAGCTCCGCCCCACGCGGGCGCCCAAGGCGGCGGCCCGGTCGGTCCCTCCGTGTTCAACCCCCCGGCGCCACCCAAGATGAACCCGCGCACCGAGGAACCGCTTGACCTGACCGGCTATTGGGTCTCGGTAGTCACCGAGGACTGGCGCTACCGGATGATCACTCCGGACAAGGATGATTTTCCCGGAGTTCCTCTGAATACCGAGGGGCGTCGGATTGCTCATGACTGGGATCCGGCGAAGGACGAAGCAAGCGGCGAGCAATGCAAATCCTACGGAGCAGCCGCGATCATGCGCGTGCCCACGCGGCTACATATAACCTGGGTTGGCGACTCGACATTGAAGGTCGAAACCGATGCGGGGACACAGACGCGCGAGTTTCATTTCGATGCAACGCCGCCTGCGAACGCAACGCCTTCGTGGCAAGGCTACTCGGTCGCGACCTGGCAGGGATTGCGGCCGCGCGGTTTTGTGCTTCCCGTGGTCGCAGGATCGGGAGGGGCGCGGCCCGGTCAGGAAGGCTATCTCGAGGTCACGACGACGGACCTGCGCCCGGGATACCTTCGCAAGAACGGACTTCCCTACGGATCAAAGGCGACAGTGCAGGAGTACTTTGATAGCTTTACCGAAGCCGGAATCACCTGGCTGGTCGTGACCACCGTCGTGACCGACCCTCAATATATGGATTCTTCTTTCATCACCAGCTCGCAGTTCAAGAAGCTTCCAGACGCGACAGGCTGGAATCCCACGCCGTGCACAGCGAAGTAATTCGTCGCGGAATCAGTAGGCCGAGTATGGGTCTCGCAAGGAAGATGCATGTCGATCGTTAGTTTCCTCGAGTGGCTCTCCAATACGCAATTCAGCACGTATATGCGCGAGTCGACCTGGGGCGAGCCAATCGTCGAATCGATTCACGTTCTGACGCTGACACTTTTTCTGGGTTTCGCAGTGATGCTCGATATGCGGCTGCTGGGAGTCGTGCTGAAGCGCCGGCGGATGTCCGAGGTGCTCGCGCAGTTCAATCCGTGGCTGTTTGGCGGGTTCGCGGTGATGATCGTCAGCGGAGTACTGCTGTTTTCCGCCGATCCTGTCTCGTTTTACAACACGCATCCTCCCTTCTTCAAGATCAAGATGATCATGCTGGTGCTGGCCGGGCTGAACGTGCTGATCTTCAATGCCACGATCGGGCGCAAGGTCGCAGAGTGGGACTTGAACCCGACGACGCCCGGTGCAGCCAAAGCAGCGGCCGTCGTGTCAATCGTGCTGTGGGTTCTGATCATCGCTGCAGGACGGGCGATCGCCTATGTGTTGCCGCCGCCATGAGCGCTGTGAGGAGAACAAGGCCGCATGATTAGATCGCTGCTGCTGAGCTTTTGCCAGTGGTGCAACAGTTCGTGGTGGGGTCACGGGATTCGCGGTTCCACGTGGCTGTTTCCGTTCGTCGAGATTTTCCATCTGCTTGGCCTGGGAATCCTCGGCGGAGCAGTCCTGATATTAAATTTGCGATTGATGCGGCTCGGCTTCAAGACCGCATCGACCCCGGAGCTGGCCGCAGAAGTCAGGCCATGGATGCTTGGGAGCCTGGCGGTAATGCTTGTTTCGGGGTTCCTGCTGTTCTCAACTGAAGCGGTGAAGATGTACGGGAACTGGGCGTTCCAATTCAAGATGCTGTTCTTGCTGCTGGCGGTGATTTATACGTTTACGATTCATCGCAAGGTGACGCTCGGGGACGACGGGCTGCGGTTCGGGCCCGCGGTCCGGATCCTGGTCGCGATTGTGTCGCTGCTGTTATGGTCAGGCGTGGGGCTCGGGGGCCGCGCGCTTGGCTATGTGACGACGTCGGTCGGTTCGGTGAGCGAGTTGTTGAGGTAACCCAGCCACGCAAGGTTGGCTTAAATGTTCCTCGCGCACTTCATGCTGCAGGGACTTCCAGAAGCAATTCCGGTAAACCCGATCGCGCGCTGGGTCTGGGTGTTTCCGGTCGTTGAGTCGATTCATATCTGCGGATTCACACTGCTGGTCGGAACGGCCACGATGCTGGACTTGCGTCTGGTTGGTCTCTGTTTTCGCGAACAACCCGTCTCGCAAGTGGCGAAGAATCTGGCTCCCTGGACAAACGCAGGCATACTGATCCAGTTGATTACCGGCTTGTACCTTTTTTCTGGAGATCCGCGCGAATACGTGCAGGTTCAGGCCTTCCGCAGCAAGATGCTTTTGCTCGTACTTGCCTTGATTTTTCACTTCACGGTTATCCGGAGCGCGACGGCTGCGACACGGGATTCATCTGCGCTCGGTTGGCGCCGACCGGCGGCGCTCGCCTCCCTGGGACTCTGGGTGAGCGTGCTGGTGTGCGGCCTTTGGATTGGAAATCTGTAGCTGTCCCGACCGGGACCGCTACCTGGGGAGGGGTATCCGGCATGTCCTTGTTGAGCTTCTGCCAATGGCTCAGCCAGACGCCGTTCAGCATTTGGCTGCGCGAATCGCCATATCCCTATCCGGTGCTTCTCATGATTCACGTAGTCAGCATTGCCCTGTTCGGGGGCATGGTGGTCATAGGTAATTTGCGAGTGCTGGGAAAGACCATGCGGGATGTGGCTGTCTCACAGGTAATCAGCCAATTTCGCGCCTGGAAATGGGTTGGGTTTGCGATTCTGCTCGTGACGGGCACGCTGGTTGCCATGTCCGACCCGCTGGAATATTACGACAACATCATGTTTTGGATTTCACTCGGAGTGCTTGCGGTCGCAGGACTAAACGCCGCGATTTTCCGCTACGGTATCTATCGCAGCGTGGCTGCGTGGGATCACGCGGTGGTCGCCCCGGCTAGCGCCAGGCGCTGGGCCGGCGTGTCACTTTTCCTGTGGATTGCGCTGATCTTTGCCGGGCGGGCGACGGCGTTCTTCTAGCGCACAGGCTCGACGTCGAGCCGAACGGCGATTCCTTGAAGCTCAGGCTTCACCGCAGGATAGTATTTCATCACCAGCGGATCGTGCCCGGGCACAATGTGATTGGGCGAATCCGCCAGCCGGTACAGCAGGCTGAATCCCTCCAGCATTTCCGCGACGCTATACACAATCGGAAACGGACGACGCTGCTCGAAATTTGCGTACAGATGCGCGGCATCGGAAGCGACCACGACCCATCCCCGGCGCGTCCAGACCCGCACAATCTGCAACCCCGCCGAATGACCGCCGACACGATGCAGGGTAAGGCCCGGGACGAGTTCGGTATCGCCATCATGGAAGACAGCCCTGTCGGCATAAATGTGGCCAAGCATCATCTGGATATTTTCAAGATCAAAGGGGCCGCGAAGGGTCTGGTGGGACATCGACCGGCCCGTCGCGTAGGCCATGTCGCGGTCCTGCAGGTGAAAACGCGCGCGCGGCAAACGGTTCAGATTGCCGGCATGGTCGTAATGCAGATGGGTCACAATGACGTCGGTGACTTTGTCGGGATCAACATCGACCAAGCGCAGAGACTCGGCGGGACACCTCAGCCATTCACGCTTGCGTCGCACGGCAGCCTCTCTCGCAAATCCCGTATCCACGACAAAAGTACAGTCGCTCCGGCGCAGAACCCAGACGAAATAGTCCAGGTCCGAGGCGAACTCGTGAGGATCGGCCAAAATGAAATTCTCACCGGGATGCCGGTTCCCCAAATGCGCATACCGGAGTGCCAACACTTCAAAAGGTTCGATCGACACGAATGCCTCGCACGCTTCGCTGCTCCGGGACACGCATCATGCGGGCGAGCCCCGGGCGGAACCTCAATTGTGAGAGGGCGCTATCATAGGGCATAATGCGGCGTCGGAAAACGTCAATCCGGCGGAATCCGCGACACTGCAGCGAGGTTGGAACATTCCCGGCGCGAGTGTCCTTGATCAGGCAGACGCGGCCACCCAGAAAGAGGAAAGACGCATGGCGAAGGAACCGATCGGCTTTGTGGGAGTCGGAAGAATGGGCGCGCGCATGGTGCGGCGCCTGATCCAGGCCGGTTACCCGGTCACGATATTTGACTCAAGCACCGACGCCATGGAGCCGCTTGTGGAACTGGGCGCCAAACGCGCCGACTCGCCCGCCGCGGTGGGATCGGCCGCGGAGATCGTGTTCGCAAGCGTGCCCACGCCGCCGATCGTGCAGGCCGTGGCTCTGGGCCCGAAAGGGGTTATTGAAGGCAGCCGCGTGAAGATCTTTGTCGACGTATCAACGACGGGAGCAACGGTTGCGCGAGCGGTGGCCGAAGGTCTGGCCACGAAGGGGATTCAGGCGGTCGACGCGCCGGTAAGCGGCGGGATCACCGGAGCGGAAAAGGGGACACTCGCCGTAATGGTCTCCTGCCCGACCGATGTGCTTGCGACGCTCAAGCCGGTGCTTGAAGTGATCGGGAAGATTTTCTTTGTCGGCACCCAGCCGGGGCAGGGCCAGACCATGAAGCTGCTGAACAATCTCTTGTCTGCGACGGCAATGGCGATCACTTCCGAGGCGGTGGTGATGGGCGTGAAGGCCGGGCTTGATCCGTCGTTGGTGATCGATGTCTTCAACGCCGGCACCGCTCGAAACAGCGCGACACAGGACAAAATCAAACAGCACGTGATTTCACGCTCGTTCAGTTACGGATTCGGAATCGGGCTGCTGAACAAGGACATTCGTCTCTGTATGGCCGAAGCCGACGCGTTCGGCGTGCCGATGATCGTGGGAAGCGCGGTGAGGCAGCTTCTGTCGATTGCTACCCAGACCGAGGGACTCGACGCCGACATGACGGCGATGGCCAAGACGGTGGAGAGATGGTCGGGCGTGCAGGTTGGGGGAAAATAAGAGAAACCGGTGGCCAGGGCCTCTACAGCCACGCTGACGAACGCCGCGACCCTGTCGCGGAGAATCGCCCAGGGCGCGCGTCAATTGACCGCAGCTCAGTTGCCCCGCGACGCGGTTGAAAAAGTGAAGATTTCTCTTCTGGACATGCTCAGCTGCGCGCTCCAGGCGCGAGAGCTTCCGCCAGGCAGACAGGTGATTGAAATCGCGAGCCGAGCAGCGGGCGGAAAAGCGACGGTGATCGGAACCCCCTACCGGGTCTCTGCCTCCGATGCGGCCTTTGCCAATGGGACGCTCGCGCACGGACTGGTGCGCGAAGACATGCACACCGGCTCGGTGAGCCATTTGGGGGTGGTTATCTTTCCCACGCTGCTGGCCCTGGCGCAGCGCAGGCCGGTGACAGGCAATGCATTCATTCTTGCAGCAATCTGCGGTTACGAGGTTGGCGCAAGTCTGGGCCGAGCTCTGGTCGATCGAGACTTTGTGCGGCTGTATCGTCCGACAGGGACAACGGGACCGATCGGCGGCGCCGTCGCTGGAAGCATACTGCTGAGCCTGGACGAAGGCGCGATCGCGAGTGCAGTCGGTCTTGCCGCAAACATGACCGGCGGACTGAATGAATGGCCCTATAGCGGCGGCGATGAGATGTTTTTTCATGCGGGGTTTGCCGCGAGGAATGCGGTTACGGCGGTTGAACTTGCTGAACTCGGAGCCGTCGCATCGGAAACCGCGCTCGATGGGCCCTCCGGGCTGTTTGCCGCGTTGGGTCGAAGCGAGCGAGTCGGGAAAGTTTCGCCGTTTTCCGGCCCCGAGCTGGAAATCATGTCCGTCTATCACAAGCCGGCGCCGGCCTGTAATTACGCACAGACGGCCTGCCAGGCGGCGCTTGCGCTCGCGGTAGATCAGGGCGTCAATAGCCGAGACATCGCCGGGGTTCAGATCAAGTGCTCGGCCGCGGCGATCACGTATCCCGGCTGCAACTTCGCGGGCCCGTTTGAACGCATTCTGCAGGCGAAGATGAGCATTCCGTACTGCGTAGCCGCAACCCTGGCCCAGGCGAAGATCGACGAGGCGAACTATCATCTGCTGTCCGACCCGGAGCTCGCTCGCCTGGTGGCTGCGACGACGCTTGAAGAAGACGGGAGTTTCACCGAAGCCTATCCGGGCGAGCAGGGCGCGGAGGTGGCCGTGACGCTTGCTAGCGGCGAGACCCGTCGGCACAGGATGCGCGATCTGGTGCCCGCGAACCCGAACCAGATCCGAGCCAGATTCCGGTCGGCGTCGGAAACTGCGTTCGGTGAGAAGACAACCACTGAGATCGAGGCGGCCATCGATCGACTGGAAACCCAGAGCGACGTAGGGATGCTGGCGGCCCTGTTGTCACGATCTTGATTAGCATTGATTCCCGGCATGAGTAGGCAGGAAAGACACCCAAACAAGAGAGGACCACTGACATGGATAAGAAGACTTTCGACCGCGGGCGCGCAATCCGGAGCTCGGTGCTGGGCAAGGAGTTCGTGGACAACGCTTTTAATACTGCGGACGAATTCAATCTCCCTCTGCAGGAACTGGTGACCGAATACTGCTGGGGCGCTATTTGGGGACGCGAAGAACTTCCCAAGAAGACGCGCAGCATGCTGAATCTGGCGATGATCAGCGCTCTGAATCGCCCTCATGAGCTGAAGGCACACATCAAGGGAGCACTGGTAAACGGTGTGACGCCGATCGAGATTCGGGAAGTCCTGTTGCAGGTGGCGATCTATTGCGGCGTGCCGGCGGCTGTGGACTCATTCCGCATCGCGCGCGAGGTATTTGCCGAGCAGAAAGAAAAAGCGCCCAAGCCCTAGTCGTTGAGGAAACCATGAGCGAACTGAAAAAGTATCGCCAGCTGATCGGCGGCCAGTGGACTGAGCCTGCCTCCGGTGTGTGGTTTGAATCGATGAATCCGTTCACGGGCGCGCCGTGGGCGCTCATTCCTCGCGGAGGCAAACAGGACGTGGACCGCGCGGTGGCCGCCGCAAAGGCTGCGTTTTACGAGGGCGAATGGCCCAAGCTCACTGCCACGGCGCGTGGCGCCCTGCTTTCGCGACTGGGTGCCCTGATCACCACCGAGGCAGGCAGGCTCGCTGAGATCGAGACCACCGACAACGGCAAACTCATCGCCGAAATGCGCGGGCAGTTGACCTATATCCCGCAGTGGTTTCATTACTACGGAGGACTTGCGGACAAAATCGAAGGCCGGGTGCTTCCCATTGATAAGCCGGGCATCTTCAACTTCACGCGCGAAGAACCCCTGGGGGTAGTGGCCGCGATTACCCCCTGGAACTCGCCGCTGCTGCTGGCCACATGGAAGCTTGCGCCGGCGCTCGCCGCCGGCAACACGGTTGTCTGGAAGCCCTCGGAGTTCTCTTCGGTCTCGGCACTCGAGTTCGGAGAGCTGTTTGAGCGCGCCGGGTTCCCGCCCGGAGTCGTCAACATTGTGACCGGTTTCGGTGCGGAAATCGGCGAGCCTCTGATCGCCCATGGCGACGTCGCCAAGATCGCATTCACCGGCGGAGACAAGACCGGCGAGCACGTCTATCAACTCGCAGCGCGCGGCCTGAAGCGCGTGACCCTGGAGCTTGGTGGAAAATCCGCGAACATCGTTTTCGACGATGCCGACATTGACCAGGCCGTGAAAGGCGTCGTATCGGGAATCTTCGCGGCCACCGGACAGACGTGCATCGCAGGCTCGCGCGCACTGATCCATCGCCCGATCCTCGATACGTTCGTCGAACAGCTTCTGGCACTAGCCAAGACTGCTCGCATGGGAAACCCGCTTGATATGGGCACCCAGGTCGGACCGATTACCACCCGTCCGCAGTACGACAAAGTTCTCGACTACATACGAATCGCGAAAGAGGAAGGCGCGGTCTGCCGCCTTGGCGGCGCCCCCGCCAAGCGGCCCGAGTGCGGCTCCGGCTGGTTCGTCGAGCCAACGATTTTTACGGGCGTGAAGCCCGACATGCGGATCGCCCAGGAAGAAGTGTTCGGCCCGGTGTTATCGATTATTCCATTCGACACCGAGGATGAAGCCGTGCGCATCGCAAACGGAACCGTGTACGGCCTCGCTGCAGGAGTATGGACTTCGAGCATTCGGCGCGCGCTCGTGATGTCTGAGCGGCTGGAGGCGGGGACGATCTGGGTGAACACGTATCGGGCGGTGAGCTACATGTCTCCGTTCGGCGGGTACAAGCGATCTGGAATCGGGCGAGAAAGCGGCATCGATGCGATCCGTGAATATCTACAAACCAAGAGCGTCTGGATCGACATCGCTGGCAACGCCCCGAATCCGTTCATCATGAGGTAGGTCTGGCGGAGGCGCACCCGAGTGCATGACGAGATTACCGTAGACTCCCCTGGCGGCCGGGGAGCCATCGACGACGAAACCGTCGCCTACATTCTATCGGCCCAAAGACCTTTCGAGGATTTGCGGCAGGTCGCAGCGCAACTGGCGGGTCTGCTCGCGCTGGCCGCCTCCGGCGGGAAAAGCGCGACGGCCCACCATCCCCTGCTTGAAACAGCCCTGCGGCTGCACCAGTCTGCTGCAGCGGAAATTCAAGGCTTGCGACGGCCGGGACGCGCGAGCGCTCATCGCGAGCATGTGTCGCAGGCGTCAGCGGCGCTCGGACGTGCGCTAGCATGCACTCAAGGGTACCTCGGTCGATCGGAGCGCGGCGCCGAGATAAATACGGTTCTGCATCCACTGCAGGCCGCATGCGACCAGCTTCGGCTCGCGGCGGGGGCCCTGCCCGGATTCCAGATGATTTCCTTCGAACAAGCCTGCTGCGGACCGCAGATTTCTGCCACCGGCATGGCGGGCGACGATCGCGGCGCGGGGCGTGCCAAGTGAATGCCTATTCGGTCTGGGCGATGGAATACGCGCACGTGCCAAACTATCCTCTCAGCGGCTTGGTCTATGGCGCGCACAACCAGGGACACAGGCGTCTGCCCTACAACTACATCGTGATCAAGGGGCAAGGCCACGTGGCGATGGTAGACGTCGGTTACAACCACAAGGCCTACGGTCAGGTTCTCGCCGAGACCTTTGGCGTGCAGGGCTGGCGTCCTCCGGTGACCGTGCTAGCCGAATGCGGGCTGAAACCCGGCGACGTCACCGAAGTATTTCTCACCCACGCGCATTTTGATCACATGGGAAATATCGAGGATTTTCCGAACGCCACCTTCTACATTCAGGAGCGAGAGCTGTCGAAGTGGATTTGGGCGATGTCGCTTGAGCGTCGGTTCCGTTGGCTGAGGCTAGCTGTGGATCAAGCTGACATTCTCCGCACGGTCGAGCTCGCGCGAGATCATCGGCTCGTCTCGGTCGATGGCGACCAGGAAAACGTTCTGCCAGGAATTGATCTGCACGCTGCGCCCGATTCACACACCTGGGGATCAATGTACGTCCGGCTTCGCAACGATCTTGAGACGAACTCCAAGGATAGTTTGGTGTTTGCGGGCGACCTGGTCTACACCTACGAGAACTTACGCGGCTGGAAGCCGGACGATCCGGAATACGTGCCCATCGGATTTGCCGTGGGGAGCCAGGTGAATCTGGTGATGACGACCGAAGCGATGGTGAAGTGCGTTGGCGGAGACATCAGACGGGTCATACCGTTCCACGAAGAACGGCTCAAGGAGCATTATCCTTCCCGAGCCACTTCTGCGGGACTGCGAATCACCGAACTCGCGCTCGCCGACGGCGAGCCGAGCCATGTGCGATAGACGGGCAAAGGAATGAAGCGCTAGACAACGGCTGGACGCTCGTTGGTTCCCGAGCGCCCGATCCACCACCACAGTGAAGTGCCCAAAATCGGGACCAGGCTCAACGACACGAAGATCGCCGTGTACATCTCGCGGTCAAACCAGCGCCCGTATATCGCCAGCAGAATCGCCACAACGGCGGACCAGGCACCGGACCCAATGCCGGCAACCATCCCGGTTTCGTCCCGGGGGTAGGCGCGAGCGCTCAGATGCAGCGACGTGACGATGAACCCCACGGCGATAAACATCCCCCAGGAAAACAGGGCCAGCGCCGCGACCCACGAACCCGTCTTGGTCACAACGGAGGACACCAGCGCCAGTACCGTGAGCAGTACATAGAGACGCGCCGGACGGGGTTCATCGCGGACATAGCGGTCCGCTACCCATCCCCAGAAGTAGTAGCCGAATTCCCAGCACACCGCCGGAATCCAGAGAATCATTCCCAGCCGGCCTTGCGTCAGGTGAAGCACTCGGCTCAGGTACAGCGGACAAAGATAGAGTGTAGGGCCAAGCGCTGCCCCTCCCAGTCCCATACCCACCACCAACAGCCAGAACCGTCTCTCCAGAACGTTGGGCCATCGAACCTTCATAGTCTTTCGCTCTACAGCACGCACCAGCGGTGGCCGAGCCACGAACCACCAGACCAGGAGCCACAGAGTTCCCAGGACACCGGTCGCGAGAAACGCAGCGCGCCATCCGAATTTCAGCGCAATGGGGGTGATCATTAGCGGCGCAAGAATAGCTCCGACCGATGCTCCGCTATAGGAGATCGCCATGCCGCGCGATTGGAGGCTTCGCGGGAGGGAATCTGCAGCAGTACGCAGACCGCCGGGAAACGTCGCGCCCTCTCCAAAACCAAGCACTCCGCGCGCCACGGCAAAGCCCAGGAACCCGACAACCCAGGCATGCGAGGCGCTCGCAAGAGTCCAGACTCCCACGGCGAGAAGCATGCCGATGCGAAGCCCGATGTAATCGATCAGCGAACCCCACAGGGGATTTGCGACCATGTAGGCGATCGAAAAAACCGATATTGCATCCCCGTAGTCCGTTGCGCTCAATCCAGTGTCCCGGAGAATCATGGGAGAAATCACGGTAAGAGCCTGGCGATCGATGTAGGACAGACACGAGGCAGTCATCACCACCACAACCGGGACCCACATGCGCCAGCCTGATGGGCGCGGTTTCGCGGGGTCAGGAAACCGCGGTGTCGTGGTAAGAAGACTGCCTGACATTCGGAGTCTTTCGCTGCCCTTCTGTGAAGAATCCGGAGTGTATCACGCACACTTCGCCCCGAGCAGAAGCATGGTACTGTCCCCGATGGCAGCCGGAGCCCAGGCGGAATCCCGGAGGATCGCAAGGATGGATATCGCTCGTTTGCAACAATGGGTTGGAAAAACACAGAGCGCATCGGATCAAGCGACCCCGCATCCGATCGCGGCACTGGCCGCCACGCTGGATCTGGACGCCGCCCCTCCGGTTGCGAACGACCCGGTCCCGCCGCTCTGGCACTGGCTCTATTTTCTTGAGGCTCACCGGCAATCGGAACTGAGCAACGACGGGCACGCAAAACGAGGAGGCTTTCTCCCGCCCGTTGCCTTGCCGCGCCGTATGTGGGCCGGCGGACGTTTCCAGTTTCATCACCCGCTGCGCGTGGGCGAAACGTACACACGCACCTCGCAAATTGTCGATGTACGCGAGAAAACAGGACGGAGCGGCAACCTGGTTTTCCTAAAGGTTCGGCACGAAATCGGGAACGCCCGAGGGATCGCGCTCATCGAGGATCAGGATCTGGTTTACCGCGCCAATGCCGAGCCCGGACTTCCGGCACCGCAGGCGCCGTCCGCACCCGCAGATTCCAGGTGGGAACGAGTAGTTGAGCCAAGCGATGTGCTGCTGTTCCGCTACTCCGCGCTCACCTTCAACAGCCACAGAATTCACTACGACCGGCGGTATGCGACCGAAACCGAAGGATATCCTGGTCTGGTCGTGCATGGTCCGCTCGTTGCCACATTGCTGCTGGATCTCGCGCATCGGCACATGCCCGAAGCGGAACTTGCGCGGTTCGAATTCCGCGCCGTCAGTCCCCTGTTTGATACTTCGCCGTTCAAGGTTTGCGGCAAGCCAGACGGGGACGGCAGAACCATCTCGCTTTGGGCCGCCGACGCGGGGGGCCGCGTCGCGATGACCGCCACAGCCGCGACGTTCTAAAGACTAATCGTAATACTTCGGGGATTTTTTGAGCTTCGCGTTCGCCGCGTAATCGTGCTCGATCCACAACTGGGTTTTCGTTTTCTTGACGTAATCCTCAATCATCGCCCGGCTGGCCAGGGATTGTTCCTTGCTGAATTCGAATGAAGGGATACGGTCGAGCTTCCGCTCCTCAGGATAATGATAGAGATCGCCTGCGAGCATCACCCGGCCGGTCTTGGCCAGCTTCAGGACCAGTACCTGATGTCCCGGCGTGTGGCCCGGAGCAGACTTGATGATCACCCTTCCATCGCCGAACACATCATACTCGTCGGTCGTCAACAAAATCGTCTTGCTGTTCTTGAGTTGATCATAGTTCTTGAAATCGGTCAGCGCCGGAGGCTTATCGGCAAACATTGCGTCGCGTTCAACCGGCCGCACCAGCCACGTGGAATCGGCAAACTCATTGGCGTTGGCAACGTGATCCCCGTGGTAATGCGACAGAGCCAGGTAGGTGATGTCGGAGGGAGTGTAGCCAATCTCGGCAAGCTGGGACTTCAGAGTTCTGGTCGAATAGAAGTATCCCTGGGTTACCGGCGCGCCATCATCCTTAAAAGCCGTATCGGGAATCGCCCCGACATCCCACATCAGCGTGCCTTTGGGATCGACGATCAAGAAGCAAGGAACGGCAAGCTCAGTTTCGGCAAGGTCCCCCTTCTTGAAACCGAACAATGCCGGATCGAGACCTTTAATGACTCCGCAATCAAGAACGTACAGACGTAAGGACTTCGGTACTCGAGGATGATGTTCCTGGGCTCTCAGCGAAGCCACTGCCGCGATGATGACCAGAATCGCCGCCGAAAATACGGCAGTGGCTCTGGAAAGCCTTCCGGAAATCGTCATGCGCCCCCCTTGGAATCGAACGGCCCAATCATACTGGCAATTTGAACAGTGCGCGAGCTTGGTCGGGCGCGGCTTAAGTGGCTGGGTGCACCCCGGACTCCGCCTCCAAACACGGAGGACTGTTTTCCTGCCGCGAGGGTATAATGCGCGGCGATCGGTCCAGACTTTCAAGGAGGCTCTCATGTCCGACGGCGAGAACCGCACCGAGCAGTTGGCGAGAGAATTTTTCGACACGCTGAGCTCGGGCGATCTTGAAAAACTGCGGCTGTTGCTGCACGAGCAGGCCACCTGGACGGTCATGGCAACGGGAATCCCCGGTGCCGGCGAGAAAAAAGGGCGCAAGGCGATCATCGACGACTTCCTGGGTCCGGTGCGAGGTTTGTTCGTGCCCGGGGATCCAAAAATCCACGTGGACCGCCTGATGGCGAAGGGATCGGTCGCGGCGGCTGAAGCGCGCGGCGTTGGGTCGTTCAAGAACGGCAAGGCCTATCTGAACCGTTACGCGTTTTTCCTCGAGATGAAGGACGACAAGGTTTTTGATCTGCGCGAATACATGGACAGCTACTACGTGAGCACGCTCTAGCTGCGAGCCCCGATGTGGCCTTGCCTCGATCAGGCCCCGCCGAAAACCGTTACGCCCCCGTCGATGCGCAAGACCGCTGCAGTGATGAAGGATGCCTCCGAAGACGCGAGGAACACAGCCGCAGCCGCAATATCCTCCGGAGTTCCCAGACGACCCAGGGGCGTGCGCTGACGCCTGGCTTCGTACAGAGCGTCATCATTGTTGTTCAGCTGGCGCGCGCCGGGAGTCGGCACCGTTCCCGGGCAGACTGCATTCACGCGAATCCGGCGAGCGCCCAATTCGACGGCAAGCGACCGGGTCACGGACGATACGCCGCCCTTGATCGCCGAATACACCGTCGAGCCTGCTACACCGAGTTCGGCCGCAGGCGAAGTGTTGTTGATGATGACGCCGCCGCGCCCCGGGTCCATATGACGGAGAGCCGCCTGCGCGGTCCAGATAAGCGACTTCAGGCCTACCGAGATCATTCTCTCGCAGGTGTCTTCGCGAATCTCGGAAACGGGCTCGCGGCGAAACACGATCGCGTTGTTGGCCACGATATCCAGCCGACCGAACTCCGACACAAGCCGGTCAACCGCGCCCAGCACATCGTCCCGCCTGCTGACGTCGATTGGAAAAGCGCGCGCCTTCCCTGAGCTTTGTTCGATCGCACGGACAGTCGCCTCGGAGGTGGCCTTGTCGATATCGGCGACACCGACGGCTGCCCCTTCCTTGGCAAATGCGATGGCCATTGCCTGCCCAATCCCGCGCCCGGCACCGGTGACGAACGCAACTTGCCCCTTCAGACGCGACATGGTTTGGCTCCCGAAAGTTTTTATGACCCAACGGATACTGCAGAAGCTGCGCTCTTGGTCCCCAAGGTGACGGCGGCAGTGGGTTGGCCTTCCCTGATCAGGTCGGCGCCTTTTTCAGCAATCATGAACACAGCCGGGGCAGGACCGGAAGACGGCAGCGCGGGCATAATCGAGGCGTCAACGACTCGAAGCGACTCGATGCCGCGAACACGCAGGCGGTCATCGACCACGGCCATGGCATCCTGTCCCATCTTGCACGTGCCGCTGGGATGGCAAAAAGTGCTGGCTCCCTTGTGCAGGAATTCGCGGATGTCGTCGTCGGTGCGGCAGGTCTCGCCCGGAAAGTCTTCGGCCAGGACACGGGACTTCAGCGGCTCGGTCTGGAAAATACGCCGCACCCATTTCAGGCCGGCAAGCAGTCCTTCGAGGTCACTTGCCTCGGACAGGTAATTCGCGTACATGCCCGGCGCCTGCCTAGGATCGGCGGATTTCAGGAACAATCGTCCGCGCGATTTGGGACGCATGAATGCAACGCCGCCAGTCACTCGCGGTATCGGATCGGGAGCAATCCTCCCGGTCTTGTCATAGACGTAGCTCATCGCGCGAAAAACGATCTGCAGATCCGGACAAGGAGAACCGGGCAGACCGCGCGCCAGGGCGGTCGCCTGCGACGCGCCGTTGGTCAACGGTCCTCGTTTCGCCAGATAATAGGCGATTGCATGTCCAACCACTCGAAGCCCGCTCACCTGGCGGTTCAGAGAATCTTCGGGTCGAGTCCGGAATGTGCAAGTGGCTGACGGATGATCGTGGAGGTTCTCTCCAACCCCGGGTACGTCCGCGACGACCGCAATTCCCTGCTCCTGTAGTTGCGCCCCCGGGCCTATGCCGGAAAGCATGAGGATTTGGGGGGAACCGATAGAACCCGCCGCCAAAATCACCTCCCGGGCTGCCATCGATTTTCGGATCCCGCCATTCGATTCGTATTCAACTCCGACGGCTCTTCGGCCCTCCAGAAGCAGGCGACGAACAAACGCGGAGGTCTCGACCACGAGATTGGGCCTGCTCCGCACGGGACGAAGGTAGGCTTCGACCGCGGACTGGCGCACACCCCGATGCACGGAATAAGGCATGAGGCTGATGCCCTCGGAAACCGCACCGTTCAGATCGTCGCTCGCAGGCAGTCCGGTACGGATACCAGCCTCGATGAATGCCCGTGCGATGGGATGGACATAGCTGGGATAGCTGACCGCGACCATTCCGCCGCCGTTGGTCGGCTTGCCCTCGAGATCCTCACGGCGCTCGATTTTGTTGAAGTAAGGCAGCACATCGGACCAACCCCAGCCAAGGTTGCCGAGGCGCCTCCAGCCGTCGTAATCCTCCACCTGACCGCGAATGTACGCGCTACCGTTGATCGAGCTGCATCCACCGAGAACCCGTCCGCGCGGCCAAAAGATCGTCCGATTGTTCAGCTGTCGTTCCGGTTCAGTCGAGAACCCCCAATTGAGTGTCGGATGCGTGAAAAGCTTGCCCATGGCCAGCGGCATCTTGATCCACATGCTCGTCGGCTCGGGGCCCGCCTCGAGCATCAGCACGCGGCAGTCGGGACGCTCGGTAAGGCGGTTGGCAAGGACACAGGCTGCGGTGCCGCCGCCGACAATTACGTAATCAAAACTCCCAGACACAACCATGACCTCCGGTATTTGCCGCGCACTAGTCGGTTGAAAAGCGCCAGTTGTGCCCATCGCGCACGATCCAACCCACCGGGTCGTTGAAGTGAACGGCGAACACGCGCGCCGCTTT
>Ga0209008_1000280_pt1 | contig 20515 bp, 13 predicted proteins | sample JacPin_JW_Ref_O3_FD_187963 | JGI IMG/M metagenome (GOLD analysis project Ga0209008, IMG submission 187963) | Forest soil microbial communities from Algoma, Ontario, Canada - Jack Pine, Ontario site 1_JW_Ref_O3 (SPAdes) (version 2) | ecosystem: Environmental > Terrestrial > Soil > Boreal...
CGAGCTTCGAGCCGTAATTGGGCCGGTAGCGATCCGTGTTGTAGAGCGTAGCGATGTCCACCTTGCGCGCGCCGACCGAGGAATCCGGCAGTGGAACGTGGCCGTAGTGCCCGCTCTGAATTCCCACCATTCGCCCGGAAACACCATCGCGAATCAGCTCGACCGCAATGTTCGCGAAGGTGATGGCCACAAGCTGATCGATCGCGTCTGGTTCGCCGCTGCGGAGATCGTAGGTCAGGTCGCTGACCATGGTTTCCTGGCCGGTACGCGCGTGCACTTCTTCGGCGAGCGCGTGACCGATGTCGGCTTTCTTGCGATGACCATACGCATCGGCTTCGCCGTATTCCTTCACCTGCGCGTCCTTCCAAATAGCGCCTTCCGAGACAACGACCAGCGCATAGTGACTGGGGTTATTGGCCTTGTCCTCCATCAGGAGACCGCACATGCGATCGAGCTCGAACGGGTGCTCGGGAATCAAGCAGCGCGTGGAGGTCACATAGGCCGTATACAGCGCCGTGAACCCGGCGTCGCGTCCAAAGATTCGAAAAATCCCGATGCGCTCGTGTGAGCCGACCGTGGTGCGCTGGCGCGTGATGGACTGCTTGGCGCGGGTGACGGCTGTCGAAAACCCGATGCAGTACTCGGTTCCCTGTACGTCGTTGTCCATCGTCTTGGGTATCGCGACAACAGGAAATCCCGCCTTGCAGAGCACGGACGCGAAGCTCAGCGTATCGTCGCCGCCGATGGCGACCAGGCAGCCGATCTCCAGCCGTTCCAGATTCGCGAGCACGATGGATGTCAGGTCGTAGGTTTTTCCGTCGAAGGGAAGCTTTTTCAATTGCTCCTTGGGAAGGTGCTTGGGCAGCTTGGACTCGGCAACGCGGCGCGGATTGGTCCTCGACGTGTGGAGCACGGTCCCGCCGGTGCGGTCGATCGTTCGAGTGTTATCGCGGGTGAGATCGCGAATGTAGGTCGGATCTTCGGCACTGGTCATATAGGTCAGGCCTTCCCACCCCTTGCGAATGCCGACCACCGGCCTTCGGATTTCGCTCCCTCCATAGACCACGGACTTGATCACCGGATTCAAGCCGGGCACGTCTCCTCCACCGGTTAGGATTCCAATTCTGTCTTTTCCACTCACCGTTTTCAGCTCCCGCCCGAATTTTCGCGCGCCTCAAGCCGCCGCGCCAGCGAGTGACAATCATAAATGGAAAGCCCTCGGCATGGCGAGCAACTGTTCCAATGGCATGCATCACAAAGTCCGATGGAGCAATGCGGGGCCGTCACGGATTCCGGTACAATTATGGGAGCTGGACAAGCTGATCCCTCGGCCAGCACGACTGGAGCTCTTGATGCGCCGCGTTGCCATGATTCCAGCTGCGTTTGTCGTTCTTTGCCTCTGGCTTGCCACGGTTGCGAGCGCTCCAAAACCCCTACAGATATATTTCATCGACGTCGAGGGCGGCCAATCGACGCTGATCGTCGATCCGCAAGGCGAATCGCTGCTGATCGACACGGGGTGGGACGATTTCAACGGCCGCGATGCGGACCGCATACTGGTTGCGGCGAAAGCAGCCGGCATCGACCGCATTGATGATCTCATCATTACGCACTACCATTCCGACCATGTCGGGGGAGTGGCGCAGCTGGCCGGCCGGATCAAGATCGGCACGTTTTTCGACCACGGCCCCAACATGGAGAATTCCGGTGAAACCCGCGCCAATTACGCCGTCTACGAAAAGGTCGCGGCGCAAGCCAAGCGGGTGGTCGTACAGCCTGGCGACGAACTCCCGTTCAAAGCCATGCGCGTGCAAGTGCTGACGGCGGCGGGCAAACAAATCGGCGCTCCCCTGCCCGGAGCGGGCCAGGAAAATCCCGTGTGTGCCGCCGAGCCCACGCCGGTGGCCGATCCCAGTGAGAACTCGCGCTCTGTCGGCGTGTTGATTACGTTCGGCCAGTTCCGATTCGTCGACCTGGGCGATCTGACCGTACAGAAAGAACTCGCTATTGCCTGTCCGAAAAACCTGATTGGAACAGTGGATCTCTACCTCACCACGCATCACGGAGGCGCGCATCCAGGAAGCAGTGATTCATCGAACTCCCGGGCGATCGTTGACGCGCTGCATCCGCGAGTGGCGATCATGAACAACGGGGCGATCAAGGGCGGCCATCCGGTCGCCTGGCAGATCATCCACGATTCGCCTGGCCTGGAGGATATGTGGCAGCTGCACTACTCGATAGCGGGAGACAAGGATCACAACGAGCCCGAGCAGTTCATCGCCAACGTCGGAGGAAACGATCAAGGCAACTACATCAAGGTGGCAGCGGAGCCTGACGCCACGTTCACGGTGTTGAATTCCCGGAACAACTACGCGAAGACCTACAAGAAGTAGCGGCCTGCGCGCGAAGCCCCTCAGCCTTCGATCAGTTGCAACTGATGGGCCAGGTGATCGCGCAGGTCGGGAGGCAGTTTTTCAAGGTTGGCGGCGCGCCGGAGCAGGGTGACATTCTCGCGCCCATGGACGTACACGCGATTGATGTCCGCCACGCTGACGCCGTCTTCTTCCTTGCGTACCCGCTCGATTGAATCTCCGGCATCGACCAGGCCCTGCTCCAGGACGGAAAAGTAGATTCCGGAACGGCCGCTGGCAAGAAAACGCTTCACGATATCGTCGCGGCCGAATCGGATCGCAAGCTTGAAGCAGGGCATGCGCGGCTGCGTGACCGCGACCAGGGCTTCGCCGATCCGGAAGTGGTCACCGATGAAGGTGGTGTCCTCCAGGAGCCCTTGGGTCGTGAAATTCTCGCCGAACATACCCCACGGCAATTCCATCTCCGGAAACTCCTGTCGCCAGAAATCATAATGCTCTGACGGGTAAGCGTAGACGGCTTTGTCCTTCCCGCCGTGAACTTCCAGGTCAGCCTGGCGATCACCGTCGAGATTGAGCCGGCGGAGCATGACCGGGCCCGGGACAGGCGACTTGAAAATTCCGGTAACGACTTCGCGCTCGCGGTCGCAAACGGTGCGCGGCACACCCACGTTGAGCGAAATGATTTTCATCGGGTGCAATCCAGAACCGCAGCGCCGTTGATGCGGTCGTTCTTCAAATCATTCAGCGCACGATTGGCGTCGCGCAGAGGAAAAAGCGTCACCTGCGAGTGAATCGGAATCTCCGCCGCGACGCGCAGAAAATCCTCGCCGTCCTGGCGCGTGTTGTTGGCCACGCTGCGAATCACACGCTCCTGATACAGGAGATTGTAATCGAAGGAAGGGATCGGACTCATGTGAATGCCGCCGAGAACGAGCACTCCGCCTTTCTTGAGTGCTGCGAGCGCCGGAGGGACGAGCTCCCCGGCGGGGGCGAAGATGATCGCCGCGTCGAGTCTTTCCGGAGGCTCGGCTGCGGCTTCGCCCGCCCACGCGGCGCCGAGTTGCAGCGCAAGCTGCTGGTGCTTGGTTCCCCGCGTGCAGGCGTACACTTCAACGCCCCAATGTCGTGCGACTTGAATCGCGACGTGCGCCGCCGCTCCGAACCCGTAAAATGCGAGGCGACCTCCGCGTTTGATTCCCGTCATGCGCAGAGAACGAAATCCGATGATGCCCGCGCACAGCAGCGGCGCGGCCTGTTCGTCGGCAAAAGCCTCGGGGATCGCATAGACGAAGTCCTCGGGCGCTACGGTGTGTTCCGCATAGCCGCCGTCCACCGTGTACCCGGTAAACGTGGGATGGTCGCAGAGGTTTTCCATTCCCGCACGGCAATATTCACACGACTGATCCGTGCTGTGCAGCCAGGGAATGCCGACGCGATCACCGCGCTTGAACCTGCGCGCGCCTTGGCCGAGCGCTTCGACCACGCCTACGATCTGATGGCCGGGGATCACCGGGGATCTTTTCGGCGGCAATTCGCCCTCGATCACATGAAGATCGGTTCGGCAGACTCCGCACATCTTCACGCGCACCAGGACTTCGCCCTTGCTGGGCAGCGGATCGGGGACGTCGGTGAACTCCAGGGGGTTTCGATCGACCGACGCAGGAGAACGGAGCAGACAGACCTTCATCGCGCGACCACCTCGAAGAATTGCAAAGACGAGCTCGCGAAACCCCCGCGATCAGGGTCGGTTCGGGCGGATCCGCTTCAGCGGTCCGCACATGTTCCATTCCCACGCTATCACAGGATGGGAATTTCTCCCGATACCGGCGGTTTGTGGGCTCGGGGCGGGTTGCAGGTTCCGGGTAACTTCAATCGAGTTGCGGCCGGAACCGGTGTCGAAGCCTGGCAAACTGTTCGGCACGAAGCAGTCCGCGAAATATCTGCCGCGTAACCGGCCCGGGCTACGCCCAGCTATAGCCCTGGCTTGAGAGCGGGAGCGAGCGAATGCGTTTGCCGGTCACGGTGAAGATCGCGTTGGTGATTGCCGGAATCATCGGCGGCAGTGCAGGCTCGCCCAGACCCGTCGGCGGGTTGTCTGTCTTCACGAAGAAGATGTCGATTTCCTTGGGAGCTTGGGTGAGTCGCAGCGGCGGATACTGGTGGAAATTACTCTGCATCGCACGGCCTTTGTCGATGACGATCTCATAGCCCATTGCATGACTCATCGCTTCGATGACTGCACCCTGCGAGATGTTCTCGGCAGCGGTCGGGTTGATGACCTGGCTGCCAATGTCGCCGACAACCCAGGCCTTGTTGACCCTGACGTTGGTTCCGCCGGTGACGCGAACCTCGGCGACTTCGGCAAAGTATCCGCGGTGGGCAAAGTGAAAGGCAACGCCCATTGCCGTATCCTTCGGCAATTTGCGGGTGCCCCAGCCAGACCGTTCGGCAACCATCTGCAGAACGCCGCGCATGCGCGAGGCGTCGAAGGGGATCGGCGCGAAAGCAACCGGTGTTCCCGGCGGCGGAGCGGCCGGCGGCAGAGGCGTGGCACCGATCAGATCAAGACGGAACTGCACCGGATCTTTTCCAGCGGCATGTGCAAGCTCGTCAATAAAGGACTGCATCACGAATGCGATCGCGTTGCTACCGGGAGCGCGCATCGCGCCCATGGGAACACCGCTGGGCATCATCGAACTGAGCTGTGAAAAATTCGGGACGAAGCGTGATGGAAATTCCTCGCCAGACAAGCCAGCACTCTGCGCGAAGCGCCCCTTTTCCCCGAAAGTAACGAAGTGATTGCGCCAGGCGACGAGCTTGCCGTCGGCATCGACGCCTCCCTTCAGGAAATGGAAGCCCGCGGGACGGTAGAAGTCGTGAGCCATGTCCTGTTCGCGGGTCCACAGCAATTTTACCGGCACACCAATCTTCTTGGCGATTACAGCGGCCTCGACCATGTAGTCGTTGGTCAAGCGCCGGCCAAATCCCCCTCCCATGCGGGTGAGATGAATGGTGATGTCTTTCGGATCGATCCCGAGGGTCTTGGCGGTCTGTGCCAAGCCGCTTGCCGGCGTCTGGCTCGGCGCCCAAATCTCAAGCTTGCCGTCCTTAAAATTCGCTGAGCAGTTCTGTGGTTCAAGCGGCACGTGCGACAGGAATGGATAGTAGTAGGCCGCTTCGACGACCTTCGCGGCACTGGCAAAAGCCGCGTCCACGTCACCGTCCTTGCGAAGAGTCTGGCCAGGCTCGTTTTTGGCAAGCTCCACGGACGTCGTTGCGTAAAGCTCGCTGCTCTGTGCGGCGGTTGGACCTTCGTCCCAAACGACCTTTAGAACGTTGTCCCGTGCGTGGCGAGCCTGGTACCAGCTGTCGGCGACGATTGCGACACCGCCAACCAGCGCGCTGGGATCGGCGCTCGGTTCGACGATGAAAGCGTGCCGGATGCCGGGCAACGCCTTGACTTCGTCCAGATTGGCGCTGACGACCTTGCCACCGAAAACGGGGCACTTCTCGAAGTTGGCATACAGCATGCCAGGCATGGTGAAATCAATTCCGAAAACCGGTTTTCCGGTGACGATCTTTTTTATATCCGGATTGGCCGTCGAGTGGCCGATGAGCCGGTAATTTTTCGGGTCCTTCATCTGAAGCGTCTTTGGATCGGGCACCGGCATCGATGCAGCTGCTGAGGCAAGTTCACCGTAACTTGCAGAACGCTTGGTCTGTTCATGATGCACGCGGCTGGGAGTCGTGGTGCATTCTGACGAAGCAACGTTCCACTTCTGCGCAGCGGCGGCGATGAGCATCTGGCGGCCACCGGCGCCGACCTGGCGCATGGGATCCCAGTTCAGCGGCGTCGCAGTACTGCCGCCGGCGATCTGCAGACCATACTTCGCCGGATCCAGATCGCCCTGCTCGATGCGCACGTCCTTCCATTCCGCGTCGAGCTCTTCGGCGATCAGCATGGGCAGCATGACCTTAACGCCCTGGCCGATCTCGGGGTTTTTAGCAATGATGGTAATAACTCCATCGGCTGCAATGGTGATGAAGGAAGCGGGTAGAAGCGTAACCGGAGGTCCGAATTGGGCGAGCACCTCGGTGAGCGGCTCGATGTAGGAGGCCAGTAGCATGCCTCCTCCGGCAAGCGCGGTCACGCGAAGAAAAGATCGGCGGCTGACAAGTGTCGTTTCCACGGAACCCCCTTGTTACTCACTCCGTCTTCCTGCATTTCGCCCGGCGCGCTAGGAATGTACGGCGGCAGCGGGCTGTTTGGTTTGCTTGGCAGCGATCTCCGCCGCCTTATGAATCGCTTTGCGAATGCGCAGATAGGTGCCGCAACGACAGATATTGCCGTCCATAGCGGCGTCAATGTCCGCGTCAGTCGGATGCGGATTCTTGGCAAGCAGCGCCGAAGCGGACATCATCTGGCCGGCCTGACAGTAACCGCATTGCGGGACGTCAATTTCCTGCCAGGCAACCTGGACCGGATGAGTACCGTTTTCAGAAAGTCCCTCGAGCGTAGTGACGTGCTTGCCGGCGGCATTCGAAATCGGCGTGACGCAGGATCGGGTGGCCTCGCCGTTGATGTGGACGGTGCAGCAGCCGCACAGCGCCATCCCGCAGCCATACTTCGTGCCGTGTAGGCCGAGAACGTCTCGAACCACCCACAGCAGGGGGGTGTCCTGGGGCACATCTACGGTTGCAGGGTGGCCGTTCACGGTCAGTTTGTAGGGCATGGAGTCACCTCGGAAACCCTCAAGGCTAGGTTGACGGCCCAAACGGTAGCACCGGGCCTCAAGCGGTGTCAATTGAGCCTCGAAGGCCGCGGCGGCCGGAATCGTCGTATCGGGTACCTACGAATTTGTGTGTTTTGAATCACATACGGCAAAACTGCCGACGTCTGCCGGGGTGAACGAAACCCTGGGTCCTGGGCCAGAGGCACGGGACAGGGTCCCCGGTTGGCCAAAATCGTTGGCGGGGCCCGCCTCGCGGAAGCCATTCCTGGCGGCGATCAGATCGCGCGCTTGGACATCTGATCGGCGATGTATTCGGATTGGCGCAGGGCCAGGGCAACGATGGTCAGGGTGGGATTTTCTCCGCCGCTTGAGGTGAATTGGCTCCCATCGGAGACGAACAGATTCTTGACGTCGTGCGACTGGCCGAACCGGTTTACGACGCCGTCCTGGGGTTTTTCGGACATGCGATTGGTGCCCATATTGTGGGTGGACGGAAACGGAAGGTGGTGCACGGTTCTGTTCGCTCCGATGGATTTGTAGAGTGCGTCTGCCTGCTGAAGACCGTGCTGTTGCATGGCGAGATCGTTGGGATGATCGTCGGAGTGGACGTTGGGAATTGGTATGCCGTACTTGTCCTTCCGTTCGGCGTGCAAGGTGATCCGATTCGAGTCCCGCGCCAGATCCTCGCCGATGATCCACACGCCAGCGAGGTTTGCGTAGTTATCAATTACCGAAGCCCGGTCGCGGCCCCATTCGCCGGGCAGCAGGTTGGTCGCAAAACTGGGCAGACCCTGCGGAAGCAATTCCAGATTGTAGCCGCCGACGAAACCGCGCCTGGTGTCGAGGCGCGCTTCATCCATAACGATTCCGGATTGCGCGGTTCCCCGATACATGTGCACCGGTTTGTCAAAAACGGCGAACACGGTCGAGGTCACATGACGCATGTAGTTCCGGCCGACTTGCCCGGAGGAGTTCGCGAGTCCTTGCGGAAATTGATTCGAAGCGGAATTCAGAAGCAAGCGCGGGCTTTCAATCGCATTCCCGGCGACGGCTACGACGCGCGCTTTCTGCCGCTGCGTGTTTCCGTCACGATCGGCGTACACGACACCGGTCACCTTGCCTGACGCGTCGTGCTCGATGCGAAGAACCTGCGACTCGGCGCGAACCTCCGCCCTTCCGGTCGCCTCGGCCTGGGGGATATCAATGTAAAGCGTGGACCACTTCGCGCCGAAAGTGCAGCCCTGAACGCAGAACCCGGTTTGCTGACAGGAAGCGCGGCCGTCGCGCGGCACCGAATTGATGGCCATATTGGTGGTCATGTACTGCGTGTAGCCCAGTTTCTTGGCGCCGGCGAACAGAACTTTCCCGTGGTTGCTGGCAGGCAGGCGCGGAATCCCGTGCGTTCCTGTGACGCCCATCCTGAGCTCGGCGCGATCGTAATACGGCGCGAGCTCAGCCAGATCGATCGGCCAGTCAAGCAGGTTGGCGCCGGCGATCGCGCCGTACCTCGTGCGGGTCTTGAATTCATGCTCCTGGAATCGCAGCGCACACGCACCCCAATGAACCGTGGTCCCGCCGACGAGCTTGCAGGTCCATGCGGGCAGATCCGGGGATGATTTCGCGACGTACCAGGAGCCGGAGGAAGTGCGCGGATCGAACCAGGTGAACGCGCCGAACATCCCAATCTCGTCGTTCTTGAATTCGGTAAGCTCCATGCGCTTTCCGGCTTCGAGAACAACGACGGAGATGCCTTTTTTCGCGAGCTCGCTTGCCAGAGTTCCGCCGCCGGCACCAGAACCCACAATCACCACGACGGAGGAATCATTCAGGTCAAAGTGTGCGGGCATGTTCCCTCACAACCAATCGATGTCGCTAAAGCCGCGATTGAGGTAGCCGCCCAAGGCGGACGACGGGCCCTCGTAGCCAAACTTTGGCCACAGCTCGGGCTGGTTATACAGCGGCGTCATCGTGCCGCCGTACACTTTGGCAAAGAAGACTCCGCCCTCGATTCGTCGGATCGCGGCGACCCGGAGTCTTTCCTCTGGGACGTCTGCGAACCATTTGCCGGCAGACGCCATGCAGGAAGCGTTGAGCTCGGCAATGCCGTCGGCGAGCAGCTTTCTTGTGGCAGCGTCCTTCGCAGCCTCGCCTTCCAGAGGTGCAATGGCCCGTGCGTAAAAAGAGTCCTCCAGGCGATCGTGCGGAAACAGATCCCGCGTGAACTTCAACAGGGCTCGGGATTCCTCTGCGTTCAGGCCCACTGCATCAACGGCAGGCGCCGCGTTCGGACCAGCGATCAGGTTCGTTCCATTGACGGCGACGGCGGCAATCGTAGCCGCGCCACCTGCCAGGAAGCCGCGCCGCGACAGTTTGGCGGCCCAATCGATCAGCCTCATCCCCTGTTCTCCTCCCGCGCTTGGTTCGAGCGCGCCGCCCTGGGCGTCGTTCTGAGGGTGCCCACACACTCCGCATCGAGCGAACCCGGCATCACAACTTGCCGATTCTATCTCAACTCGAGCCGGCGCGCGCTGGTTCGGAGGGCTTGAAGTTGCGCATTGCGCAGGAATTCAGTGCAGGGGCTGGCTTCCGGAATTTTCGCCGCGCGGGAATCGTGAAGTCAGTCTCCGCACCTAAAAATCGAGGCTGGGACATGCGAAACCGCGGGACCTAACGCCCGTTGTGGTCGCCGGGTGTGACCCGCGGGCTACAGATCCGCACTGTTTGCCCGGCCAGCGACGGCGACACCGGCTTCCACGGTGGGGCGGGGAGCCCGACGCATCGTGTCGATGAACACGCGAACAATGTCCGGGTCGAACTGGTTCGCAGCACAGCGCTCCAGTTCGGCGAATGCGTCTTCCGGAGTGCGCGCTTTCTTGTAGGTCCGTTCCGAGGTGATTGTGTCGTAGGCATCGGCGATGGCGATCACGCGCGCACCATAAGGAATCTGCTCGCCCTCCAGACGCAGTGGGTAACCGGTGCCGTCGTAGAATTCGTGGTGGTGGCGCACCATCTCCCGGATGCGGACCATCGGCTTGAGCGGCTCGAGAATTCGCGCCCCCAGGTCGGTATGAGTCTTCATCGTTTCCCATTCGGCTGGATCAAGCGGCCCGGACTTGTTCAGAATCGCCTCGGGAATTCCCACTTTGCCGATATCGTGGAGCAGTCCCGCCAATCGGATCTCTTCAAGCTCGACGGGCGTCAAACCGAGCGCCTGCGCGATCATCACGGAGTAGGCGGAAACCTTCTGCGAATGGCCCTGCGTGTAGTGGTCCTTGGCGTCAATCGCGAAGGCGAGCGACGTAACTGTCTCGACCACCGCCGGCGGCAGCGCATCGCCCGCGCCATCTCCACCCTGCTCCCTCAGCGACCGAGTGAACTGTTCCAGGCGGCGATAAATCTCCTCGAAAGCCTCGGGGCCGGTCGAGAACAGGCGCTTGAGCGTGACGCCCAGATACGCTTCGAGTACATCCTTCTTCCACCGCTTGCGGTCATTCGGGTCGCCCTGCTCGGCGCTTGAAACCAGATTCCCGCCCTGGTGCTTGGACAGATACATCGAGGAATCCGCAACCTGGATGAGTTCCTGCGGGGTTGAGCCGTGCACGGGAAAGGCGGCGATGCCAAAACTCGCGGTGATGTTCTTGTCGCGCAGAAGCGGATCGGAAGCAATCCAGCCGCGGAGTTTATTCGCGAGCTGGCGGGCCTGCTCGACGGCCGTTTCGGGCATGAGAATCACGAATTCGTCGCCGCCGTAACGAGCGACAACATCCGAACGCCGGCAGTTCTGCTCAAGAATGTGGCCGACGCGCTGCAACACCACATCTCCCTCCAGATGGCCGTAGAAATCATTGACGAACTTGAACCGGTCGAGATCCATCAGCACGAGCGCAAGAGGCCGGTTGGCGCGGGTGGAGCGCTTCCATTCTGCCGAGAGAGCTTCCATCAGGAAACGGTGCGTCTTCACGCCCGTCAATCCGTCGGTAATCGCCTGCTCCTGCGCCTTCTGGAACGTGAGGGCGTTGTGCAGCGCGCCGGCAAAAAGATCGGCCAGCGTGCGCAGCAACAAAACATCCTGTTCCGGGAAATCGCAAGGTTCGGAGGATTCTACATACAGAACGCCGAGGAATTGCTCGCCATAGGTCACCGGAAGGGCTACGGAAGCAACCGAGCCGGGCAAAACCAGGCGGGGCGCCGATGAGCTGGCTTCCCGGACAACGGCGGTTTGCCCGCTGCGCGCGACCTGCCCGACCAGGCCTTCGCCCAGAACGATACGGCGTCCCACGGCTTCGCGCCGCGCACCGGCTTCGGCCTGAACGACCAGCTCTTTCGCGGAATAATCAAGGATGGCGATTCCGATGTGATCGTAGGCGAGATGCTTTTCCATCTCGGCCGCGATCTTCGCAAGCATCTCGTCGGGATCAAGCGTCGTGATTGCGTGGCTGGACACGTTGTTGATCAGGGTCAGCTGGCGGGATTTCTTCTGCTCGGCCGCAAAAAGCCGGGCGTTTTCCATGGCGATGCCTGCTTCGCTTGCCAGTACCCTCAAAAATTCCAGGTGGCCTTCGTCAAACACCCGTTCCTTCGGGCTGTGCACGGCCATCACGCCCACCGTGCGGTCATACAGAATCAGGGGAACCGCGCAGATGGAACCCAGGACACGCAAAGGTTCGAATCCGAGCCGCTGCGCTTCCTGCTCGAACTGCTCGCGCACCAGCAGGGGTTGGCCTGTGCGCACAACGTGCTCGACCAGGTGATTTCCGGATTCGCGGGTGCGTTTCGGGAGTCGCTCGCCATTGGTGACTTCCATCTCGAAGCGGATTTCGTGGGTCCTGGGATTGTCGAAGGCGATCAGGAAATTGCTGACATCCAGGACCCGGCGCATCTCCGAATAGATGCGTACGAGCAATGTGTCAAGATCCAGGGTCGAGCTAAGAGCGCGGCCAATGTCGTTCAGGATGTGCAGTTCTTCACTGCGGCGCGCGGTCTGCTGGATCAGGTAGCTATTCTCAACCGAAGTGCCGATCTGCTGGCCAAGTGCAAGAAGCAGCCGCCGCTCGGCCGGAGTGAAATTGCGGTTATCCGGCGTCCCCAGCAGCAGGGAACCAAAAATGCGCTCCTTGGTCTGCAAGCTGATGCCCACAACCGTGCGCAATCCCTGTCCCAGAAGCAAGCGGCGCACCTGAAGGAACGACTGTTCCTTCTCAAGCGCTTCCCAGTTCGCGTCACGCGTGAGATCGCGAAACACCACCAGGCCGCCCAGACGCGCCACCAGATTGACGATATACGCATCGAGCTGGTTTTCGCGGATTGCGGAGCAGAATGCGTCGCCCAGTCCAGCGCCGATCACCGTGGGCGCGGCAGCGCCGTCAGGCTGCAGGCAGAGCGCGCCGACCGGGATGCGCACCACGTTCAGTACGCGTTCCAGCGCTTGCGCCAGCATTTTCTGAATCTCGCCGCCGACAAAGCTGGACGTGGCCAGGTTCAAACTGGAAAGCGCCAGCATGTTCCGCTCGACGCGCCGCCGCTCCTCTTCATAAACGGCCATTACCATCAGCACGCAGGTGAACAACTCGGGCAAAATCATCAGTGGAAGCAAATCCACTCCCTGCAGGATGGTCCAGCGGTTGCGGAAGGCCCCGGAAATAGATAGCAGACCCCAGGCAACAAAAGTGATGGCGAGCAGGACGTCGGCGCGAGCTTCCTGTTTGCGGCCCTCCTGCCAGAACGTCTGCCCAACGAATATAAAGATGAGCCCCAGGCCCAGGACGATCGGAGGAACATTGAAAAGGCGATAGGCGTGGGCGATAGGCCATGCCACAGCGACACCGCTTGCGACGATCATCGCGGTGACCGGCACTTTCAGTCCGGCATACAGCCGTGCCGCGCAGTAAAAAGCCAGCCCCGACATGGCCAGGACCAGCTCGCTCGCCACGCCCACCCAGAGCAGCCATGGCCCCGGAGTGGCCGTTGCAGCGACGACCCCGGCGACGAAGTGCATCGACAAAAGCAGCCACGCCGTCGCCCAGGCGAAGAGGTATTCCTGGCGCTTCAGTCGGTACAGAAACAGGAAGAACACCGCAAGCAGAAAGGTGCTTGCAAGTAGAACGATCCCAGTTGCGGTGATATAGACGGCCAACCTAGTCTCCGTGGCGGTTTCGCCGGATACTTCCGCCGAGGATAGCAGAAAATCGGCAGCGAACCGCCGGTCTGTCGACTCCAAGTTTCGCGAGGGTCAACCTCCCGGCCAAGGTTCCGGCGTGACCTTACCATCCAGCGTGTGGTACTTGCTACATCGATTCCGGGGCAGTGAGATGCCAACCCCCGCCGCTTCTTGAACTTGCGTTCTGACCCAGCTCGATTTTGCCGGTTTGTTCCGCTAAAATGACTCGTTTGTAAACCAACAAAGAAAGAGCGTGGAATGTCTCCCTCAGAAAAACCGCGGGTTCGCTTTGCGCCATCTCCGACGGGATATCTGCACGTCGGCGGAGCCCGGACGGCCCTTTTCAATTGGCTGTTCGCGCGGCACCAGGGCGGCACGCTGCTCCTGCGGATTGAAGACACCGATATCGAGCGCAACCGCCCCGAATTGGTGGACGGAATACTTGAGGGCCTGAAGTGGCTGGGGGTTGAATGGGACGAAGGCCCGATATTTCAATCGCAGAGACTGGATCTATACCGTGCCGCAACCGAACGCCTGCTGGCAAGCGGTGCTGCGTTTGGATGCTACTGCAAGGCGGCTGCATATTCCGGTGGAGATGCCGCCGCTGGCGGTTCCGAGGCGCAGGAGGGTGAAGGCGACGAGGAGGGCCCCAAGCTCCAGAAGAACATCGCCTGTCCATGCCGCGACCTTTCAGAGGAAGAGCGCACGGCCAAGGAAAAAGCAGGCGTCGCGCGCGCCGTGCGGTTCCGCGTACCGCGCACCGGAGCAACGCAATTCGAGGATGCGGTCTTCGGCCCGCGCGAGGTTCAGAACCTGGAGATCGAGGATTTCGTCCTGTTGCGTTCAAACGGCCTGCCGACCTATCAGCTCAGCGTGGTCGTCGACGACATCGACATGCGCATCACCCATGTCATTCGAGGCGCTGATCATCTTTCGAACACGCCGAAACAGGCGCTGCTTTACCGGGCGCTCGGTGTTGCTCCGCCAATTTTCGCTCACGTGCCGCTGATTCTAGGGCCGGACCGAACGCGGCTCTCCAAGCGTCACGGTGCGACGAGCGTGGGCTCCTACGCCGAGGAAGGGTTCCTGCCCGAGGCATTCCGAAATTTTCTCGCCCTGCTTGGATGGTCGCCAGGCGAAGACGCGGAATTCCTTCGCACCGGCGAACTGATCGAGCGGTTCGCACTCACAGGCGTGAGCCGGACCAACGCGGTGTTCGATCGCGCGAAGCTCGAGTGGTTTAACACCCAGTATCTGCAGAAGCCGCCTGTTGAATACGTTTTGCCGTACGTGGAAGCGCAACTGCGGCGCGCCGGCCTCTGGGACGGGTCGCAGGCCAGCAGCGATCGGGCGTGGTTTGCAACCGCGGTCGAGTTAATCCGCTCGCGAACGCGCCTGTTGGGTGACTTCACCACCTGGGCGCGTGCATTTTTCACCGATGACTTCGAGTACGAGCTCGAGGCGCGAGAGAAATTCTGGAAGGACGAGCGCCTACCGGGCATGCTTGAAAAACTTGCTGACGCACTCGATGCGCTTCCGGACTGGAACCACGACGCCTGCGATGGGGCATCGCGCGGCGTTGCTGCGGCCGAAGGCGTAAAGGCGGGCCTACTGATCAACGCCACCCGCGTAGCCATCGTCGGCCGCGCGGTGGCTCCGCCTTTGTTCGAGACGATGGTCGTGCTCGGCAAGCAGCGCGTGATCGCGCGGCTCCGCCGCGCCCTGCCATTCATTTCTGCCCGGTAATTCTGCGATTGATGCGTTTAGCTGGAGGGCTTTGCCGAAAAGATCTCGGGATGCGCCGCGTGAGTGCTGGCTCCGGCGGCAACCACCTGCAGTTCCAGGCTTACTGGAACCTTCACGGGAGGCAAACACGCGGACATGTTACAGGCCTGAAAGCGGAGCGTGACGGGAATCGTAGCCGCTCCGAGCGCGACGCTACTGTCCGCGGCGAGACGCAGGCGGAAAGTGACGCTCCCGGAGTAAACGTTCAGCGGCTTGTCCGGCGAGAACGGGAACTTCTCGTCGCGGCCGGCCGGATAGATTGCCTCGACCAGCGTGAAGCCCGCAGGAAGCTGCGGAGTCAGCGTCGTCGGGATCAGATAGCTGTCGGACGGTTTGTGCGAGTTCATGTGGTAGCCGGTCGCGATCTTCACGACCACCGCCGCCTGAAATTCCTTGTCGCGCGGCACGGGATCAAGAGAAACGAACGAGTGCGTAGTCACAATCTCGGACGGATTCTTGGGGGCCGCGGTCTCCTGCGCCGGCGCCGTAGCCACTCCCGTTCCAACCGCTAGAGCGCACAGCGCGAAGGCGTGCGCGAATCGCACGGCGAGTTTCATAGCTGTTTCTCCACGTCCTTCACGATCTGGTTTTCATTCAGAGACCCGATGTATCTCTTAGCAATCTTGCCGTCGCGGGTGATCAGGAAACTCGTGGGCATTCCCAGCAGCCCGCCGAATTTATTCGAGATATCGTCGCTGCCCATCACGATGGGGTAGTTCATGGTCATCTGCTGACCGCCCACGTTGAACTGCGTGGTGTGGATAAAGGTATCCACGGCCTTCTCTTCGTCGTTGGTGGCCGCGCCCAGCAGCGTGAAGCCTTTGGGACCGTACTTCTGCTGCATGGAGATCAGGATGGGTATTTCGCCGCGGCAGGGCTCACACCATGTGCCCCAGAAATTCACCAGCACCACTTTCCCCTTGAAGCTCGCAAGCGTCACATCCTTGCCCTGCAAGTCCTTGAACGTGACATCGGGCTCATCGGCAAGCGCTGCGGGCGTGCTCCCCGAACCCGTGGACGACGATCCTCCCTTGCAGCCGGAAAATCCAAGTATGACGACCGAAAAAAGAATCGCCGCCGACAGTGTCCTGACAGCCTTATTCATTGCCATAGCTCCCGGAATTATTGCGCGAACCGGTTCAAGAACGTTAGATGCTGCGAAAGCCAGGTGAGCCGGTTCACAAATATCAGCGCGCCGACAAACAGCAGAAGAACTCCGCTGAAAACCTCGACCGTGTGCAAATGCCTGCGGAATTTCTGGTAAAACTTCAGAAACCGCCCAATGCCCACGGCAGTGACCAGAAATGGAATTGCCAGACCGGCCGAATAGCAGGCCAGCAGCAGCACTCCCTGGCCAACGGTGTCCTTGGTCGCGGCGACGGCAAGCACGCTCGCCAGGATCGGGCCGATGCACGGCGTCCAGCCGAACGCAAAAGCGAAGCCCAGCAGGAACCCGCTCACGATTCCGGGCTGGCTGCCACCGCCGACGTTGCGCAGATGGACGTCGCGATTCAGCCAGCGCGTCATCGAAGGCCCCAACAGGAAAATGAGCGCGGCTGCGAAGAACTGGATCGGCTTCAGCACCAGATCCGTGCCGCTGCGGAAGGTCAGAGCAAGCCCTACGGCAACCAGCAGGATTCCCGCGATCAGCCCGGCGCGAATCGAAATTTTCACCAGCCAGCCGACCAGGTGCAGCCCGAACAGGATGATCAGGGCGCCTGCGATCGGGGCCAGAAGAAGCTTGTTTTTCAGCAAGAACGAGCCGACCGCGCTCGCCGATGCGCCAAAGGTAATGAACACCGCTGAGAACCCCAGGACAAAGGCAAAGGCCGAACTCAACAGCTTGCCGGTCGATCCCTCGCCCTCTTTGAGCTGCTCCACACCGACGCCGGACAGCATCGAAACGTACCCCGGTACGAGCGGCAGGACGCAAGGCGAGAGAAACGAGACTATGCCCGCAACAAACACACCAAAAATGGATACATCCATCGGAATCCTTTCGCCGCTTCCATGCCCTTGGGAGTATCGGGTTACAGCGCCACCGTCTGTAGAGACTTCAGCAATTTTCCCACAACGATTAGACGTGCGCCACCGGTTTTTGGTTTTGGCTGCGGGCGCACTGCAAGGAAATTCCACGATGTGAAACACGCTCGGAGACCGCGTGCCAGCGCAGGCAAGTGAGCTGCGATTACGCTAGCTCAGCTGGGGATGCCGTGCGTGCCACTGTGTGGATTCTTCGTAGGCGAGCGCGATTGCGAGCAGCCGCGCCTCGCCCCAGCGCGAAGTCATGAGCTGCAGTCCGACGGGCAAGCCCTCAGGTGTGAATCCGCAGGGGATCGACAGCGCCGGGAGTCCGGTTTGATTCGCAGGGCGAGTCAGGCGCAAGAGCTCGGCGCGCACCGTGCTTTGGCCTCCGCCAGGGGCGGGCATGGTTCGTTCACCGATGCGCGGCGCGGAGATTGGCGAAGTGGGAGCCAGAATGACGTCCACCTCGTCGAACGCAGCCAGAAAGTCCTGGGCGATTTCGCGACGCTTCACAAGCCCGCGAAGGTAATCGACGGCAAGCAGCTTGTGCCCCGATTCAAGGTGCCCGCGAACATCATCTCCATAATCAGCTGCACGCGCCGGATAATACCCCTGCGACTCGTGATACGCGCTTGCCTCCGCAACGACAACGTTGTTGGCTTGGTCGAGGGCGCCGGTTAGGCGCGGCAGCGAAATCTCCTGAATGCGCGCGCCGAGTGATTCGAACTTCTTCACAGCTGCTTCGACCAGTCTCTGCACCTCGCTTGACAATCGCTCGAAATAGGATTCTTTCGGCAAGCCGATGCGAAACCGCCGCGGGCGATTGCTGCGCAGCTTGCGGTGATCCGGGCGTGTCTCACCACGAGGATATCGTCCGGCAATGGCTTCAAGCAGGATGCACGCGTCGGTGACGCTCCGGGTGATGGGTCCGACGTGATCAAACGTCATCCCCAGCGGCACAACGCCCAGCGTGCTGACCAGGCCGAATGTCGGTTTCAGGCCGACGACCCCGCAAAGCGCCGAGGGAATGCGGATCGAGCCTCCCGTATCGGTGCCGATTGAAGCCAGGCCCATCCCGGTCGCAACAGCCACGGCCGATCCTCCGCTTGAACCGCCGGAAATCCGCTCAGGATCCCAGGGGTTGCAGGAGGGGCCGTAATGGGGATTCTCGCCGGTGATGCCGTAGGCGAATTCGTGCATGTTCGTCTTGCCAAGCAGAATTGCGCCGGCTCGCGCGACTTTTCTGGCAACTTCGCTGTCGGCCTGTGGCACGAAATCGGCGAGGATCTTCGAACCGGCCGTGGTGCGAGTCCCGCGCGTCCAGAAATTGTCCTTGAGCGAAACCGGAATCCCGTGGAGCGGGCCGCGCGAACGGCCCCGGTGTATCTCGCGCTCAGCCGTCTTCGCTTGGCGGCGCGCGCCCTCGGCAACAACGGTGAGGAAAGCGCGGAGCGAAGGATTCCACCGGTCTATCCGTGCAAGGGATGCCTCCACCAGGTCGACAGGGGAGATTTCCCCGCGCCGCAGCAGCCGCGCCGCCTGCTCGATTGAGAGAAACGACAGCTCGGATTCGGAATGCGCAGTCATGCGATCGGCATCAAAAGATCTTCTCTTGGCGCCGCAAATTCCCGGCGGAGCCGAGATTCGCGATGCGGAATACGATGCTGAACTGGTTCTCGTTGCGGATCGTGCCGAACGAAAAGCGGCGGTATTCGAAGCCGACGCCGCAGCACGAGCCGTTGTAGGCCACCTCCACGATCTGGTTCTGGAACGCCTGCTGGACGAAATCGTAACTCGCCCCGAGGGTGACGTTCCAGCCTCGGCGGTTTTGATCCCCGTAGCCAAACAGCGTCCGTATCTGATTGGAGCGCTGCTCGAAATTCGGCGGCGGCGGAGAGGAATTCAACGGAAGATTCAGCGTGGAGAAGTGCGCAAGCGTAATGAAGGATTCCTTGTACGGCTTGTATTTCAGCAACGTCCCGATAGCGGTCAGCCGGTTGCGCTGCGGGTCGTAGTTGACGATGAACTGCGTGTCAAAGCGCTTGCCTGGCTCGATGGTGAGGTCGCTCACGATCGGCGAAAAACGGCGCGCCTCGTCCGCAAAGGCAAACGGCGTGAGAGCGTCGAGCGTCTGAAACACGTTGAGCTGGCCGGGCACAAGCGCCCCGCCGAAGGTGGGATCGAAGAAATATTTCTGAGTGAGCTTCCAGGTGATGAACTCTTCGGCGTCACCCGAACCCGTGCGGCGGTACAGTCGCTGGGTGATTCCATACTCGACTTCGTTGGTGTCGGTCAGCGTATCGTCCTCGTCGAAGCGCAGGAAACGTCCGAAGTCGTTCACGCCGTTCACGTAGCGATACACCGCGTACGGCTCGATCACGTGCTTCCACTTCGTTCCGCCGTTGTCGTACACGCGTTCAAATATCGGCATGCGGATATCCACCGACAGCTCCTCGGTGTCGCGATACAGTCCCTGGTCGAGGAACGTTCCGCTCCTGAGTTGGCCGCCGTAATACGTCGAGCGGAACGTGAAGCTCGGGGTCACGCTGAGCCACTGGCCAAAATGCAACGGGATGGTTACGGTTGGCGCGAATTCCCTGCGTCCCACGAATCCCGGCGTATCAAACGGCGTCACGTCTTCGCCGCGATGCTCCCAGCCGGTAAATGCATCGAACGAAAAATAGACGGGCAGGCGGCTGAAAAAGGCCTGGTCGACCGAGCTGATTCGCGCCTCCGGGGCGGTGCGCAGCGTGATGGAAGTCTGCGGGGTGGCCGTGAGGTAGTTCTGGTAACTCAACGCCGCGAAATTCAGACTGAAGCCGTCGAAGTTATTTGTTAGGAAAGCCGAGTTGCGCACCTCGGAATTTACCGCTTCCTTGAAGGTTTCCGACCAGGCCAGACGAAAGGTGAGCGACGTGAGCTGATCGAGATCGGCTACCGCACGCCAGCCGTCCGGCAGCATGGAGGTGAACAGGAGTTTTGCTTCGTGACCGCCCTGCTTGACCGGCGGCTCGCCGTCGACGACCAGGCCGCGATCGATCACTCCGTAGTAACTGGCGTTGAACACCGCTCCTTCCCACGGGCGCATCCGAAAATCGCCCTTCTGGCTCCAGCCGCGCTTGCTGTAATCCGATGCTCCGAGCGTCATATCCATCCAGTCAAGCGGCGCCCAGTAAACCGAGTCGCCCAGCACGTAACCTTTTTGCGATGTGTTTCCCAAGTCGGGAACCATAAATCCGGAATCGCGGCGCTGTTCGGCGGGAACTGTTGCGTACGGCAGGTAAAGGACTGGAATCGAATACAGCCGGAAGTTGCCGTTCTCGATGCGCACCGACTGTTTCAGCCGCACGGTCGCTGCAGGCGCGTAAAACTTCCAGGTCGGGCGGCCGGGTTTGCAGACCGTGAGCCACGCTTTGTGAATACGGTAGGTGTTTTCATCGAGC
>Ga0209008_1000283_pt1 | contig 20439 bp, 19 predicted proteins | sample JacPin_JW_Ref_O3_FD_187963 | JGI IMG/M metagenome (GOLD analysis project Ga0209008, IMG submission 187963) | Forest soil microbial communities from Algoma, Ontario, Canada - Jack Pine, Ontario site 1_JW_Ref_O3 (SPAdes) (version 2) | ecosystem: Environmental > Terrestrial > Soil > Boreal...
TGCTGGGGGACCGCAAGACCGGTGAAATCGCCCGTTTCGAGCTCGGTTTAAAACACACGAGAGTCTGGCGCACGAGCGACGGGTACTTTTCCGGCGCGAATTTTCCGAGCGATCCGGATCTGATCAGGGATGAGACCACCTACGACCCCAACGATCCCTCGACCGGGCCGAACGCCCGCAAGATTCGGTGGGATCAGCTCCTGAATGGCAACAAGGGCCAGATCAACACGTCGCTTGCGGAGATTTTTCTCGGCGACCACTTCGACACCTACACCAAGAAGGAAGGGGCGAACCGCCGCACGCTCTGCGGCCATGGCGACATGATGGCTCAGAGCACTCCGAAATCAGACTCCAAGCCGTTTGATCCCTATGGCGCGGTTCAGGGGAAGGTGATCGACAGCCGCATGGCGCTGGCGATGGATTTCGTTGCGCGAATCGGGCACCCCTGCGGAATTCGATTCGACGCGGCGAAATTTCTCACCGAGCACCCGGAATATTCATGGCAATCGCCGGTGCTGCGCGACATGGTCGCCGGTCCCTGGACCGAATTTCACATCGGCGAACACATCGCGCAGCCCGTGCGGTGATTGCAGATCGCCCGCGTTATCGACGGTTATCCACGCGGAGGTTGTTGACCACCGAGAAGACGTCCGGAATCATGTTCGCCCGAATTCCAGCTGCGTCCTTGTCGGCTTCGGTCGCAACCGCACCTTCCAGAGTCACGTGCCCGGAATTCACGATGATGTGAATCGGGGGCACGCTGCGGACCGAATACATTTGCAGAGTCGGAAACGAGTAGATGGCGCGATACTCGGCGCGGCGGATGCGATCGTCGCCAATTGAGGTCGGCAGGACCTCGATCTGGTCATCGACCGCTTCCACGCCCTCAATGTGCTTGACGGCCGCTTCTGCGTCGCTTTTCACAACGGGCCTGCTGACCTGGCCGAGCAACGTCACCTTGCCGCCCTCCACCTGATATTGAAGGTTGTCGAACACCGAGTAAAACGGGAGCATCACCAACTGATGACGGACCTGCTGGGTCAGCCAGGCCTCATAGTTGCTCGAATCAGGCGTTGGGACTTGTGTCTTGTCGCGCGAGTCGGCGAACATGCTGCCCGTACAACCGAGCATAAGTAGCATTGAAAACAATACGATAGCTGAACCTCTGAATGTATCCCGTCTGAGCTGTCTCATTGGAACCTCCAGAATTCTTTCCTATGATGGTATGAACTGCAATCAATTAGATGCGACCGCTCAAGCGCCGAGTTGCAGCCTCCGGCAGGGCCGAAATGCGATCGGTCGGCCGGTGCCCCCGATGATGTCGAATAGGCCGCAAGGTCCCTGCTGGGAACTGGCAACTGGGGAGTGATGATGTTACAAAAAAAGGACTAAGGGAGCGGGTTCGTGCCGGAACCGTGCAGTTCAAAAGGTTGCAAAGCAACTGTCCCAGCGGGACTCGCTGTTGTGCATATGTGTATTCTTCACTTCACCTTGTTTATCGAACAGGAATGCGCCGAGATGCGCCGCGAAACAGCACTGAACAAGACAGTCCACGAACGGCAAGTCGAACTCATGGAGCGAATTGCCGAGCGCGGCGGGATGCTGGTACACGTGGCCATGAGCGGATTTCCGATGAGCGATGAACTCAAGGCGCGCATCCTCAGCACTCTGCTCACGCTGATGAATTGCCGCGAGAACATGGACCGTGCCGCGATGCGGCAATCCGCGCTTCGCCGATTTGCGGGCTAAGACTTCCCACGAAATTCCAGAGTAGGATCAGGCGCTGATGTAGCGCGCATACAGCGAACGCGCAACAGCGGGGTCCTGGGTGCCCTTGACGATCGCCCGGCCGTCAGCGAAGACCGTCAATTCGTAGGGCGGAATGCTGCACCTCAGCAGGAAGTCGTTCGTGCGCACCTCGGCGGCCCGGGCGGAGGTGAGTTTGCGACCCAGCTCGCCGAGATCGAGCCGCCGGCTGCGCTCGTGGATCTGCACCGAGTCGCGGCCGCACATCGTAATGTGCGGCTGGGCATGGCCTTCCAGATACGTGAATTCAAGGCGGGCGCAAGCGCGGCACTCGGGATTGCGAGCCACGCGGATCGACTGAAATTTCCCCGTCCAGACGTCGCAGGACACCAGGCGCCCGTGAAGCGCTTCGGGCTTGCCGGCGAGCAGCTTGATTGCTTCGGTCGCCTCGATCGAGGCAATGACGCCGGCAGCAGACCCCAGCACACCGACTGTGTCACAGGTTGCGTCGTGTCCATGTTCAGGACGATCGGACGCGGGGAACTCCGAGGTCTCGATGAGACAGGCGAGGCAGGCGGTGCGGCCCGGTACGATCGTCATGGTGACGCCGTTGCTTCCGACCGCGGCTGCGTAGATCCATGGGACGCCGAGTGAAATCGCGGCATCGTTCACCAGAAATCGCGTTTCAAAGTTATCGGTTCCGTCCAGAATGAGCGGAAAGCCCGAAAGTATATCCTTGGCGTTCTTCGGCGTGAGATCGGCGACAACTCCTTCGACTTCGACGTCTGAGTTGATGGCGCGCAAGCGGTGTTCGGCGGCAACGGCTTTGGGCAGGACCTCGGACGCGTCCTCTTCTTCAAACAGCATCTGGCGCTGGAGGTTGGAGCGCTCGACAAAATCGCGGTCAATAATACGAAGTCGTCCGATTCCCGCGCGGACCAGCAGGTTCGCGACCACCGTGCCGAGAGCGCCGCAACCGACCAGCACGGCGCTCGCCTGCAGGATTTTCTCCTGGCCGGCCTCGCCGATTCCTTCAAACAGAATCTGGCGCGAGTATTTTTCGTAGGACTCGCGATTCATCGCTGGATTTCCGAATTCGCACATATGATAGCGCCTTTTCGCACAGATCAGGCAACGCGGCTATGCTAACCTTTCGTCTTAGTTTTTGGGCGAATGAGACTTGCGCGCAAATTTTCGTGCTTTCGGTCCAAGCTGGTCCGCACGGCTGCGGCCTGGGGCATTGCAGCCATAGCAAGTTTTTTCGTCCTGCCCACGAGCATTCGCGCGCAGGAGCCCTCTGTAGAAGGCCAGCTTGTCAGCCAAGTGAGGGTGGTCGACGCGTCCGGGACGCCTGTCACCGAGAAGATACCGCCGCTTCCCCTGGAAGCCGGGAAGATGTTTGATTTCTCCGCCGAGCGCGCGGCGATTCGCGATCTCTATCGCCTGGGCGACTTTTCCGATATCCGCGTCACAGCCGCGCCGGAATCAGACGGTGTGCGCGTGGATTTCATCGTCCAGAGAAATTTCTTCAACAACGTGATACGAGTGGTAGGCCTGAAGGAACCGCCGAGCGAACCCGCGGCGCTCGCGTCGTTGCGGTTGAACCTGGGCGAGCCGTTCCGCGAGAGTGCGGTTCACGAAGCAGTCGATCGCCTGGCTGGGGCGCTCCACGACGATGGACTGTACCAGGCGAAGATTACCTGGGCGCTTACTCCGCACGAAGATACGCGCCAGATGGATGTCACGGTAACGGTCGACCCTGGCCCGCGCGCCCTGGTGGGTGACGTCTCGATCGACAATAAAACGCCCTACCCCGACGCGCAACTGCTGCATCGCACCAAGATCTCAGGCAAGAAAGTTGAAATGACCTCTGAGCGGCTGTCGCACGGCTCCGACAGGCTGCGGAAATTTCTCGTCAATCAGGGCTACCTGGGCGCAAGCGCTTTGATCACCGTTCAAACCTACGATCCGCAGACCGATCGCGTGCCGCTCAAGCTGGTCGCCGAGGCAGGTCCCCGGGTGACGATCGAGATCTCGGGCGCGCACCTGAGCAAGGGCAAGCAGCGCAAGCTGCTTCCGGTGTTCGCCGAAGGCGCCGTCGACGAGGATCTCCTGCAGGAAGGCCGGCGGAATATCCGCGACTACCTGCAAAGCCAGGGGTATTTCGACGCGGACGCCCAGGTGAGTTCGCAGTCAAAGGAAAAGCCGGTCGAACGCGTGATTCACTATGACGTCACTCGCGGCGACCGCTTCCGTCTGGCCGGTATCGGCTTCAGCGGGAACAAGTATTTCAGCAACGGACTGCTCTCGCGCAGGCTTCTTCTGCAGCCGGCATCTTTTGCGTCCAGCGGCCGGTTCAGCCAGCAGTTGCTGCGCGGTGACACTGATTCGATCCGCGGCGTATATCTTTCCAACGGTTTTCGCGACTGCCAGGTCACGTCCACAATCGATGATCACTATCGCGGCAAGAAGAACAACTTGTTTGTATCCTTCCATGTCGTCGAGGGAGCCCAGACCCGCATTGCCGATTTGCAGATAGTCGGAAACCACGCCATCCCGAAAGACCAGCTGCTGGGCGTAACCGGGTCAACCAAAGGCGAACCGTATTCGGAATCCGGAGTCGCAAGCGACCGCAACAATATTCTTGCACTGTATTACAACGAGGGCTTTCCCGAAGCCGCCTTTCACGAAGAGGTCATTGCCGGCAGCAGCCCGACCGAGGTAAGCCTGGTTTACCACGTCACGGAAGGGAAGCAGGTGAATGTCGCGAAAGTTCTGCTGACCGGCTATCAGTTCACCCGACCGGGAATCATCCGACGGCAGGTGGCCGTGCACGCAGGCGGTCCCATGCGCGAGGGCGATGTCGCCAAAACGCAGCGGCAGCTTTATAACCTGGGCGTCTTTAGCCGCGTGCAGATCGCCCCCCAAAATCCCGACGGCACGGATCCGGAAAAGTCGGTGGTCGTCGATATGGAGGAAGGGCCCCGCTATACCATCGGTTACGGATTCGGATTCGAAGTGCAGCGAATTTCAGGCGGGAGCAACAATCCCAACGGAACAACGATCGGCGAGAGCCCGCGGGGCATTTTCGAGATTGCCCGGAACAATATGTTCGGGCGGGCGCAAACTCTGTCCTTTAGGGCGCGGGTCAGCACCCTCGAGTACAGGGTTGGGCTAGACTACACCGCGGACAATTTTCTTGCCGACCGCCACCTTAGCCTCCAGCTGTTGGGGTTTGCCGACAAGACTCAGGACGTCGACACATTCACTTCCACGCGTTTTGAGGGCGGGTTGCAAGTCGTTGAAAAGCTGACGCCTTCTAGTTCCCTGGTCTATCGCTACTTCTACAGGCGCGTAAAGGCCTCCAACCTCGTTTCGACGATCAATGAGGAACAGATTCCGTTGCTGAGCCAGCCAACCCTGGTTTCCGGATTTGGCGTCACCTACGCGCGCGACCGCCGCGATAACCCCGGTGACGCGACGCGCGGGACGTTTAACACCGTGGACGTGAGCGACGCGATTGAATCCATCGGATCGAGCGCCAATTTCTTCCGCGGTTACTTTCAGAATTCGTCATTCCATTCCTTTGGTCGCGCCTTTGTGTTCGCGCGTTCGGTCCGGTTCGGCGTCGAGGTGCCCTACGGCAACACGGTCGAAGGCAATAGCGCGCCGTTCAACCCGGCACAGTGCACCGCACCTCCTCCGGATTTCACTCCGTCGGTAATTCCCCTGCCGGAGCGGTTCTTTGCCGGAGGCGGCACGTCGCTGCGGGGATTCGGACTGAACCAGGCGGGCCCGCGTGATCCTTGCACGGGCTTTCCCGTCGGGGGTTTGGCTCTTCTGGTCTTCAATCAGGAACTGCGGTTTCCGATGAGGCTTCCGATCGTGGGGAACCGGCTGGGCGGAACGCTGTTCTACGATGGGGGCAACGTCTACAGCGACATCAACCACATTTCGTTTGCGTGGAAATCCCCTTCGATCACCGATCTCAGCTATTTTTCACACACCGTGGGCTTCGGTTTGCGCTACCCGACGCCGATTGGACCGGTCCGCGTGGACTTCGGCTATCAGCTTAATCCGGCGTACTATCAGGCCACGATCATTCCGCCCGGCGGGACCGTCGGTGTCCTCCAGACGCTGCGGCTCCCGCATTTCGGCTTTTTTTTCAACATAGGTCCGATCTTCTGATGCGCTACCTTCTTCTCATTATCGCCTGTGCGTGCTGGCTTTGCTCTCCGCTGACGCGGAGTGCGCGCGCACAGGCGCCAGCATCCGCACCCGCCCCGGCTGCCAGTAGCGGGCAAACCGTCGATGCCGTCGCGGCACGAATTGAGGACGATATCCTCACAGAAAGCGAGGTGCGCGAGCTCGGCGCGTTTCAGAAGCTCGTGGATGGCAGCGAGAAGCCCCGAGCGGAGCGAATCCGCGAGCTCGCCGACCAGTGGATCGTACGGGGCGAGATCGAAACCGCAAAATATCCGGCGCCGACTGATGCAGACGCCGATCGCGCCTACGCGCAGCTCGAGGCGCAGTACGCTTCGCCTGAAGAGTTCACCAGTCGCTGCACGGCGGCGGGGCTGACCCGGGCGGCTGTCCGCCGGATACTGGTCGAGCAGCTCTATCTTTCGCGCTTTCTTGATTTCCGATTTCGGCCTGCGGCGCAGATTGACGAAACCCAGCTGCAGGCGTACTACGACAAGGAATTCGCTCCCCAACTGAAGGCGCGGAACGAACCGGTACCTCCCCTTGAGGACGTGGAAGATACGATCCGCGAAGTACTGATCCAGCGAGCCATCAGTGAGCGCGCGACCCAATGGCTTGACGACACGCGCAGCCGGTTGAAGATCGATGTGATGTCCGACGGAGCGCAACCATGAGCCGGCCTCTGGGGCGGTGGGTCGGTCGCACGGTTCTCGCGATTCTGGGAATTGTGCTCGTCGTGACTCTTATTTTCGTAACGGGCCTTGCCGACCGCTGGGCCCGAAACGCACTGATCAATGAAATTGAGCGTGGCACCGGGGCGCGCGCGGAGGTTGGCGGCTTCCATTTTCGACTGTGGGGCCTGCGTGCCGAAATCGATGATCTGACTCTGCACGGACGGGAAGCTGCAGGTGAGCCTGTGCTGTTTCACGCCGATCGTGTCGACGCCTCGATTCGCATCATTTCGTTTTTCGGCCGCCAAATAGCGCTCGACGAATTGATTGTCCAGCGGCCCGAGGTTGCCGTCCGCATCGATCGCAACGGCCGCAGCAACCTCCCCACGCCAGGCGCCCAGGGCACCAGCCGTCCGTGGCGCGCGACACTGTTTCAACTGCGTATCGGCCAGCTTGCCCTGAATAACGGCGGAGTTCGGTACAACGACCAGCGCTCGCGACTTGATGTTCAGGGACAGAATTTCAATTTCGCGCTGCACTACGACGCGCCGACCGCAGGGGCCGATGCCTATATCGGCAAACTCAGCTGGCAGCAGGTGAGGCTTGCGTCCGCAAAGGATGTTCCGTTTCCGTTTGATCTTTCGGTGAAGTTTACGCTCCACCGCGACTCGTTCGAGGCCGATGAAATTATCCTCAAGGCGCTGCATTCGGAGCTTAACCTTCAGGCCGAACTGCCAAGTTTTGCGCGGCCGGACTGGAACCTGAAGTATCGTGGACGGCTTTCGCTCGCCGACGTCCGCAAGATTACCCGCGAACCCACAACCCCCGACGGCGACGCTGATTTCTCCGGTCAGGCGCACTATTCCAGTCTTCCGGCTCCCGACGGCGAGTGGACGGCCAGCGGATATTACTCAAGCAACGACGTACGCCTGCCTTACAAATGGTTCCACCAGGGTGGAATGGAGACGTCGGGAAATTACGTCGTGGCGAACAGGCGGCTCGAGGTGCCGAATCTGGAGGTGCGTGCGTTCGGCGGCTCCGTGGATGGGCGCCTGGAAATGGATTTCAAAGGTCTTGCGTTCCGCACGCAAACCAAACTGCGCGGCATGAGCCTGGCCGGGGTTTTCAAGGCGCTTGAGAACGAGGATTTTCCGGTGCCCTCGCTGCACTGGGATGGAGCAATCGATATTGATTCCGTCAACACCTGGAACGCAAACTTCAAGCATTTCCGCACCGCAGGCCAGATGCGCTGGTCCCCGCCCGCGACACTTGCGCCGGGCATGATCCCGGCCAGTGCGCGCGTCGAATTCGATTATGGCACCGACACGGAAATCGCCTCGCTTGGGGCAAGCGAGATCACCACGCCAAAGATGAAAATGGAGATCGAAGGCCCGATCGGTCAGTTCGATTCTGGTCTGGAAGTCAATTTCAGGGCCGATGACCTGGTCGAGTGGAACGATTTCATCAGCGCGATCAGCGGACCCGAGGCGGGAACGCATCGCGTGGGAGGCAAGATTACCTGGAAGGGTCGCATACTGGGTCCAATTGGAGGGCCGTCGTTCGTCGGTCGCCTGCATGCTACCGGAGCGAGTTACGACCGGCTGGCATGGGATTCACTCGATGGCGACATGGATTATTCACCGGACGGATTTCGCTTGTTCAATACCACCATGGGCCGCGGCCAGACTTCGGCGACCGTCAATCTCTGGCTCAAATTTGACGGCGCCTGGAGCTTCCTGCCCACGAGCCCGTGGACCCTGGACGCGCAGATCCAAAATGCATCGACCGAGGACGTGCAGGGCATTCTCGACACGAACTTTCCCGTCACGGGCCACGTTGGCGGAACCGTTCGCGGAAGTGGCACGCGCGGTGCTCCGGTGCTCGATGCCGACGTCGCCGTAGACGACATCGAAGTGCGAGGCTGGCACTTCGATCAGTTCGCCGGCGCATTGCACTGGCAGCAGGATGAAGTGCGATTGTCCCACGCGGAACTGCGCGGACCGACTGGAACGCTGTCAGGAGACATTCTGTACCAGCCGAATGAGCAGCAGACCGAATTCAATGTCAGCGGCACCGGCATCTCGCTTGAAAGGATCAAAGCGCTGCAAACTCCCTCACTGCCGGTTGGCGGACGAGTCGATTTTGATGTGCGAGGAAGCGGGCCTCTGCGGGCACCTCTCGCACAGGGCAACGTGCATCTGACAGGCCTTAGACTGGGCACAGTGACTGAGGGCGACTTCACCGCCCAGATCGCATCCGACGGCCAGAATGCGCGTTTGACGCTGACTTCCGAACCCGAGCACGAGAAGCTGCAGGGTGAACTGACCGTCGGACTTGGCGGCGACGAGCAGATCTCCGGCAAGCTCTCGGTCGTGCAGTTCGATCTGGACCCCCTGATCGCAGCAGGCCTGCATCTGACCCAGCTCACCGGGCACGGCAGCGCCGACGGTGTGTTCGCATTTTCCGGCTCCTTGCGGCAGCCCGATTCGATCCAGGTGGACGCAGATATTGCACGGCTTGCCTTCAACTACGAATTTGTGCAGCTTACCAACGATCAGAACATTCGGTTGACCTACCGCCGCAACGAGATCCGCATCGAGCAGGCACGGCTACATGGTCCGGACACTGACCTTGAGCTCATCGGATCGGCGCGATTCGATCGGGATCGCCGGATCGAGTTCAGCCTGTCCGGGGGTGTGAACCTCCGGCTGCTGAAGAGCGTGCTGCCAGATCTGGAAGCACAGGGTCGCGCGGACGCAAACGTGTCAATCGAGGGGACGATGTCCCGTCCACGCGTTACGGGGCGGGCGAGCGTGCGTGGCGCCCAAGCGCATTACGGAGAATTTCCGGTCGGACTAAGCAACGTGAATGGCGACTTCGTGTTTGACCAGAGCCGATTGCTGTTCGACAAGGTAACGGCGGACTCTGGAGGCGGGCATCTGACGCTCAACGGCAGTGTGACATACGGCGAAGGCCCGGTGCGATATGAAGTTACTGCGACAACCTCCGTTCTCCGGATCCGCTATCCGGTAGGGATGAGCTGGCTTCTTGGCGGTACGCTTGAGCTTTCAGGAACCAGCGATGCGGGGCTGGTCAGCGGACACGTGCAGGTTGAGCGACTGTTATTTGCCGCGGGCGTTGATGTGGCCTCGTTTTTTGCCTCTTCGTCGGATACTTCCCCCGGACCGGCATCGAGCTCGTCGTTTCTGCAGAACCTGGCCTTCGACGTCGAAGGCCAGACGAACCCCGGAGCACGGATCGAATGGACCGGTGCGCACATTGACGTGGACGGCGATGTCCGACTCCGGGGCACCTGGGACCGGCCGGTGCTCCTGGGGCACATCCACCTACTCGGCGGCGAGATGCCGTTCCGCGGAAATAATTTCGTACTCACGCGCGGCGATATCAACTTCTCAAATCCGTTCCGGCTGGACCCGGTGCTGAACGTCGAGATGACCTCGATGATCAATTCATATCAAGTGACGATCGATTTCTCCGGGCCGGCAAGCCACCTGGCGCTGAACTATCGCTCTGATCCTCCGCTGCCGGATACCGACATCGTGGCGCTGCTCGCGCTCGGCAGTCCTGGGGAGGAAAACGGGCTGCGCTCTGCGCCTGGCGGGGCGCAAAACTACGGTGCCACGGCACTGCTGTCGGAAGCGATCTCAAGCGGAATCGGCGGCAGGATCGAGCATTTGTTCGGCATCAGCTCGTTCCGCGTCGATCCGTTTATCGCGGGCACGGCCACTGAATCGAACGCCGCTGCACGGGTCACAATCCAGCAGCAGGTGACGCGCGACCTCGCGATCACCTACTCGACCAATGCGGCGACCTCCAACCAGTACCAGTTGATCCAGGTCGAATACACCGTGAAGCGGGGCCTTTCGATCATTTTCCTGCGGGATATCAATGGCACCTACGGCCTGGACGTCAAGTTCGTCAAGCACTTCAAATAGGTCGCCTGCGCGGGCTAATCGGACATCACGAAAAGCGACTCGGGAGCAAGACGCACATGCCAGGGAAGCGGCCGGTCGCGGAACAGCTGCCACTTTTCCTTGAACACCTCAGCCTGCAAATTGACCTGCGGAATCTTGGCGGATGTGCCCGGCGCCCGATCCAGGACCAGATAGAGCGTGATGCGGAAAGGTGTTTCTGACGAGCGGACAAGCGAGCAGGGAAACACGTTGTCCTGCTGGTTGCCTGCTTCGACGAACTCAAGCTGATGCGCGCGAATTCCCACGTGTGCGATCGGCCCTGCATGCGGGTGTGCGACGCGCAATTGACAGCCCCAGTCAAGCGCCTCGACAACGTGCTCGGAAATCGCACGCGCGCGCGAAAGATTCTTGCAGCCGGTCAGTTGCGCTACCTCGAAGGTGGCAGGACGGCGAAAGATCGCGTCTTTGGCTCCGAATGCTGCGACGCGCCCGCGCGAAAGCACCAGGATCTGGTCACTGAGCCGGTAGGCCTCCTCGATGTTGTGAGTCACCAGCAGTGCCGGCCGGCGGTAGGCAAGGAACGTCTCCTGAAGCTGCAGTTCCATCTGGCTACGCAGGTGTGTATCGAGCGCCGAGAGCGGCTCATCGAGCAGCAGCGCTTCGGGCTCGACAGCCAGCGCCCGAGCCAGTGCCGCTCGTTGTCGCTCGCCGCCGGAAAGCTGGCGGGGGTAGCGCCCACCGATACCCCTGATGTGTGTTCGTTCCAGCAAGTCCGCCAGGCGTCGCGCCTTCTCGTCGCGCGGCAAGTTCGCTAAGCCGAAACAGATGTTTTCAGCGACCGTCCGGTGCGGGAACAGCGCGAATTGCTGAAACAGAATTCCTACGCGTCTCTCGCGCGCGGGAACGTGAACCCGTTTCTCGGTGTCGAACAGCGTCCGGCCGTTGAGCGCGATGCGGCCACGTTCGGCGCGCTCAAGGCCTGCGATCGATCGCAGCAACATGGTCTTGCCAGCGCCTGAGGGCCCCAGAATGCTGAGCGGCGTGTTGTCCGCCGTGAAGGACACATCCAGAGTGAACTCCGGCAATTTCTTCTCGATTTGGATTTCGAGCGACACGTCAGTGCCGGTCCCAGCGTGCGCGCCCGTGCGCGTGCGTCCAGTAATAGAGGCCGCCAAGCAGGGCCAGTGAAATCGCCACGTCTGCAAGACACCACCCGACGGCCCGCTGCACATCGTCGGCTTCGACCGCGAAGTAGATGGCGATGGGAATCGTGGCGGTTTTACCGGGGATATTTCCGGCAAGCATCAGCGTTGCGCCAAATTCACCCAGGGCGCGGGCGAAGGAAAGGATTGTTCCCGCAAGCACACCCGGCCAGGCCAGCGGCAGCGCGATGGCGAAAAACACGCGCCATTCCGACGCGCCGAGGGTTCGCGCAGCTTCCAGATACCGGGAGTCGACTTGTTCCAGAGCTGCTCGAGCGGTCAAATACATCAGCGGAAAGGCCACCACGGACGCAGCGATCACCGTCGCCGGCCAGGAAAAAACGACCGTCGCGCCCAGCCGGAGCAGCAGCTTTCCCAGCGGACCGTTGTGCCCGAACAACAGGAGCAGGAAAAACCCAACCACGGTTGGCGGCAAAACCAGCGGCAACAGACAGATCCCGTCGACCATCGCCATCGCCGGTCCCGTGTGGCGCTCTCGCCAGGCCGCCGCTGCGAGGCCCGTCACCAGAGTTATCAGCGTTGCCGCGAAGCTGGTTTCAAGCGATATCCAAAGCGGGGACCAGTCCATGGGCGTGGTGAAAGCGGTTTGGGCGGCCAGGGCGGTGGGGGCCATCGGCACGGATTGTAACCCCTGGTTTCTGATTTGAGGCGGGCGAATTCGGTGGAGTTAGTAGACCCATCGCCGAAAAGGAGGGAATTGCGTATGAAAGAGTTCTCAGACTCGACACCACCACGATCGAGAAAACCCGCGCAGCACGAATGAAATGCCGCGTGGCGGAAATCCGAACCCGCGCCAGAACTCGAGCGCGACCTGTGGGTCGCGCCGTCGCTTACTTCGGAGCAGTTGCGGGCGCACGCGGCTCGGGAGTCGGTGCCGGGGCGGGAGCCTCGCTCGGATCGCCCGGCTGCGGTCTGAGCAGGGGTTTGAGCTCTGGGTAATCGCTTGACATCTGTTCAAGGACGTTCATCGCGCCCTTCTGTTCCATCTGCATGCCCTGTTCCTGGGTGTCCCGCGCGACCTGTGGCAGGGCCTTGAGAAAGCGTTGCCCCACCGGTGATTCATAGAATTGAATGATTCCCTGGAGATCTTCCATGGAATAGGCGCGCGCGTAAATGGGAATGGCAGAGTCGGTCACGGCGCTCGGCGGGACCGCTGATCCCATCTTCTGACTGAAGGTGTCCATCAGTTTCCCCAGCCGATCCGGAGACATTGACTCGCTCAAAATCTGGCGCACCTGGTTTGTGACATATGCGCTCATACTGTCCCCCATTTTTGAATTTTGAGTGAGGTCCATCAGATGGCGAATGGCTGCTTCCTTCGCGGGGTCCACTTTTTCCGCCGGTGCCGGCGCGCTGGTCGAGTGCGCGGGTACGCCGGGTTGATGTGCCGGAGGACCAGGGGCCGTGCCCGTCGACGGTGTTTGCGCAAGCAAGGGGCTCGCGGCGAGCAATGCGACCGCGATCAGGGCAGTTCGTACTTTCATTGAGATCTCCTAGGTTTTCTTCCGCCCGGGCCTTCTTGCTGTCCTGGACGGGCCACTCCGGTCATCGTAGCGAACCGGGGCGGTCGAATCAATTTGCGGTAGAGCGCGTTTCGGTAGCAGCCGCCGACTCCGTTGTGATAGTTTCGGCTCGGATGGACGGTAACGGCAATCGCTCAGCTGGCGACGGCGCGAACTTTGAGTCCGCCCGACGCGATATGGTTGCTCGGCAGATTCGCGAACGAGGCATCGACTCGGCCCGCGTTCTTTCCGCGATGGAGGCCGTCCCGCGGCACCTGTTCGTCCCATTTGTGCGCGTCCCGGACGCCTATTCCGACGAAGCGCTGCCGGTGGGTGACGGACAAACGATCTCACAGCCTTATGTTGTGGCGGCGAGCGCGCAGGCACTGGGTCTTGAGGGCCACGAACGCGTGCTCGAAGTCGGGGCAGGGACAGGGTATCAGGCCGCCGTGTTGTCGCTGCTGGCGCGCGAAGTGATTTCCGTCGAGGCAATTCCGGCGCTGGCAGACTCCGCGCGCGAGAGACTCGCACGGCTGGGCTACTCGAACGTGCGCGTGGAACAAGGAGACGGTTCGCTCGGCCTGGGTGGCGACGCACCGTTCGATGCCATTCTGGTTTCCGCAGCCGCACCTGCTGTTCCGCAGCCGCTGGTCGACCAGCTTGTCGATGGCGGGCGCCTGGTCATTCCGGTGGGATTGACCGATCATCAGCAGTTGTTTCGAATCGTAAAGGAAGGGAACCGCACGATCGAGCAGAGGCTTTTTTCGTGCCGATTTGTGCCGCTGGTCGGCCGCTTCGGTTGGGGCTAAACCCCGCTGGGAAGTGTCTCGCATACGAGCGGCTGACAATTCAGATGCCACCGGAATTATCCATCGTCATCCCCGCCTACAACGAGGGCCAACGCCTCGGCCGCGGGCTTGCGCGCATCTGCGAATACTTTGCTACCAAAGCCGGGGGAGTTGCCGCGGTCGAGATTCTGGTCGTGGATGACGGTTCAACCGATGATACGGCACGGATCGCCCAGGATTGGGCTCGCGACGTCCCGACGATCCGGCTCATTTCGAACGGGGCGAATCGCGGTAAGGGCTATAGCGTCCGGCAGGGCATGCTTGCAGCGCACGGGCGCGTGGCGGTTTTCACCGATGCGGATCTCTCCTCACCGATCGAGGAATCAGAAAAGCTGCTCAGTGCCATCGCCGGGGGCCATGACGTCGCCATTGGCTCTCGGGCGATCGACCGCTCGCTCATCTTCGGTCGCCAGTCCCGATTTCGAGAGGCTGCCGGCATCATCTTCAACACTTTCGTCCGGGTATTTACCGGCCTACCGTTCCAGGATACCCAGTGCGGATTCAAGGCGTTCCTGCGCGAGCCAAGCCGGGTGATTTTCGAGCAGCAACGAATCGAGCGATTCGGTTTCGATCCGGAGATTCTGTTTCTTGCGCGCCGGCACGGATTGCGGACCGCCGAAGTTGCGGTCCGCTGGGCGCACGATCCGGGAACGAAAGTACACATGATCCGCGACAGCCTGCTAATGTTCAGCGATCTGGTCTATATCCGCTGGAACTGGCTGCTGGGCCGCTATCCGGTAAGGCCTTCCTGATGCGTGCGGAAGGGAACTGGGGCGCCTAGATCAGACCGTCGCGGGCACAAGCCTCGGCACGCGCGTTCTACTTTTTAGGCTGAGCTGTGGGCGGCAGAAGTCCGTTCAGCCGGAGATACATAGCTGCCATGCTGTAGTGGTCCCCGTAATCCTGCGCCATCGTAACCACCATGAAGCCTCGCGAAACGAGTTTCCCGCCGATAAAGGGCACCTGTTCGCCGAACTTCGAGTCATCCACCTGCGCAAGTGACTGGGTGCAAAAGTCAAACGAGGCCTTCAGTGCCGGGACCAGCGTGTCTTTCGGGTCCTCGTCCTTGAGGTCGGGCATCTTCGGGGCTTTGACGCCGGATATCAGGGAACAAAGACCGTAGTTCGCGCGAACCATGTGAACCGTCAGGTGACCGAAGGTTATTTGTTGCGGCGTGGGACGGAAACTGAACTTGTCGGCGGGCATTTCCTCGACCGCCTCGAAAGTATCGTTCGATTCCGTAGCGACCAGTTTTCGCAATGCGTTTGAAACAGGATTCATCTCAGGCGCGGCGGCCTGTTGCGCATCGGACGCGGGCGCTTGCTGCGCAGGCGCTGCAAGCGGGGCCAGACCGAGCACCAGGATTGCCAGACAGACTCGTTTCATCGATGTGCCTCCGGTGGATTTCGTGCGGCCCAAGGATAGTCCGCAGGATGTGGCTTCACAAGCGAATCCGCTCGGTCGCCGGATAGGTTGCGAAACGGGTCGCCCCTTGCTCATGAACTTTGTAAAGCAAAGTACTTGACAGCCATCGGAGACATGCTATTGTCGCGGTATGCCCTCGTTTAAGAGTCGGCCGATTCGCCCGGACAAGCCGGTGGCGCTGGATGACCGCGCCCGCGACAACATTCGCTTTATCCGCGAAACCATGGAGCGCGCCAGCTCCTTCACTGCCGTTCCGGGATGGGGCGGTGTCGCCATGGGAATTACGGCCTTGGGTGCGGCGGTGATCGCATCCCGACAAGACTCGAGCCTTACCTGGCTGCTGAGCTGGATCGGTGAAGCGGCGATCGCCGTCGCAATCGCCCTCTGGACGACCTATACAAAAGCGCGGGAAGCAGGAACGTCGCTGTTTTCCGGACCAGGCCGCCGGTTTGTTTACAGCTTTGCCCCGCCTCTTTTCGTGGGCGTGCTGCTAACCATGCTGTTCTTTCGCATCGGATCGATCCAGGAAGTTCCCGGCGTTTGGCTTCTGCTGTACGGAACCGCCGTGGTGACGGGCGGCGCCTTTTCCATTCGCGTCGTGCCGCTGATGGGACTCTGCTTCATGGTGCTGGGCACGGTCGCGCTTTGCTGCCCTTCGAACTGGGGCAACGCGTTTCTCGCCGGCGGATTTGGCGGATTGCATGTGATTTTCGGGGGCGTGATTGCGAGGAAATATGGCGGCTAAGCCAGGAGTCTTCCGCTCCGCGCGGGAGGATAAAGCGAAACACGGAACCGCAGCGGTACCCCCGGCCGCAGCTGTAGCGCCGAATCTGGATCGCCTGATTCACGAGCGCACGCGGCTTGCTATCGTGAGTGCGCTTGCGGCAAACGCCTCGCTGGCCTTTAACGAGCTTAAGCAGCTGCTGCGCGTGTCCGACGGCAACCTGAGCGTCCACGCGCGCAAACTCGAGGATGCCGGCTACATCGGCTGCACGAAATCGTTTGCCGGGCGGATGCCCAAGACCGAATACCGTCTGACGCCGGCGGGGCGCCGGGCGCTGGAAAAGTACCTGGATCATATGGAAGCCCTGATCCGCGCCACGCGCGAGGGATAGAAAGGCCGATTTTCCCGGACACCGTATGGGTAACAGCGCATCCCGAGTCATACCGGCTCCCAAACTTCACGTCGCCATTCTGCTGGATGGCAACGGCCGCTGGGCCGCCGCGCGAGGTCTCTCGCGTTCCGAAGGGCACCGCGCCGGGGTGGCAGCGGTACGCCGCGTGGTTCGCGCCGCTCCAGCGCTTGGTATCGGCACGCTCACCTTGTACGCGTTCTCGGCGAATAACTGGGATCGCCCTACGGGCGAGGTATCGGCCCTGCTCGACGTGCTTGAAAACTATCTTCGCACAGAAGCCCCCGAGTGCGCGCTAAAGGGTGTGCGCTTGCGGGTGATTGGCCGGCGCGACCGCATCCCCGGTTCGCTCATCGAAGCGATCGAATTGGCCGAGCGGTCGACGTCTGCCGGGCGTTCCCTTGAGTTGCGTATCGCGCTTGACTACTCATCCCGCGAGGCGATTTTGCGCGCATCCTGCTGGATGATGTCGAGCCTGGAAGTTTCCGACAGCGAATTCGCGCGGCGGCTTGGCCAGGTTACCCACGGAGGAGGCTCCGCGCCGGACGTCGATCTTCTGATTCGAACCGGCGGCGAGCGGCGGCTGAGCGACTTCATGTTGTGGGAATGTGCCTACGCCGAGTTGCTGTTCACACCGCGGATGTGGCCCGAATTCGAGGCCGATGACCTCGCCGCGGCGATCGAGGATTTCCTCGGTCGCGAACGGCGCTTCGGGCGTTTGCCCCAGAGGGCCGCCGCAAGCTAACGTTCTTCTTGTTCGCGCGCCATTGCGAAGGCGCTCAGGATCACCCGCGTCGCTGTCTCGGTCAGCGAATACTTCCCGAGTTCCCCGGCAGTGGACCAGGCTACATCGGTGACGTCGCTTCCTGCCCGTGCCTCGCCGCGAATTGCCTCGCAAAGGTAATCGAGAATCACGAAGTGATATCGCGTCTTTCCGGCGACGTCCAGATTGATGCGCTCAAATACCTCGATCAGTTTGCCGACCTTCACCTCGACTCCGGTTTCCTCGGCGAGCTCGCGCCGCACCCCCTCGATGACCGTTTCGCCGAGCTCGAGCATTCCGCCGGGAATCGACCACTGCCCTTGAAGCGGTGGCCCGCCGCGGCGAATCAACAGCACGCGGCCGTCTAAAATCACGACTCCGCCCACTCCCACCAGCGGACGTTCTGGATATTCGCGGGGGCTAGGCACTTTTGTAGGAACCTCCGCCGAAAAAGTTGACACCGGCGTTATATAATACGACGTCCGGTAAAACTTCGCCCTAGGAGGAGATATTCCCGTGACCAAGTGCCCGGAATGCGACGCCGACATCGACTTGGATGAAGACGAAGTCGAAGAAGGCGAAATCGTGAGCTGTGCTGAATGCGACGCGGAGCTCGAAGTGACGCAGATTCATCCCGTGCACCTTATCGTCATCTCCGAAGAGGATGAAGACGATGACGATGAGGACGAAGAGGAAGAAGAAGCGGTCGTGAAAAAAGAAGACGCCGATGACGAGCCAGGCGTCGAAGATGAAGACGAAGACCTCGACTGAGAAATTGCACAGGGTCGCCGGCCGTCGTTAAATTTCGCTGGATCCTCTGGGCAGGCGAGCTCCAGAGCAGGCGTAGCGTCTGTGCGACCGATGTGGCGACACCGGCCAGGAGGTACCCGTGAGGACTTGCCCGCTATTCCGAATTGCCGTCGTGCTGGCGCTGGGAATTGCGCTTGCCTCGGCTGCCGCCGCGCAGGACAACAAGAAAAGCGACGGGGAGCTACGGACGATCCGCGGCACGGTGCTCGATAAGGACGAGACCCCCATGCCTTCAGGCGTGGTTTACCTGCTCAATGTGAAGACGCAGGCGGTGAAGACCTATATCGCCGACGATGCCGGAAACTACCGTTTCAGCGGTCTTGATCCCAATGTCGATTACGAAGTGCACGCCGAGCACGATGACATGACATCAGCCACGCGCACGATCTCCAGTTTTGATTCCCGCCGCGATGTCGAGATGGTGCTGAAGCTTTCACGCAAGAAATCCGCGCATTAGCCCTACGGCAGACCAAAAACCGAAATGGAGTTGCCGGCTTCCCCGACAACATACTGCTTGCCGTCGACGGCATAGGTGATTGGGTTGGCGCGGACGGCATTTCCCAGCTGGATGTTCCAGAGAGGCTTTCCGTCTTCGGCGTCGAGCGCGAAGAAATTACCCTGGCTGTCGGCGCAAAAGACCAGGCCGCCGGCTGTTGCAAGCGTGCCGGTCCAGGAATCTCCGATCATTTTGAACTGCCACTTTCTCGTCCCCGTCGTGGCCTCAAGCGCGCGGACCGCAGTGTAGGCCTCGTCGCCGTTCACCAGCTTCTGTCCGCCGCCCCCGCCGATGTCCGCCGGATTGTACGGATCCATTTCCGGATGGCCCTTGTAATAGTAGGCGCCCATCTCGCGCGTATTGACGTAAAACAGCCCGGTGAGCGGACTGTAGGACGAGCTGGTCCAGTTTACGGTCCCGGTGATGCTCGGATAGATCAGGGTTCCCTGCGTGGTCGGATCGATGTTCGGCATCAGGATCGGCCGACCCTTGGCATCCAGACCCTTTGCCCAGGTCTGACGCGCATACGCCTGCCCGGTCAGAAATTCGCCGGTCTCGCGGTCGAGCACATAGTAAAAGGCGTTGCGATCGGCCTGGGCTACGATCTTCCGTTTCTTCCCGCCAACGACCGCGTCGAACAGAATCGGAGGTTCCGATGCGTCCCAGTCGTGGGTCTCATGCGGCGTAAACTGAAAATACCATTTCATCTTGCCTGTATCGGCGTCGATCGCAAGCAGCGAGCAGGAATACAGGTTGTCCCCTTTTCGCGCATCGCCGTTCCAGTCGGGCGCGGGGTTACCAGTGCCCCAGTACAGTGTGTTCAATTCAGGATCGTAGGCGCCGGTATTCCAGGTCGTCGCGCCGCCGTATTTGTAGGTGTCGCCTTCCCAGGTCTCAACGCCGGGCTCACCGGTCGTGGGAATCGTGTAGAGTCGCCACAGCCGCTTGCCGTCCTTGGCGTCATAGGCATCAATGTAACCGCGCAGTCCGCCTTCTCCTCCACCCATGCCCACGACGATCTTTCCGTTGAGCGCAAGCGGTGCCTGCGTGATCGCGACCGCCTGCTTGTTGCTTCCGATTTCAACCCTCCAGCGCACTGTGCCCGTCTTGGCATCGAGCGCAACCAGGTGTGCATCGATCGTTGCTACATAGACGGTGTCACCCAGAATAGCGACTCCGCGATTGGTCGGAAACAGACCAATGGTCAGCAGGTCCTTTGGCAGGTCCGCGCTCCATCTCCAGACCGGACGGCCGGTGCGAACGTCGAGTGCGGTGACCGTGGTCGGTGGCTCGGTTACGTACATCATCCCGTCGACCACGATCGGGGATGACTCAAAGATGCCCTGGCGGCGCAGCTGGTAAACCCACTCGAGCTTGAGGGATGCCACATTCGTCTTGTTGATCTGCTTGAGTTCGGAAAATCGCTGCGAGGCGTAGTTGCCGCCGTAGGTCAACCAGTCTTCCGGGTGAGTGGCAGAGTGCAGAATCTCGTCGTAGGTCACATTCTGCGCCCGGGACTCGAGCCGGCTCCCGAGCACGAAAGCAAGCAGTGCAAAACCGCAGAAAATGAATTTCGCCGCCTTCATTGTGCGCCTCCGAGGCTTGAAAGGTAGGCGACCAGATCATTGATCTGGGTCGCAGAGAGCTTTTCCTTGTAGCTCGGCATGAAGCTCTTGCCCGGTTC
>Ga0209008_1000284_pt1 | contig 20438 bp, 24 predicted proteins | sample JacPin_JW_Ref_O3_FD_187963 | JGI IMG/M metagenome (GOLD analysis project Ga0209008, IMG submission 187963) | Forest soil microbial communities from Algoma, Ontario, Canada - Jack Pine, Ontario site 1_JW_Ref_O3 (SPAdes) (version 2) | ecosystem: Environmental > Terrestrial > Soil > Boreal...
CCTTTTTTCCCAGGGCCGTCGCATATTCCGAGCGCAGGGAATCGAGGTGTTTTTTATTTTCGCTCTCAGCGGCGCGCTTGTGGTCGAGCGTCTGACGCAGGGTCGCGATCTCCGCGGCCAGGCCGCTCGCGCGTTGCGAGACACTTTCAAATTCAAGAGCAATCTGACCGCGCTGGCCCCCGAAGGTTTCCGACTGCGAGGTTGCGGTTGCGATCTCGGCGCGCAGACGCTGCTCTTCACGGCCAATGCCTGCCAGCCGTTCTTCTGATTGCGTGAGCTGATTGCGCAGATGGGAAGCTCCGCCCACCGCCTCAAGAATCGCAGCGCGACGCGACTCCTGCTCGCTCTCGAGCAACGCAAGATTGATGGCGGCATGAGCAGTCTCCCGCTGGCTGAGGTCGTATTCGTGCTGCGCTGCCGCCAGGTCAGCGGCCGCGGAATCGAGCACTTGTTGATGACCGTTCCGCTCCTCTTCGAGTGCGGTGAGCCGTGTTTGCGCCTGCGCCAACTCGGCTTCGGCCGACGCGGTGCGGACGTTCAGTTCGGCGCAGCGTTCGTCATTTGTGCGGATGCGGGCTTTGCCGCGATCGCCTTCAATGGCAATCTGGTTGAGGCGTTCGCGATTTCGCCGCGTCTCCGTCTCGATCGCGTAGCCGCGCTGGGTGCGTTCGCAGTGCTCGGCCTCCGCTTGCTGCACGCTTTCTGTCTGCTGGCGTATCTCCTCGCCCAGTTGCTGGAGCTGCGTTTCGAGCGCGATGCTCTCCTTGGCCATCTGGGAAAACTTGCTGGCCAGGACAACTCGCAGTTTGGCGCGCATCTCATCGCGCAGCTTGGCGTAGCGCTCAGCCTTGCTGGCCTGGCGTTTGAGGGAATTCATCTGCCGCGTGACTTCTTCGAAAATGTCGTTCACGCGGTTTAGATTGGTTTTGGCGTCTTCCAGGCGCGCTTCAGCGAGACGCTTCTTCGTTTTAAATTTCGTAATGCCGGCCGCTTCTTCGATAATGTTGCGGCGATCGGTGGGGCGGCTACTCAGGATCTGGCCGATGCGTCCTTGCTCGATGAGCGCATACGATTCCGGACCGAGGCCGGTGCCCATGAATAATTCTTGAATGTCGCGCAGTCGACAGAGTTTTCCATTCAGCAGATACTCGCTGTCGCCGCTACGGAATAAGCGGCGGGTTACGGAGATTTCTCCGGCGTGGTGTTGTTGCTGATTGAATTTGCGCCGGCGAATTTTCAACACTACCTGCGGACCGGCGACGGCGACCGCGCCGTTAGCGGACGCACCATTACCTTCAGATGTGACATCTACTGCCGGATTATCGGCGGCTGGGGCAAAGTCCCCTTCAACCTCTTCCGCTTTTCCCGGCTGAGCTTCCTCGACCGCCCGTTCAGTTTCGGCAGCCGCATGAGCCCGAAGCTCAGCCTCATCCCAATCCGACTCTGAGGGCAGCTCATCTTGAATCTCTATTTCCGTGGGCGCATTGGTATCGGGCCCGCCGTAAATTTCGGGGTCGATCATCGTAAGCGAAACTTCGGCCATGCCAGTGGGATTGCGGTCGCGCGTGCCGGAGAAAATTACATCCTCCATGCGCGAGCCGCGGAGCGACTTCGCCGACTGCTCGCCGAGCACCCAGGAGATCGCGTCGGCGATATTCGATTTGCCGCAGCCGTTCGGGCCGATGATGGCAGCGATGCCTTCGCCGTGAAACTTCAGTTCGGTGCGATCGCAGAACGATTTGAATCCCAGAATTTGCAGCTTCTTGAGTTTGAGCAAAATGACTCCTTCGTAGGCGGATCTGTGTGGTCCGCGGACTCGGTTGGCGCTGGCTGGAGTGCGCTGCAAATCGCGGGGTCGGCGGTTAATGGATGCTGTTAACTGCCAAGGTTCCCGCTGGTCATAATCGTTTGATGCCGTCGTTCGATGCCGTCCGCGAACCAGGACGTCACCCACGCTTTTGACCAACTCTAATGGCGAATGCCGGGATGGGTCAAGTAATAAAACACCACATATTGTGGTGCCATCCATAGCACCGCCTTTAGTTGCACATACACTGCAGCAATTGCGCGCAAAATACTGTGAGGAATTAAGAAGGCGGGAGACCGCGAGAGCATCATTACTGTACCGCTGGCGGGGTAGGGATGCAATCGTCGGGAGGGCCGACGAGGGCCGACGTAGAGGTGTGGTTCCGATGACTTTGGCAGCCGTAGTTTCCTGACTCCTCCGTGCTGCTGTCGCTTGTACTCCCACGATTACGCAACGGCGATTGTCGACGAGATGGTTGTCGCAGTAGCGCAGCCGGGCCGGCGTACCGCCCTTGGTGGCGTACGTCGAATCAGGATCGGTGGTCGCACCTGGTCTTGCCCCATGCACCGGTTCCACCGGGTTCTGCTATTCCGGTTCCTGCACATATCGTCACACGGTCTGTCGCACGGTGCGATGGACCTGCGCCGCTTCCCCCAACTGCTCCCGTGGCATGCGGCTCTCTTCGCCGCATTGGCTTCCACAAAATTGCCATCGACGGAGAGATGTTGGCCCGTGCAGCAATCCAACTGATGGCGAAACCGGGCTCGGCCTCCTGCCAAGCGCACCATGTCAGCATCGGCGCGGCGGAAGATCGCTGCCGCTCAAAAGGCGAGGTGGGGCGAAGATACGGCGAGCGTACCGCTTAATGATTGTCATCTTGCTCCTGATCGGACGAAACGTCGATGGAGCGAGATTGAAGCCCTATGAAATGATCTGAAGAATTTCATCGTGGCGAACGCCGACGAAGTCCCCTCGTCGCTCCACGGTCGATCTTTTAAGGCTGCTTAGCTATAGCTAGGACTTCGCGGGCGTTGTCGAGCTTCTGGATGCCCTGATTGCGCTCACACTCGTCGAACGGGACACCCGATGGGTTGGGCAATGCTTACGACCTTGTTCGGAGGCAATCTCACACTGTTGTTGTCCTTCGGCGAACTCGCAGCGCCACGCCTCGCAAGCGCATCGGGAACCTCCGGTGAGACTATTGTACCAATGATGGATATGCTTCCGACGCGAGGAAACTGGCATAAGCCTCACCTTCTGTCGCATTCTACTGCTGTGCGTTCTTTCACGAATGTGCAAATGTGAACAGCGCCACTCCGGTTTCGGTGGCAAGCTGGGCAGGCGTGTAACTGTTTGTCCGACGTTCGGGTCTTGTCCATGTCCCACGGTTTGATTCGCAATACTGTTCTGCACCCTCGGAGGTAGTTGTAAATATGGAAGCAGTCAAGGCAGCCCCCTCACAACCAATCCACTTCAAGAACTGGAAACCAACCGATTGGATCGACCATGCTTCATTTGGCGTAGGGCAAGTCAGCGAGGCTCGGGGAGATAAACTCGACATCGATTTCGTTAACGGCGGCAGGAAAACTCTGCTTAAATCGACGCAATTGAACCGAGCGGCAGCGCCTGGCGCGGGTTTCAAGTTTCCTCGTGCCAAAGGCAAACCTCGTACCAAACAGTTGACGGTGAAAAGCCCCCCGAAACGATCATTGCATGAACGAGAGCCAGTGTCTCAGGACTGACAAACAGGAGGATATTTGTGTCCCGCTGCGATGCAGCGGATAGCCGACTGGCAGCTTGCTCGCCATCAGTCATTTCCTGAAATCGTAACAAGATTAACGTTTGATGCCGGCAGCGGTAAACCACAATAAAATCCTGTGGCGGTTGCTTCCCCTATGAGAGCCCATTGCCCCCTCGCGATGGGCTCTCATAATTCCTATCGAAGGGATCAGCATGGTAATTTCGTTCTCTACGAGTATGGAGCATCGGCGACGGCGGATTGCCCCGCTAAACGAACCTTGGGGATGGAACAGCGATTAACCCTTGAAGCCTTGAAGAGTGTTATCAACTGATCGATCATTCCGAAGCGATCTTTGAGCATGGGCGAATGATGCAGGCATACCGCGACCGCGCCACGCCACACCACACGTGATTGTCGAAATAGCAGAACTAGCACTCCGTTGCAGAGAGACACCACAGGCCATTCAAGACGCGCTCCAGCTGCTGGGGAAGATGGGCCGAGCAGAGCCTTTCCGTCTGCGTGGCTGTTGGAAGTTGAGACTCGCCGGTGATCTTCGCGTCGGGAACGAGAATGTGGGAGCCGCATAACATCATCACATCATCGTGACGACGGAATAGAGGTGAGTATCGGATTCTACTTGCCCTTGTGGGTTTAGCATGCCGAAAGCAAAGCGCATCATGTCAGCGGCGGGCTTTCCGTTTTCCACATCTCCGACACCCGTGTCTGCGGCATGATACGTCCCGCCGCTTCTAACCTTAATTTGCACCGTGGGATGCAAGAGCCTGCGTGTGTGCTAATGGAATGATCCTGCAAGGTGGGCGTGAACTTGAGATGCTGCCTCTTGTCCCTTCTGAGAATCCACCGTCCGGAATGCGACGTTGCAACGCTCGCGAAACATGCGGAGACGAGATGCGAAGCGGCTGGAGGAAATGAACTGGCGGACGCAGCCGCGTTCGCTCAGCGATTCCAAGCCCGGCGAAGTAATTGCAATACAGCACACCGGGCAATAGCGCCAGCATGTGCGACGAATCACTTCGAGCGCGGAATCTTTCGGCTAAGCGGATTTCTTTGCCTGCGTGCAAATCTCGATAACCTTTCCGCTTCGTCCTGATTTCCCGGCAATCTCGAACGATTTGCCGATCTTCAGCGCCGCCAATCTCGCGGCATAATGGCCCCACTTGGTAGGTTTGGTGAAGGCTTTCCACAGACGGTGGATTACGTGCTCATTGCGGATGCCGAGCGGATTACCGCGGAGCGCATCGACCGTGTGGCCGTATTTGCGGCCGATTCCTCTTTGAGGGATTTGCGTGGCACGCTCCCAATGCTTGCCATCCTCGCCAGCCCACACTCCCCGCGTCCCCAGTCCCGCGTGATCCTTTTTGTCGCTGCGTCGGCGCACAAAAAAATGCCTCCTTGTTTGTTCGTCACTCTAGCAGTCTAGAAGGGCGTGAAGGTTGTACATTTTGTACCAAGAGGCAATCGAAAGTCGGGGGGAACGGCTACATCTTGCTACAGCGAAATTTAGAATGGCTGCATGAAACAAATCTGCGTTTTCTGCGGCTCCGGTGAGGGCGGTCGAAGGGAATACCGCGCCGCCGACCGAGTGCGATACTAGGTCGCGAGTAATTGAAACAGAGGAACGAAAGGAATGATCATGATTAAGTTTCTTGTCTTAACGACGCTCATTTTCACAGCCCTGCTGATTGCAGGCTTCTCCGTTTCATCACCTCCATCGGACGGACTACTGCTCGTCGCCAATAAAGGTGATCGGACTCTCGGTCTCATTGATCCAACTGCCGCACGGCAGATTGCAACCGTCGCCGAGGGAGGCGTGACGGGGCATGAGGTCGCCGCATCTGCCGATGGCAAACGAGCATTTGTACCGATCTACGGCAACTCTGGAGTCGGCAGGCCCGGCACGGACGGAAGCACGCTGGCTGTGATCGACCTCAGTGAACGCAAGGTAATTCACACCATCGACTTTGGGCATGGCGTAAGGCCCCATTGTGCCGTTTTGGGTCCGAAAGATGGTCTTCTCTACGTAACCACGGAGCTAGACAAATCTGTAACCGTCATTGACCCGCTGACCCTAAAGATTGTGGGGAGCGTTCCGACCGGACAGGGCGAATCCCACATGCTGGCGATCAGTTCGGACGGGCGCAGAGGCTACACGGCGAACGTTGGGCCGGGGACGGTATCGGTGCTCGATCTCGCGGGGCGAAAAACTCTCGCGGTGATTCCGGTTGCGAAACACGTGCAGCGCATCTCGACCTCGCCCGACAATCGCTGGGTGTTTACCTCGGATGAGGAAAAGCCGCGGCTGGCGGTAATCGATACCGCGACGAATAAAGTTGATCGCTGGATCACATTGCCCGGCACAGGATATGGCACCGCATCCACGCCGGACGGAAAATGGCTGTTGGTGGCGTTGCCGGATGCGAATGCCGTGGCGGTCATCAATCTGGCGACGTTGCAGGTGGTGAAGACGATCAGTGTGCCCTCGGCTCCTCAAGAGGTGCTGATCCGACCGGACGGTAAAGTCGCTTATGTGTCGTGTGACCGCAGCCATCAGGTGGCGGCGATACGGATCGGCGACTGGGGCGCGGAGTTGATCGAAGCCGGGAGCGGAGCAGATGGTCTGGCGTGGGCGCGGTAATTTTCAACTTGGCGCAATGCCCCCAAGGTCAGGCGCAACGAAATGTGTCCTTGGGCTCCGGGAAGAAGCACAAGCGGTGTTGCGGCAGGGGCGAGGGTGAATTGAGCCGCACTGTGGCTGCCGCTAGTGTTTGGAATCTCCTGAACCTCGAAGCCAGAAACCACCCGCATGATGAACCACAAGCTCACGGGTACGTGGTCGATATTGCTCAGATCAAAATGATCGGATTCGCTACATTCGCTTTTAGGGGTACATCGATGACCGCCCCGATGATGGAGAGGATTATCTATGAACGGATTTAAGTTGTTTGCATTAGCTGCTGTTGCTGGAATCTGCTTGATGGCAACTACTCCCAAAACAGAGGCTCAGGTAACCGTCAGCGTCGGAGTCGCGCCCGAATGTCCCTACGGTTACTACGATGTCGCGCCTTACAACTGTGCGCCCTACGGCTACTACAGTTCGGAATGGTTTACGGGTGGCACCTTCATCGGCGTTGGCCCGTGGTTCCATGGTGCTGAAGGCTTCCAAGGCCACGTAAATAACCGTTTCCATCCTGAGCATGGCTATAACGGCCCAACGCCCAACCGTGGCGACAAAGCCGAACCGAGAAATCGTGTCGATAAGGTTGCCAACTTCAAGGGCAACGAAGTGCGCGATGGACGTGGTCACGCAGTTGGAGAAAAGCGCTAACCCGATACCTGCGTCTCAATCGAAAACCTATAAAAGGAACGGGCAGATGTCCACAAGGTGAAAATTGAAAGTGGACACCTGCCCCTTTTTCGCAGGAGCGGAAATCCGCTGTATTCTATTTTCGATTTGCTGGATGCTCGTTTCGTGGAACGATTCGTGTCCCTGCGGCTCCGGCAAAGAAGACCGATTCTCGACTTCGGACTTGCTCGCGCACCCAACTCACCGAAAGAACCCAGCGACGGCCAAGCTCAACGGAGTCGATGACTTCGTAGTGAGCCCCTGCCAGAAAGGGGGCAAGACCGCCTTGCTGTCCTTCGTTCCGCTCGCGCCTCAAGGCTTACTCCTCGTCCCGTGCAGCTCGGAATCCAACACAGCACTCAGCGGCACTGAGCGTACCCTTGAGCATGAGCAGAATACATCGAGAATGCCCGGACTCAGACCCTTCCGATTGGTTGGTGATGCCTGCCGAGGTTCCCCTTCGGCAAGAGCCTGACGAGGAAGACGACGGCAAAGAAAAAGAAGATGACGAGGATGATGACGAAGAAACCGACGACGGCTATTCGGAGTGAGGCCGCCCGATTTTCCTTCGGCGTTTCTCGCCAAGCGAGCGCTTTTCGAGGTTCGTGGGCGAGCTAGTTTCTCTCTTGCGCTTTCCCCGTCGAAACTATGAGAATTCAGGTTTAAATTTGCGGTTCGAACTCTGTTCGGTTGCGCCCCTTGTCCTTCGCTGCGTACAGGGCGGCATCGGCACGGGCCACGAGCCCGTTCCACTCAGAAGGTTTGTTCCCGCGAAATTCTGCAATTCCAAAGCTAGCGGTAGTGGTGATAGTGCAGTTCCCGAAAGTAAACTCCGTGTTTTCAAATTGTTTACGTATTCGTTCGACCGCAGTCTTCGCACCCAGACTGTCGGTGTGGGTCATCATTACTAGAAATTCCTCTCCTCCCAATCGAGCACACATCTCCGACTTGCGCGTGTGCTCCTTCAGAATTTCCGCGAACGTCTTAAGCACGGTGTCACCTGCGTCGTGTCCGTAGGTATCATTGACCGTCTTGAAAAAATCCAAATCGGCCATTACTGCCCAGAAAGGAAAGTTATGCCTAGCTGCGGCACTCACTTGGCGAGGTGCCCAAATCTCAACCGCACGCCGGTTGGGTAAGCCTGTTAGGGAATCCGTCAATGCCATCTCTTCCAATAGGCGATTCTTCGCTTGGATTTGGCGATGAAGTTCAACGATCCTACGGCCCACCTCGACACGTGCCACAAGCTCACCGGAATGAAAGGGCTTCGTTAGGTAGTCGTCGGCTCCTGCAGCCAATCCTTCTACTATTTGTTCTTTCTCGCTGTTGCTTGTAAGCAGGATGAGATGACAGCAGCAGTCTGGGAAGTCGCGACGTATAAACGTGCATAAGTCTACACCTCCGATGTCCGGCATGTTCCAATCCGTAATTACCACAGCAGGTTGGTGTTTTGCGAAAAGATCAAGGGCTTCGCGGCCGTTCTTCGCAAACAATACGGCGTACCGTTCCCCCGAGAGAGACTGCTCGACCAGTTTGCGATAGATCGCGGAATCATCAACCGCCAGAACCTTGAACGGCGGGAAAGAAGGGTTCATGTGTTCCCCTATGGTGACGGATTTTGGTCAAAATGGCGCCGGACCGACAAGCTGGGAGCCCGTCCAGATCACCCCGAATCCGCCGGCCTCACTTCCGTTTCAGGTCTTCGATAGAGATAGGGGCTTTCGATCCTTTCAGTCGGCGAGATGACATTCCGAACCTCCATATTAGATCGGCTAGTTCTTTAAAATGAACCGCGCTGACCACGAGCGATGTGACGCGTTTTCGTTGGCTTGCTGAGGTTCTTCGACGTTGCGGATTACTCCCATTGCCATGCTCCGTTGTCGTCTTTGAGGTGCTAGTCGGGTAGGGTTCCGATTTCGAGGGAGTCGCAGCGAAAGAAGAGAACTTCGAACTGTCAATAGATTACCCCACAACTACACCCTACGTTCCGGCCATTAGGTGTGCAACGTTAGTTCGGGGAGTGGTGTCGCGAACGGTGCTTGGTGTGTGACGCGATAGCGATAGCAATGATCAGAAGCTATATCCCGCGAACCAGCTTCGGGCGAGAATCCGGCCGTTGAAAAGAAATTAGTTGCGGCGACTGGGGCACAAGCCCTTTTTGACCACCGTTGATTCTGTTAGGTTTGCCCCCCCGGTGCGACCGAGATCATTACCGCCGCCCTTCCTACTCGGGCGCACCAAAAGAGATACCCATGTCCTTCTGCCGAATCGGCCTATGATCCTAAGAACGGTCAGTGGGAGCTACGCTCATGTCAGCGAATCAAGTAGTCCTTTACTTCGAGAAGCCGGAAGATGCTTTGCTTTTCACTCTGGCTGCCAGTTCGATCATGTCAGCAGAGGGGCAGGTCCACCGCAGCAAGGCAGCGGTCAGGGTTGCGGAGGAGATTTGCAAAGCCAGTCGAATCACGACTGAGGGTGCGCTCAACATCACGTGAAGGACGGCAAAATTAGATGATTCGAAAAGCTGTGCTCCAAATCGGAGTCCCTGCGCTGCTCATTTTTATTGCATGGAACGGTTACCTTGCCGTCAACCATTTGAAACGGTTGCACACAATCGCTGCCCTCACACTTGAAAGCTCCGCGATCCAAGCCGAAATCGCGGTTGTTTTGAAAGATGTGATCGATATGGAAACAGGGCAGCGCGGATTCCTCCTAACGGGGAACCCCCCATATTTGCAACCCTACACGGACGCGAAGGGCAGGATCGAGATGGATTTTGTCAATCTTCGTGCAGGACTCTCTAATCGGATGCAGCGCGAACAATCGCTGGAGTCGCGGCTGGAGTCTTTGGCCAAATCAAAACAGGTTGAAATGGAAAGCTCAATCAATTTACGCCAACACGGGTATCGCCACCGCTCATTCAAACTCGTCGATACAAACGAAGGCAAGGACTACATGGACGAGATTCGGGCCATCGCGTCTTCGCTGTCCTCTGCGGAGAACACCAATTTTGCGAGAGTCGATACAGAGAGAACTGCCACACTGAAGCGAGTGTTATCGGTCACGGTCTTCACCAACTCTGTATTGCTTGTGTTAGCGGTATGTCTGTTCGGACTGATCCGCCATCATGGGCAACTGCTCGGAGAAGAGGCCGCTGAGAGCAGAAATGCCCTAGCGCTGCGGGATTTGCAGCTAGCAAAACTAACGTCTGCCCTTTCAGGTCAAGCTCGTTCTAGCATTACTGCTATCAATATGAACTCCCGGTTGCTGCTGGACAATTACGGAGGATTTCTTCCACGGCAAGGGCACGAATATGCCGAGCAGATGAACGAAGCAGCGGCCCAGATGGAGTTACTGCGGCAAGATTTGGTGGGCAGCCCGCCGTCCAACGGTAATGGAAGGGCAGCTTAGCGATCACAAATGCCGTTGGCTATTTTCCCTCTTGAAAGACGCCGACCCCGACACCCCAATCTACAAGCAAGGCAAAGCGGAGTGCGCGAATCTGCAATGAGGGTTGCGGCAACCATGAGATTGGCGTATCGATCGTCTCGCTTCTTGGTGCTCGTGCTCGCTCCCATCCTCTTAATCCGGTTCCGCAAAACGTGGGTTGCGGCCTTCAATTTGGCGGTGACGAAGTTACGAACCGGATCACGAGTCGATTCGCCGCCCGATCGCTCGGTTTCGGGATTCTTACAGACGTAGGTCGAAAGTCGGGGAAGGTATACAGAACTCCAGTGAATGTTTTTCGAGCGCAGGAGGGGTTTTTCATTGCACTGACCTACGGACGGGATAGCGGGTGGGTCAAGAACGTAGTTGCCGCTGGCGGATGCCAGCTTGAGACTCGGTGCGCGACCTATCAACTTTCTGCACCCACCATCCTGCATGATCCCCCTCGGCGACGATTCCCGCTTCTCGTTCGCGTGATGCTTGGAATCATTGCTGCAAGCGATTACATGCAGCTTTCAACCTCTCGCTCGCAGGGCACTGCGTCCTAATTAAAGTCGGGTTTTTCACACCGTTCCGTTTTGACTAGTCTGTACCAACCGGAGAGATGTAGCGTTCAAATTGTGGGGAGAATGTGCTCCGTTCACATGGTCATGGGACTGGACTATCGAAGACGAACGGTGTCAGAGGATCGGCGGCGGGTATACGGCTGTGAAGTTCAGATTTTTATTGTTTCTCTGAATGGAGCCAACATTTTATCTACGCCGAGCCGCAGTTCAGCACCATGGTAATAAGAACGGTCAGTCGCATCAAGGGTGTTCTTCCGCCGCGCCGGAGACGATCAGTGAACAAGACGCATATCAACAAACCGACACCCAAGCTGCGTAAAGCACCCCGACCGCCCCTGCCGCACCGTGGGGCGACTCCCGATTCAGATCGCGCCAAGAGGCCGGCGCTCGCGGAGCCGCCTGCCACAACCGAGGCACTGAATCCCGGAGATCGGGTCGAGGGTTTGGGCAACTTCGGAATACCGACCAGGGAGTTGGGTACAGTTGAGCGGGCGAACGAGGATGACGCGGTTGTCAAATGGGATGATGACGGTCGTATAAGAATCCACTAGCCGTGGCTTAAGAAAGTCTAGCCGGGTAACAAGCCATCAGCAGCGGTGTTAAGCCGCGCCTGTTCGTCTTCCAGAAGGCAAAGCATTCCTTCAAAGAGCACCCCCAGCTTGTCTTGGTCCTGTTCTTTGGAGGCCAGTTCGCAGAGTCCCATCCATTGCTCTTGATTTGTCAGATTGGCCAGATTTCTTGTGGTATTGGCAGTTGTGCCATTGCAGATATCCTTCTCATGTTGATTCTCACGCGGTGAGAGTTGCAAAGCTGTGCAGGATTGAACACGTACTAAGGAAGTTGGCGGTTCCCAATCCGTCAGATACTGGTTACACAGAAGATGATCGGGTTGCCTTGGTGTCGACTGAATGGAAACTGGAAAATCCAGGATTCTGCGCTGGCGCGGTACGATGTCCGGGCATGGCTCGAACTTCCTCTTTCTCCGTTCAACCTTCAATGAACCCGCTCTGCCGCGACCATGTTCCCCACCAGAGATCGATCCCTGCGGCGCCATAGGGGAAGCGCAAGCGGCTGAAAGCTACGACGATATTGTGTGACTGCTCCGGCGGGTGCAAGTGGTACCACACCCTGAGCGGGCCCGCCTCACTGGACTGGGCGTCGGCGGCAATCCCCGGAGTCATCGCTCCGGACTGCTTGCATTTGACGGTTGTCCAGAATTTGAGCAGGAGTCATCTGCTCGGGTCTTTCACCCGCCAATCGCCGGGGGAACACGCCGAGATAGCGTGCTGTCCACCAATGTAACCTCAGTAACTTCCCTTCGATGCCTCGGTCACGTTCCAATGGGAGGTGATTCTCGCATTGGAATGCTTACTGTGAATAATCTTGGGTTGTGCTTGGTTGTCCAACTGGGTCTGGCATCCGGACTGGCAGGATTATTATGGCCCGACAAATTCATGCCACTCTTCAAAATCCTAATGTTCCCTTGGACGGCAAGCTGCCGTGCGATTCGAGCCAATGGCATTGCTGCCATCGGGTTGTCGCTAATACTTTTGGTCACGCGGCTCGCGGGCTATCGGTGACTCCACGGCAGAAGCATGTTTGCTGAGAGAGTGCGGATGGCAAAAGACACCATGCTGAACGACTGCTACGAGCACGATAATAATTACGTCGCGTCAGAGTCGAGTTGCCCCGTTCCCCAATGCGGCGCTCTTGCCGTTACCTATGGGCCTCCGGACAACTTCGAACTGTGCGAGTTCACGTGCCCTCGCTGTGGGAGCGACTTTATCGCCTCTTCCGAGGCACTAATCTTTCGGTCGGTGCCCAAGAAGTGGATGTTGGCGGGCGTTCAAATCGCGTAGGGTCGCGACGGTCGCGGCACCAGATTCTTCATCCTGCCAAACTGGACTGCTGACGGACTCGCGGGAGATTGCCCTGTCACCGGGGCGTGCATGATCAGCATCAACCTCAAAGGCTCTCCGGCGGATACGGCTTCCTCGCCTTTCTACGATTACCAGCGCGATGCCATTTACGCAGGCGATGACAAAGGAATCTTTCACAAAATTGTTAACGCGTTTGGTGTATCCGGCACAACACCAACTGAAGTTGTAACGGGTCACTGGCCTATCACCGTAGACGGTGGAACAAAACTGACTCCCCGACTCGGGATTCCGTGTCAGGCAATATTTTTATCGAGGATTCGAGCGGAAATCCTGAGCTATATACTGGAAACCTTCAGCACTGCAGGGACTTGCGGGTCTGGGTCGCTTCCATGTCTGGGTTCAACTACAGTCAACATTTTTGCCGTCCATGGCGTTACCGATGCCCCGATGGTGGACTCGTCCGCGGAAAAAGTATTCGGGTTTTACGGCGCCAATAATGCTGGCGCGGCATCCGTGCTTCAGTCAGATGTAACACTAAGTGCCTCTGTCTCTGCAACGCCGGGATCGGGCACGGGGCATCATATTCACGCAGGGGCATTTGACAATACCTACCTGACCGGAAACCGAAGTACCGGGTCACTCTACATTTGCGGATCGTCCAGCAACAGCACGCCGACCATCCAGCGCATTGGGTTTACGAATTCAGGCGGTCCTTCCTCGAATCCTGCTGGCACAATGAAGTCTGCTGTCGATGCTGCAACTCTCGCCGTTGCGACGGGCAGCGCGGAATGCGCTCCGGTGACGGAGTTCTTCAACCCGAACGCTCCTACTGCCACGCAGGATCAGATTTTCTTCGGCGTTCAAACCCTTGGCAGCGGAACATCTCTGTGGCGGATTGGGTGCGAGCGGCTGCGTGATGTCTATCAACCTGACGGGCACTCCGAGCAACCTTGAGCATTGCGAATTCGATTGCTGAAATCAACGGCCCTAGCGGAATCATTGTGGACGGCGACGCGAACACAACGACCTACCCCCAAGCGGCGAGTCTATATTTCTCGAATCAGGGAAATAGTACCAGTGGTATCCCGTGCGGTGCGACCGTAGGCGTAGGTTGCGCGATCAAGGGGACTCAATCTGGGCTGAACAGATAAGTTCCGGCAATAATCCTGAAAGCCATAGGATTACAGCTACGACTACGGCTCAGCCAACATGCGAAGATATCATTTCTTATAAGTAGGCTTGTTTGCAAAGGGCGAAAGGGTGACGAGGTATTGCCGGATTCGTTCGAGATCCGGTTCAGAAATCTCAGTGAACTTCACACCGGTTCCGAGCCCAGGAGTGCTGTAGGCGACCTCGCCGTCCGCCCAGCACTTGGTTTCTCCGATCCAGATACCGACTTTCACTTTAGTACGCGGAGGCAATGGGATTGCCATTTCGATGTAACATCCACCGACGCTGAGATCCGCGATCGTTGCCCAGAAGGAGGCTCCCCCTTGGGCATGAATCTCCACCGAATTATTGCACTTGGAGCGAGCGACCTTCCTCCCCTCAACGAATTGAGACTGGTAATTGTCGGGCGCAGGAGAAGGTAAAGAAAAATCCCAGAGGGGCTTTTCCGGGGAGAGGTTGAGCAATCCCACATAACCCGCTCTTGGCGTGCCCGGTTTGCCTACCCACCTAACACGAAAGTGAACTCGGTTCTTACCATAACTCAAACCGATGATCTCATCGAGGTTGAGCTGCGGCTGCACATCGCCCAATTCGGCTCCCTGGTGGCTAACATTGACCGTAGCCGCTCTCTCGGAAAACACTCGGCCATTGCTGTCGGTTCCGAAGATGCGCACTTGCGCCTCGATCGCTTTGCGCGGCTCGCGGCGCCTGCCAGCCCCCATGGTTCCCCCGCCTGTGCAAGATCTGGTCGCGTAATTGTGCCGGGAACAATAGCCAAACGCAAGCTCGATCATGCAAGGATTACACAAGATACGATCAACCGCACGCTCCCTGCGGATGCCGCAACCTATTTCATCATTTTCAGTAATGAGGTTTCATTAGCCCCAAGGCTGTGCGGGTCCGTATTAATTTGAATTATTCCGCATGCTAAACTTGCGTTCTGCAAGAGGTAACAACGAGGCCCCGCAGATGTTTATACGTTGGGCCTTTTCATTCAGGCACGTGTCTCGTCCTTCCCATTTCGCATCACTGGAGTTCTTGGCAGTGGCGTGGACGGGGCGGATAATTTCCACGCCTAACTCCACTCCTCCCCCCACATGCAAACAAACAGGAAGGATCATTCTGAAAATGATTCTGGTGATGCTGCCGGCTGTGGCAGCTACGGCGCAAGTATCTCGGCCTGCCACCGAGGACAGTGGAAGCGGTATCCCTTCTGAATCTGGAATGTATCGTCAAACGCCGAGTGGATTCAGCAAAATCCTCGGCCAAATCGTCTCGTTCAAGCGCAGTGGCAGCTTGCTTGTGTCAAAGTTGACTGTCGGAATCAAGGCGAGAAAAGAGAATGTCCAACTGCTGGGGCCGCACGCTCAAACAGTGGTCGATGGCAGACCGGTATTCTATTTCGTTCCGCCTGAGCAGGAAGCGGACGCAGGTGTCAACGCGGGTGACCTGGTACTAATACGCCTCGAAGTAAAGGCCGAGCGTAGGCAATTTGAGGTTGGAGGGCAAGGAGCGTGGCGCGCGTGTGCGGTAACGCACGGATGCGGCGCGAGGGCGATTCTCACACTCCAGACGGTAGTGGTATCGCATCCATGAAGTTGCAGAGATGCAACCTGCTCCATTAGCATCCTGCAACCAGGCCATAGCGGCGGTGCCCTCGCTGTGGGCCGATTTCTGCCCTGGATCTTCAGACCTGATGCACATCCTTTTCCTTGTGGGAATTACCAAATAGCACATCGCGTTGTGAGCATAGATACTGTACTGGGGGACCGTTGCGAGGTCTGCCTCATGTCCGTAGCATCACATTTACGACGTGGCAGAACATCCCGACAGCTGGCAGTACTGCAGAGTTTTACCGTCGAAGGCGGTTGAGCGTTACGGCGCGAGGTAAGTCATGAATCAAGCAAGAATAATGATCGCGGACGATGATCCTCATTTCAGACTCGCCCTGAGCGTGCGTCTTCGAGCCAACAACTTCGATACTGTGAGTGTTTGCGATGGTTATTCGGCCCTGGCGATGGCTCTCAAGGAAACACCCAACCTGATCATCCTCGATCTTGGGCTGCCAGCGGGGGACGGATTTGCCATTCTGAAACATGTCAAAGAGTATCCGGCGCTTTTGAGGGTCCCGATCATCGTTCTTACGGGTCGCCATTCCGGGGGCAATGAAAGACGTAGCCTCGAGTCTGGCGCCATCGCTTTTTTCCAGAAACCGCACGACGAAGTGGAGTTGATGCGGGTGATTCGCTCCAGCCTGCGGCCTCCGTGGGGCTGGGGTAGCTTGCCATCGTAAGCAACGTGCCAAGGGGCTACACCTAAAACGACAAAATACCCTGTCCTAAGGTTCCGCAGTTTTCCGAAACATAGAGACGGGGAACGGTTACAGTGATGTTGGGAGATCACGCACGATCAAACCGATGATCGGCAGCACACGGATTTAGATCCATCTTCCTGTCAGCCTTACTTTATCATCCCCGATTTCGACTAGCACTAATGGCAAACCGCAGAATGTTAAGAATGCCGCTCGTACTAGATTTCACAAGTTGTCGGCGAGGAAACCTCGTTAGGGGATGGTGAAAATGGGTAACAAGAAGATTCTGATTGTCGATGACAACCCGTATGTGCGCAGAGGAATGTGCGTACGTCTGACAGCTAATGGCTACGACACTTTCTTTGCCGGCGATGCGATCGCCGCCATCGCTGAGGCTCGGAAACACCAGCCGGATTTAATTATTCTCGACCTAGGCCTGCCCGCGGGCGACGGTTTTGTCGTAATGCAGTGGCTAAAAGCAATCCCCGCTCTCGATCAGATCCCAATCATCGTGATCTCTGCTCGCGACGTTCGCGAGAACGGGGCTCGCGTTCTCAAGGCGGGGGCCAAGGCCTATCTTCAAAAACCGGTGAATACTTCTGAATTCTTGGCGGCCATCCGACTCGCCCTAGGAGAACCTGCGCTGCGAAACAAATCTGTCGTTTATGAGCTGGCGATGGCGTAGCGGTTCCCTCGATCGATATCCTCTCGACCAACAAAAGCCTCGGCACCATCCGGACTGGCCTTTCGAACCAGCCCAAGAAGGAGTTGAGATGTTGACATTAACAAACTGTCTGCCTGACGTTGACCTCGATCCGGCCGATTGCCGATTAAAATTGGCAAATCATGCACCGGTAGTCAGATGTGGCAGTAAGATTCTCGTCATCGACGACGATCCGGATTTGTGTCTTGGACTCCACATTCGCCTGGGGGCCAATTACTACGATACGTGTTTCGCGAATGATGCAGAGTCCGCGTTCAAGACGGCGCTTGCCGAGATGCCAGACCTCATCATCCTTGACATCGGGTTACCGGATTATGATGGCTATTTTGTCCTGGAAAGTCTGAGCATGTTTCCTGAGCTTGCTGACGTGCCCGTCATCGCCCTAACCGCACGAAACCGATTCATTCACGAAAAGCGCTGTCACGACGCTGGGGTCAAACGATTTTTTGAAAAGCCTGTCGATGATCGCCGCCTATTAACGGCAATCCGACAGTTCCTTGGATGACCGACTGAGGGATGGACCATCATCAACCGTCGGGTTATTGACGTAATTATCGCGAAGCACCAACTAGCACCTTTCGGGTCAATGCGCGCTATCGCCTTCCATGAGAAGGCCGGTCGGAGTCAAGTGGGTTCTGTTGTTTTTTCGTTGGACAAGTTTTTTCTCCGGCCGAGTCGCCACTGTCGCCACCCTTCTAACCGCACTCTTGAGTGAGCGATTTTGTGCGCTCGGTGCCAGTTAGGTATTCTCGTTTCAGTCGGTGCTGCCACCTGATTATCGACCTCTGTTTTCATCTAGGATGGAAGCTGGGCCAGGCGATAGACGCAGTCGCCGGAACTCGGCGTTTGGGCTTTTGCTCTTCCTTTCTGCTTTTGCCCTTCCTTTCTAAGAATGATTTTGACTTATGCGGCGGCCGGCATCGCTCTCTGATCGCTGTTGCGCAGCGGTTCGCAGGCTGCTCCGCTTACCCACAAGCGATGCAGCAGGACCGCCAACGACCGCCAACTTTCTCGCAGTTGCAATTACCGCGCGTTTCTTCCCATTCTTTCCGCCACCTTCGGCCAGTTTCAGACCCCAGCGTCGCAGATCGGTGTCCGCTCCAAACGGACCGAGAATCTGGTGCGCTCCCTGCCACCAGCAGCGTTCGCAGATACGGATCGCCTTCTTGCTGATGTCCATTTGCGGCGCGCTCTGGCCCGAGTTTCTCCGTCCCGGCTGCAGCTCCGGATAGCAGCCCACGTCGCGTCTTTTACGAAAACGTTGCGCGTCTCCCTGGGTCAGCAGGGAGGTGAGCGCGATCAGTGTGCCCACCCCCTTGACCTGTTTCAGCCGCGCCACGTGCGGATAGCTTTCCTGCGCCAGCCTTTCGATCCGTTCATTGCACTCGCGGATGGGTTCGCTCAACGATTCGATTCCCGCCAGCAACGGCTCCAGTGTGCGTTGCAGGGGAGCCGCGGGTGGGGGGCGGCGGCCTTCCCGCTGACCGGTCCTGCGTGTGGCTGTTTGGCTGACGCTGCAGTGAGCACAAGCCGCTTCCTGGGCGCGCACCGCCGGTCAAGCGGAGCGGGATGCGAGATTGTTTTCCTTGTCTCGATGGTCGTTCCTGCAATCACGATTTTCGTCCTCTTGCGTCGTTTCGGAGAAACCGCCGGTGCCCGTTGGGTATTGCATTCTGTGGCCAGCTTCACGTCAGTTCTTTCTGTCCCTGCGCGGTTTATGCTTTCAGTCAACGTGGTATGGGGAGAGTTTCTTCCGTTCTGGAGGGTCCAGGGGCGTCGGCGGCAGAGATAGAAATGTCTCTTGTTTGCATTTTCCTTTATTCTTGGGCCGACGTTGGTCGATGCCCATGTGGTGCAGAGTCTTGCGCTGCGTCCCCCATGTTCGGAAGCTTAACGGTCCAGATGCCTCCTCGTATTCATTTCGTTGTATCGTACTCAGTGCCGAAATACTGTCATGAGTGCCGAAATGCTGTGAGTTCGCCTTCGCTCGACCGTTCCTGCGAAACTCCCCACGCTCGTAGAGTCAGAGACTTGCCGATCCCACGAAGATGGCATGGAAAATGCCACATCTTTTGGCACTCGCCTCGGCAAGTGCAGGAGAATCTTGGCACGATGAGTGTGTACACGGTCGAGGCCCGCAGCCGTCCCCGGTTCAAACTTGAGGTCGATATCTCGATTAATTCGCGGACGGGCGGTCGGCTAAAGGGCCATACCGTTGACATCAGCGAGTCCGGTATCGCAGCGATGCTGACCCTTGAAGCGCCCCTGGGCGAGATTCTGGAGTTGGACTTCACGCTTCCGTGCGGACCTGTGATGATTCTTGCGATGGTTCGCCAACGAAATGCTTTTCGCTACGGCTTCGAGTTCGTTGACACAGACTCCATGCACGAAATCATTCGTCGCACATGCCGCGACCTTGCAGTTGACCAGTCGCTGTTCTTGCCTGATATCCCAGTGGCACGAACATTGGCGACGAGAAAGTCACAAGCCTTGGCTGCCGACGCTGGACACCGACGCATGTCATGCGGATAGCAATAGCGGGCTTCATTATTATTCGGTCGTCCTGGCCATTGCCACTAAACCGCGCGCATCGGCGTAATCGCAACGCGTACCCATCCATTGACCACCAGTGCAAGATTGTGCAAGATAGAAGGCGCTGCCCAGCATTGCCCACACTGTTGTCATAGTCATCTTTCAGGCCCACGACTCTAGGGCCGTGGGCATCGGGTTGCCCACCGACTCTCTGCCGTGTTTGGTGCGCGTGTGATTCAGCATCGCTTGCGCCGCCTGGGTGCGGCGACTCCCGTTCCGATCGTCGTACTCGTTGACCCTCTCGACGTGAGAGCACATTTTGCATTCCAAAACCACACCACCGGACTTGCTACGTGAGAACTTGTACATAGGCCCAGCATATCAGCAGGTTCTGCCCGGCCTAATGATCGGAATCACAGTCCAGTTACCTACGTTCTTAAACTTGAAGGAGATCGCTTTTGACGCGCCCTGCGCGGTCAACCCCGGTTGCCTCCACCGCCCACTCCGATTTTCATGGTTGCAGTGATGCGGGAAAACTTTAGTTCGGGGTCATGCCAAGAAGAAGCGCCTACAATGGAAGGTGTGAGACATTACATCATCAAACAGAGGCATGGCTTTGCCGAGTTCAAGTGCCGACTTTGTAAATACTCCGTCACCACAATGGAGTTCAATGGCGAAAACTCTAGGTGCCGCGTTCAGGCGGCTAGGGCAATGAACGAGCACGCCATGACGACACACCGTTGCCCTCCAGCGCTGTCACTGCGCAATGCGGTAGTGTGGCATGCCCATTAAATGTGGAAGTTGTCGTTGATGACATGGTCTTCATCGGAGGTTCAATCATATGAGCGAGACGAGTGCCTACTTCGAGTATGAACGAAATGCATGGTCGATCCTAA